>JAANMU010000084.1_pt1 | contig 109376 bp, 91 predicted proteins | sample 7279701 | NCBI WGS metagenome assembly JAANMU01 (sample SAMN14094539, study PRJNA606508) | bioreactor metagenome | isolation source: A lab-scale SPAN reactor treating ammonium-rich wastewater day 57 | place: Ireland: Galway | collected 2017-03-13
TGCTCGCTGGGCCGCGGGTCGCGCCGACGAATGTGACGAGCGAGAACTCGCGCTTTACCGAGCCAATGTCGCCGCTCGACCGGGCGCGATCGATGATCGGAGCAAACCCGCGGATGCTGCATGCTTTGGTGCAGCGTTTCGCGGACGGGCCGGAGGAAGTGCGTCTGAGCGATGAGCAGCAGGCAGCGATCAACGGGCACATGCGTGAGTTCATGGCGGCCATGCGCGACTTTGAGCAGGAAAATCGGGCTGAAATGGCACGAATTCGCCGTGCAGCTGGTGCGAGCGCGGCCCAGCCAATGCGGGGCACTGATGGCGCGATGATGGATCAGGAAACGCAGCCGATGCAGCGCGAACGCCTGCGCGAACGGGCGCAGCGACCGGCCCAGCCGCGTGAAGAAGCGATGCTCGAGCCAAGGGTGCGCCAGGGCACGCCGGTCGAAGATCCGGCTGCGTTGCGCATGCGCATGATGGAGTTGAATGCTAAAGGGCCTCAGTCAGCCGATCTTGAACGCACGATTCGCGCCGTGCTCAACGATGCACAGCGGGCGTACCTCGATGACCAAATCGTGAAGATGACTGACGAACGCACGTCCGAAATGGCGATGCAACGCTACCGCGAAGAAGCGATGGCTCAGTTTGCCCAAGCCAACGAACGCATGGCCCGCATCAATGAAGGCGAAATGAACCTCGACAATCTGCCCGAACGGATTCGCGAACGCTTGGCAGCAATGTCACCCGAAGACCGTCAGCGTGCGATCGAGAATCTGCGACAGCGGCGAACGGACCGCGGTGAAGAGCCGATGATGATGCGTCCGAATGTTACTAGGGCAGAAAACCCCAGGCCCAGGCCAAAGGTACCACCAAGCATGGACCAAATTTCTGTCCCAAAGCCCGAGTCTCGCGCCGAGTAACCTGTGGATAAGGTCGGGACTGGTCGCGAACAACCATGTCGCTGGCTTCTCGGGGCATCGGACGCGCGGGCTTTGCGCGTCGTTTCCCGCCTGTTCGGGCTAGGAACAAGTTGCGAACATCAACTTTCTTTCGTGAAATTGTGGCAGAATGGGCAAATTATCGACGAAGTGAATGTTTAGAGCCGGATAATTTGCCGAAGAAATCGTAGAATCACCTTGATCTCTCTCTCCTCCAGCGGGGCGCTTTTGCACGAGGCGCCCTGCTTTTATTTTGTCGCTCGTCAATTCCAGCCGAGGCACTGACCGACAACACTTGGTTGGGCCCTCTCGCGTGGGGCTGATCAGATCAGGAGTGGCATGATGGCGGGCGATCAGATCGTGGTCACTGGGGCAGCGGGGTTCATCGGTTCGCATGTGGCCCAAGCCCTGCTCGCACGCGGCACCCGCGTCATTGGAATCGACAACTTCGACCCCTTCTACGACCGCAGCACGAAGGAACGCAACTTGAGCGAAGTTCGGGCCTCGGCCCACGGCGGTTCGTTCGAGTTTGTCGAGATGGACTTTTGCGACGAGGCGAGACTCGCCCAGGTGGTTGATGGTACGACTTCGGTGATCCATCTCGGCGCCAAGGCCGGGGTTCGACCGAGCATCGCCGACCCGGTTGGATATGCCCAAGCAAACGTCGTTGGCACGTCCGCTGTCCTGCGGGCATCGCACAATGCTGGCTGCCAGCGTGTGGTGGTGGCGTCATCGAGTTCGGTGTATGGCAATCAGAGCAAGACGCCCTTCGCGGAGACCGATCCTGCGCTCGAGCCGATCAGCCCGTACGCAGCGACGAAGCGAGCGTGCGAGTTGCTCGGTTCAGCCCATCATCATCTGACGGGGCAGAGCGTGGCTATGTTGCGGTTCTTCACGGTGTATGGCCCAAGGCAGAGACCGGACCTTGCGATTTCGCTCTTCATGCGGCGCATCGCGCGCGGCGAGTCGATTCAACTCTTTGGCGACGGCCGTTCGAGTCGAGACTACACATACATCAGCGACATCGTGGCAGGTGTGCTCGCAGCCCACGATCGCATCGACCAACACGGGTATCGAGTCTGGAACCTGGGCAGCGATCGTCCGACCGCACTCGATGATCTGGTGTCGTGCATTGCGGATGTCGTGGGGCAGGAACCTCGAATCGAGCGCGCACCGATGCAGCCTGGCGACGTGGAGCGGACATGGGCGGATCTTGATCGATCCAAAGCCGAGCTCAATTACAACCCCACCACGCAGTTGCGTGATGGGGTTGATCGTCAGTGGACGTGGTTGCGAGGCGTACTCGGGGCTTAGTTCCCGTCAAAGACGGTCACGCCGGAGATGACACGCTTGTTGTTCGAGGGCTGCTGAGTGCTGGTGCCAGCCTGACGGTTGCTGTTCTGCGAACCTCGGTTGCTTGAGCCGTCGCCGATGATGTCTTTGACAGCGGGAGCAAGACGTTCGAGCACCATGGATTGGAGCTGGTCGAACTCGCGGCGGGTGCCGATGCCTTCCCAGAGCATCAATCCGCTGGCGCCAGCATCCTTGGAAGACGCAAGCGCGGTGCGAATGTTGACGTCGTTGAGCCAGAGGCGTTCAGGAAGATTGACGGGGATGTAGTACCGGAGGCTGATGATGGGGACGACGGGCTTGTCGCCACCGAGTCGCTGTGCTTCGGCCACCATGCTGCGCACGAACTCGGCGGTTGCATGCGAACGATTCTGGCGGTTGCGTGGGAGGAAGTTGACAAAGGAGTTGCCTTCGACGGTCCAGTGCTGCGGATAGACACTGGGGATGATCACGTCCATCTCGTCGTAGAGAGATTGGATCTTGTTGTTGATCCGTGATGCTTCGTGCGTTCCGTCGCCGTAGCCGATGGTGCCTCGCGGGACTTCGTTGGAGAAGTACCGCATCTTCGGGAAGTTGAAGAACGACCATTGTGCGTCAGGGCGAAGTCGCTTGCACTCGCGAAGGGTTTCCATGTAGAAGCGGAGCGATACTTCGTCGTACGTGTCGTAGACGAACTGCTGGCGACGGGTGGCCGGGAGAGCGTTGTATTCGGCCGCTCGAGTGACCTTGACCGCTTCGTGCCACTTGTCGAGGAAGTCGAGGTCATGACCAAAGCGGTTCTGACGCCCCGGCTGATTGCGGGTGCGCTCCCAGTAGGGCCTCCAGGTTTCGTAGTCGATGACCACGATGCCCTTGAAGTCCGACGAGACATACTGGTCAACGTCTCGGCGAAGCTTGGTCATATGGCGGCCCCAAAGGCTCGGATCGAGCTCGAAGAGATGAATGCCCTGACGCGGAAACGCGCCAACGCGGGCCTGAGTCAGGAAGATGACATCGCGGCTGATCGGAGCACCGTCGAAGTCCATGCTTGCCTGCCAGTCCCGGCCTCCGGCACCGTTCTCGACTTCCTGGAACATGTTAACTGCCCAATAGACGGAGAACTCCTGATTCGAGTCCTGACCACCGGCCTGGGCGGATGCATCCATTGCAAGCGGGCTGAGACTGAGCCCGACACACGCGAACATTGCTGTAGTGACTTGATTGAAACTCATGGTGTTGCCTCGCTGTGAAAGAGGGTCCAACTGAACGTACCGCAATAATGGACGAAACGGAGTGTTGAAAGGCAACGAGTTCGGCCGAGAGACTGGCTGATGCGTGATGCTTGTGCGGAACAGGTCGGCGTTGCGGGCAGGGGGGCCAATCGAAAGGCCCGATATGGTCGTGCCCTGTGCGTATCCGCCGCGGCACTGTGGTCATGTGCTGCCCTTTGCAGCGTTCTGTCGTCTCTGGGCTGGGTGTTTGATCTGATTGCACAGGTATCAACGGCGTGTGCGGTTCTCGGTCTTGTGGTTCTGGCGGGCACGATCACGTTGCGTCGCTGGAAGTGTGCCATTGTTCTGACGGTGTCGATTGGGTTGCTGGTGCTGCCTTGGGCTTTACGCCTGATCGACAGACCCGCCCCGACCGGGGATCGCCAACTCACGGTCCTGGTGGCCAACATCTACTCGCGCAATGACCGCATTGATGAGGTAGTCGCATTTCTGGCCAGCAGTGATGCAGATGTGCACGTTCTGATCGAGCCCCCCGCGCCACTTATGCGGACCATGCGCGCCGATGGTGAACTGGGACGCGAGCAGACCGGATACGTCCGCCAGAGGCCCGATCGCGGCGAGTTCGGCTGGATGGTTGTGCGATCGTCCTCGCTCGATGTGAAACTGTCCGAGGCGTATTTCGATGTCCCCGCTGGCATTCTGGCTGTCATTGTGCAACGCGGTGACGTCAGATTCGGACTGGTGGCAGTGCATGTGCAGTCCCCTCGGTCGGCTGCGCGGTGGCACACCGCGATGTCCCAGATCGCGGATATCGAGCGTGCAGTGAGGTTTTTTGAGGCCCAGGGATTGCGGGCGGTGGTCGCTGGAGACCTGAACTCAACTCCAACCGGTGCCGTCAGTCGACGATTGGAACGCGCCTGCGATGTCCGCCGTAGCGCTCCAATTTGGGGGAGTTCTGGAACCTACCCCGTGCGCTGGCCAGGGTTGCTCCGGGCGACGATCGATGATGTCCTGCTTCCCGATGGCATGGCGGTTCAGGCGTGGTCGCGCGTCGAGGTGCCCGGGTCGGATCACTCTGGAGTGCTGGTTCGGATTGCGATCGATACAAACGACAGCCCAAGCCCACGTTCTGGGGATGCTGCGGGGAGTCCGGCGAACCGTCAGGATCCACAGCCGTAGGTGCGTTGCCGGGCTCGGAGGTTCCGAGAAGTCAGGAAGTAAATGATCTTCATCGGGTTGTGACCCGATCTATGCTCAGAGGCGGCATCGGGTCCGCGTCGTGTCGTCCAAAGTGGAGTCTGCGAGCCTGTGGACCGGATCGAGATGTATCTTCAGATCGTGCCGCTCCCCGTGATTGTGGGGATTGGTCTGATTGGCGCGCTGGTCGTGTTCATGATTCCTTCGCGTCTGAGGCTGACGGTGTTTCTGACCGGCATGCCCCTGTGGCTCGCGCTGAGCCGATTTCCGGATCTCGGTCCGGTGCAGGCGTTCAGCAAAGTCACGGGCATGTTCATGTTCGCGGTGCTGGCGTTTGCAGCCGTGATGGACCCGGGGCCGAAGCGAAAACTACCTCCGATCCTCTGGCTCTATCCGATCCTGGGCATTCTGAGCGTTTTCTATGTGCTTCAGGCTTCCGACTGGCAGATTGCGGTAATCCTGCGCTTTCAATGGTTCTTCCTGACCTTGGCCGCGGTGCTGCTGGTCAGGGCCATCACGACCGAGGCGCAACTGAAGCACGCTCTGGCGTGCATCGCGATCGGGACAGGTGCAGCCACGCTGCTGTCATTCCTCGCGGTGGTCAAGGATCCTGGTGCAGCGTTTGGTGGCGGTCTGGGGCGCGTACAGCCCTGGGGCGCGAACCAGAACCACGTGGGTCCGGATTTCATTCTCGTGACGCCTCTGGCACTCTACTTCGGGCTTCGTCTGCGCAGCCAGATCATGCGACTGGTGGCACTGGGCATGTCTGGCATCGGGGGCGTCATGGCGCTCCTGACCGCGAGCCGCTCAGTCGTGTTTCCGCTGGTGGTGCTTATGGGGGCTGTGGGGTGGGAACTGCGGCGAAAGCCGATCGTTGTCATCGGCGCGATCATCGTCGCCATCCCGCTTGTGATGTACACAGGCTCGTACTTCGAGACGGCGAACATCGATCGGCTTGGATCGCTCGAGTCAGAGCGTGCCGAGCGGTTCAAGTTGTACGCCGAAGTCATCATGCAGCGCCCGGTCGTCGGGATCATGTTTGAAAAGGACGCACTTGCAGCCAGCGACGAGGAAGTCGGCGGGCACGCACACAATGCCTTTCTCGATCAGCTGAGGCTCTATGGATTCTCACTCTGCCTCCCGTTGTTCGGGCTTGCGGCATGGAGTTCGTGGAGCGCGTTCAAGGTCTGGCAGCGGCGCAAGAGTTTCGTCAACGATCACCTGCTTATAACCATGCTGTTCGTGTTCATGGCGATGATCTACTTCCATGGCATGGTGACGATCGTGATCTACTACCCGAACTACACATGGGCGTTTTTCCATGTTTTCGTCGCAGTGCTGTTCATTGCGCTCAACTCGAATCCTGGAGCAGAACTCGTACCCGACCCGCGGGCATGGGGCAAGAGCTGGAACGCAATGATGGCGCGCGAAGCCGAACTTGAAGCATTTGCTGAATACGGACAGCACCAGATCGCCTACGAAGAGACGATCGAGCAGCGCTAAGCAGCAAGGGTGCCGCGACCATCTCGGCTCGAGCACAAAGCCCGCAGGGGCCTACGGGGAGTTCAGAGAGTGCAGCGTCACTCAGCCGTAATCGCGAGTGTTGAGAGCAGATTGGCAAGCCGCGCCTGATCTTCCGCGACCTGCGCTCGAATCAGCGCAACCGTTTCATCGGTCGGCTGGGCAGGGCGCTCGGGCGCCTTGGGGAGGACGGATTCCTTGAAGCGATCCTTGAATCGCATCGGCAGCGCCGGGCGAATGACTCTGCGGTAGAGGCGGCTGTGCGCGACGTAGCGCCACGGGCCGCCCATGATCGCCTTGCCTTCGCTCTTGTTGAAGACCTTGTCGGCTTCGATGAGGTCGGGGCGAGGCTCTATGCCGAGGAAAGTGCAGATGCGGGCGCATAGTTCGGGGCGATTGGCGATGTACTCATCGAACCGTACAAACCGCACACGCTCGGGGCCGAAGACTTCCAGCCAGGGCTCGGCCTGCATGGCGTATTTCGAATAGTTGATCAACGCGGGAAAGTCGCGAACCGCCTGATCGATGCTCTGTGGCATGTTGCCACGCGAGTATTCGTGATAGTGGTGACTGATGGCGCGGGCGAGCGGGTCGCGGATGAGGTAGAGCACGCGCAATTCCGGGCCGCAGATGGCCAGAGCGCGTTGCGCCATGCCCTCGAAATCAGGGCGCTTGGTGTATGCCGTCGAAGCCTCGGCGCAGATCTGCTCGGCGCGTGCGGCTGCGAAGTGTGCAGCGTATCGAGCTCGGCCAGCAGGCGAGAGCACTTCATCGTGGCACAGGTTCTCGGGTTCCTTGTCGATCGGAAAGTAGATGCGTGGATTGGTGAGCAGATCGCGAAAGAGCGTCGTCGAGCCGCACTTCATGCCCCCGATGATGAGAAAATTCGGGAATCTCATCGAACCGCACGCCCCGCGTTGTGCTGGCCTTTCGGCCCGCCGGTTGAAGTGGACGGTGGCGGCGTGACTTTGACCCCGGCCTTGAGCAGCGCCTTGCGATAGCCGTCGACCGGGTCGGTGGTCATGCGCCAATCTGCGAGCACCGTGGCGCTCGAAGCTTTGTAGCGATCAATGTCTCCGGGGTTCGTGACTTTGAGCAGTGCATCGGTCAGGGCGTCCACATCGCCGGACTTGAAGACGAATCCGTTCTGTCCATCTCGGACAAGTTCGATGGCCGCACCGACTACATCGCTTGACACCATCGCCAGACCCGAAGCCGCAGCCTCATTGATAACCAGAGCCCAGGGCTCGAATGTACTGGGCAGGCACAACACGTCGCAGGCCTTGTAGACCGCCGTCACACGGCGCTGCTCGTCAACGAATCCGGTCCAGATGAAGCGGTCGCGCAGCCTCTCGGGGATGCGAGCCTTCAAGTCCGCTTCGAGATCGCCCGAGCCGAGAATCACAACATCCCATTCCGGGCGGTCATCGGCGATACGCACGAATGCATCGATCAGCAGGTCCACCCGCTTGACATGCGCCAGCCTTCCCGAGAAGGCGATGCGACGTCTGCCATCGCGCAATCCGAAGCGCTGTTTTGCATCGGCGATCTCGTTCTGTCCGACCGAAACAATCTCGTCGTAATCGGGTTCCTGAGGCACATAGAAAGTAACGTCCGGGCGCGAGCCGTAGGCCTGAAAGTAGCGATCGCCGAGAGTTGCGCAGCAGATCACGCCGGTCGATCGTCGAATCATGCGAGTCAGGAAGAATGTCTTGAATGAGCGGGCGAGACCACGCGCGTTATCGCCGTGTGCGTTGGAATCGCCAAAGATGAAATGCGCAATGCGATTGCGATGAAGATACGAAAGAATGCGAACGCGCGCCGCATCAGCGAATCCGATAACGACAACGACATCGGGCTTTGCTTCCTTGAGCCACTTGATGATGCGTCCGCCGCGCTTCCACTCGGCAATGAAGCGTTTGGGATGGCTGCGACCCTTGGCATATTCGCCGGGGCCAAAGATCTGAGTGTTGATCGCGGGGTCGAACTCGAGCTTCCACGGAAAGACGTTGTATTCGTGCGTGAAAATGGTGTGAAGTTCAATCTCGGCGATCTCGTGCGCGAGACGCTTGTGCTGGTGCAGCCGATACGGACTGGGTGCATTGGCGATGATGACAAGTCTGGGCTTGGTCACGAGTTGGTTCCTGAAGAGGATCGGCTCGAAGCTGGCCCCACGGCTTGCGCCTCGGCATACATGGCTTCGAAACGCCGGGCGATGGAGTCGGGGTCGAGATGTTCGAGGACCCATGCTCGGCCTCGCTCGCCCATCGTGCGCTGCTTCTGCGGCTCGGCAAGGATCGACGCGATGGCGTCAGCAAATGCACGAGGCGTTCGTTCGGCGATGAGCGCTCCGCCCGATGCTTCGAGTTCTGGCCAGATATCCACCCCGCGCGTCGTGATGACCGGTGTGCGGCACGCCAGCGACTCGGGGAAGACGAACCCGAAGTTCTCCTGACTCGTCGGAATGGCAAGCACCGCAGCCCGCTGATAGAGCGAGACCTTCGTTGCCCCGGTGACCAGCCCGATCATCCGCACCTCATGCTGGAGCTCGAGCGCGTTGATGCGCAATCGCATCTCGGCTTCATACGGCGCGTCACCCGTGCCTGCGATGATCGTGCGGCAGGCGATGCCGCGCCGCTTGAGTTCTGCTGCTGCTTCGATAAGAACATCAACGCCCTTCTTGATGTGGATCCGTGAGAGGAAGAGCACGGTCGGGAGCGCGGGCTCGATGTCGCCCGTGCCTGCCGGTCCGTACGCCGCATCCGCCAGATCGGAGCCTGGGAGCGAGCGGTACGGATCAAGATCGAAGATCAGTGGCACGACGGTTCCGCGACCGCGCGGATACCACTTGCTTGATTGTTCGAGCTCGGCCGTCGCGGTGCAATGAACGAGTGAGGCCTCTTCGAGCGTGCGCCGGCCGCCGAGCGCGAGATAAGCCTTCTTTTTGAGCGTTTTCTGAGCCATGCACCAGTCGTCGAGCATGCCATGCACACTCAGAATGTATGGCGTGCGATTGCGGTGCGCTGCGCGAGCGAGCTGATTGTTTGCCGTAGTCCAGCAGGCGTGCAGATGAAGGACATCGGCCCCGGTCAGGTACGGGCCAATGTCCGCAAGCTGCGCAGGCGAGAACAATCCCAGTGGCCGCGAGGGCGGCGCGACTCGCACCACGCGAGGCATCCCGGGCAAGCCTTGTTTCCAGGCCTCGGGGATGTCGGTATCGTCGCAGGTCAGCACGGTGACGTCATGCTGGCGCGCGGCAAGCAGGGCCGACATGTCGAGAACAGCGCGCACAACTCCTCCATCGGCGAGGTTGAATCGTGTGAGGAAGTGCGTGATGCGCATGGTGGTGGCTCGCAAACGCCCGGGTTCAACTCGGCGCGTCGCCGCGCTCGGCGCGACGGATCTCTTCCATCTTTAGACAGATCTGGTATTCGTAGACCGCCTGGAGCACGCAATACGTCAGCCCCGGCCGACCATCGAGAAATCCCATCTTCAGAAAGTACAGCAGAATGAACTTGAGCGCCGGACGAAATGGCAGGCGGAATGACATGTTCTTGGCCTCGAGTCGGCGCGTATTCGCGTCCTTCGAGAAGAACATCTTGAACCATTCCACCGGGCGCTCACGCAATGCGCGAATCTGTTCGACCGCTTCGTAGGTCGAGTACCGATTGTGCCGTTGCAGCCACTCCGTGATGCCCTTGCTGAAGTTGAAGTGAATGAACTGGCTTTGCAGGTATCCATGGGGGCCATCGATGATCGGCGTCGGGTTCACAAGGCGCTCGAAGCGGATGTGCTTTGGCTTGAAAAATCGCATGATGTAGCCCGGGGGCATCGAGTGTTTGAGCCATCGCCCGCGAAACATGTTCTTTCGGCCACAGAAAAACGCGACGCGCTTTTCGCTTGCATCGCGCGCGATGGCACAGATCTCCTCGCGCAGTTCAGGCGTCATGTGCTCGTCCGCGTCAAGGTAGAACACCCAGTCGTATTTGAAGTCGATGTGTTCCATCGCCCAGTTCTGGTGAGGCCCCCGCCCGTCATAAGCCCGCTGAAAGAACCGAACCCCCCGTTGTCGGCAGATTTCTTCGGTGTGGTCCTTGCTGATCGAATCGAGCACGACAATGTCGTCGGACCAACTGACGCTGTCGAGGCAACTCGGCAGATTCTGCTCTTCGTTGAGGGTCTGGATGAATATGGAGACGGTCATTGTGTAGAAGTATGCGGGGGCTGTTCAGGACGCCGAGGGACGGAAATATAGGGGGGAAAGCTGATTGCGAATGCCGATGCAGGTACGTTGACACGGATGCGAGTGTTTGGATGTACGGGCTCGTGTCGGCATGGCGGGGCGATATACTCCGGACGACCACGATGGCGTCAGACACCATCATCGGCCCACGACTTATGGGGCTTGATCCGCGCTGTGGATGAATTCTGCCAGGCCCCAACGGATCCACACAAAGCACCCGTCGGGCCATCGCTTTTTTACAGCCGTCCGACGAGTATTTTGACCATGAGCACTGACAAAGACCGAGCATCAAACCCAGGCATCGACGAGCATCCGTGGCGCTACACCGCCGCGCTTGCCGGTCAGGTCGAGGCCCGGTGGCAACAGTGGTGGGACGAGCGCCAGATCTATCGCGTGCCCAACCCGGGCGAGCCCGGGTTCGATGGCAGTCGTCCCAAGTTTTACTGCCTCGACATGTTTCCGTACCCATCGGGCGCGGGGCTGCATGTCGGGCACCCGGAAGGGTACACCGCCACCGACATCATCTGCCGGTACAAGCGGATGAACGGGTTCAATGTGTTGCACCCGATGGGGTGGGACGCCTTCGGCTTGCCCGCAGAGCAGTACGCCATCGAAACTGGCGTACACCCCGAGATCACGACGCGCAACGCGATCGACACCTTTCGCAGACAGTTGCAGCGATTCGGGTTTTGCTACGACTGGTCACGCGAGTTCGGAACGATCGACCCCGAGTACTACCGCTGGACACAGTGGATCTTCTTACAGATCTATGGCTCGTGGTTCGATCCGCAGCAATCGCGCGCCAGACCAATCGTGGAACTTGTAGCCGAGTTCGAGTCGGGTGACCGCGCCGTGAGCCTGAACCCGGCAGCAGCTGAATACACGGGCGCGGGCGACCTGCCCGGTGGCACGCGCGTCGGCTCGTGGGCGACGCTCGATGCAGAGTCGAAGCGCATGATTATCGATTCATATCGGCTCGCCTATGTCGGGATGCAGACCGTCAACTGGTGTCCAAAACTCGGCACAGCATTGGCCAACGAGGAAGTCATCGACGGCAGGAGCGAACGCGGCGGTCATCCCGTGTTTCGCAAGCCTATGCGGCAGTGGATGTTTCGCATCACCGCCTATGCCGATCGACTTCTCGCCGGCCTCGCCGAGGTTCATTGGCCCGAATCGACCAAGACTCAGCAGACCGAATGGATCGGAAAGTCCGAAGGGGCGGAGATCGAGTTTGCGATTCTGGAAGGAACAGCGACCACAGAAACATCCGGCGAATCGCTCCGTGTCTTCACCACCCGGCCCGACACCGTTTTCGGCGCCACCTACATGGTTGTCGCGCCCGAGCATCCGCTTGTTGATCGCATCATCGACCAACCTCCCGCCTGCTGCGATGTCGAAGCGCTGCGCGCGTATGTTCAGGCAGCCCGAAATCGCTCAGATGTCGATCGACAGGAGTCCAAAGAAAAGTCCGGCGTCTTCACCGGCGCGCATGTCCTCAACCCGGCGACCAGGAAGCCGATTCCCGTTTGGACGAGTGACTATGTGCTCATGGGCTATGGCACCGGCGCGATCATGGCCGTGCCGGCGCAGGACCAGCGCGACTGGGACTTCGCCAAGGCATTCGGCTTGCCGATTGTGCGCACCGTTGCGACTCCGGCAGGCTGGGAGGGAGAGGCTTATACGGGCGATGGGCAAGCGATCAATTCCGACTTCCTTGATGGGCTTGATGTCGCCAGTGCCAAATCTCGCATGATTGACTGGCTCGAAGAGCACAAGATCGGAATGCGCCGCGTCAACTACCGCCTGCGCGATTGGCTCTTTAGCCGACAGCGCTACTGGGGCGAGCCTTTCCCGATTGTGTGGGACGAGCAGGGTCGGCACCACCCGGTCAGTGACGACGCGCTCCCTGTGCATCTGCCGCCTATGCAGGACTACCAACCCATCGAGAGTGACGATCCGCAGCCATTGCTGGCCAAGGCTGTCGATTGGGTGAGCACGACTGCGGGCGATGCCGGCGCGACCGATCTCATGGCCGACGCGCGCGTAACGCGCGAAACCAACACGATGCCAGGCTGGGCGGGGAGTTGCTGGTACTACCTGCGCTACTGCGATCCGCACAACAATGATCGTTTCGTGGGCGAAGAAGCCGAGCGATATTGGATGGGTGATGGCGCGGTCGATTTGTACATCGGAGGTAATGAGCACGCGGTGCTGCACCTGCTCTACGCGCGATTCTGGCACAAGGTGCTCCATGACCTCGGGCATGTTTCGAGCGATGAGCCTTTCCGCAAACTCTTCCATCAGGGCATGATCACGAGCTATGCGTATCAGCGGGCAGATAAATCGCTGGTGCCGGCCGATCAGGTCGAGGAGGTCGATGGCAGGGCCATCGAGCGAGCGACTGGGCACGAAGTCGCGCAGATCACTGCCAAGATGTCCAAGAGCCTCAAGAATGTGGTCAACCCTGACGACGTGATTGCCGAGTACGGAGCCGACACGTTCAGGCTCTACGAGATGTACATGGGTCCGCTCGATGCGTCCAAACCCTGGAACACGCGCGACATCGTGGGTTTGTATCGCTTTCTTCAACGTGTCTGGCGTCTGTGTGTCGATGAGGAAACGGGCACGCTTCGCAAGGTTGCCGATGCCGAGCCCGAAGTCGAGAAGCGTCTGCACCGGATGATCCACAAGGTCGGAGGCGATATCGAGCGACTAAGTTTCAATACCGCGATTGCAGCCATGATCGAGTTTGTCAACTCGAGTGCCGCGTTGACAAGTGATCAGATGGACAGGTTCGTGCGCGCGCTTGCGCCCTTTGCGCCACACTTGGCAGAGGAACTGTGGGATCGACTCGGGCGGCGGGAGGCGCTGGGGTCGGTCGCGATGCAGACGTGGCCGACGGTTGATCCGGCGATGCTGGTCGATGACGAGATTGAGGTGCCGGTACAGGTACTGGGCAAGTTGCGAAGCCGCATCCGTATGCCAGCCGATGCTGACGCCAAGGCGATGGAAGACGCAGCCCTCGCCGACGAGCGTGTCCGCGAACACATCGCGGGAAGGACAGTGCGCAAAGTTATCGTCGTCCCCGGGCGGCTGGTGAACATCGTCATCGGGTGAGTCGTGACAATCTGATCGACCGACCCGGATCTTTGGGCGAAGCGCCCAAAGGCTCCGGCGTCAGACATCAGATGTCGCGCAGACCTGCTTGCTGTGCGCAAGTGGTTGGAGGCAATTGACGTACCTCAAGCCTTGGGCACGAGCAGCACCACGCAATGAACCTCGATCGCGCGCCCTTCGCCGACGGCATCGACCTTCTCGTGCGTCTTGCCCTTGATGTTGACCTGCCCAGCGTCGAGTCCGAGCATCGAGGCCACATTCGCGATGATCTCGTGTTTTCGAGGTCCGATCTTCGGCCTTTCGAGGATGACGGTTGCGTCCACATTGGCGATCGCATACCCCTGCTCGCCAAGCAGTTCGAGAGCCCGGGCAAGAAACTCGCGCGAGTTACGCCCAGCGTTGGCGGGGTCATGGTCCGGAAACAATTGCCCGATATCGGGGAGGGCCAAGGCACCGAGCAGGGCATCAGTGATGGCGTGGAGCAGGGCGTCGGCGTCGGAGTGTCCGACCGGACCTCGGTCGAACTCGAACAGCACTCCCCCGATCAGGAGAGGCAAGCCTCGGCCCTGCGGCGGCAAGGGCTCAAGGCGGTGAAGGTCGTACCCGTGCCCGATGCGCAAAGTTTGCGCCCTCTGGCCAGTGGGCGCGTGCGCGTGGATTTGCCGATGTTCAGGCATGACCAGAGTCTACCGATAAGATGGACGGTGAACGCGGTCCGATCGCGGGGCGTATGCTCGATTGAATCCCGGAGTAGATCATGAATGCGATGCAAAGGCAAATGTTGGTAGCAGCGGCGTGCGGGGTGATGGCATTCGCGGGCGGCTGCCTGGGGCCTTATGAACCGGGCGGCCCCATGATGTCCGACGACCAGTTCACCTACGTCAGCACCGAATGGGAACCGGTGACTGTGATCTTGACAGACACCAGAACCGGGGAAGGACTTTGGACCGCCGAAGTTCCGGTGGGCAAGAAGTTGACCATTCGATTCTACAAGAACAAATCCAGTGGCGACAAGGATTTCCCGGATGTGATGCGGTGGGAGATCGAGAGCGCGGATGTGCCGCTGCGCTCGACGCTCAAGAGCCAGATTTCGGTGCCGTCGAGCAATGTTCGCAGGCTCAACGTGTCGTATCGGTCGTCGCCGCAGTTCCACGATTGATCCCACGCGGGTTCTACGTCATAACAGACCCCCAGGCCATGACGGCTGCAATCAGCGTGCGCGCCGTCCAGAGGGCGGTGCGCACCCAGTTCGTGAGCACAAGATGGCGTGCGGTGCGAGCGTCGAATGCACAGGCCAGACGTTGGTGCAGAGGCACCTGCACAAGAAATGTCGAGAGCCAGATCATCGCCAGCAGCGATAACCCGACCCATGGCCATGCCGAACCGGAGCGTGTGTTCGTCACCAGCGCGACAGCAGTGAGCAGCTCGAGCAGCATGAGTGGCGTGACAACGCGGGTTGTGCGGGCTTGGTGCGAGCGTTCGTAGGCTGAGAAGCTGGCGGGATCGACCAGTGCGAAGAGGGGGTAGTGAACTACCTGAACGAACCAGATCAGCCCCGTCATCGCGGCGGTAAACATGAGGTGAGTGAGAAGAAGGGGTTGCATCATCAACTGTGGCTTCGATCCTGGCGGGCCACCTGACGCAAGAAACGCAAGAATTTGAGGTCGAGAACATCCGACGCGTGCCTATGGGCGAAGGCTTCAGCAGGGAGGTTTCGCACATGTTGATCGCATTGGCAGGGGTAGCAGCGTTCATGGGCATGATGCAGAGTGTGGATGCGTCTGCGCCTGGCGGCGCGTCGGCTCGCATCGAAGCGACATCAGTGTCTTGGGTGGGCAACCTGCGCGTCGGCGGCAAGGCCGAGGCCGATTTGGATGTGCTCGAAGGTCCGGATGGACCCCTATATCGTGCGGGCAAGGTCGCGACGGATACGAAGCTTCCGGTGGGGTATCCGGCTCCCACGCCTCCGGGAGCCATCGAAATCAAGCAATACGAATCGGTGCGCCGGGCGGAGTTTTCGAGTTCGGGGGGCATGGGGTGGGGCGGTGGCAAGGGATTCTGGCCGCTGTTCAGGCATATCCAACGCAAAGAAATCGCAATGACCGCACCCGTCGAGACCGAATACGCCGACACCAACAACGACAGGAAACTTGACCGCTGGACCATGGCCTTCCTATACCACTCGACTTCCGATGGCCCGACCGGTGCCGATGGCTCGGTCAAGGTCGTGGATACGGCACCGATCACGGTCGTCAGCCTCGGTTTGCGCGGTGGGTCGGCGATCAAGTCACCAGAAAAGGCGGCAAAGCCCCTCGAAGAGTGGCTCGCTGCCAACGCGACGGAATGGAAACGGCAAGGGGATCTGCGCGTCCTTGGCTATAACGGACCCAACGTGCGTGCGGCAAATCGTTGGTGGGAAGTGCAGATTCCGATCGAGCGTGTGACGGCACCCGCAACGCCTGCCAGCGAAAGTGTGTATTCTGAGCACAAGGAGTAAGGATTCAAGTCTTTGGCTTGTGCTTGTCCCACCAGGCAACGGTGTGACTCAACCCGGTTTCCAGGTCGGTCTGGGCGTGCCAATCGAGCAACGCGCGGGCGCGTGAGACATCGAGGCAGCGCCTTGGCTGACCGTCGGGCTTGGTGGCGTCCCAGCATGTCTCGCCCTTGAAACCCGTGAGGCGCACGACCAGTGCAACAAGATCGCGGATCGTGATTTCGCTGCACGAGCCGAGGTTGATCGGCGCGGGCTCGGAGATCGCTTCTGCTGCCCGCACGACGCCGTGCGCTGCGTCATCAACATAGAGGAACTCGCGTGTGGCGGTTCCAGTGCCCCAGATATCGACGGTCTCCGCGCCGCGATCGCGTGCGTCGATGCACTTGCGCACGAGAGCGGGAATGACGTGGCTGGATTCGGGGTCGAAGTTGTCTCCCGGGCCATAGAGATTGACGGGCAGGACATAGGCGCACGCGAGCCCGTACTGAGCGTGGTAGGCACGAAGCATTTCGCCCGCAGCCTTCTTGGCGATGCCGTATGGCGCGTTGGTTTCTTCCGGGTAGCCGTTCCAGAGGTTGTCTTCGCGGAACGGAACAGGTGTGAGTTTGGGGTATGAGCAGATGGTGCCGACCTGAACGAACTTTCCGCCTCGTTCATGCAGCCCGCTCCTGCGCGCGCCCTCGATGAGGTTGACCGCCATGGCCATGTTGGCAAAGAAGTACCGTCCCGGATTGCGGCGATTGGCACCGATGCCTCCGACCTCGGCTGCCAAGTGCAGGACGAGTGTGGGCCCGCGCCCATCAAACGATGATGTGTAGAGGTGGTCGACTGCGTGTGCGTCGGTCAGATCGCACGAGATGCGCCGTGGCACAACGATGCGACCAGCGTCGACGCCTCGCTCGTGCAGCAGTGCGACCACTCGCCGACCGAGGAACCCGGCTCCCCCCGTGACGATCACTCTCTCACTGGCCCAGTCGCATGCCATCTTGATCGGATCATACCGCAAGCGGCTTGCCGAACGGGTTTGGTGCTCGTAGGGTGAAGGGATGGAACGTCCTTCGGAGTCACGTTCAAGGGGTGCAATAGCGTCGCTACGTCGCAAGGGCCTTCCAATGGTGGCCAAGGTGTTGACTGCGCTCGCGGCAGTGCTGCTCGTGGCGTGGGGATGCGGGCAATACTGGACCGATGAACTTCACGCGATGCAATACATCTGGTGGATGCCGACGCACTGGGTCATTGGCGTGTGCTGGGTGCTGGTGGGTGTGTCGTGGGTACTGGAGCGTCTGAGCCTGAGGCTCGGCGGGTTTCAGTTGCGTTCGCTCGTGACGCTGGTCCTGCTGGTGCTTTCTGGCTGGATGTTCGTTGGCGGGTGGCACATCCATCGGGTGGTGTTGCCAGAGAGAGCGGGCGATCTTCGTGTGCTGTACTGGAACATGACGGTGGGGCGTGAGTTGAACGGCGCAGGTGATCTGGTGGTCTCCCAGGAGCCCGACGTTGCGATCATTGCCAATCCGAGGCTCGACGGACTACGCGGGCGATTGCTCGCTGGGCTGAGCGCGCTCGGGAGTGCGCCTGATCCTGAGGCGTCGGAAGATCCTGATTCTCTGGTGGTTGGCCCGACGCGGTTCCTGTTCCGGCACGAGATCGCGGTTGCGACGCGTGGCCAGATCGTGCGCTGGGGGAGTGTGACCTTTCAGATGCGAGGCATCGATGACGAGTCGTATCGTGGCGTGGTGATGTTTGTCGAAATCACCGGGCTGAGCGACGATCCGGTGGTGGTGTGGATTGTGGACCTGCCTTCGCACGCTTCCCTGTGGCGACAGGAGGTGGCGGCAGAGGCTGCAAGGGCAGTGATGGAGTGGCGGGGGCCAGAGTTTCGACTGACGAGCCTTGGCCAGTGGGAACCAGCAACCGGGGCGGACGGCTTCCCGGAACCGGGTGTGATTGTGGGCGATTTCAATATTCCCAGGGGGAGCGCATCGCTTCGGACGCTGGTCGGGAAACGTGCGGAAAGCCACGCATCGCGTGGGTGGGGGCCGGCAACAACATGGAACCGAACGTGGCCCGGATGGTCGATTGACCTGCTCTTTGCGGGGGCAGGCTGGTCGGTGACGCGGCATCGCGTCGTCGATCCGCGCATGGGCATGCACCGCATGATTGTGGTTGATCTGAAGGCCGAGTAATGCGATGCCCGATATCAGGGCGAACGGCTCTCGGTCTGGCTTCGTAGACTGTCGGCCCCGCCTTGGAAGAATCGGACGTGCATGTCAGGGACTGTGACCCCACCAAAACCCGCGCGGCAGAAGTCTGAAGCCCTCGGGGGAAAAGTCGGACGCGGCATGTCGTGGATGGCCTCGGCGACGCTCATCGTCAAAATTCTGAGTTTCGCCTCGACGATCGTGCTCGGGCGTTTGCTGTCTGAAGACGACTACGGCGTATACGGAATGGCGATGGGGTTGTCTGCATTCGCGCAGGTTTTGCGCGATGGCGGTATGCGCCGCATCCTGATTCAGAAGCAGGCACACCGCTATGCTGGGTTGTCGGGGCCGATGTACTGGTTCTCGGGTTCGTTCAACATGGCGGCGGGGGTGCTGCTCGGTGCGGCAGCGTTTCCGCTGGCGTGGTTGTATGACGAGCCGGAGTTGGCAGGGGTGCTGCTCGCGACGGCGGTGTCGATCCCGTTGACGACAGCAATGGGGGTGTACCGCGCGAAGATGGCGGTGGATCTTCAGTTTCGCCAGCTCGCGGCGATGAATACCTACGGCGCTGTCGTGCGCTACGCGTCGATGATCCTGTTCGCGATGCTCGGGTTTGGAGCGCTGAGTTTTACGCTGCCACTCGTGGCCATGTCGATCTTCGAAGGTGCGTACGGCTACTGGGCGACGCGTGACAGCCCGTGGCGCAGGTCGCCGCGGTTCAGGCTTTGGCCTGCGCTCTGGAGCAAGGCCAAGTGGATTGTGCTGGGGACACTCGCCATGGCGACGCTGCGGCAGGGCGATTACTTCGTGTTCGGGCTCCTCAAGGCGCGTCAGTGGCTCTCGACTGGTGCCGTGGGGCAGTATGTGTTCGCCTTTCAGATTGCGGTGCAGATCAATGTGCTTGTGGCCGTGAATCTTCAGGCGGTGCTGTTTCCGGCGCTGACCAAACTCGTACACGAGCCGATGCGTTACGTTCAGGCGGTGTTGCGCGCCACACGCGTAATGATGCTTGTCGGGAGTGTCTTTGGCCTGGGGCTTGCGTGTGTGATGTCGCCGCTCGAATCGCTGCTGTGGGATGGGAAGTGGGCTGAATCGGTCGGTGCGGTGATGTGGATGGCGGCGTTCTTCCCGATGCGACTGCTCACCAGCGTGCTCAACTCGGCGCAAATGTCGCGCGGGCGCTTCAAGGAATGGTTCTGGCTTACGCTTCTGCAAGGCGTTGGCATGATGGGTGCTGCGGCCATAGCGGGCCTGTTGTTCAATCATGCCGAGCAACTGTCACTGATCATTGGTCTGTATTTTCTCGTGGGCGTGACGCCGACATGCTTGTGGGGCATGGCGCGCTGCGGCGTGCCGTGGAAGCAGTCGCTGCTTGCCGTGACGCCCGCGTGGCTCGTGGTGTGCGCGGCCGGAGGGCTGACGCTGATTCTGGCCCATCTTGTTGAGCCGATCAGCATGGGGCATGTACGATGGGTTGATCTGTCGTTCGAAGTCATGCTGCGAGGCGTGACGTTCAGTGTTTTGGCGGTGATCGGGCTGCGTGTGTTTGCCAGGCGATCGCTCGCGGAGACGGTGGAAGTTGCTCCAGCGCGCACTCGGCGTATGGTGCGAAAGATACTGAGGCTGCCCGCGCCGGGTCGTGGGGCCGCGACTGCAGTCAGCCAGAGCGAAGCTGTAGTGGCAGCTGAGGACGTGCGAGAAGAGTCGTGAGAGGTATTTGAGCGAACGGGGTGAATCGAAGCATGACGCTTGCAAGTGAAAACACGTTTGCAGAACCGAGGTACTTTTTCGTGGTTGGTTCGCCGCGCTCGGGCACGACGCTGTTGCAGACGATGCTGATGCGAGCGCCAGGCGTGACAATGCCACCGGAACTGCACTATGTGCACATCACATACAAGCGTCGTCACCGCATGGCCGACATCCGCACGGACAAGGGGTGGGAGCAGGCGTGCAACGCCATCAAGGCCCGGTGCAAGCACTCGGATATTGACATGGATGCTGCTTTGTTTGATCGGCTCTGCGAGACTGGAGAGCGGACATACGCGAGGCTCTTTCGCATCTGGTTGACGGTGATCGGTGCGGTCGACGGGGCGTCCGTGGTCGGAGAAAAGACGCCCAACCACTGCGAATGGGTACTCGAGATCGTGGCGATGATTCCTGAGGCGCGCATTATTCACATCATGCGCGATCCGCGCGATTCGGCTGTCAGCCAGCGCGAAGCCTTCGGGCGGCATGCCCTCCAGGCCGCAGTGCGCTGGAAGCGTGATCTGGAGATGCATCGCGATTGCCAGCGACTGATTCCCGCAGACCGGTACATCGCTGTGAGGTATGAGGATCTCGTCACGGATCCAGAGGCCGTCATCAGGCCGTTGTCCGCGTTTCTCGATGTTCCGTATGTTGAAGACATGCTTGATCCGGGAGGACGCGAGAAGAAAGGCTTCTCGTCGTACGAGGCACACAAGCTGCGCACGCTCGACAAGGTCACGTCCTCGCGCATCGGGCGATACAAGCAGAAGATGAGCGCGATGAACATTGCAGTCATCGAACACATCTGCGGCCCGCTGATGGAAGAAATGGGATACACACTCGAACGCAAGAATCCGTTTCTGGGCCTGATCGGGTGCGCGATTCAGGCGCCCGCAGTTGCGTGGCGGCGTCTTCGCGGCGATCGCCGTCGACAAGGCATGCTCGATCAGGAAGCCGAGCATGGCAAGCCCGTGTTTCACCAGCAGCCCGAGGCGAGTTGACGGCGTCAGGCACGCTGGTCGCGGTCTGTCGTACGGGTGAACCCCGGGTCGTCGTTGGTCGCAAGGGCAACAAATCGGTTGGGCGTGTGGTCTCGTTCCTCGAGGTGAAGCCGAGCGATGTTCGGGAGGCGACCGAGGATGACAAACAGCATTGCGCATTCTGGCTCGAAACTCATGTCGAGCAGAATTCCCGCAGCGATGCCGTCGATGTTGATCGGGACGCGCTTGCGCTCGTAGAGGATGCGGCCGAGTTCTCGTGCGAGGGAAAGGTGCGGCCCGCGCCAATCGAGTTCATCCGCCAGGGCCGCCAAGGCGCGAACACGCGGGTCGGCGCGCTCAGCGAACCGCTCGATTGCACTGGGTTCATTGCCCGAACCATCGCTTGACTTGTGAAAGCGATGTCCAAACCCCCAGATGCGCTCTCGGGTTGCAATGCGCTGGCTGACGAATGCTTCCAGATCGGCCTGAGTCTGGACGAGGCGATTGAGTTCGAGCATGGCTTGTTCGAGAGCTCCGAAGTGATATGGACCCATCGCGCCCGCGATAAAGCTGATCGCGCTGGCAGCGAAGGGCGCTCGCACGCTGGCAGCGACGCGGGCGCCGTGGGTCGAGGGCGACGTCACGCCGTGTTCGCACAGCGAAACCAGATACGCTTCGGTCATGCGTGCCTCGGCCTGCGTCGGGTAGCGGCCCTGGAGTTGGAAAAAGATCATGTCAATGTAACTGACGCGATTGACCAGGGCACCAACGCGCACGCCTCGGGCAAAAATCTCTCCATCAATCACCCGGCTGGGGCCGTCCGGCTCGGGCAGCGGGAGGACACGTTCCGCGATCGGAGCGATGGTGGCGTTCGGATGAGTTGTGACAGGCATGGTTTGGTTCCTTAAGTTGAAGTGATCTGGTGCTTGATGATGAGGGCAAAAACGAAAACGCTCCGGCGAATGCCCGGAGCGCTGGCTTGGTCGGTTCATCAATAAAGTCTGGTCAACTTCGTCGATGCAACACGCGCGCCAACTCCGGGGGGACGGAGAAGCGTTTCGATGTGGCGTGTTTGACAGCGAAGTTTGACATGTTCAGGATGTTCATCGGACTATTGCGGCGTACTCGATGAGAAGTTTCTGCATCGCGGTGGTACTAGGTCAAGCGTTCCAGTGCGAAAGATCAACGCCGAGCATCCGTCCCAGGTCTTCGTTGGGCTTCGTAAAGTGGTCGAGCAGCATGCGTTTGGTCTCGGGCTTCATGTCCTTGTACTGACCGGCTTTTTTCTTCTTCTGCGAGCGGTTCCACCTGCGGATCGAGTTGCCGAGCGGGCTGTCGCGTACGGTGCGAATCGCCCAGCCCAGTCCGAGCGACTTGAGCCGATCCTGCGCTCGAGGCAGGATCACGGCGTTGTCGGTTTTGCCCAGCCAACTCGGCTTGAAGTCCGCATCGACACCAATGTGCGCGTAGATCTCGCGAATGAACCGCTTCTCGTGGTGCACAAGGTCGTCATACAACTGCACGAGGATCTGCTCGCGCGGGAACAGGTCGTAGTATCGGCGAAGCTGATCGGCATAGTGCCCCCGCTCCATGATGTCGGGTTCCTTCTCGAGCGCTTCCTCAAAGGTTTCGTAAGCCAGCCGTCCGTTGCGCTTGAGGTTGTAAGCCGAAAATGCACGATCGACGGGATTGCGCAGGCACGCGATGAGCCGCGCTTCAGGACACATGTCCTTGATGCGATGAGGCACTTCTTCACGATTGAGGTACGCCGGAGTGGCCTCGCCCCAGGCCTTGTGGTGCTCGCTGGGGGTGAACTTCGCCCGATACCACGCTTGGCCTTCTTCGAAGTGCCGATTGAAGAAATGCAGTTCCTTCGGGTCGGCCATGAACACCTGCGGGTGTTCCGCCAGACATTTGTGAACCCATGTTGTCCCGCAGCGCTGGCCGCCAATGTGGATAAAGGTCGGGAGTTGTCCGGGGGCAGTCTGTGATGTCGCTGGCTGCCGGTCGGTCGCGGTCTCGTTCATGAAATCACCTCCGATGCCCAACTGTATCGGCATCCAGTGCTGGAAGGTTCGGTTCGCCTCAGGCAAGCTCGCGTCTTCGCCCGCTCTCAACCCTACTGGTCATGTCCAGTGAAGTCGGGCAGGTCGTGGCCAGCGTCGCGCAGGGTCTTCTCGCGCCTTGCCAGTTCAAGGTCATTCTCGACCATCAGACGCATCAGAGTTTCGAGGTCTGTCGTGGCCTGCCATCCGAGCCGATCTGCAGCCTTGCTCGCATCGCCATGCAACAGGTCCACCTCTGCCGGGCGCAGGTAACGCGGGTCGAACTCGATATGCCGATCGAACTTGAGCCCGGCGTAGTCGAAGCACATCTCGGCAAACTCGCGCACGCTCAATGTGCGCCCGGTGGCGATGACATAGTCATCGGGCGCGTCCTGCTGCAGCATGCGCCACATCATCTGCACATAGTCGCCTGCAAAGCCCCAGTCGCGCTGTGCATCAAGGTTGCCCAAAAAAAGTTTGTCCTGCAATCCCATGCGGATGCGCCCGACGGCGCGTGTGATTTTGCGCGTGACGAACGTTTCGCCGCGCCTGGGGCTCTCGTGGTTGAACAGGATTCCGCATGACGCGTGCAGCCCGAACCCCTCGCGGTAGTTCACCGTTGCGTGATGGGCCATCACCTTGGCGCACGCATATGGCGAACGCGGGCGGAATGGTGTCGTCTCGCACTGGGGCGATTCCACAACGCGGCCGAACTGTTCACTCGAACTCGCCTGGTAATACCGTACCCGGTGCGGGGCGCGTTCCTGATATCTACGCACCGCTTCAAGCAGCCTCACAGCCCCGCTCGCGACAATATCCGACGTGTAGATCGGCAGATCAAAACTGACGCGCACATGCGACTGCGCCCCGAGGTTGTAGACCTCGTGCGGCTCGACCTCCTGCACAATGCGATCGAGGCTCGTCGCATCCGACAGATCGCCGTAGTGCAGCTTCAGACGAGCGCCGCGCTCGTGCGGATCCTGATAGATGTGATCGATGCGCTCGGTGTTGAAGGAACTTGAACGACGGATCACCCCGTGCACCTCATAGTTCTTGCTCAGCAGGAACTCGGCCAGATACGACCCATCCTGCCCGGTGATGCCGGTGATGAGTGCTCGAGGGTGTTTGGCGTCGGGCATAGGAGGATCTCGCGTCGGCGTGGCCACGCACTCTGGTCATCGGACTGGCAATGGTTCGAACTCGACAGAACGCTCGAAATCGCCTGAACGCAGCGACGCGGCCGGTGTATCGGTCAGTATGGTGTAGGCGCTGAGGACGCCCAGAGCGACCGCCAGCAGCACGGGGCCCAGCATGCGCACAACGTTGAGCGCCCGCGAGTCGCTGCCGTGTCGGGCGTGCGCACAGAGCAGCGCGAGCATGATCAGGATGAACGGTTCGTGGTACCGTTGCCACAGTTCCGGGCTGAGCGTCTGTGCCGCGACGAAACCCGTGATCGCGCCTAGAAGGATCCATCCTGCTCGCCGCGGCACTTGCGCCAGCAATCCCGCCACCAGAACCATACCCACCGGCGCAAGGACCAACAGCACCGGTGAGGTGTGCCCCGCGATCGTCGGGACAGTCTTGACCAGATTCCACAGTCCGCTCTTGCGGCCTGCATCGACGTCATAAGTCGTTGTCGGAATTATCACGAGACATACCGCTGCAACCACCAGGACACCAAGCAGCGCGCGGCTGACTGCCAATCGCTTGAGTCCGGTCCAGGCATAGGCAGCGTAGAACGGAGCGAAACTTCCGATGATGGCAAGAAAGAACGCGGGCGTCGCCAGGTTCCAGCCGTGATAGATGCTCTGATAGCGCGGGACGATCAGTCCGTCCCACAGGCGCAAGAAGTACACGAGCGCAAGCGTGGCTGGGAGAGTTGCCAGTACAACGCACGCGAGCCGAATGAGGCGTGCGGGAACGCATGTGAACAGTTCCCGCACGAGCGTGATGGGGCTCGGTAGCGGCGCAGCGGGACTGTCCGATTCCGATTCCGCCTCGCTCGATCCGAGCCATGCTGCTGCCCACAGCACCCCAGCAGTCCACAAGTGAATCTGTCTCGTGAGCACAAGAGCCAGGAGCATCACGCTTCCGGCGATGCAGAGCGTTGCTAGCCTCCGAGCGCGCATTGCCAGCACGATGATGCCGAGCACGCCCAGCCATGCAGCGTTGTCGGGCAGGAGCCAGATGCCGGGGAACAGGACATACATCGACCCCACAATCGGGAGTGCCAGCGCGAGGCGCTGGGGGTTGGTCCCGGGAAGGGCCAGCACAAGCACCACGAGCAACCCGGCGGTGAAAGCACTTGCCAGAAGCATCAACCCTCGCCGCGAAGGGTCGAATGCGACTCGCGCCCCAGCCAGAATCAGGTGGTACAACGGGGTGGTGGCAGAGTGATAGTTGGAGAAGTCCGGGCGGGGCCATTCCTCAGTGAAAGCATGCACCACCGGTTCGTGGTAGTTGAGGTGATCGGCAGCCGCTCGACCCTCGGCAATATTGGTGGAGAAAACAACCGGCAGCGCAGCGGCGTAGAACAACGCCACAACGACAAGAGCGATCAGACCTGCACGGGAAGTTCTTTGGGCCATTCTGCGTTCACTCGTCCCGATCCTGCACTCCAAGTCGCCGGTCGGCCGATGGGAAGCGAGACTCTAGACTACATTCGTTCATTCGCCGGCTTGTTAGCGGAGCAGCACTCGATGGGATTGCCCGGTCCACTTGGTTCACTCATGTCGGCGATGCACCGCCCGGTGTATGAGTCCCGGCTCCGCTACCTTGTCAATGCCATTCTACCTCACCTGAAACAGGGGGATAAGGTCTTGGATGTCGGGTGTGGCATCGGAACACTCGGTCAGGCCCTCATGCAGGCACCCGGTTCGGCAGCGGGCGTCAAGGTTGAAGGGCTCGAACGGGTCGTCCGTGGCGGGGAGCCTATCCCCGTGCATGGATACGACGGCGTCACCATGCCGTTCGCTGGCGGAGCCTACGACGTGGTCATTGTCGCAGATGTTCTCCACCACGAGCCGGAGCCAAATCGCCTGATCGCCGAGTGTGTTCGCGTGTCGCGACGGCTCGTCATCATCAAAGACCACCAGATAAGGGGGTTCTGCGCGCAGTCGCGCATCTCCTTCATGGACTGGGCTGCCAATGCGCCGTATGGGGTGCCATGCCTGTTTCGCTACAACACGCCCGAGCAGTGGACGCAAATACTTGATAAACACGGACTTGTCGCCAATGAGAGATGGGATGGAATGCGCTTGTACCCACCTGTGGTGAATTTCATCTTTGGACGTCGACTGCAATTCATGGCCGTGACTCAGGTGCCTCCGTCAGGCGCACCCGCACAAGAGCATGAAGTCTCGGTCGGGGTGCAGGCATGAGTGGGGAAGCGACGCGTTCGCGGCCTCTTTGGGTGGAGTTGATCCGCCTTGCGCGGCCTCAGCAATGGCTCAAGAGCGCGTTTGTTGTCGTCGGGCCTTTTTATGCGTATCAGGACCGCCCGGTCGAAGGCTCGGCTTTGGAGCATCTCGTCTGGGTGACGCTGGTGACTGCGCTGGCGTTTTCACTTGCGTCGAGCGGGTGTTATGTGTTCAACGATCTTGCAGATGCTGAGCGCGACCGGGAGCATCCGCGCAAGCGCGGGCGTCCGATTGCCAGTGGGGCGGTCAAGCCGGGGATCGCCAAGGCGTACGGGATCGGCTTGTTTGTGGTTGCTGGTGCGCTCGTTCCATTGCTTCCGATGCCCGCAGCAGCGTGGGTTGGGATCCTGCTCGCGGCCCATGTGCTCAACGTTCTAGTGTATTCCGCCGGTCTGAAGCGGTTTGCAATCGTGGATGTCATGAGTCTTTCGCTTGGGTTTGTGTTCAGGGTGCTCGCCGGGTGTGCGGCTGTAGGCATCGGTCCCAGTACATGGCTGCTCAACGTCACATTTTTCTTGAGTATGTTTCTGGCGTTCGGAAAACGTCTTGGTGAACGGCGGACAATGGGATCGGCCGAGGCAGCCGGTCGGGCTCGAACGGTGCAGCTGGCATATTCCGACGAAATGCTTCGCATGGTGGTAGTGGTGACCGCAGTTGCAACCCTCATCACATATGCGGGGTATGTACAGGAGCGCGATCAGGCGTACCACCTCGGGTTCAATCTGCTCTGGATCACGGTCCTGCCGGCGACGTATGGGCTGATTCGGTGCATCACGCTTCTAGAAGCGGGGGAGTACGACGATCCGACGGAAATTGCGGTGCACGACTGGGCATTTGCCTTTGCGGGGGGGCTTTTTGCAGCCCTGACGCTGACGCTGATGCTTTTGAAGGCTTTTGGTGGAGTTTTTGAATCGGGCTGAACACGAAACACGGAGTTCCGGTTAGGATAAACGCAGGCTGCCAGTAGCGCAAGCGCTGCAGGACGCGACGGGGCAAAGAGTGGGCGCAGTGAACCATCAAGGAGACGATGCGATGGAATTGAGCAAAAGGATCGGGAGTGTGACGCCTCGGGTGCTGGTGGGCCTGGTCGGCGCGGTGGTCGGGCTGGGCGCGTTGACTTGGGCTTCGGCTCAGGACGAGTCTGGTCGCGTGTTGCAGGACGCGCAAACCGGATCGGGATCGGAACAATCCGACGAAACCATATCGCAGGTCGACATTGGCGCGATGGCGGCCATGGCTGCACGCGGGGGGGGTGGGGGGGCGCGCGCAGGCGATCTCCCGGCATGGAAGGATGTATCGGAAGGCTTCGAGCGCGTCGTGTCCACGACCGACCCGGGAAGTTTCTATCAGGTCTGGAGGAACAACAGGGACAACCGCATTCTGGCGGAGATGCCGCGCGGGTTCGAGAGTCAGAAGCACTTCTTCGCCATGACGGTGGCCGGTGGCGAGATCTTCGCGGGGTTGCAGGCTGGGGACTTGTACTGCTACTGGAAGCGCATCGGCAATCGTCTGGCGCTCATTTCGCCGCAGATTTCGGTGCGATCGACGGGCGATGCGGAAAGCCGCGACTCTGTGAACATGATTTTCACGGACCGCGTGATTCTTGACGTTCCGGTGGTGTCGACAGGTCCGAGCGGGCAGCCGGTGATCGATCTGAACAACCTATTGCTGGGCAACGCGTCGTCGTTCTTCGGGCGCAGCGCAGCGGGCGCGCGCGTGCCATTGGCAGAGATCGCGTCGACCAAGGCGTTTCCGAAAAACATCGAGATTGCCTACAAAGTGCCGGTGGGTGATGGAACGATCAAGACGCTTCACTACTCGATCAGTCTGATGGAGGGCTCGCGCGGATATCAGCCTCGCCGAGCCGACGAGCGTGTCGGCTATTTCACGACGAGTTACCGCGACCTTGGCAAGTTCGACCGCGATGATGTGAATGTGCGCTACATCAATCGTTGGCATCTCGAAAAGGCGGACCCGAAGTTGAAGATGAGCCCGCCGAAGCAGCCGATTGTATGGTACGTGGAGCACACGGTGCCGATTCGGTATCGTCGCTACGTCCGTGAGGGTATCGAGTACTGGAACAAGGCGTTCGAGCAGATCGGGATTGTCAACGCTCTTGAAGTTCGCTTTCAGGACAAGGCTTCGGGCTCGCACATGGAGAAGGATCCGGAGGACGTTCGCTACAACTTTATTCGCTGGTTGAGCAATGACGTTTCGACCGCGATCGGGCCGAGTCGCGTCAATCCAATGACCGGCGAGATTCTGGATGCGGATGTGGTGTTGACGGACGGGTGGATCCGCGTGTTCACGTATCAGTGGAACGACCTGATGCCGAAACTGGCGACCGAGGGCATGAGTCCTCAGACGCTCGAATGGCTCGAGAGCAATCCGACGTGGGATCCGCGCGTGCGTCTGGCCGACCCGATGGATCGGGATCGCATGCTCATCGCGCACAACAACGGGCAAACCACTGGGCACTTTGTCAACAACCCGCTCGACGCGGTCGATGGGATGATGCTGGGGTCCAATCCGTTTGACGGGCTCGTCGGGCGGGTGAGTCAGGTCAGCGGGTGTTGCGAAGCAGCACACGGCAAGGCGCTGAGCCTCGCCTCGCTGCGCATGCATCTGATGTTCGGTCTGCCTGACGACGAAACTCCGACGCCTGAAGAGCAGACCGAGATTCCTGCAGAGATGCTCGAGATGCTCAAGCAGCATCCGGAGTTGCTGGCCATGATGCCTGCGGACAAGCGCGACGCGGTGGCTCGCGCGATCGCCAAGGGTGTGCAGCCTGAGTCTGACGACGAGCCGAAGGATGACGAGCCCAAGACCGAAGAGGAGCCCAAGCCGAGGAAGGCTCCGGAGAAGAAGGAACTGATCGACGGCGTGCCCGAGGAGTTTGTCGGCCCGTCGCTTGCCGAGTTGGTGGCGCACGAAGTGGGTCACTGCCTAGGCCTGAGGCACAACTTCAAGGGTTCGTCGGCGTATCAGTTGTCGCAGATCAACAGTACTGACATGAAGGGCAACGAGCCCTTCTCGACGACAGTGATGGATTACAACCCGGTGAACATCCGCATGCCGGGGTTCGGTGACGCTCAGGGTGACTACGCCGTCATCGACATCGGGCCATATGACAAGTGGGCGATCGAGTTCGGGTACGGATTCGGGGACACCACCAAGATTCTGGGGCGTGCGTCCGATCCGCTGCTCCAGTATGGAACCGACGAAGACACATGGGGCCCGGATCCGCTGGCGCGCCGCTATGACCTGTCTGCCAATCCGCTCGACTATGCCAACAACCAGATGGCACTCGTGCGGCATCACCGCGAAAAATTGCTGACCGAGTTTGTCAAGGATGGACAGAGCTGGTCGCGGACGCGCTATGGGTATCAGATCACGCTCGGGCAGCAGGTTCAGGCTATCTCGATGATGGCCAACTGGGTGGGCGGTGCGCACGTGTATCGCGACAAGAAGGGCGACCCGAATGGGCGAGCGCCGATCGATGTCGTTCCTGCGGCGCGGCAGCGCGAGGCACTCGAGTTTGTCATCAGGAACAGTTTCCACGATGAGGTCTATGGCTTGTCGCCGGACCTCCTCAAGCACATGACGATCGACAAGTGGTACGACGAGGCGGGGATGAGTTCGATCTTTACAGATCCGACTTTCGACGTGCACGATCGCGTTTCGTCGGTGCAGGCATCGGTCTTGACGATGCTCATGAATCCGCAGACGTTACGACGTGTCTATGACAACGAGTTTTTCGTGCCTGCGGATCAGGACGCGCTGACGCTGGCCGAGTTGCTCTCGACGATTTCCGAGGCAGCGTGGGGCGAGATCGCCAAGGCACCGACGACGAAAACGACGGAGCGCAGCCCGATGATTTCGAGCCTTCGGCGCGGGTTGCAGCGCGAGCATGTGCAGAGACTCATCGACCTTTCGACGCCGTCGAGCATGTCGGTCAATCCGGCTTCGCGAGCAGTCTCGACTCTGGCGATGAGTTCGTTGCGCGACCTCAAGTCACGTGTTGACAAGGCGGTGAGTGCGAACCCGGCCAACATCGACGCGTACTCCAAGGCTCACCTCGAAGAGATTCGGGTGCGGATCGAAAAGGCGCTCGATGCACAGTTCGTGTATGGCTCGCGGTAATGCGAAGTGATCCGGATTGTACATGATGATTGAATTCGACGGGCGACCCTGCGAGAGGTCGCCCGTTTTTTAATGCGCGGCAAGGGTGCGGGTCAGGCTTTTGAAAGTGTGGGAATCGTGAGCGCGACAAAGCGGCGCGCTTCGCTGTCGGCCACCAGCACATCCTCGAGCGAGCGGACTGCGCTGATGCCGATGGCGTCGAGGGCTTCTGACGCAAGTTGGGCGATGCGCAGGAACGGAAGGCGATGACCCAGGAACGCTTCGACAGCGGCTTCGCTGGCGGCATTGACGATCGCTCCGGCTGTTCCGCCGAGCTCGATGATGCGAGGCGCGAGCGCCAGGGCTGGAAACCGTGGAAGGTCTGGCGCTTCGAAGGTCAGCGAGCCGAGGGCTTCGAGTGAGAGTCGCGCGGCCGAACCGACGAGCCTGCGAGGAGCGGTCAGGGCTTGCTGAATCGGCGTGCGCATGTCGGGCGATCCGAGCTGCGCGATGGTCGAGCCATCGATGAGTTCTGCCATCGCGTGGATGATTGATTGCGGATGCACAACAACGCCCAGGCGTGAGGGTTCGAGGCCGAAGAGCCAGTGTGCTTCGACAATCTCGAAGGCTTTGTTCATCATCGTGGCACAGTCGATCGTGATCTTGCGACCCATGTTCCAGGTTGGGTGAGCCAAGGCGTCTTCTGGAGTCGCGTTGGCCATGCGTTCAAGAGGCCAGGTGCGGAAGGGCCCACCCGAAGCCGTCAGGACCGCTCGAGCTAGGGTTGCGGGCGCCGAGAACGGCGGACTCTGCCCAGGCGACACACACTCAAGACACTGCCAAAGAGCAGCATGCTCGCTATCGACAGGAAGTATGCGGACCGAGCGCTCGTGCGCACGCGGCACGACGAGCCCCCCGGCCACAACGAGCGATTCCTTGTTGGCCAGTGCCACATCGCGCCCGAGTTCGATGGCGGTCAAAGTTGATCGCACTCCGGCTGCACCAGTGACGGCCTGCACAACCATGTCGCAGTCGATGCGGCGCACAAGCTCCTCAGCAGCTTGCTCCCCGACGAACGATGCATCGGCTCGCTCGCCTTGGGCAAGGGCTGTGTGCCTTACGCCCCAGGCTTTGGCTTGACTGGCGAGCAGGTCTCGCTTTGACGCGCCAGCGATTCCGACGATCTCGAATCGCGGGCTGTCGAGCTCCGGGAGCGCGTTCAGATGTGCGACAGCTTCAAGCGTTTGCACACCGATTGAACCCGTCGAGCCGAGCACGATGAGGCGGGTGGGCGCGCTCGAGCTTGTGTGCATAACGTGTGCCATTACTCTTCGCCGAGTCGGGCCTTCTCGCTGGGGGCGAGCTTGCGTCGTGCGGCTGAATAGAGCGAGCGGCGAGGCTTAGGCTCTGAAGCGGGTTCGGGAGCGGGTGAGCCGGTTCCACTCGGCTTCGGCGTTCCCGAGTCGCGGGACCGCGGCGGACGCTTCTTGCGTGTCGATGTGTCGGGCGGAGCGTGATAGTCGCTCGCGCTCGCGGCGGGAGCCGTCTCTGGGGCTGGCGCAGGAGCATCTGCAGCAGGAGCGTCGGAACTGGCACGCGAGCCACCACGACGACGTCGGCGTTTCTTCTTGCGAGGCTGATCGGATTCATGCTCGCTCTCGTGCTCACCGGCTTCGGGCTTTGAAGTTTCACTCATTGGCGCGGTTTGGGCGGGTTGCTCGGCGGGCGACACCAGCGATGATGCTCCAGACTTGCGACGTCGACGTCGACGCTTCTTGCGCGTCAGGCCGGTTGATCCATCCGAGCTCGCCGCCTGCGCTTCATCCGGATCGTCAGTCTGTTCAGGGCCAGTGTCCGCATCCTGGGATTCGGGCTTGCTCTCCGCAGAGTGTTGTGTTTCTGGTGGGCGACTGTTGTCTCCCTCGCCATCGCCGCGCCTGCGCCGACGCCTGCGACGTTTCTTCTTGCGAGATTCCGGAGAGCCCGTTTCAACCGGCTCGTGGTCGTCATCGACGTCGAGATCGGCCACCGGGAGGCTCAGGTCGTGCTGTCGTTCCTCGATCGATGCCTGAACTTCGGCAAAGGCTTCCGCGGTCTGCTCGGCGATTTCCTCGGCTTCGGCGCGAAGATCCACTGCCCAGCCGCTCTCGTCGTCGCGCGAGCCTTCGACCGCCCAGTCCGAGAGTTCCGGGTTCTTACTCTTCTTTGGGAGTTTTTCGAGATCGACGTCCGCACCGCCCGCGTCATAGGCGTAGAACGTCACACGATCCGAGCCGATGGCGTCGCTGATGCGTACTTCGACATGCTTGCCACTGAGGTGCTCGATGCGAGTCAGTGCCGCCCGCCGGGTGCTGAGCAGGGCTGCTGCGACGCGCGGGTTGACGACCATTTCGACCTTGGCGACCTTGTCATGATCGAGCAGGGCTGCGAGATCCTGCAGAGCATCGGCCGCGACGCTGTCGGGCTTTTGCACGACGCCGCGGCCGCGACACGACGGACACCCGGAGAAATGCACAGACTCATGGCTGCCGCGCATCCGCTGCCGTGTCATTTCGAGAATGCCGAAGGCCGAGATCGGGAGGATCGTTGTTCGCGCGCGATCCTTCTTGAGTCGTTCCTTGAATCGGTTCTCGATATCCTTGCGATGCTGTGGGCTGCGCATGTCGATCAGATCGTTGATGACGAGTCCGCCCAAGTCACGCAGCCGCAGTTGACGGCAGATCACATCGACCGCTTCGAGATTGACCTGATATGCATTGGTTTCGGCGTCGCGGGCCGATCGCATCTTGCCGCTGTTGACGTCAATGGCGACGAGGGCTTCGGTCTCATCGATGACCAGGCGACCGCCCGACGGGAGCGGAACATCGCGCGAGTGGATCTGCCGAATCTGATCGGTGACGCCAAAGGAGTGGTACAGCGGCGTCTGCCCTTTGTAGTGGCGCAGTTTGGCCTGCGAACGCGGGGCCACGATCTTCATGAACCGGGCTGCACGCCGTAGCGCCATTTCATGATCGATGATGACTTCGTCGATGTCCTGGCTCAGCAGATCGCGCAGGCTGCGCACCAGAAGATCGCTCTCGGAATAGAGCAGTTTGGCCCCCTTGCCAGATGCACGGCGGTGCTCCATGTCCTTCCACAGGCGCAGCAGATACGCCAGGTCGCGCTTGAGTTCGACCTTGGTGCGGTTGAACCCAGCGGTTCGCAGAATGAACCCGAACCCTTCGGGCAGGTCCAGTGTGTCGAGGATCTGGCGCATCTCGGCGCGCTGTTCTTCATCCTCGACCTTGCGGCTCACGCCCACGCGGTCCATCTGCGGCATCATCACAAGAAAACGCCCGGGAATCGACAGGTAACTGGTCAACGTCGGACCTTTGGTTCCGATCCCTTCCTTGAGCACCTGAACGATGATCTCCTGCCCGCGTTTGAGGGCCTGCTGCATCGGTGGGCGGCTGCGACGCGGAGTCTTCTTGCCCACACGCTCGGTCGTATCTTCGTCCTCGCCCGGAAAGTACTGCGGGTGAAGATCCGAGACATGCAGGAACCCGGCGTCCTCGACTCCGAAGTCGATGAACGCGGCTTGAATTCCCGCTTCAACATTGGTCACTCTGCCGAGGTATATGTTCCCGACGCGGCTGACGGCGTTGGTCGGCTCGGCGTGGTACTCCTCAAGTTGTCCGTTTTCGACGATCGCGACCCGGCACTCTTCGCCCGGAACGTAGTTGATCAACATTTTGCCATGTGGCATGAAAGGGGGTCCATCCCGTCCTTGGGGCGGTTGATGCATCGATTCGGGGTTTGCCAGCAGCGCCGACCGGCTGTAATGCGCTGGGGCAGGTTTGGGCCCGATGCGCTCTTGTCGGCGTCTGCGAATCACCGCTTTGCCGACCCGTCCGACGCGTGTTGTCGATCGCGCCAGAAGCGCGATCCCCGAATCGAGCATGGCGGCACCCTTACGGCACTGCCACGCCCGATGTGATTTCTTCTCCCGATGCGGCCAGCCCACGCAACGCGCGACCCTGACTCACTCTTCTCCGGCACGCCCTTCGAACGCCTCGGGAACAATTTTTCTGACTCTCGTTCGCAGGAACGCTGCGGATTCGAGTTCCGAATCGAACGTAATCGCCTTTTTGGCAATCCGCTCGCACTGAGCCATCGAGACGCTTCGGATCAGTCGTTTGACGACCGGAATGCTCGACGCGTTCACAGAGAGCGTACGCACGCCGAGGCCCAACAACAAAGGGACATACTCCAGATCGGACGCTGCCTCGCCGCAACATGAAACGGGAAGGCTCTTGCGCCGGGCCGACTTGACAACCATGCGAATCAGCCTCAGAACCGCCGGATGGGCGGGCTGGTACATCGACGCGACCCGTTCGTTTGTCCGATCCACCGCCAGGGCGTACTGCACCAGGTCGTTGGTTCCGATGGAGAAAAAGTCCACTTCGCGTGCAAACACATCGGCCAGAAGCACCGCCGAAGGGACTTCCACCATGATACCGACCCGTACATTCCGGTCATACGGCAGCCCAAGATCGTCCAAATCCTCCATCGCATCCCGAATCAAGTACCGCGTCTGACGAAACTCGTGGATCGTTGTCACCAGCGGGAGCATGATTTTGAGGGGCCCGTAGGCCGAAGCTCGCAGCAAAGCACGCAACTGGGTTCTGAACATGGGTAGGTGGGCCAAGCAATAACGGATCGAGCGCAGACCCAGGAATGGGTTACGTTCGGGTGTTTCCGCCCTGAGCTGGGTGTACTTGTCGGCTCCGAGGTCGAGCGTGCGGATGGTCAGCGGGCGGCCCGCAAGGTGATCGATGCAGGTCTTGTAGGCCTCGAACTGCTCATCCTCGCTTGGTTCGTGATCGCCTGTGAGGTAGAGAAACTCGGTGCGATAGAGCCCGATGCCAGCTCCACCGCGTTCGACAACGGTTGAGGCTTCTTCGGGGAACTCGATGTTGCCGAGCAGTTCGATTTCCACGCCGTCGGAGGTGGTGGCGGACTTGGGCGCGAGCTCTTCAAGCGAGCGATCAAACTCGCGGGACTGTTTGATGTAACCCTGGTATTGCTCTATGGTTTCATCATCTGGCTCGATGATGACTCTTCCACGCGCGCCGTCGATAATCAGCGGCATGCCGTCCGAGACGAGAGAACGCAGATTGGCACATCCGACCACCGCCGGGAGGCCCAGTGCTCGTGCGACGATCGCGGTGTGGCTCGTTTGGCCACCCAGTTCCGTCACCATGCCGATGATGCGTGACCGGTCGAAGGCAACTGTCTGGCTGGGAGTCAGTTCGCTGGCGACGATGATGGTGTTGTCGTCAGGCAGTTCCTCGGACGTGGTCAGGCGTTTGCCAATCAGGCACCCGATCAGGCGGTGAGAGATGTCGTGGAGGTCGTTGATCTTGGTTCGAAAGGCCGAGTCGTCTTTCTCAGCAAATCGCTTCATCCACGTGCGGAAAGTCTGAGCCGCAGCGTATTCGGGCGAAACCCGCTCGTCTCGAATCATGGCCCGTATTGGTCCGAGAAGTGCAGGGTCCTCGAGCATGCCGCGGTGGAAAAGAAAAACCTTCGCCGAATCCTGCCCCATGTCCACCAAGGCCTCATTGTGGACCTGATCGAGCTCGGCAATGGCATCCAGTCGCGCCCGCTCGAAACGGTCAAGCTCAGACTGAACCCGCTCCGGACGGACCGATCGCTTCGGAATGCGAGGCACTTGTACGTCGTCAATGACAAATGCCCGCCCGATGGCGATGCCGCTGGAGACCTTGATGCCTTTGAGAATCTTCATGAATGGCGGATTCCGGCGACATGGTAGCGAGACGCAGGATCAAACGCGATCAGGCTCGGTGCTTGACAACGGGCGATAGATGTGCTCAAATGCAGTCGCCGGGAATCAAGGCAGGAGAGGAGATGACCTCCCCCCCGGCTGGCGGTGCTGAGGCACGACGCGGTTCTGTCTTCCCGCCCGAGGCTTGTGAAACTGAGTTATGTCAACGAAGACCCTTACCGGGATCCTCGAATGGCCTTCTCGCGCTGAAGGGCGCGTACGCCAACTCGCCGAGGATTTAACACTTATGGAAAAGGCCGACGACCCGTTCGTCCCAATCTCCTTCGGAGACGAGTTGCCGCTGCGCAACGGGCTGGAAGTCACGGTCGAGGTTGTCGATCGAAAACCCCGACGCCGTCGCCGAGGGCGCCCCAATGGTCAGGTGCGCACCGCTCGCCCGGTCGTCGAAACATTTCTTCAGATCGAAGGGATGGATCCAGAACGCTTCAAGACCTCTAAACCTTTCGAAACCCTGACTTCGATTGATCCGCAGCCAAGGTTGACGCTTGAGTATCCGGGCTGCCCACCAGCGTGCCGCCTGATCGACCTGTTCTGCCCCATCGGCCGCGGTCAGCGTGCGATGATCGTCAGCCCGCCCAAGGCCGGCAAAACGACGCTTCTCAAAGACCTGGCGACATCTGTTCTGATGAACCACAAGGATGTCGATGTCTTCATGCTTCTGATCGATGAGAGACCTGAAGAAGTCACAGACTTCAAGCGGGCCTTCACTCGTCCCAACCGCGATGGCGTCTGGGATCACCCGTGGGAGCCGCACCGCGTCACCGTCATCGCATCAAGCAACGATCACGACGTCGAACGGCATATACAGATCTCGCTCCTGACGATCGAGCGCTGCAAGCGCATGGTCGAGTGTGGACGCCATGTCGTGGTGTTTCTCGACTCGCTCACGCGCCTCGGGCGGGCGTTCAACCGAAGCCGCAAGCACTCTTCCAGCGGCCGCACCATGACCGGCGGGATCGACTCCAAAGCCCTCGAAGTCCCCAAGCAGATCTTCGGCGCCGCTCGCAACACTGAAGAAGCCGGAAGCCTGACGATCATCGCCAGTTGCCTCGTCGACACCGGCAGCCAGGGCGATCAGGTCATCTTCGAGGAGTTCAAGGGCACCGGCAATATGGAGTTGATCCTCGATCGCCGCGTGGCTGAGAAGAGGCTCTTCCCAGCGATCGACCTGGCAGCGAGCGGCACGCGCAAGGAAGACCTGCTGCTCGACGAGAAAACACTCAAGACAATCACCGCCCTGCGCCGACGCATGCTCAGCATGCCTCCGCCACAGCAGATTGAACAATTGCTCGCCGCGCTCCAGCGTTTCGAGACCAACGCGCAGCTTGTGGGCGCGACGTCCGAATCGGCCCGCTGAGTTGCCCGGACTCTACTCGAGCGCGCCCGCTGCCCACGCAATCCCGCGAGCCACAAGATCCAGCACAGGCTCGGCGCCAAGATCGTCGGTCGCATGCCCGATCGAGCAGTACGCGACGCGACCCGTGCCATGATGGCGAGTCCAGATCACCGGCATGCGCACGCCTCGAGTCCACGGGGCATGATCGCCCGAGAACGTCGTGGTCGCCAGAACGCTGTTGCCAGGATCGGTATGCATGTAGTATTGCTCGCTGCGGACATTGAACCTGCTGGGCATGCCTTGCGTGATCGTGTGGCCCGCGCCCGTGAGTTCCACGACGTAATCGATGATGTTGCCCGGGTGGGCGACGAACTGCCCACCCACCATGAACTGGTACTCGGTGTTCGCGCGAAACGCATCGCCCATTCCGCCGTGCCAGCCAGCAAGGCCGCAGCCAGCGCGGATGCGCCGTTCGAGGGCGACTGTCCGCTCGTGACTCAATTCCCCCATGGTCCAGCACGGCACAATGACATCAACGCCTTCGAGCGTGCCGTCGGTGATCTGATCGAGCGCGTGCACTTGGCGCGACTCGAGTCGCAGATCCTTCAGCCGATTGATGACCAGATCAGAACATTGCTGTGGCTGGTGTCCGTCCCAGCCGCCGATGAGAAACAACGCAGTCTTCATGGGTGTTCAGTCCTGTTTGTGTGCTTGACCGTGTTCATCCGGACTTGTATCCGCTCGGGTGGCGTTTGAACCACTGCCACGCCGAGTCCACGATTGCGTCGAGTTCCGTGATCGACGCCTTCCATCCCAGATCGGTCGCGATGAGCCTCGGATCGTTGTACAGTGATGCAGGATCGCCCGCGCGGCGCTGGCCGGCCCGCACATCGAGCCGCCTGCCTGTGACTCGCTCGACCGAAGCGATGACTTCGCGCACCGAGTGTCCGCGTCCGATGCCGACGTTGTACGCGCGGACCTGATCAGGCTCGAGCGCGTTCATCACGCGCAGGTGTGCGTCGATCAGATCCTCGACATGCACATAGTCGCGGATGCATGTGCCATCGGGAGTGGGGTAGTCGGTGCCGAAGATCGTCAGGTATTCACGTTGCCCCAGAGCGGCCTGAAGTGCGACCGGGATCAGATGCGACTCCGGTTCATGATCTTCGCCCAGAAGCCCCGTGCGGTCGGCACCCGCGACATTGAAGTATCGCAGCATGGCCACCGCGATCGGCGTGCCCGCGCGCGAACGGCCTGCTGACCAGTCACGCAGCACATGCTCGAACATGAGCTTGGTCTGGCCGTACGGACTCACCGGACTCTGAACACAGGTTTCGGTGATGGGGATCGCATCGTCCGCAGGCTGCCCGTAGGTGGCGCAGCTCGAGCTGAACACGAACCGCGAGACTCCCGCCCGATCGCAGGCAGCCAGCAGACGCACCGCGGCGCTCACATTGTTTTCGTAATACCACAACGGCTGATCGACGCTCTCGCCGACGTAAGCCAGTGCGGCAAAGTGCATCACCGTGCTGACGTCATGTTCCGACAGGAGCGCTTCGACGCCGAGTTCATCACCCACGTCGAGCACCTCGAAGCGCAGGCGACCTTCCGTCTTGGGGCGCAGCGCGTCGATGGCTTCGGCGTGGCCGCGCACAAGGTTGTCGATGACGACGACACGATGCCCCTCGGCGAGCAGACGCTGCACCGCGTGTGAACCGATGTATCCCGCCCCGCCGGTCACCATCACATTCATGTCAAGCGCCTCCATCGCCCTCGCATGGTTGTAGGATAGGGAACGAGGAGGGTCGTGCATGGAGCGCATCCGCATAGGGATCATCGGTACTGGGGGCTTTGCCAACTGGCATGCCGAGCGTTACACCGCCATCGCCGGCGTCGATCTTGAAGCCTGCATGGACCTCGATGCGGCGCGGGCCGACGCCTTTGCAGCCAGGCACGGCTTTGCGCGCGCGGTCGACAGTGTCGATGAGGTGCTCGCCGCCTGCGACGCCGTCTCGATCACGACCCCCGAGGCCTCGCACGCCGATCTGGTGCTCCGGGCCCTGGCAGCGGGCAGGCATGTCCTCTGCGAGAAGCCCCTGACCGTGACGCTCGACGAAGCACGCGCGGTGGCCGCAGCGGCGCGCCGGACCGGCGTTGTGCACATGACCAACTTCTCCAAGCGAAACGCGGCTGCGGTCGTCAAGGCCATCGATCTGGCCGCGTCGGGCGCCCTGGGCGACATCCGCTACGCCCATGCCAGTTATTTCCAGTCCTGGGTCGCAACGCCGTGCTGGGGGCATTGGACCGAGCCACAGTGGCTCTGGAGGCTCGCGAAACCCGACCGCGGCGAAGGTGGCGCCTTGACCGACATCGGCAGCCACATGCTCGATCTGCTCTCGGCTCTGACCGGGCCGCTCTCGAGTCTGCGCTGTTCGCTCGCCTCAATGCCCAAAGTGCTCGATGGCGTTCCCGTGACGGAGTTCAAGGGGCGCCCTCTCGACGCCAACGACACCGCCATCATCGAGGTCCGGTTCCAGACTCCCGCGGGCGCGCCCGGCGTGGGCGTTGTCCAGCTTACACGCTGGGCCACCGCGGTCGAGAATCAGGAGCGCCTCGAAGTCTTCGGCACGCTGGGCGCCCTGCGGCTCGATCTGGCGGCCAGCCCGCTGGCCCTGCACGTCAGTCTCGGCGAGGATGCTCAGGCTTCGCGCTGGACCACGCTCGACCTGCCCGAAACGCCCGACACCTGTCGCCGCTTCATTGACGCGATCCGCGCCCGTCATCCGGCCGCGTGCGATCTGGTGCGCGGCGCGGTCGTCCAGTCGTACCTTGATGCCTGCGAGCGGTCGGCGGCAAGCGGGGCATGGACTGAGCCTGCCTCCGTACTCGACAGGCCTTGGACCCCGCCGCTCTAGCGCACCATCGGGCTGGTCCCCTGCACCGGGCGGTCTTCGAGCGCCATCGGGTCGCTGGGGCGCGTCGCCACGCTCTGGCCGGGCACGGGGTTGAACCTCGAGCCGTACATCGGGATGCGGCGGTTGATCGTCGGGTTGCCCAGCCACGCCCTCATCACCGGCTGGAGCACGAGCACGATGACGACCAGCACGAGGTTGGCGATGACCATTGCAGGCGTGCCGGTGAGCCCGTTGTGCACCATGATGCTCGTCACGACCACGATGGCCAGCGTGATGGGGATCAGCGTTTGCCAGCCGAGCATCATGACCTGGTCGTAGCGCAGCCGCGGGAGTGTCCAGCGGATGACCATCTGGAAGCAGATCAGCAGCACGACCTTGCCGAAGAACACGACGAACTTGACGCCCACGGCCAGCAGGCTCGTGGCCTCGGGGCTGGTCAGGCTGACGAACGGCAGGTGATAGCCACCCAGGAACAGCAGCGCAAAGAGCGCGCTGCCCGTGATCATGTGGCTGTACTCGGCCAGGAAGAACAGCGCGAAGCGCATCGAGGAATACTCGGTGTGATAGCCGCCCACCAGTTCCTGCTCGGCCTCGGCGTTGTCGAACGGCGCGCGGTTGGCCTCGGCCAGGATGCACATGAAGAAGATCACGCACGCCAGCGGCTGGGCGATGATCAGCCACCCGTGCTCGACCTGATACCCGATGATGGCTTCGGGCATCACCGCCCCGGTCAGGAGCAGCACGGCCAGCAGTGCCAAGCCCATCGGGATCTCGTAACTGATCATCTGGGCGGTGGCTCTCATCCCCCCGATGAACGAATACTTGCTGTTGCTGGCCCATCCGCCCAGCGTCACGCCATACACCCCGACCGACGCGACCGCGAGGATATAGATCACGCCCACGTGCACATGGGCCCCGACCACGTGCACCGACTCGCCGCCGATCGTTCCCACCAGCGGCAGATCCCACGGCCCGCCCATGGCCCAGACTCCCCCCCACGGGATCACCATGAACCCGATCAGGGCCGGCACGATGATCATGATGGGCGCCAGCGAGAACAGCACGCGATCGACGCCCGCCGGGGCGTAGTCTTCTTTCAGCAGGAACTTGAGGCCGTCGGCCAGCGGCTGGCCAAGGCCCAGCTTGCCCTTGAGGAAGGCCAGCTGCGGGATCCCGAAGTCGAACCCCACGCGGTTGGGCCCCAGCCGGTCCTGGATATAGGCCGAGATCTTGCGTTCAAGGTAGATCAGGTAGGCCACCGTGAGCAGCATCACGTGCACCACGATGAGCATGACGTGCACGCTGACGAACAGCTGGCTGGTCACGGTCGCTTGAATGGAGGCAACAAGACTGTCCATGGGGGCTTAGTGTAGCGGCTCGGCCGCGCGTGCGGCGCGGGCACCCGCGCTGGCTGTCAGTGCTTCTTCGATCGCCCCGCCGTCGCGCACGGCGCGGTAGTGCATGGTCGCGCTGCGGGCCGTGACGAGCGCTTCGGTGATGCTCACCGTTCGCGCGTCGGGCCGGCTCATGAGCACGCTGGTGTGGTCGGCCGCCGGCCACCGGAACCTGTGGAACGCGTCCTGCATCGCCACCGTCGGGCCCAGCGCTTCGAGCATCGCGGCAAACTGCGGCATGCGCTTCTGCACCACGGCGTCGCCCAGGCCCGAGCTGGCCAGCGCCAGCGGCGGCCTTCCGCTGCCGGCAGCCTGCGGGTCGAAGGTGGTTCCGTCCCAGCGGGCGACGGCGGCTCGTGTGTCATCGTCGTCGATGGCGACCGCGAGCAGCCGAAACGGCGTGAAGCGGGCCAGGTCCATGGCCGCCAGCGTCGCCAGCGCCTCGTCGAGGGTGTCGGCCCCCACCAGCGCTGGGATGATCAGCCCGCGCGACCGCGCGATCGACGGCTCGGGCGGCGGGGGCGGAGCCTGGGTCTTCATGTTCAGCAGGCACAGGATCAGTCCCGGCCTGGCGGCCACCCAGGTCCCGCCCGCGGCCGTGTCGAGCGGGCCCACGGCCAGGCCGTGCGGCCCGAAGCGGCGCGGGAACACGGCCTCGGGGCGCGTTCTCTTCTCGTCGCGGTTGGTCACCAGCCGTACGCCGCCGGGGATCGGGATGATGGACACGGTGCACACGCGCGCGGTGGGTTCCTGCGGTCAGGGGCCTGTGGTGATGCGGATGCGGCTCTGTTCGGCCTCGTGGCACAGCGTGCCGGGCGCCTTGCCGAAGCCTGCCTGCGGCTGCTGGCCGTGTTCTTCGGCGATGGCTTTCATCATGGCGCAGTGGTGGATCGCGTGGTGGCTGGCGAAGGCCAGTTCGCGCCCGAGGCTCGAGCCCAGTTCGGCCAGCGTGCCGTCGGCGGCCAGCATGATCTGCACGCGCACCGCCTCGTCGAGGGCGCCCGGCGGCAGGTCGGCGATGGCGCCCGCCAGGCGTTGACACAGGTCGATGGCTTCGGCCCGGTTGGTCTCGATGGGGACTCCGCGCTCGCGTCGGTCGTAGAGCACCACCTCGCCCCGGGCGTGGGCGTCGATCAGTGCGCGGAAGTGGTCGAGCGTGTGGCGCAGGTGCGTGCCGATGCTGCCGCCCTTGATCGTGCTCGACGGGGCGATGTACACCGCGTCGGGCACCAGTTCGACAAAGCCGCTGCACTGGCTCAGCACGGCGACGGCCTGCTCGGCCACGCGGGGAGAGGTGGACACGGAAGGGTTCCTCCGGGGCTGGGGGCCGCAGGGCTCAGTCGGGCGGCCCGGTCCTGTATTGTACGGCACGGGGCCTCTCGACTTGCATCCGGGGACATGCCCCTTTCTGGCGGGTGCGCACGCGGCTCAGGCGGCGGCGCTGTTCAGGTTTCAGTCTAGGCAAAAACACTATTAGGAAGATATTCGTGCAATCCGGATCTTCTCCCGGCACCAAATCACCAATCATTAACCGTATGGTTGTGGCACTGAATACTCAAGTTGCGCATCATGAATGACCAAGGCTTCGCCGTGATGTTCATGAAGAGTCATTTGATGAACATCAAACTCAAGAAGTGCGCACTGGTGAACATCAAAGCACTCGCCGCTCCTCGGCGATGTTGAGCAGTTCCGTAAAGGCCAGCACCATCGGCCGCTGCCCACCCCCATCCCTGATCACACTGAGCAATCCACCCTCTCGAACCTGCCTCACAATTCGACGGGCCGTTTGAGGTGGGATGTTGACAGCCTCGATGAACTCCGGCACAGTGAAGACCGGCTTGACAAAGAACCGATCCAATGCCCGCATCGCGAACTGCGACCGAGTAACTTCGATCACCCATTCCTTCTTCTGTTGATACAAGTCCAATATCTGTTTGGCCTTTCTTTCATCGACAAGACCGCTTCCTGAGTCGTCAGCGGCGAGAGCAGCACCTGCGCATTGGGCACCGCATGAAGCACTCCTTCATATCGAGCCACTGCAGCGTTTGCCGGACCAACGAGTGGGAGCAGACGCTCCAGATCCAACCGTTGCGGCGGAAACCTTCCGGTGTGATACGCAACAGGTGTCATGTTCTTAGTTCCTGCCCCTCCTGCACTTTAGCAACGTCCTTCACGCCCTCGATCACCGTGCGGTCGTTGGCACACCGCGGGCACTTGTGCTGGCCCCCCAGCTTGCCCCGGGCCTCCATCCAGCGGTGGAACGAACCCGGCGCCACCACGCTCAACGTCGGCGGGCCCATCCCCACATCCCCCGTCCGCTTGGTCGTGTAATCGACGTTCTGGTCCTTGAGCGCCGCGTCAAAGGCCCGGCCGAACCGCGCGATCGCCTCGGCGTCCGCCACCGCCTCGAACACCAGCTCCAGCCCCGCGGGCCGCCCCGCCGCCGGGTACACCGGCCCCGCCGTGAACTCGCCGATGGCCAGCCCGCTCGCCGCCGCCGCCGCCGCCGCCGCCCGCTCGATGTGCTCGACGATGATGTTCTCGCCGAAGGCGTTGATGAAGTGCCGGTGACGGCCCACGATGCGCAGCCGCGCCGGACCCGTGCCCCCACGCCCGCCCAGCCCCGCCGGGATGTCGTCAAACTCCACCACGTCGCCCAGGATGTAGCGGTACAGCCCGGCACACGTGCTCAAGACCACGACGTAGCGCTGCCCGAACTCGACCTCATGGGCCGCACACGCCGGCGCATCGGCCGCGCCGATGGCCTCGAGCGGCACGAACTCGATGAAGTTGCCCACGTCGGCCTGGAGCCTCAGCCCGGCCTCGCCCGGACGATCCTGCATCGCAATAAAACCCTCGCTGGCCGGGTACAGCTCGAGCCGGTGGGGCAGATCAACCGCCGCATCGCCCGACACCATCGCGCTGACCCTGGAGACAAACGGCGCATAGTTCACCCCGCCGTGGACGAAGATCGACAGGTTCGGCCACACGTCGCGGATGCACGTCGCCCGCTGGCCCCGCGCCGCCGCCAGCTCGAGCACCCGCCCCATCAGCACCAGCGCCCAGCTGGGCATGCCGCTGATGAAGCGGATGTCCTGGTCGAGCGCCAGCCGGGCCATGGCCTCGATCTTCGAGGGCCAGTGACTGTTCAACGCAATCTCGGGCCCCGGCGAATAGATCGCCGAGATCGGCCACCGGATCATCGGCGTGACAATCCCCGAGAGGTCCCCCGTGGCAATGCCCGCCTCCGACACCGACAACGCGCTCGACCCGCCCAGGAACAGGAAGCGACCCGCCGCCAGCCGCGACAAACCCAGCCCCGGCCCGCGATGACGCATGTACGCAAAGATGTCCAGCGCCGAGCGGGCATTGGACCGCAGCATCGCGTCCGAGACCGGGATGAACTTGTCGCCGGCCGTCGTGCCGCTGGTCTGGGCAAAGTGACCCACCAGCCCGGGCCAGAGCACGTCCGGCTCGGCCCCGAGTCGCATGCGCTCGATCGGCGCGGCAAAGGCATGCCAGTCAGCCAGCGGCACCGCGGCGCGATACGCCCGCAGCAGGTCGGCATCGCCCGAGATCGCGGCCAGAGACGCAAAGCCATGGGCCCGGCCAAACTCGGTGCCGCGCGCAGTCGAAAGCAGCCCGCGCAGCTGCGCCGCCTGCAAGCGCGCCGTGTGCCGCCGCCAGTAACCTGTGTTCGCCAGCACGCGCGACCGCGCCATCACCCGCGCCGACAAGCCCGCCCCGACGAGCGACGTCCAGCGCCAGGCGGCCACACTGGCCACGGGGTCAGTGCCCATCGCCGTGGTGCGGGGTCGCCGGGGCGAAACGGTCGGCAAAGTCGAGCATCGCCCGGGCAAACTCGGCCGGGGCCTCGATCATTGGAGCATGGCCGCAGCGGTCGATCCAGAACAGCTCGGAGCCCGGGATCAGATCGGCAAAGCCCTGCGCGGCCGACGGCGGCGTGACAATGTCGTTGCGGCCCCAGATCAGGAGCGTCGGGGCGGCAATCTGGCCGATGTGGTCGCCCAGATGGTTGCGGCGGGCCGACCGGCTCAGACGAACCATGGCCCTCGCCCCGCCCCGGGCCGACAGGGCGGCATGGGCCCGATCCACGTCGGCCTCGCTCATGAACGAGCGGTCATGGAACAGCTCCCCGATCTTCTCGACGAGCCATTCTCTCGAAGGCCGCACCGGAGCCCCCTTGACAAAGGTGCGCTCGAACAGCCCGCTCGACCCGGCCAGCACCAGCCCGCGCACCAGCGCCTTGCGCTTGAGCGCGACCCGCAGGGCCACATGCCCGCCGAACGAGTTGCCCACAAGGACCACCGGCTGCTTCATGAACTTCTTGAGGAACTGGATCGTCAGGTCCGTCACACTCTGGATCGAGCAGTCAGGGCCGTCCAGTGAGAGCAGCGGGAGCTCGAGCGTCGTGCAGCTGAAGCGGTGCTTGACCCGCTCGACGACTCCCTCCCAATGCTCGTTGAGCCCGACAAGCCCGTGCAGGAACACCACCGGCAGCCCCACGCCTGTCTGCGCGACGCGCCCGATGATCGGCTCGTCCCGCACGCCCCGAAGCGGGACCTGAAGATGCCGAACGTCCTCTGCCGTGATCTGATCCTGAGTGGTTTTTGGAATCGCGCTCAACCCGGCCTCCTGACCGGACATGGTACCGCCTGACCCTCTGGGGCGCGATGCCCTCGGAGTCGAAACCAGGCGAGCAAACCATAGCGCGCCCGCCGCCGCTCAGGCCGCCGCGACTCCGCTGACGCCATCAACGCCACCCGCTCCGGGGGGAGCCTTGCGGGTGCGCGACCGCGCGGGCTTGGGCTGCGACAGGGTCTGGATCTCGCGCTTCTGGGCAGCGATCGCGGCCTCAAGCCGGGCCAATTCTCCGGTCGCCTGCTGCCGAAGTTCCGCCAGCTGCTGCACCGCCTGCGCCATGAGACGATCAAAGTCCCCGCCCGTGTGATCGATCGACGACACCAGCCCGCTGCGCCGCACCTCGAGGGCTTCGAGTTCAAGCCGAGCTTGCTCAATAGCCTCCATCACCGGCCCCGCCGCCGAGCCCGAATCGGCCAGCGCCAGATCGAACGCCGCGATCAGCCTTCGGGCCTGCGCTTCGCACTCATGCAGCGAACCCTCCGCTTCCGCCACGACGCGCCCGATCTGCGTGCCCGCCTGGGCCGCCGATGCGTGCAACGCCTGCAACTCGGTTGCGGTCTGGCGTGCCTGCTCTTCGAGCTCCACGCCGCGCTGGACCAGCATCATCAGACTGTCCGGCGCGACTTCATCAGTGGGCCTGAGCGGGTCAAATCCGATCAGCCGCACCGCCCGCGTGCTCAGCTCCTCAATCGCCGCGATACGGGACACTGCTTCGGTCGTGTGCTCGTCGATGCGGGCAACCGCTGCCTCGATGTGCGCCCGCAGCCGCTCTGGCACCCGCTCGACCTGTTCGACCACCGGTGCCAGTTGCTGGCGCACCAGCGCGATGCGCCCATCGACGCTCGCGATGAGAGCGTCGATCTCGTCGCCGAGTTTCGAATACACATGGTCCGATCGGGCAGTCAGAATCTCGGCCCGTTCCTCGAACCGCGTGACACTCCGGTCCGCTCGGGCATCGAGTTCGGCTTCCAGTTCGTCAGCGCGCACCGAAAGATCGTGCAGCCTCTGCGTTGCCACGCCCGCAGTCTCGTCAAGGGCTGCGCTGGCAGCTTCAATGCGATCCATGTCTGCCCGCGCCTGCTCAGTCAGTGCAGCACATCGCGACTCGATCTGCACCAGCCTCGCTTCGGCCTCAGCCAGCGCGCGCGTGATCTTGGCTTCTGCCTGCGCCACTTCTTCGTCGATCCGTGTCTTCAACTGCTCGGGTAGCGTCGCACGCTCTGCAGCCTGTTCTAAGGCTTGCTCGGCCCGCCGCACGCGGTTGTCCAGCGTCGGCAGCACCTTCGCGGTGGTTTCGAGCCTCTCACGCAATCGGGCAGCGGTCTGCGTCATGTTTTCGCACAATTGGCGCGCATCTTCTGCGTCTGACCGCAGTTCGCTGTGCCGACCGCTTGCTTCGCGGATCAATCCCTTCAGCCCGTCGGAGTATTCGCGAAACACCGTGTGATCCAGAACGCGAGGCGTAATAAACAATCCCTCAGCCACCTCGGTGTCCGAGGGAAATGACGTATCGCGATTTTCGTTCGATGCCATAGTCCAGTCTCCAGGCTGACAGACCCCAGTAGAGGCCCAAAGCGCACAATCGGCTCGCAGGCCCCCCCGACTTTCAGGATCACCCGCTCGCGCACCCGACTGGCTCCGGTACGCGCAGAACCCGCGATAGACTCTCCCATGGCACGCCCGACCCCGACAACACCTCCCCCCGAACGCCTTCAGCGCGTCATGGCCGAAGCCGGCGTCGCCAGCCGACGTGAGTGCGAACGACTTATCGAGTCCGGAGCCGTCGAGGTCAATGGTGAAGTTGTCACAAAACTCCCCTGTTTTATCACTCCCGGGGTCGATCGCGTCTCGATCGATGGCAGGCCCATCCGCAAGACTCCTGAGCGACCGCTGTACCTCCTTTTCAACAAGCCCGCACGCGTGCTGACGACACTGGCCGACGAGCCCGGTGCCGATCGTCGGACCGTCATGAACTACATCGACCACCCACAAAAGGCGAGACTCTTTCCAGTCGGTCGCCTCGATTTTGAAACGACCGGGCTCCTTTTGATCACCAACGACGGAGAACTTGCCAACCGCCTTACACACCCCAGATATGGGGTTCCCAAGACATACCTCGTCACCGTCAAGGGCCAAATCGAAGATGACGCCGCCGAGGCTATTGCGGAGGGTATATACCTTGCAGACCGCAAGGCGGGGCGAACGGTGGGGGCGAGTCGAACTGCCCGGGTTGAGGTTCGGCTGGTCTCACGACAGCGCGATCGCACCACGCTCGAACTGACTCTGCGCGAAGGACGCAATCGGCAGGTGCGACGCCTGCTTGCAGCAGTGGGATACCCCGTGAAGAAGCTCGAACGCATCGGCATGGGGCCGCTGCGTCTCAAAGGCATCGCCCCCGGACAATGGCGCGAACTCGATCGGCATGAACTGCGTGCCATTAAGCGGGCCGCGGCTGCCGGACCGGACGCTCAGGCTGCGCCCGACCCCAAACCGCGACCCAAAACCAAAGTTACACCTCGTCGCTCGCCCGATGCAGGAGCAAAGCCCAAGCCCGCGCCGCGTCGGGCGCGAGGCCCATCGTCGCGATAACTTCTCATGCCCCCAAAGACACCACCCCGCCGCAAGCCCAGCCTCCTGGCGCGCATCACGCACGAGCGTGAGGAACTGCAACGGGCAGTGGAAGTCATGCGCGATGCCCTGCGAGGGCTGTACCGCACGCAGATTCCGCGCATGGCCGCTGCGCTGGCGTATCGCACCATCTTCGGCATCGTTCCGACCTGCGTGATCCTGCTCGTGGTCTTTGGTGCAATTGTCTCGGATACCGACATCGAGCGCGGCCTGGGCAACATACTCGAATACACCAAACTCAATGAACTCGTGGTCGATGTTGCCGAGGATGACGACGCCTCCTTCAGCTTCTCGTTCGACTTTGGTCAGATGCCGATCTCCACCCCTGGCGACGTGCCAAGCGACGCTGAATCGAGCGGCGAACGCCTTGAAGCCTGGATCTCCGAGTTGGTTACACGCATCCGGTCCGTTCCCAAAAAGACCATCGGATTCATCAGCGCGATGATTCTTGTGTACGCTGCGATCGGCATGCTTGTCGAAGTCGAACGCGCGTTCAATCACGTTTTCCGGTGTGTGACAGGTCGATCGTGGTGGACGCGTGTCACGCTCTATTGGACCATGCTCACGCTGGGCATGTTGCTGCTGGCCGCGACATTCATCGTCGGCAATCGCTTCCGTGCTTGGGTGATCGACGTAGATACCGAAGGGGCATTCGGGTGGCTGCGCGTCAATGTGCTCGGGTTTCTCGCAACCGTTGCAATCAGTGCCACCTTGCTGACCATCGCGTACATGCGCATTCCGAATACGCGCGTGCACCTTCGCCCAGCGCTCATCGGCGCGATCGTGGCTGCCATCCTGTGGGAGGCCGGCAAGTGGGGGTTCACGCATTACATTGCGTTCTCGACGAATTACGCGAGGCTCTATGGCTCGCTCGCCCTCATTCCGATCTTTCTTCTATGGGTCTATGTCACCTGGCTGACCGTGCTCTTCGGGCTTCAGGTTGCGTACGCCATGCAGATCGTCGGAACCAATGGAGGCCGCCCTCAACGTTCGGAAGATACCGGCCCGCTCGTTGCCGAGCCCCGGCTCATTCTCACGATCGCCTCCGCCATCGTGCAGGACTTTGAGCGTGGCGAGCCCGTCACCATCGCGCACGTCGCAGAGACTTCGGGCGTGCCCGAGCCTCTGGCCGCCATCATGGTCCGCGCATTGCACGAGGGTGGCTATCTGCACGAGGTCGCAGGCGATCATGATGAACCGGTATACGCCCTTTCACGCTCGCCCTCAGCGATCCAGTGCCGCGATCTGGTCAAGAGTGCAATGGCATTGGTGCCATACACATCGACCGGGCCGCTCAGCGCCATGCGAGATGCCGAACTTGCAGCCCTTGGGGACACAACGCTAGACAAACTCCAGGAACATCCCGTGTGAGTCGAGGCGCACGCAACTGATCGCTCGCGTCGGGCATGATCACTGTCTGATTCCGGGCTTTCGCATATTCTGCCACGACCTCGCCTGCCCCACCCGATGCCCCGACCAAACTGCCCAAAACGCCTCATTTTGGTGTTCGTGCGCTGACGAATACAAGTTTTTCGGTTGACGATGGCGAATGAGGCTGTAGGCTGTGGTTGCCGCCTTGATGGAGACTCGGGCGCGCGGGGGGAAAACGCCATGCTTCAGCGGTTGATCCTTGTTGTGGCTCTCATGCTCGCCAGCACAGTGCGGGCAGACATCATTTACATTCGCGATCTCGAACTCGCGGGGCAGGCGACAGTCACCGCGTCGGCATGGGACATCGGGCACAAGGATGCGCTGTTCGATCGCGATTGGAACAACATCTACCGTTCGGCTTCGATCAACCCCGCAATCATCACCGTCGAGTTTACGCAGCAGCGCGCTGTCGGCGCGATGCGCGCCCTCGTGGCTGCAAGCCCGCACAACATCACCATCGAAGCAGCCAACACGCTGGCAGACCTCGACGCACAAACCGGCACATGGGTGCGTGTGCTCAATGCTCACCGCGTTGAAGACAGCGTCATGGGCTGGGCCGAATGGAACGATGCGCCCGTCACGCGGCGCGTGTGGCGCTTCATTGTTCAGCGGCTCGAGCGCGACGACTTCGTCCATATCCGAGAACTCGAACTTCAGTCGCCCGAGCCGACCGAAGAAGTCGTCATCAACGGCCAGACCGTTCGCATCAACACCATCGAGCTTTCGCCCACGGGAACACGCGAAATTCCGATCGGCAACACAATTCAGTACACAGCCGAGGCGTCGCTCAGCTACGGCCCCGTGCGCTACGACGTCACCTCCATCGCTGGCTGGTCACCCACGAACCAGAACGTAGCAACGGTTGCAGGCGGACTTGCGACAGCGGTTGGTGTCGGCTCAACCGGCATTCTCGCTCAGATCGGCGTCGTGCAAGCCCAGACCACGCTCAATGTGCGCGCTGTGCGACCTGTCGATCTCAATGTCGGCTTCATTCACCGCTCGCCCGAGTACGAACGATTCCGCATCAACTTCAACGGCGACCAGAGGATTCAGACACAGTACCTCAATCAGCAGAAATGGCCCGCCCCGGGCGAACTCGTGACCTGGACAGGCCATGTCTTCAACAAGGGCGACGTGCCCGCGTATGATGTGCCCTTCGAGTGGCGTTTTAATGGCGTCCTTGTCAACACCGGCGTCATTCCGGTCATGCAGCCCGGCGAGCGCATGCTCCTGACCTATCAGCGCCCGTGGCCGGCCGATGCCGTGCAAACCGTCGATATCAATCCGGGCGCCGAGGTCTATCAGGCACCCAAGTATCAACGCGCGATCGGCAACCACACTATTGAACTCACGCTCGATCCGGAAAACACCGTCGAAGAGAGCAGCCTTCTCAATAACACGCGCAAGGACTACATCAACGCCATCCAGTTCCATTTCTACATTGATCAGCACACCTACGACGATTTCAGCATTCGACCAAACTTTATCGAAACCTATTCTCCCGAAGACTGGGCCCAACTTCAGATGCTTGCGCTGCAGCGCAAACTCTGGATCTCGGGCGGGCGGCAGCGATTCCGGCTCGCCATGCTCGAGGTCGTGCCCGATGGAACACTCGACCCAGGTGGGACGCACGAGCCAATCGGCAACGTCACATGGACGACCGACGGCGTGTGGGGATTCGACTGGCCCGTGTGGTACATTCAGGCCTTCATCAAGAAGGTCGATCACGCTCTGGTTCATGAACTCGCGCACCAGATCGGGCTCATCGACATCTACAACTACGATGTCGCCACGCAGAACATGCTCATCCGCCATAACGGGCAACTCGTAGCAGGCACTGCACTCATGCCGCTCGTCAGCCCATGGAACGTGGCCTATGGCAACGAACGATACTTCTACCACAACGGCGTTGCACGCATCGATGCGACTGGTCGCGGGGCGATGGCAAACACCGGGGCCCGCTTCTTCAGCCGCGGGTCGGTGGCGGGCATGAACCGCAACCTCGGCCTCCGTCGCGGGTTCTATGGTGACTATCTCGGTGCGATCCCGCAAGGACCGATCTCGATCAAACTTCGCAATTTCGACGGCTCACCCGTCGCGAACGCAGCACTGCGCATCTTCCAGCGCGACCGCAACGGGGTCGTGCCCAATACCCCGAAGTTCTCTGGCACCACCAACGCTCAGGGCCAGTGGACCTTCCCGAATGTGACCTTGCCTGGCTGGAACGGCGGCATGAATGTCAACAACCCCTGGTCAAGCCGTGAGAACAACAACACCTTCAATGCGCCAGACCCCGTCGGCCGCAACGCGCTGCTCGTACTCGAAGCCGTCTGGACCGAAGGTGTGCAGCAGGTCGTCGAGTATCACTTCCTCGAAGTCGATGATGTGAACATCGCCTTCGCCGCCGGCCAACAGGACCAGTACACATTCGACATCATGACCCATCGGTCGCGACAGAGCAACGCGTTGCCGACCCTCAGTTTCACTTCCGGCGATACCGTTACCGTTGCAGAGGGCGGCATGTTCTCGATGCGAGTCCTTGCGTCTGACGCCAACGGCGATCCGATCACCCTTCGCGCAACCCCGATCGAAAACGGCACCTTCAATCCCGAGGATGGGCGCTTCGTGTTCAATCCCGATTCACTTCAGGTCACGAACGCCAACGGTTACTCCGAGCCTCACCATGTGCTCTTCACCGCCGACGACGGCAAGTTCCGCACAACGCGCACGCTTGTCATCCATGTTCCTGACACCCTCGGCTTTGCCATGTTGCACACAGTCGTGCCCGATGAGCCACTGCCCTGCCTCGCAGACATCAATGCTGACGGCATTCTCGACTTCTTCGATGTGCAGGCGTTCCTGCATGCTTATTCCACTCAGAACCCCGTTGCAGACTTCAATGGCGACGGCATCCTCGACTTCTTTGATGTGCAGATGTATCTGAATGCCTACAGCGCCGGGTGCCCCTGATCGGCGTGCGATTCGCGGCAAATTGTCGATGAGCGTGAAAGCATGGTACAATTGTGCCATGCAAAGCAACGCACGAACGGTCGACGAATACATGGCTGAACTACCCGCCGATCGCCGGGCAGCACTTCAGATTGTACGGAAGGCAATCCTCGCTTGTCTGCCCCGGGGCTATGAAGAGGGAATGCAGTACGGCATGATCGGGTACTTCGTGCCGCACTCGATCTATCCGCCCGGCTATCACTGCGACCCTTCGCAGGCATTGCCTTTCGCGGGCCTCGCTTCGCAAAAAGGGCACATGTCGCTGTACCTGTCGTGCATCTATTACAGTCTTGAGGAGCGCGAGCGATTTGAACGAGCATGGGCGGCTTCGGGCGTCAAGAAGCTCGATGCTGGCAAGGCTTGCATTCGATTCAAGAAGGTCGAAGATCTCGCGCTCGACGTCATCACGGACGCGCTTCAGCGTGTGTCCGTTGACGCCTATGTCGCGCAGTACGAAGCCGCTCGCGCCCAAGCCGGCACGCCTGCAAAGAAGTCAGCAACTAGCCCATCTGCCACGAAAACCCCAGTCAAGCCTGCCGCGAAGAAGGCTTCGAAGAAAGTGTCAAAGAAGACAACGGCCAAGTCGCCCGCAAAGCAGGCCACTGCCGCGAAGAAAACGCCTGCCGCAAAGAAAACGGCAAAGAAACAGGCCGCCGTGTCGCCCCGCGCAAGTTCGCACCCTTCCGTTCGCACCACGAAAGCCAAGCCTCGCAAGTCAACACGCACCGGTTCGCGCTGAGCGCAAAGCGACCCCCGCAGGGTGAAGCAGCCTTCGAACGGATGCATCCTGCGGGGGTGCCTGACGTGGGTTTTTGCGCCACAGAAGATTTGATCTCGACCTTCGAGCGATGGAATCCTCCTCACCATCGCTTCAAAAGCTGCCGCTGAAGATCAACGACGGCGCCGACGGAGCAGCGCAAGTCCTGCGATGCTCCCGATCGCTACCCCGCCCGGCGTCGGAATGACCGTCATAGCTGTCACGAGCGATCCACCACCGATTTCGCCGATGCTCATCGCCTGGCCGGTCATGAGATCGATTGTCCAGAATGTCGTGCGGGAGAGCATGACATCAAGAACCGATGCGTACGCGATTCCAGTGCGCCCGGAGATGTCGAAGCCTATCACATCGGTCAAGTCGACACCGAGCGAGCCGACGGTTTCGAGCGTTCCCGCGCTGTTGGCCTGGCGCACAAGAACGTCCAGCCCCGTGTCGATGCCATACAACTGCGAAGTCAACGCGCCTGCGAAGTTGTTCGTGTATGCCGAGCCCACAACGTTCGGATTGATGCCTTCATTGACATCGCCTGTCGCGTAGAACAGAGGCGTCACCTGTGTTGACGTTCCGTCGTTGGGGTTCAGAACCAGGTTCTGATCGGCATTGGAGACTACACGGATGCGATCGATTGTCGGGTTGAAGTCGAACCCGAAGGACGACCCATTGAGCATGTTCTGAAATGGCCCCATCCCAACCTGCATCGCCACGCCTGTGTGACGGTTGATCGTGTACAAGCGGCTTGAGCTGCCAAGCGCAAACAGTTCTCCCGTCGCCGGGCGGATATCGATCCCTCGAATCTGCTCATTGATTTGAAGCCCGCTGATGGCCACACCCGAGAGAATGGCCGACGGGTTGCTTGTTTCAAACGAGATGAGCACGCCGTTGTTCGTGACTCCGAGCACGAGGTCGGCCGATGCGCTTGAGGCACCAATTCCCAAGCCGGCAACCAATACGATACCAACCAATCCATCCTTGAACATCCGATTTTCCACGACAGACTCCTTTCGAGTGCATGACATACCTCACGCCGAGCAATACCTGCGACGCTCGTCCAACGCGAGGTTGTGTCGATGTGGTCTTGCGACCAATGTTGCCGGGCTTTCGGCTTGGCCCATCAAAAAGTTTTTGCCAAACTCGTAATTTCGGATATCCTCTTGGAACCCAACTGAGGGCAAGTGCCGAACCCATGTCGGTCCGATACACTCTCTCACGAACACGTCCTTGGAGTTTCTGCTTCTTGCCCGATCTCCTGCGTCAAATCTCGGCCGGCGACCAATCAGCAGTCGTCGCGTGCATAGACGAGTATGGCGGGCTCATCTGGCGCCTCGCACAACGCTACCTGTCACAGTGTCCGGGCGAAATCGAGGATGCCGTTCAGGAAGTCTTTGTCGATCTTTGGACCCACGCATCCCGTTTCGATCCGGCGCGAGGATCCGAGCCCGCTTTCGTGGCCACCATTGCCCATCGCAAACTGATCGACTACCAGCGTCGCATGAAGGTGCGCTTCACGCTCCCGATCGAAGATCACGACGCCCCCGCGTCGCTTGCTCAGGCCAAAGGCCGTTCCGACGATTTCACAAAGATCGCTCAGGCCTTCGATCAACTCCCGCCCGATGAACGCAACGCCATCTGGATGTCGCTGAACCGAGGCATGAGCCAGCGCCAAATCGCCCAGGCCACAGCCTCGCCCGAGGGAACGGTCAAATCGCGCCTTCGTCGCGGACTCATTCGCCTGTGCGAATCTGTCGCGCTGAACGATCGCACCGTGCCGATGCGAAAGGGAGGTGGAGCATGAATGCCCCGCTGACGCCTTCGCAACGCTCCCGACTGCTCGAGTTGCTTGTCGATCACAATCTGCACGGCCTTGACCCCGACGAACGCGCCGAAATGGACGCCATGCTCGCTTCAGCAAGCCTCGATCACGATGTCGAGTATGTGATCGGCGAACTGGTGGTTGCTTTGGACGCTGCAGAGACATCGCCCAAGAACATCGACACAAACACGCTTCCCGCGGCTTTGCGATCACGACTCATCGAAAATGGACAACGCACTGTTCGCGGCGAGAAATCGCTAGCCGCCAATTCGGCACGTCAGGCCCCATCTTCGATCGGGTCTGTGTCACGTCGCCGCGCCCTTCCCCGCTGGGTGCCTGTGGCAGCGACCATCGCCTTGCTTGTGGGCATCGTTGCGGTGTCCGGGCGCGCCATCATGCTGCGGCAGTCCGAACTCGAAAAGTCCAACACGCTCCTGAGCCAGGCACAGCAGCAACTCGAATTGCTCCAGCAGCAGGTCGATAACAACCGTGTCATTCTGGCTGCTGCACGCGAGCGAGCCGAAGCACTCTCGCAGGAACTCGCACAGCGTGACGATACCTTGGCATCACAAGCAGAGGCAATGGCCCAGGCCGCACAGCGCGAGATTGAACTTGTCGAGCGCCTTTCGCTTGCGACCGAGGATCTCAGCCTCGCACGCCTCGCCATCGCGCGCTACGAAACTCCCGTCGACCCGGCCGAACTCGCCGCCAACCGGCGCAAACTCCTCGATTTTCCTGACACAGTGCGCATCGGGTGGGCTCCATTCGACCTGCCCGACAACCCCGCCGAGAAGCAGGGCGTCAGCGGCGATGTCGTCTGGAACGACGAACTTCAGCAGGGTTTCCTTCGTTTCGTCGGTCTCGATCCGAACGACCCAAACATCGAGCAGTATCAGGTCTGGATCATCGACGAGCGCGGCATGGAACAAAAAGTCAGCGGCGGCGTATTCAACGCCACCGCTGAGGGTGAAGTTATCGTCCCGATCAGGCCCGGCATCGATGTTCGGCGCGTGGCTCTCTTTGCCATCACCATCGAAGATCCGGGCGGGACTTGGGTGCCTGACCTTCGCCGTCGCGTTGTTGTCGCGCCGCGCGAAGGATCATAAAAACGTGCCAAGTCACCGGCGCACGAACGTGATCTCCATCGTCTTCTGCTCCGGCCCTGTCGCCGACTTGAAATACGATTCCATCGTGTGCCGATCTTCGCTTTGGATACGAAGCACCGAACGCTTGAGCAAAGGCACTCTCGTTTGCGGGCAAAGCATCTGACTGGTCATCTCGAAGGTGTTCGAACTCGAGTTGTGGTCTCCCGTTTCGAACTGCATCATTGTTGAGGCGCTGTCGATCCACAGGCCTTCGAACTTGCCGGTGGTCTTGTTGTAGCCCATCAGTCCCATGCCTGCGAACATGCCGTCATCGCTGCGGTAGCGCTGTTCGATCCAGCGTCCGCCGAGAATCCAGTCGTTGAGCATCACGCCCGTCGAGACATGAGGCTCATCGCTGCCTTCCCACCAGAACTTCACCTCGGCGTTCCAGGCACCCACGAATGGCGTGAGCAGTTGATGGGCCTGATCCGGCGCAGCGATCTCGGCCATCATGGCCATCGGGTCGCCGTCGCCGCACCCGCAGTCGTGCTTGCCGCATCCCATGGGTCAGTCCCCCTTGCGTGTGTAGGTGATCCAGCCGATCTTCATCATCTCGTCCATGCCGGGCATAGCCTGGTAGAACTCGAGCGTGTGCTTGTCATTGCTTTCGATGATGTACACATGCTTCATCTGCTGCTCGCCCATGACCGACGCCGCTGTACCCGAAACTTCGATGCGCTTGCTGTCCGTTCCGGGCTTGCCGGCCTGCATCAGCAAGCTCGTCGACATCGTGTCGGCCCAGGTCATGATGAACTCGCCCTTGGACTTGTCAAAACCCATCATGCCGAGCCCTGCAAACTTGATGACGTCCCCGAACATGTTGATGTCGCCCGCAAACTCCATCGTCACAAAGCGTCCGCCGAGGATCGACTTGTTCACGCTGACGCCTTTGGTCTTGTCGGGCTCGCCGCCCGGCTCCATCAGAAAGTTCATCTCTGCGTTGAACGTACCGACCAGAGCCTCCAGCACCTTGTGCTGTGGCGCGAGTGCCGCCTGCTCCTTGAGCATGTTCTTGATCATCTCTTCCTGCGGGTCGCCGGGCTGCGACACAAACGAGACCGGCACCACGGTGCGCTGTGATTCCTCGCTGCAGCACAAGGACCACACACCAGCGACCGCCCCACACACCACAACACTACCCGTCGCGATCAGCACATCACGAATCTTCATGCCAGCACTCCTTATCGATTTGATCAGCGTTCGATAGTTCATCGAGTGCCCAGCACAGGGCCTCGACTGCGAGTCTCGCAGACCAGTCCGCGTCACACACGCAACAACTGGTCGATCTGAACACCGGGTGAACTCTAGCGTGCCTCGCCCCGGTCATTCTCCCCGAAACCCATCCCACGCGCGAGTCTGGACCGCCACGCGCCCCGGCTCGATCTGCCCAGGGAGCAAACGCCTAGGCCACGACGAGCGCATTCCAAACCCATCACGTCGAACCGCACCCAAACGAACAATCCCATCGTCCTCGATCACATTCGCTGGCACCGGCACCCGCGCGACCCAACGATCCGCCAGCCGGAGCACACTGACCCCGAATCCGGGGGCGTCTGCGCCCGTCACGCCATTGGTGACACGACCATCCGAATACACATGAATCACGCGCGTGGCCGCCCCGAACGGCCCCAACCAGAGCTCAAACCGATCCTCCGGCATCATCGGCCCGCCCGACGGCACGCGCGCCTCTACATACACAACCCACGCCCCGGTGGATTCATGAGGTCCAACAAACGCAGTGACCCCTCCAACGTCCGTCGGACCGCCACGAAACAGCATGCCCGCCGACAACCCCGCCACAGGGACACCTGCGTCGCGCTGGTCATCGCTTCCGACCCACGCGTCGAGTGTCCATTCAGCCCGCAAAGGCCCAATCGCAAACCCTGGAGGCGCGACCGGAATCACCGACCCGATCACCGGAAGGTATCTGGGCGTAGACCCGATCTGTATCTCTGCCCCAGGGCCGAGGCGGGGCCCGGACATGCCCGTTCCCGGATTGATTTCTGCGCGCAGGTATCGCATTTCGCGCGGCAGGAGTGGCGAGAGATCGCCGCCCCCGGTAGCCTCCACGCCACGCGCCCACGCCAGGACCACACCGCCAGAGAGATTCACCACTCCAACTGTCGGCCTCAGCTCGCCTGTCAGCCCATCCTGCCAGCCCGAATCATCAGCAACCCATGAGGCTGTGCTTGGAATCCCGTCCAGCCACTCCTTCATGCGTCGCGCCCGAATGTCGCGCGTGGCCTTCGGATCCAGCACTGCGTCAAGAAGTTCATCGAGTTGGCGATCAGACCCCAGCCATATGGGCAGGACGCCCAGTTCGGTCCTGATCGCTCCAGCCAGCGCTGTGCGCACGCGGGCAGCAAGTTCGGCGTCGGTCTCGGCCATGCGCGCCAATGCCACCTGCCAGCGGGCACGCTCGATCGCTGCAAGATCCTGCGTGATCGGCTTCATTTGTTGAGGCGAAAGCAGCTCGGCACGCAGCGCGTCGAGGTCATCGACCGCTCCGCCAGCCTCGGGAGGGTCAAACTCAGGCTTGGGTATCAGATTGCCCATGGCCAAATCGTGCCTCCACCCGGCAAGCGGATGACCCTCATATGCAGCCACCAGCGCGCGCAACAAAGGGTCGCTCTGTTCCTCAGCAGACAGCGGACTGGACCACGCATCGCGGGCATTGGAGCCGACGAGGCGAAGCGGATCGGGCATCCAGTTGACTTCGTAACGCTGCCCATCGAGCCAGAAGCCTTGGCCGGCGGACGCAAGCGGATAGTTCATGCGCATGACCCACGAGCCGGGGCCACGACCGGCTGCCGGGTCGCGCGGCGCGTAAGCCGTCAGAGTTGCCAGCGACCCGAGCCAGGTTGATCGAGTCTGTTCGTCGGGCCAAGTCGCGCTGACCCACTGAACCTCGCCTTCGATTGTCCGGCCATCGTCCAGGCGAATGGAGACTCGCTCGGGAATTGACCGTCCTATTGCACGCATCGGGACCACCACAGGTCGCCCAAAAACAGCATCCAGGCGCGTATCCGCGGGGGTGACCTGGGCCTGCGCAGTGCTTGCCATAAGGCATACGAATACAACACGAACCAAGATCTGGTGCCCGCGCAATAGTCCGATAACATCTACTCGATTCATGGACATTGTGTCAAAACTTTCCGAGGGCGATGGGCGAGCGGTTGCCAGAGGTGACGCAGTCGAATGCAACGAAGCCAGGAAACAACACCATAAGTCTTGTTTTTTCAGGACTTTGCTAGACCCCAACAGAGTTCACTCACGTCGGCATCATACCCAAACCTGTAAGCCGTGGCATTGGTAAGCACTATGGAGTCGAGAGGGGCAAAATTCACGAAATAAAAGGCGTATTTCCCTTGACATTTCAAGAATACTTCGGTGTACTGTCCTATGTGGGAGGGTTTACCGTTTCCGCGGCCCCTCACTTGGAGAGCAGAGGCATTTCCATTCCGAAGGCGTGTGGCATCGGACCTTGGGAGTGTCATGGTTCAGAGGATTTTGCAGAGAGGACAGGACAATGAAGATCGCGACTATTCTTGTTTCAGGGGCAGCACTCAGTCTGGCTTCGGCAGCCATGGCCAATATTCCCGCTTCGTACACCGGCGCTGGCGGCGTGATTCCCGCGAGCGGCACCGGCGGCGGTGGCACATGGCAGTCGGTTCTGCCGCCCAGCCCGTTCACCTCGTCGGTCACGGTGCTCAATGACGTCAAGAGCGTCAAGAGCATCACATTCACCGACCTGCGTCACACGTGGATCGGTGACGTGCACATCGTTCTGACCACTCCGAACGCCCGTTACAACGTGTTCGTCCGTGGCGGTTCGGTCGCTGGCTCCGTCGGCTGGAGCGACAACTTCCTCGGCAACTACACGTTCGCCGACGGCGGCGTGGCAGTCCCCGGCGGGGTTGGTTCGGCCAACAACATCGCTTCGGGCACCTACGCCTGGGGCTTCAACAGCGCCCAGTGGACCAACGGCAACCTTGGCATCTTCAACTCGTCGGCCGCTGGCATCTCGGGCAGCGCTGGCACATGGTCGATCCAGATCTATGACTGGGTCGGCGCCGACTCCGGCAGCCTCCTGTCGTGGACCCTCAATGTCAACGAAGTGCCCGCTCCGGGCGCTGCGGCTCTCTTCGGCCTCGCTGGCCTCGCTGGCCTGCGTCGTCGCCGCTGAGTCTATCGCCTCAGTTTGACCTCCAAGACCAGCCCGAAAGGGCTGGTTTTTTCATGCGCGCCACAGTTCTCTCCACGCCTGCACGCCCATCCTCTATACTCGCTTTGGCCTGTGCAACAAGGAGTCTCCATGCGCCGCTTTGCCCTGCTTGCTCTGACCGTGATCGCGTGTGCCGTTGTCAGTTGTTCCAAGCCAGCCGAACAATCGACCAATGGCACCGCGACGAAATCTGAACGCCTCAAGGTTGGATTTGCGCAGATCGGAGCCGAGAGTGCCTGGCGTACAGCGGAAACCGAGTCGATTCGGGCCGAAGCCGCAGCCCGTAACGTGGATTTGCGATTCTCCGACGCACAGCAAAAGCAGGAAAATCAGATCAACGCCGTGCGCTCGTTCATCGTCCAGCGTGTCGATGCGATCATTCTCGCGCCGGTTGTCGAGACCGGATGGGAACCAGTGCTCGGCGAAGCCAAGCGTGCGGGTATTCCGGTGATCCTCGTCGATCGCGGGGTCAATGTTTCGGACGACTCGCTCTACACCACGCTCATCGCGTCGGACTTTGTCGAAGAGGGGCGGCTGGCGGCACGCTGGCTGGCGGAAAAACTCGAAGGCACGGGGCGCATCGTCGAACTTCGAGGCACGCCCGGAGCCGCACCGGCCATCGACCGCAAGAAGGGATTCGAAGAAGTGCTGGCCGACTTCCCCAACATGCAGATCGTGCGATCGCAATCGGGCGACTTCACGCGCTCCAAAGGCAAGGAAGTGATGGAGGCGTTTCTCAAAGCCGAGAGCGAACCGATCCACGCGGTTTATGCGCACAACGACGACATGGCGCTGGGCGCGATCCAGGCCATTCGCGAGGCAGGCCTTGTGCCGGGGACGGATATCGTGCTGGTCTCGATTGACGGTGTGCGTGCAGCCTTCGAGGCGATGGTCGAGGGCTCGCTCAACTGCACGGTGGAATGCAACCCGCTGCTCGGCCCGGCCGCGTTCGACGCGATCGAGCGGGTGCTTGCAGGCGAGACGCTGCCCAAGTGGATCAAGGTTGTCGATCAGGTGTTCGATCAGTCAGTTGCTGCGGATGTGATTGATTCCAGGCAGTATTGAATGCTGCGACCGAGCACCGAACACGCGGTCAGGCGCCGGAGGGTTGAGCCATGTTCAGTGTTGTTGCGTCAATGGTGTTGGCTGCTGTGTCGCAGGTGTCCGGCATGACGCATGAGCGCATTGTGCCCACGCCGTTTACTGCGGTGGAATTTGCCGATGGCTTCTGGAAGCCGCGCATCGGCACCAACCGCACAGTCACAGTGTGGTACGACTTTCGCATGTGCGAGCAGACGGGGCGCATCCGCAATTTTGCAGTCGCTGGCGGGCTCGAAGAGGGTGATTTCGAAGGCATCTGCTACAACGACTCGGACGTGTTCAAGGTCATCGAAGGGGCAGCGTACTCATTGCACACCAGTCCGGACCCGGAACTGGACACGTATCTTGATGAACTGATCGTGAAGATCGCCGCGGCCCAGGAGGACGACGGGTATCTCTACACCATTCGCACGATTCAGGGAGATGCCATCACTTCGCGTGCGGCGGGCGCAGAGCGATGGTCGCATCTCGCACATAGTCACGAACTGTACAACGTGGGGCACTTGTATGAAGCAGCGGTGGCGCACTTTCAGGCCACGGGCAAGCGCACGCTGCTTGATGTGGCGATTCGTAACGCGAACCTGATCGAACGCGTGTTCGGGCCCAATCCTGGGCAACGGATCGATGTGCCGGGACATCAGGAAATTGAGATCGGGCTCGTGCGTCTCGCGGGCGTGACGGGTGAGCAGCGATACCTCGATTTGGCGCACTTCTTTCTTGACATGCGCGGTCGCTCGGACCTGCGCACGACCTATGGCCAATATTCACAAGACCACCTGCCGGTGGCGCAGCAGCGCGAGCCGGTGGGGCATGCGGTGCGTGCCGGCTACATGTATAGCGCGATGGCCGATGTGGCCGATGCACGGGGAATCAACGAGTGGATCGGTGCACTCGAAACAATCTGGGGCCACCTTGTCAGTCGGCGCATGTATCTCACAGGCGGCATCGGGGCGCATCGGCACAACGAAGGCTTCGGCGACGATTATGACCTGCCCAACGACACAGCCTACAACGAAACCTGTGCAGCAATCGCCAGCGCGTTGTGGAACCATCGCATGTTCCTGCTCTCGGGCGAATCGAAGTACATGGACGTGTTCGAGCGCACGGTGTACAACGGATTCCTCGCGGGCATTTCGCTCTCGGGCGATCGCTTCTTTTATCCGAACCCGTTGGCGTGCGATGGTGTGACGGCGTTCAATCAGGGCTCACTCGGACGCGCGCCGTGGTTTGATTGTTCGTGCTGCCCGGTAAATGTTGTGCGCTTTTTGCCGTCGCTGCCCGGGTACGCCTACGCGACGCGCGGGCGCGATGTGTGGGTGAATCTGTATGTTGGCGGCCGAGGCGTGCTGGATACTGACAAGGGAAAACTGACGCTCGTTGTCGAGACTCAGTATCCGTGGAAGGGTCGAACAAAGTTTGCGGTCACGGTCGATGAGCCATCAGACTTGGCACTGCACCTGCGACTTCCCGGCTGGACGCGAGGGCAATCGTTCCCAACTGATTTGTATGTCGATCTGACGCCGATTGATGCGTCACCATCCATTCTGGTCAATGGCGTGACAGCGTCGGTGCGTTTCGAGAAGGGATACGCAGTAATCGCGCGGACATGGAAGACGGGGGATGTGATCGAGGTCGAGTTTCCGATGCCCGTGCGGTTTATCAAGAGCCACGATATGGTCAAGGCGAACGCGGGCCGGGTGGCGATCGAGCGCGGACCCCTGGTGTACTGCTTCGAAGGCGTGGACCATGAAGGCGATCTCGATACGCTCTTTATCGCCCCGAATTCGGCAGCAACAGTGAAGCACGTGCCCGATTTGCTCGGCGGGATCGACGTGATCGAGATCAAAGGCACTCGCGTTGGGCGTGAGAACGATGGTTCAGTCGTGCAGGATCCGGTGATTGTCCGTGCGATTCCGTACTATGCCTGGGCGCATCGCGAGCCTGGCGCGATGGCGGTCTGGATGCTCTCGTCGGCCGATGGAGTTCATGTGCCGTCTGAATCGACAGTTGCCTCGCGCGCGACGATCACGGTCTCGCACTGCTGGTCGGGCGATACGGTGCGTGCCATTAATGACCAGCGCGAGCCGGAGAGTTCGTCGGATCATTCGATTCCGAGGCACACATGGTGGAGTCATCGCGGCACGGCCGAGTGGGCACAAATGACCTTTGCCGAGCCGACGACTGTCTCACGCACTTCGGCGTACTGGTTCGACGACGAGGGGCGTGGCGGTTGTCGCGTGCCCAAGTCGTGGAGCGTCTCTGCATTGGTCGATGGCGTGTGGGTGCGGCTGGTAACGGACGCTGTGACCAGCGTCGCGAAGGACCGATACGACGTTGTGGAGTTTGCGCCAATCAAGGCTGCGGCGCTGCGGATCGATGTTCAACTCGAAGACGGTGCGTCGGCAGGCATTCTCGAGTGGACGGTTGACGAGTGACGAGCGACGCGAAGCCTCTCCTGCGTGCTTCGGGCCTGTGCAAGGCGTACCCCGGCGTGCACGCGCTGCGCGATGTTTCGATGCGGCTTGTCGCAGGGAGCATTCGGGGGATCATGGGCGAAAATGGCGCGGGCAAGAGCACGCTGCTCAAGATCATCACTGGTGCCCAAGGTGCCGACCGAGGCGAGTTGTTCCTGGATGGCCAACCGATTTGTCCGCGCTCTCCGCTCGAAGCCCAGCGCCTGGGTATCGGGGCGGTGTATCAGGAGGTTAATCTGCTGCCGTCACTTTCGGTGGCTGAGAACATCGTGCTCGGGCGCTTCGAGAGGCGCCTCGGGCTGATCAATCGCCGAGCGTGCCTCAGCCGCGCCAAAACGGCGCTCGATCGCCTGGGGCTCGATGTCGATCCACGATCGCTGCTGGGGTCGCATCCAGTCGCGGTGCAGCAACTGGTGGCCATGGCGCGTGCGATCGATCAGAATGTGCGTGTGCTTGTGCTCGATGAGCCGACATCGAGCCTTGATCCCCGCGAAGTCGCGCGACTCTTCAAGGTCGTGCGAAGTTTGGCCACGACTGGAGTCGGCGTGTTGTTCGTCACGCATTTCATCGGGCAGGTGTTCGAACTGTGCGATTCGGTGACTGTGCTGCGCAACGGTTCACTCGTCGCTGAACATCAGGTCGCGGCGCTCTCGCGGGCCCGGCTTGTCGCCGACATGATCGGCGTCGATGAGAAGCGAGCAGAGGCGCTCGGGTCAACGCGGCGGGTGTCGCGCGCGACGCAGGGTGCCAAGCCTGTGGTCGAGACACGCGGAGCGTGTAGTATCCCGGGCTTCGGGCCCTTTGATCTACTGCTTCGACCAGGCGAAGTGGTCGGCGTTGCGGGCCTGCTCGGCTCGGGGCGCACTGAACTGGCCAGACTCGTAACCGGCGCCGATCGCCTCGCGAGTGGCGTGCTCATGCTCGGCGGCAGACCCGTGCGACCGCGCGGGCCCCGCGATGCCATTCGACGCGGCATCGCCCTGTGCCCCGAAGACCGCCGACACGATGCCATCATTCCGCACCTGAGTGTGCGCGAAAACATCGTGCTCGCGCTTCAGGCGCGTCAGGGCTGGCACCGGCGAGTATCTGCAAAGCGCCAACACGATATCGCACGCACCTACATCACCTCACTTCGCATCGCAACTCCAAACCCCGAAACTCCCGTTCAAAATCTCAGCGGCGGCAACCAGCAGAAAGTCATTCTCGCACGTTGGATGGCGACGAACCTCGATGCCCTGATCCTCGATGAGCCCACCCGAGGGATCGATGTCGGAGCCAAAGACGAAATCGCGACTCTCATGCACCAACTCTGTGCAAAGAATCTTGCGGTTCTCTTCATCTCGTCGGAACTCGAAGAAGTCGCGCGTGATTCATCGCGCGTCGTGGTCGTGCGCGAGGGGCGAACGGTCGAGGAAATCCCGGGTGACGAGGTTTCGCTGCCGCGCATCGCTGCTGCGCTGTCGCGTGAGGTGAGCGATGTCTGAAGCACCTGTCGCGCCCGCTCGCCCCCCGATCCCGCGCATCATCTGGCCGATCTGCGCGATGGTCGCGCTCCTGACGTTCAACGCAATCTGGACACCCGGGTTCTTTCATCTCGGCCTGCGCGATGGCAGGCTGACCGGCTCGCTCGTTGACGTGCTGAGCAATGGTTCGATCATTGTCATGCTGGCGGTCGGCATGACGCTGGTCATTGCGACGCGAGGGATCGACCTTTCGGTCGGGGCCGTGATGGCGATTGCCGCCGCGGCTGCTGCGGTTCTGACGACAAGTGCAGGTGCTCCGGGTTGGGCTGCAATTCTCGCGGGACTTGGCTTGGGCGTTGTCGCGGGGCTTTGGAACGGAGCGCTCGTCGCGTTTGTTGGAATCCAGCCGATTGTTGCGACGCTCATCCTCATGGTCGCCGGGCGCGGCGCGGCGCAGTTGCTCACCAAAGGGCAGATCGTCACGTTCTCCGACCCTGTGCTTGTTGCGATCGACAGCGCGACGGTGTACGGGGTTCCGCTCCCGATCGTTCTTGCCGCCGGGCTGGTCACTGCCGTCGCGCTCTTTGCGCGTCGCACGGGCTTTGCGCTGATGGTCGAGAGCACCGGCCAGAGCGAGTCGGCGGCACGGCTCGCAGGCGTCCCGGTCGCGTCCATTCGTCTGTGGTGCTATGGCCTGTGCGGGTTGTGCGCCGCATTCGCCGGGCTCCTCGCCGCCTCCGACATCCGGGCGGCCGATGCCAACAACGTCGGGTTGTACCTCGAACTCGATGCGATTCTCGCGGTTGTTCTGGGCGGTACGGCTCTCGCTGGCGGCAAATTCTCGATCGCAGGTTCGGTTGTTGGGGCGATCTTCATTCAAACTCTCACGACCACACTTCTCATGCAGAGCATCAATCCGAGCGCGATGCTGGCCGTCAAGGCTGCTGCGGTGTTGGTGGTGTGCCTCATGCTGTCGTCCAGGTTTCGCCTCCTCATCCGGCGTTGCTGTGGCACCTTCTGGCGGAGGATGCCGCAATGACGGCTCGCGCATTTCTGGCTCATGTGCCGGGCATCGCGACCTTCTGCGTGCTTGTCGCGGTGGCAATATCGTGCATTGTGGCCGAGCCCGCCTTCGCGTCGTGGCAGAGCGCACGGATGGTGCTGATGGGAAGTGCCGTGATTGGTGTTGTGGCCATCGGCATGGCGTTCGTCATCATTTCCGGCGGCATCGATCTCTCCGTCGGTGCCATGGTCGGACTTTCAAGCATTCTTGTCGCGATTCTTGTCCAGCAAGGGGTTCATCCGCTTGTAGCCATACCGCTTGTCGTCGCGCTGGCGACAGGCGCTGGCGCAGGCATGGGCGCGATCATTCATGCCTTCGAGATTCCTTCGTTCCTCGTGACGCTTGGCGGCATGTTTCTGTTTCGTGGCCTTGGGCTCATGCTCAGTGAGGAATCCATCCGCATCGACCACGCCTTCTATCGCAGTCTCGATGTGTGGAGTGCTGGCGCGCTGCCACCGGTCGTGATCGTGTTCATTCTGATAGTCGCAGCGTGCTGGTGCCTGAGCCGTACCACATGCTTCGGACGCAACGTCTTTGCTATCGGCGGCAGCGAAGAGTCGGCACGTCTCATGGGTGTTCCAGTCGCGCGCACGCGCATCGCGGTCTACGCGCTCTCGTCAGGGTGTGCTGCGGTTGGAGGCGTGCTCGCTACGGTCAGCCTCGGCGCGGGCAATGCGAGCTTCGGCATGCTGTATGAACTTGACGCCATCGCAGCAGTTGTGATCGGCGGCACGCCACTGGTCGGCGGCGTCGGTTCCATCGTCGGTGCGGCAGCCGGGGTGCTTATTCTCAGCCTCATCCAGCAACTCATGCTTCTGCTCGGCGTCCAGAACTCGTGGTGGGTGCGCATTTGTGTCGGCGGCCTCCTGTTGGCGTTCATCATCCTTCAGCGCTTCGTTGCCGGGCGCGCCGGTTCGCTCCTCAGCCGCACCCGATTGCGATGATCGCATTTTCTCGTATTCAACTCGGAGAGCCCTCACATGCCCCATCGAACGAGTCTTCGACGTACTGCGAACATCTGGTCGCGAAAGCTGCACCGATGGGGTGCGATTGTGACGCTGGTTCCGTTGCTTGTGGTCGTTGGCACCGGGTTGCTGCTCCAGATGCGCAAGCAGTGGGCATGGGTTCAGCCCACCGAAGAACGCGGCACCGGATCAGCACCCACGATCTCGTTCGATAAACTGCTCCAGGCGGCGTGCTCGGCTCCCGATGCGAAGATTCAATCATGGAGCGATATTGACCGCCTCGACATCCGCCCAGGCAAGGGGCTCATCAAGGTCCGCGCCAAGAGCGACTGGGAAGTGCAGATCGATGCGGGCACCGGCGACGTGCTCAGTACCAAGTACAGGCGATCGCACATTATCGAAGCCATACACGAAGGCGCGTACTTTGGCGAGGTGGTGCGGTTTGCCGTGTTCGTGCCAGCGGGCGCGATTCTGCTGGGCTTGATGATCACCGGGGCGTACCTCTGGGTGTTGCCGTTGGTGGCCAAACGCAATGGTCGCCGCCGAAGAAACGCGCGAGCAAGGACGAACTGACGTCCACTCGCGAGGGCTTCTACAGTTTCGACATGTCCGACTCTCAAGGTCCAGACGCCCTCTGGGCACCGTGGCGGCTGACGTATCTCGAATCGCTCGACGAGGGCGACGCATCGACTCCGCCCGGCGAACCTGTGCCCTCGACCGGGTGTTTCATCGCTCAGTATTGGCAAACGCCAGCCGACGACATCAAGAACCATGTGATCGTGCGCACCGACTGCGGCATGATCATGCTCAATGCCTTTCCATACGCCAACGGGCATCTGCTCGTCGCGCTTGGCGATGGTCGCGGGCGACTGCTCGACTATGAGCCGCACCAACGAGCGCTACTCTGGACGCTCACCGAGCGGGCCGCTGAACTGATGGAGCTCGCCCTGGCGCCGCAGGGCATCAACATCGGGATTAATCAGGGTCGGGCAGCCGGTGCGGGCGTGCCTCAGCATTTGCATGTGCACCTTGTGCCGCGGTGGAATGGCGATGTCAACTTTTCAACCACAGTCGGGAATGTGCGCGTGATCCCGAGCTCGCTTGATGCGATGGCTGCACGCTATCGCGTTGTAGCATCGACGCTAAGCACGTAAGTCTCAGGCGGCCGCGCGACGCGCTGCCACGAGCCCGATACGAAACCCGTCGCCGTGCGCGTCACAACGGACAACGCGACCCATGCGGCTGGGCAGCGGCGTGGCATCGAAGTGCAGCCCGAGCAGATCGCCCGGCTCGACCGCCACCGGGCTCAGAAGCCCAAGCCCGGCTGCGCTCGAATCGAGCAGTTGCACGCCCACCACCGCGACCTCGCCGTTCTTGCGCGAAACCGTGGCCAGCACGCGCCCGCCCGCAGCTGACCGAGGCAAGCGCCGCCGTTCCTTGAGTCCGGCCAAGTGAAGTTTCGAGTTCTGTGCGCTCATGCGTGTCCCCTCCGAATCTGGAGTGTTGCCGGGGCTTGGTGCCCCCGTCAGACAGCATCGGCAGTTCCTCACCCCGACTTCAGACTCATTCGCCAGCAGCGTCGAGCGAGTTTCCCAGTTCGTGCGCGAGGATGAACGCCAATTCCAAAGCTTGCTGGTAGTTCAGCCTCGGGTCGCACACGGAGGAATAGTTCACCGTCAGGTCATCTTCTCCGACCCCTGCGGCTCCGCCGACGCACTCGGTGACGTCTTCGCCGGTCAACTCGAAATGGACCCCCCCAAGAGTGGTACCCGCTTCCTTATGAACCCGGACTGACAACGCGAGTTCTTGGGCGATGGCGTCGAAACTGCGCGTTTTGATGCCGGTGCGGGTCTTGATCCCGTTGCCATGCATCGGGTCGCACATCCAAAGCACGCATCGGCCCTCGGTCCGGACCCGGTCGAGCAGCGCGGGAAGCGAACGCTCAACATTGGCTTGTCCCATCCGGGCGATGAGCACCAGTTTGCCCGCTTCTTCAGCCGGATTGAGAACGTCGAGCAGCCCTACAAGATCGTCCGGCGTCATCTTGGGTCCGATCTTGACGCCAACGGGATTGGCGATGCCTCGAAAAAACTCGATGTGCGCACCGTCGAGGTCGCGTGTGCGCTCCCCGATCCAGGGGAGATGGGTGGTGAGGTCGTAGAACCCTGTCCGCCGGGGCACGCGGCGAGTCTGAGCACTTTCGTAGATGAGGTTGAGCCCTTCGTGGCTGGTGAAAAACTCGACTCGGGTCATATCTTCGATGGCCCGCTCGCCGAGCGCTTCCATGAACCGAAGCCCATCGGCGAGGGTGCGGGTCATCTGCTCGTATTGCTCGCGGCGGTGTGCCGGGAGACTTGCATGGCTGAAAAAACTGAGATTCCAGTATTCAGGGTGGTGGAGATCGGCAAAACCGCCTTCTGCCAGCGAGCGGATGAAGTTCAGAGTCATGGCGGCATGCTGGTAGGCGCGGACCATGAGATGAGGGTTCGGGGTGCGTGCCTGCGGCGAGAACTCGGCTTCGTTGACCAAGTCGCCGAAGTAGCTGGGGAGTTCGAGGGTTTGGCCTTCAAAAGTTCCCTGTTCAAGGGTGCTTGAGCGAGGTTTGGCGTATTGGCCAGCAATGCGTCCAACGCGGGTGACGGGCTTTTGGAGGCCATGAACAAGGACGAGAGACATCTGCAGAAGGATCTTGAGTTTGTTGGTGATGACCTCGGGCCGACAATCCGCCAGGGTTTCGGCGCAGTCGCCACCCTGGAGGATGAAGCGGTGGCCTTGCTGGGCCTGTGCGATCTCGGCTTTGAGTCGTTCAATCTCCCAACTGGTGACCAGCGGGGGGAGAGAGGCGAGTTTCTCCGTGGCGCGTGCGACGGCGTCGCGATCCTGGTAGACGATCTGCTGGGACATGAGTTTGGCGCGCCAGGATTGAGGTGACCAGGACTCAGACATTGGAGGCTCCGGAGGCATGCGGGGAGCATTTGATGCGCGCTGCGCGCTGGTTTCGAGCCGGTTGTGAGGGTTGATCGGGGGTTTGGTGAAGAAAAGTGAGGAAAATTGGGTCCATAAATTGATCTTTTGGTCTCGTTCGGTCGATTGCCGTGTGCATCCGCGACATGCACCACGTTGGGTGGGGCGGCGGAAAGGTCGACGCTCACGGATGAACATCGGCCACAATCGAGTCCCGCACGATCGAAAAAGGCATCGGCGGGCTGCGAACAAACACTGTATGGAGTATTGAAATGGCAACCTCAAGCAAGAACACAAGCCGAACGCGACGCACTTCAGGGCGAAAACTCGCCAGCAAGCCGAAAGCAAGGAAGACGACGGCCCGCAAGACCGCCAAGAAGAGCACCGCCAAGAAGTCCACCGCTCGCAAGGCTACGAGCAAGAAGCCGACCGCCCGCAAGAGCACCGCCCGCAAGTCCACGGCGAAGAAGGCCACGACCAGGAAGTCGGCCGCCAAGCGGACCACTGCCAAGAAGGCGACTGCCCGCAAGTCGACCGCGAAGAAGTCCACGGCCAAGAAGTCGACCGCTGGCCGTAAGCGCACGACCGCGAAGAAGACTTGGGCAAAGAAGACGACCGCTCGTAAGGGCACCGCCAAGAAGAGCACCGCTCGCAAGTCGGCAGCTCGCAAGACGGCCCGCAAGACCGCTGCCCGCAAGCCGATTGCAGGGCGCATCAGCCGCAGCCGCTCATCGACCAGCCGCGCCCGCCGCGCCGCGTGAGTTTCTGAACCGAAAGGCAAATCGAGACGCACGGGCGGGAGTCCGTGCGTTTTCTTTTGGAGGGCGGCGAGCCTTGGGTTGGTCTCTGTGCATGTGCATAGAAGTTCTGGATTAGCGGATTTGACAGCCTTTACCGCCTACAATCGCGGTTACCCATCATGCATTCCTCGCGTCTGACTGAGTTCTGTATCTATCTGGCCCAGAAGCCCGGGCAACTGGCGGGGCTTCTGGAGGCGGCGGCTGCGGCCGGGGTGTATGTCTCAGGTCTGTGCGTGTCGGAGTATCGAGACCGCGGACTTGTGAGGCTTGTGGGGGAACCCGAGGACGCGCTGCGGCATGTGTGCGAGTCGCTGGTGGAATCGGGGCTTGGGCCTGTGGTCGAGAGCCCGGTTCTGGCGATTGACGTGGAGAACAGACCTGGCGCGTTGCGGGATGTGGCGTGCTGTCTTGCAGATGCCAGAGTGAATATCCAGTATGTATTCCTCACGACTCCTGCCAATGGCCATCCGAGCCGGGCGGTGATGCGGGTCGATGATCTGGACCGTGCGGTGAGTGCGATTGCGGATCTGGAGTGGCCGACACGGGTGGATTCGAATGGCGGCAAGCCGGGCGAATCGGTGCCGTTCAACGCGTAGACTCTTCCGAATCGGTTTGCGGAGGGTTGATATGGGTTTGGAAGCGGCACTCTCGACGGACACCATTCTTACGACTCAGTTGCGGCGTGTCGTCAATTGGTCCAGGCGTTCGAGCCTGTGGCCGATCCCTTTTGCGACTGCCTGCTGCGGGATCGAGTTGATGGCGACGGCTTCGAGTCGGTACGACCTTGCGCGGTTCGGTGCCGAGGTGATGCGGTTCAGCCCGCGGCAGAGCGATTTGCTCATTGTGGCCGGGCGGATCAGCATCAAGATGCTCCCGGTTTTGCAACGGATTTACGAGCAGATGACCGAGCCGAAGTGGGTGATCTCGATGGGGGCGTGTGCATCGACCGGCGGCGTGTTTGATACATACGCGACGGTGCAGGGGTGCGACCAGTTCATTCCGGTGGATGTGTATGTGCCGGGTTGTCCGCCGAGGCCTGAAATGCTGATAGAAGGCGTGATGGCGATTCAGCGGATCATTGACGAGGATGGGATTCCGCCAAAGGGTCCGGACGGGCGGCGCATTCCGCTGGGTCTGGCGGTGCAGCCGAACCATCAGACGCGTGCTCAGCCGGTGGCGGTTTCGGTCGGACGTGGATGAGCGCAAGTGGGTGATCGAGTGACGCGAGACTCGCTACACAGTAACGGGCTTGCAGTTGCAGACCGGATCGCCTGCGGGCACGATGGAGGTGAGCGATGCGTGTGGCGCTGACAGGGATCAGTGGTTTCATAGGCTCGCGTATTGCGCGGCGACTGGTCGAGGGCGGCCATTCGGTGGTGGGGATGGTGCGTGAATCAAGTACGCGCGATCACATTCGTCCTCTGGTTGAGCGGCTTGTGGTGGGCGATCAGGCGGACGAAACGATCTGGCAGGAGTTGTACGAAGACTGCGATGCGGTGATTCACAACTCGGTGGATTGGGGTCCACTGCGGGCGGGGTATGACCAGAAGGGCGGGCTGCGGACGCATTTTCGACAGAACCTGCTTGCTTCGCTGCGGCTGCTCGAGTTGAGCCATCCTCGGCAGTTTGTTTACATCAGTTCGATTGCGGTGCATCACGACATGCGCCCGCGATGGGGCGGGAAGCCCGATGAGGACCACCCGCTGCGCCCGGGAACGCCTTATGGCGCGTTCAAGGCGGCGGTGGAGGCGCATCTGTGGGCTGAGCATTATTCGCGTGGACGGCACACCTGCGCGCTTCGGCCTTGCGGCGTGTATGGCATCGATCCGAAACTGGATCGGTCGCACGGGTTTGCGATCGTTCGTCAGATCATTGAAGAGCGGCGCTACAACAAGTCCGGGGGCGGCAAGTTTGTTCATGTCGATGATGTTGCCCATGCAGCGGTCGCGGTGCTCGGGAACAAGAGTGCAGCGGGCAAGCCTTACAACCTTGCAGATTGCTACGCGCGGTGGTCGGACTGGGCGAAGATGGCGGCGGAGATCTTGAAGATCAGGCCTGAAATCACAGTGACGAGCCTGGCCGAGCCCGAGAATACGTTTGACAAGGCGGCAGCCGAGGGGCTGGGTGTGCGGCTTGATCGAGGGCTTGACGGGATTGCCAAACACCTGGAGGAGTTGATCGTCGAGATGTCGCGGCTTGGGCTAGACCGTTGATGGTGGAATGCTGGCGGGCGATGGCCGGTGTGATGGAACGGAGACTGGTGCATGATTGAACTGATGAAGTTGTCCAAACACTTTGGCCCGATTGTGGCGGTGGACGGTGTCTCGCTTCGCGTTGAGCCGGGCGAAGTGCTTGGGTTTCTTGGGCCCAATGGCGCGGGGAAGTCCACGACGATGAAGATGATCACGGGCTTTCTGAGCCCGACATCGGGCAGTGTGAGTGTGTGCGGGCACAGCGCGACGGAGGAACCTCTGGCCTTGAAGCGTTGCGTTGGATATCTGCCCGAGGGCGCGCCGGCGTATCCGGACATGACGCCAGCTGCCTTTCTGAGTTTTATCGCGGAAGTGCGGCAGATACCGGTCCGTAACCGGCGCAAGCGTATCGATGAGGTGCGGTCACTGGTGCATCTGGAAGGTGTGATGCATCAGCCGATCGAGACATTGAGCAAGGGCTACAAAAGGCGTGTGGGACTAGCGCAGGCAATTCTGCACAACCCGCGCGTGCTCATTCTCGATGAGCCCACCGATGGGCTTGACCCGAACCAGAAGCACGAAGTACGGCAGCTGATTCGGGAGATGGCGTCGAGCGGCGCTCGAAAGGTGATTGTGTTGTCGACGCACATCCTTGAGGAAGTCGAGACGGTGTGCAGCCGGGCTGTGGTGATTGCACGCGGGCGTGTCGTTGCGGATGAGACGCCCAATGTGTTGCAGGCACGGTCGGCCATGCACAACGCGGTGACGCTTGGCGTGGAAGGTGCGGTCGGGGGATTTGTCGAGTCGTTGGCAAAGTTGCCCAAGGTTGCGCGGGTCGAGACGCTCGATCGCGGGGACGAGTCGCTTCGCTGCCGCGTGTATGCCAAGAGCGGGCAGCTCATTGTCAGTGATGTGCGCGATGCTGCGATAGCCAGATCGTTGCGGGTGATCGAGGTTCGTGTCGAGTCGGGGCGACTGGATGAGGTCTTTCGAACGATCACCACGGGGGGTGTGGCATGACGGGGGTGCTCGCTGTCTTCAAGCGTGAACTGGCAGGGTATTTCATCACCCCTGTGGCGTATGTCTTCATCGTGATCTTTCTAGTTCTCGCGGGGATCTTTACATTCAGCGAGGATTTTGGACGGTTCTACCTCGAGGGGCAGGCCGATCTGATTTCGTTCTTCATGTTTCATCCGTGGCTGTATCTTTTTCTGATCCCGGCGATTTCGATGAGATTGTGGGCTGAGGAACATCGCAGCGGGACGGTCGAACTGCTCATGACACTGCCGATCGGCCTGTGGGGAGCGGTGGTAGGAAAGTTTGCGGCTGCGTGGGCGTTCGCAGCCATTGCTTTGGCGCTGACGTTCCCGATCTGGATGACAGTCAACTTTCTGGGCGATCCGGACAACGGAGTCATCGCGGCCAGCTATTTCGGAAGTCTGGTGATGGCGGGGGGGTTCCTCGCAGTAGGATCGTGCATCTCGGCCGCGACCAAGAGCCAGGTCATCGCGTTCATTGTGTCGGTGGTGGCGTGCTTTGCGCTGCTACTGGCGGGGATGAATCCGGTGCTGGATCTGTTCAGCGGATGGGCGCCGCGGGCGATCGTTGATGCAATCGCGAGCTTCAGCGTGCTGACGCATTTCGACGCGATCAGCAAGGGCGTGATCGACGCGCGCGATTTGGTTTTCTTCGGGAGTTTGATCGGGCTGGCGTTGTTTGCCAATGGCATGATGCTCCAGTGGCGCAAAGGTTCATGAAAGGACGGGGGCACACGATGCACAACAGATTTTTTCCGATCATCGCGATTGTGGTTTGCGTGGTCCTGTTCTTTGCGATCAATATGCTTGTGTCAGCCGGCCTGCGCAATGTGAGGCTTGATCTGACGAGTGACAGGCTCTATACGCTCCCAGCTGGAGCGAGGAGCATCGCCAGTAGCATCGACGAACCGATCCGGGCGAGGTTCTACTTCACGCGCGACCTGGCGTCTGGTGATCCGTCGCTGACGATGTATGCAAGACGTGTGCAGGACACTCTGGCGGAGTTTGCATTGGCTTCTCGCGGGAAACTTCAACTCGAGATCATCGAGCCTGATCCGTTTTCCGACGCTGAGGACGATGCTGCCGCGTTGGGGCTGATTGGCCAACCCGTAGGGACTCGGAGGCTGTTCTTCGGGTTGGTGCTGACCAACTCGACCGACGGGCGCGAGGTCATTGCGTTCTTCGATCCGCGCCAGGAACGATTCCTGAATTACGAAATCGCCCAGCGCATCCATCTGCTTTCGAGTCAGGCCAAGACCCGTGTGGGGATCGTCAGCAGCCTGCCGATCGCGGGTGCTGAGCCGAGCCAGTTCCAGCCGCGCCAGCAGATGCAGCAGCCCTGGGTGATCTATCAGGAACTGTCGCGACAGTACGACGTGGTGATGATCGATGAGTCAAACGTCGTCGAGATGGGGTCGATTGACGTGCTGGTGGTGATTCATCCGCAATCGCTCACGACGCCGGTGTGGTATGCGATTGATCAGTACATTCTGAGGAACGGGCGCGCGGTCTTTGCGATCGACCCGCACTGTGAGACATACGTACCTCCGACGGCTCCGAATGATCAGTTGCAGGCGTACACGGCTGATCGGTCAAGTTCGCTCGGACGCCTCGGGCGGGCGTGGGGGGTGGATCTGGCACCCGGCATCGTTGCGGGCGATGCGCAGTATGCGATTTCGGTGGCGGCTCCCGGAACAACCGGCGTTCCAATCGGGTATCTGCCATACATGCGCCTCTCAAACGCGGCGCGGTCGGATGAGGACGTGGTGACGGCGGGATTGTCGATGCTGACATATCAGGCTGGCGGCGTGATCGAGCGGCAGGCAGACAGTTCATTGACGATGACGCCGCTGATCGTGTCGAGTGCGGAATCGCAGCGGATCAGCGTTGAGCGCGTCAAGTTCCCGAGTCCGCAAGAACTCATGCGCGACTTTGTGCCTTCGGGCGAGTCGCTGGTGCTGGCGGCGCGCGTGACTGGGCCTGTGCGGTCGGCGTTTGTCGAAGGACGACCGGCTGGCATGGCAGCGGATCCGACGGGCGCAGAGCACCTGAGCGCATCGAAGACCGACATCAACGTTATCATCTTTGCCGATGCAGATATGTTCTTTGATGCGGCGTGGGTGCAGCCGATGCGATTTGCCAACAACGTGATCTACCAGCGATTCGCGGACAATGGCGCTCTGATGCTCAATGCGGTGGAGAATCTTGCGGGGTCGAGCGATCTGATTTCAATTCGGGCGAGCTCGACCGCGTTCCGGCCGTTCAAACGCGTCGAGGAACTTCAGAAGACGGCACAAGCCGAGTACCTTGCAGAAGAGGAAAAGTACTCCGAAGAACTGCGTCTCACTGAGGCACGCATCAATGAACTGCTTCGTGCTTCAGGGGACGATCAGTCGGCGATTCTCTCCGACGAAGTTCGTGCCGAGATTCAGCGCTTGCAGGAACGGCGATCCGAGACACGGCGCAATCTTCGGCGTGTGCAACACGACTTGACCAAGGACGTCAACAAGCTTGGCACAACACTCAAACTCATCAACATCGCGCTGCTACCCGCAGTGGTGGCGCTCTTGGCACTGGGGCTTGGCTCATATCGGGCCGCTCGCAGGACGCGTGACCGTCGGAAGGTGCGCGAGTCGGAGGGCACGACATGAAACAGCGACAGATGCGGCTCTTGATTGTGTGTCTTGGATTGGTCGGGCTGGTGGTTGTCGGTGTGCTGGTGGTGCCGCGCAAAGGTGCAGAGCCTTCGACGCAGCAATTGCTGCCGATACTGGCCCAGCGCATCAATGATGCTGCGGCGATCGAACTCCGGTCAGGTTCAGAAACGTTGACGCTTGAGCGCAGCGGCGAAGGCTGGGTAATTCCGTCCAAGACTTCGCTTCCGGCGCGAATGGACAAGATCCGCCCGCTGCTTGTGGCGCTTTCCGAGATGAAGGCACTTGATGAGAAAACATCAAACCCCGAGATGTATGCACGCATCGGCGTGGCCGAGCCCGGGTCCGGGGGGCAAGGCACGCTTGTGACAGTGACCTCGGCCAGCGGCGAGAAGCTGGCGTCCATCATTGTCGGAATCGCGACGCGTGAGGGCACCGCCGAGCAGCGATATGTGCGGCTGCCCGCCGATTCCCGTTCGTGGCTGGTGCCTGCGACGGTCGAGGTCACGACCGACCCGATCAACTGGATCGTGCGCGAACTGACGCGGATTGATGGCTCTCGTGTGCAGTCGCTCAACGTGATTCACCCTGATGGCGACGAGATCGGGCTTTCGCGGGCCGACACTGCGCAGCCGAACTTCGATGTCGCGCCGGTTCCCGAGGGTTTCGAGCTGCGCAGCGCGGGAATCGCCGACCCGATGAGCCGGGCGCTGACCAGTCTGAACTTTGACGATGTTCGCCCTGCGGCGGGCAAGCTGTTTGGCTCACCGGTCGAGGTGGTATTCCAGATGTTCGATGGCCTGGTGGTGTCGATCCAGATCTACGACCATGAGGGAGAAAAGTGGGCGGTTTTTGATGCCAACTCTGTTAACGCCGACATCGTGCCCGACCAGTTGGAAACGCTTCAAGCGCGATTCAAGGGTCGAGAATTCATGATTCCCGGATGGGCAGCGACGAACCTGTCGCGGCGGATGTCTGAGTTGACCGAGCCGAAGGCTGCGCCATCCCCGCAGCCCGAGACTGACAGCCCGCGCGGCTCAGTGCTTGAATGATCCAATGGGTGCAAACTCGCGGATCATGGCGCGCGGCGCACTCGTACAATACAGACACGAGTTGCCTGAGGAGTACCCATGGCCAAGGCTGTTGTCGATCCTGAAGAACTACGTCGTTTTGCCCAATCGCTCAAGCGGTTCAATGCGAATCTCTCGACCCAGATGAATGCGCTCAACGGGCAGATGCAGGCGCTGAGCCAGACCTGGCGCGATCAGGAGCACGCCAAGTTCATCAACGAGTTCGAACACACGCTGCGGACCTTGACACGCTTTACGCAGGCATCCGAGCAGCACATTCCATTTCTCCTGCGCAAGGCGGACCGAATCGAAGAGTACCTGCGGCAGAGGTAGACGCGATGAACCAGGGCGCAAAGGTCACATCCATCGCGGCACTGCGCGAGTTTCGCCCTGCGCTGATCAAGTTCATCGAAGAAGCGCGGGCGTCATTGACCGCAGCCGAGACCGAAGCTCTGCGGACCCTCGAGTGGTTGCGGTCTGACCGCCAGGCCCACTGGAAGCGGGAGATCCGCCTGCGATCCGATGAAATTGTCCGGTGCAAGACGGATCTGATCAACAAGCAGCGGTCGGCAACCGGCGATCCTCGCTCGGCGGTCGAAGAGCGCAAGGCGCTGGATCGCGCCAAGCAGCGAGTGGAAGAGGCCCAGCAGAAAGCGGAGCACACCAAGCGCTGGCTGCGCGACCTCGAAAAGGAGCACATGCAGTACAAGGGCATGTCGCAAAGTCTATCGACGCATCTGGCAAGGCTCGAGGATCGAGCAGTATTCGATCTTGATCAGATGGCAGCCGCCCTCGAGCAGTACGTCGCGCTCGTCGCTCCTTCGGTGCACGAGGATGGATTCGGGATCGGGGCGAGTGCAACGCCGGGCACGACCGAGAGTTTCGCGCAACCAGACGCGGGCGGGTCGGCTTCGTCATCGCCTTACGCTGCCTTTCGCAAGGCAACGCCCAGCGCCGGGCGGCGGCGTCGGGCGGAGGAAATCGAGCCTGACGAGTTATGGATGCGGACAAATCTGCCTCGCGTCGCTGCTCAAGGGCAACTCGATGCGATCGAGTCGTTGCATCCGCCAAAGGGCGATATCGCGGGTCTCTGGGCGACCTGTGCGCCCGGCGCGATGACGCAGAGCAGCGTGTACCTGGAGCGGTGTGAACCTGCGGAAGAATGGGACAGCGGGTGGTACATTGGACCATTCACCCCTGGCGTCGAGCCTAAGCCTGATCGGCGTGAACTGGAGAAAGTCCGTCTGGCGGATCTGATCGGGCACCGGCCTGATCTCGCCAGGGCGTTGCTGCTGCACCGCGGGACGCTGATTGTCGTTGAAGGAGCGGCAATCACTGCGATCACAGCACCGAACGACATACTGGCATATGCTCGGGTCACGGAGAGCCAGGCATGAGTTCGACGGTCGGGCGGGCGATGCTTGCGGATGCGGCCCAGCAACTGATGGTGGCATGGGCGCGTGCGCGCGAAAGCTGGAACGACAATGCAGCAGCTGGCTATGAGAAGAAGTACATTGAACCCCTCGGGCCGAAAGTTCGGTCCACCATCGGCGCGATGGAGAAACTTTCTGACGCTGCGGCCAGTGCCCGTCGAGCGTGCGGCGACTAACCACCCATGACCAGCGAACTTGTGCGATCGGACGCCAGCGACTTGATGGCGGGTACATTCACCCAGCGCGAGTGCGCGCTTGTCGAGCTGCTTGCATTGGCGACCCGCGAGCGGGCGCAGGCACAGGCCTCGCTCGAAGCGAGCCGGGCTGCAGACCTTGATGAGGCCGAGCGGGCGTACCGGCATGAACGATCGCACGCGCAGGAAACGCACGATACAGCCGATACAGAACTAACTTCGAAGCGAGAACGGTCGCTCGCTCGCATTGAAGAAAAGTTCGAAGCAGCGTTTCGTGAGGCCGAGCGGGTCTATCAGACGCAGCGTGTCGATCTGCTCGCGGCGATCAATCACGATTCGCGTGCAGCCGACGAAACCATCAAGGAATCGCTCTGGCTTGCCGAGACCGTCTTCGACGCGGCGCACGCCAAGCCGAAGCAGGCTTTCGAGCGCATCAAGCGAGCCGCCGACGCCGCTCGCAAACAGGCAACCGAGATCGAAACGCATGCGGCACACATGGCTCAGGGGCAGTTCAAGCTCGTGGCAGAAGTTGAAGCCGACGCGACGAGCGAACCCATTGCGCAAGACCCGCAGGATGCGTTCACGCAGGTCGAGGAGCATCTTCAGGCGGCACAGCAGGGGCTGGTGTCCCTGCAACGAGCGCGGATTCTCAAGACGTTTCGTGGCATGCTGTTTCTCCTGCCTCTGGTGCTCATCGGTGGTGGAGTGCTTGGTGCGTGGGGGCACTCGATGGTTTCACTCGGGCTCGCTCCGTCAGCAGCGATCGGAGCGGTGGCATTCGGGTTGGCGTTCGTGGCGCTGATCCTGCCGCTGCGGGTGATGGGGCTTGGCCAGTTGCGTGCAGCAGCCGATCCAATCGCTCGGCATACAAGCAAGGCGCGACGACTTGCAGGCGCGATCCTCGATGTTGCCGAGTCGCAGTGCGGGGCGGAGTTGCAGCATCTGGCTGCAACCAAGAAGCGTGATACGGAGAGTGCGCAACTGGTCCATCGCCGTGCGGTGCGCGAGATCGAGAAGCGGCGTGAGACCGAAGTGCGAGCGCTCGATGAAGGGTATCTGGCACAATCCGAGCAGCAGCGGCTCAAACGGGACGAGGACATTGCGCGCATCGAGCGCGAGGCTGACGAGCGACTCGCGCAGATTCGTCGGACGCTCGCAGATGTGGCTGAGCGAACCGAGGCGATGCGGGCCAGCCGTCTCGCGGAGATCGAACAGGAGGCTGCCAATCAGCGCGAGCAGCTGGCGCGGATCTGGCACGAGCGTATGGCGCGCATCAACGATGCTGCGGCTGACATGCAGGATCGGGCCGAGATGCTCTTTCCTGACTGGCAGAGTTCGATGTGGCAGGCATACCACCCGCCGGCTGCAGCACCGCCTGCGATTCAGTTCGGGTCGATACTGGTCAACGTGGCCGATTTCGAAGGCGCATTGCCCGAGGACGCATCGCTCTCGCACGAAACACCAGCGAGTTTGACGCTGCCCGCGATGCTTGACTTTCCCGGTCGGTGTTCACTGCTGATCGAGTGCGGCCCTGAGCATCGGCCCGCTGCCATTGCGACGCTTCAGAACATCATGCTGCGGCTCTTGACATCAATCCCGCCGGGCAAAGTGCGATTCACCATCATGGATCCCGTAGGCCTCGGACAAAGTTTCGCAGGCTTCATGCACTTGGCTGACTTTGACGAAGCGCTCGTTGCCAATCGCATCTGGACCGACCCCAAGCATATCGAAAAGCGACTGACTGACCTGACCGAACATATGGAAAAGGTCATCCAGAAGTATCTGCGCAATGAGTTCGAGAGCATCGAGTCATACAACGAGAGTGCGGGCGAAATCGCAGAGCCGTATCGCTTTCTCGTCATTGCCGATTATCCGGCATCCATCACCGAGGCTTCTGCCCAGCGCCTCAAGAGCATTCTCGAGTCCGGCGCTCGGTGCGGCGTCTACACGCTGATCCTGACAGATCCAGCAGCCAAACTACCCGCAGGGCTCACGCTCGAAGATCTGGAGCGACACGCATTAACGATTGTCGAAACCGATGCCGGTCTACGCATGGCCATCGACCCGCTCAGTCAATTACCGCTCGCCCTGGACGGGCCACCCGATGACGAGTTTCTATCGCGTCTGGTGCGGCGTGTCGGAGAACTGTCAAAGGATGCGGGTCGCGTCGAGGTGCCGTTTCAGAAGATTACTCCGGTGCCAGATGCGATGTGGGAGGAATCGTGCTCCAGGGAGCTGCGTGTACCGTTGGGCCGCGCTGGCGCGACGAAACTGCAATACCTCACGCTCGGTCGCGGCACGAGCCAGCATGTCCTCATCGCGGGCAAGACGGGTTCGGGCAAGTCAACGATGCTGCACGTGCTGGTTGCATCGCTTGCCATGTGGTATTCACCGCGCGAGGTGGAGTTCTACCTCGTGGACTTTAAGAAGGGCGTCGAGTTCAAGACCTATGCAACCCACCGCCTCGCGCACGCGCGCGCCGTCGCGGTCGAGTCGGATCGCGAGTTCGGCCTGAGTGTGCTGCACAAACTGGATACCGAACTCAAACGCCGAGGCGACCTCTATCGCGAAGTTGGCGCACAGGACATCGCCGGCTTTCGCGAGCGCCAGCCTGATGTGCACATGCCACGCACCCTTCTCATCATCGACGAGTTTCAGGAGTTCTTTGTCGAGGATGACAAGATTGCACAGGAAGCCGCGCTGCTGCTGGATCGACTCGTACGCCAGGGCCGCGCATTCGGCATGCACGTGCTGCTCGGGTCGCAGACGCTCAGCGGTGCCTATTCGCTGGCTCGCAGCACCGTCGGACAGATGGCGGTGCGCATCGCCCTGCAATGCTCCGAGACCGACTCCTATCTGATCCTGTCCGAAGACAACGCCGCAGCCCGCCTCCTGGCGCGCCCCGGTGAAGCCATCTACAACGATGCCAACGGAATGATCGAGGGCAACAGCCCGTTCCAGATTGCCTGGCTCCCCGATTCTGTGCGCGACCACGCACTCGATCTCGTCCGCCAGCGCGTCGAGCGCGACGCGTACGAGCCGCCCGAGCCTCAGATTGTCTTCGAGGGCAACGTGCCTTCACGCATCGAAGAAAACCACGAGCTCGCGCGCGCGATCAAGAGCCACCCGCGCGAAATGCCCACTGGTGCCCGTGCCTGGTTCGGTGAACCCGTCGCCATCAAGGAGCCGACTGCTGCATCGTTCCGCCGACATACGGGATCAAACTGCCTCATTGTCGGCCAGCAGGACGATGAAGCGCTGGCGCTCAACTGCGCCGCCCTTGTTTCTCTGGCTGCGCAGTTTCCACGCAAAGGAGCGAGGTTCTTTATCTTGGATGGCACCCCCGCCGACGACCCACGGCACGGTGTGCTTGCATCGCTCGCGCAGGCCCTGCCGCATCACTCGCGCATCGGCACCTGGCGAGACGCCGACACAATGATTGACGACATCGCCAGCGAACTCACGACGCGCGAGACCCAGAATCTGACCGACGAGGACACGATTGTGCTGATCCTCCACGGCCTGCACCGCTTCCGTGGGCTTCGACGCAAGGAAGAGAACTTTTCATTCTCTGCAGATCCTGATGAGAAGCCGAGTGCCGACAAGCAACTCGCGTCGATCGTGCGGGAGGGGCCCGGCCTGGGCATCCACACGATTCTCTGGGCCGACACAATCGGCAATCTCGAGCGAGCGTTCGACCGCCAGACAATCGGCGAGTTCGACGCTCGCGTTCTCTTCCAGATGAACGCGAACGACTCGACTGCGCTCATTGATTCCCCGGCCGCCGGGCGCCTCGGGCAGGCCCGCGCTCTGCTCTACAGCGAAGAGAGCGGAACATTCGAGAAGTTCCGCCCCTACGCCCAGCCGAACGCCGCATGGGTCCGTGAACTTGCTGAAGCGTTGAAGCGGTGATTCTCACGACGCCATCGCCGCCACGATCGCTCGGCTTGTCGGGCGCTGCTCGCGCACACCCCTCCTGGGTTGGAGTGAATGCAGGCAGCCATCAGTTCCAGAAGTACTGCCACGCGCACTGCAGATCAACCGACTCTCCGGGCTCAAGCTTAACGGTCCAGTCGATGCGCGAAGCGCTGTTGAGTCGGCTCCACCACCAGGGCCATCCGTACCAGCGCCACCATGCAAACGAGGGCTGGTCCCAGTCCATGCCCGTGAAGAAGTTGATACCCTCGACCGAGCCGTTCGCGCTGGCTTCGGTCGCCTTGCCGAGGACGAACTTGCGTACTTCGATCTTCACCGCCTTGGTCTTGTAGTTCGTCAGTTTCGTGCTGCCTGTCAATTCGACGCGGGCATACGTGTTGCCGTTCCACCGAAGCCCGTCATGCTCGCGCTGGGCTTCACGCTCGCTTGATTCGACGCGGATGTCGACTGCGCTGGTGACTTCGAGGTCAACGCTGGCGGTCTTGGCGGTATAGCGCAGCATCCCTTGCGCCAACGGCTGCCCATCACGAATGATCAGGGCCGGCGCTGTTGTGAACGGATGCTCCGAAGCGTTGGTCAGGCGCAGCACATGCTTGGCGGTGGGGCGGTCGAGCATGCGCGCGATCTCACGCTGCTGATCGGTGCCGAAGTTTCGCCACATGTCCGATGGCGGCGTGACAGGAAGAGTCAGCGTGTAGACCGATTCGTACGGCACCTCGGTAACCGCCAGCGGCACGAACAGCCGCTCGCCCCTCTTGAGCGTCACATTACTGACGTTGAAAATGTACAGATCTTCTGCCTGATCGGCACCGGCAACCTCCACATTGTTCTCGGGCTGCCCCACCTGGCTGTTGTCGCGATATCCGCGAGCATCGCTCATGCGAGCTGTCTGCGACATGATGGCGTTGCTCAACGCTGCGCCGGTCAGTGACGAAGCTCTGTCAAAATACTGCCCCAACTGCACGACCTGCTCCTGAAGCGACATCGGATCGAGCGTGTGGTCGAACATGAAGCTGGGGACGCCGATCACCAGATTGGCCTTGACGTTGTCCAGATCCGCCAGTTCGTTGACCAGCGTCGCGCTCAGTTCGATGATCGCCCGATCATCGCTCGTCAGTGTGACGCGATACGACGGAATCCAGCGCAGCCCCTTTTCGATGTACATCAGCCCAACCTCAGCTTCTGAGGTCGGCGTCTGCTCCCACGCGAGATCGATCGTCATCACGTCCTTGCTGACAGTCTGCTTGCCCTTGCGTTCGAGCACCGATCCGTCATGAAACTCTGCGCGGCGAACGTCTGCCAGATTGATCACAACAGCCGACTCGCCGTCGAGCATCGCCATACCGCCGGAAACGCGCCGTAGCATGCCGCTTGCCATTTCGCCATCATTGAGCAGGAGTGTCACGCCCGTCCCGACAGCCAGCCCTATCAGATGATGCAGATTCTGCGGGTCGATTTCGGTCGTTTCGTCGACCGTGCCCACCTTCACACTCGACATCTTCGCCCCGAGCGTCGATGAGAAGGCCCAGAATGTTCCGAGGATCGGCCTGGGCAGTTCCGTGATCTCCACGTCTCCTCCAGAGTTGACCGGCATCAGGCCCTGCCGGAGCACCATCGCGTGGCCGTCCTTGAAGATCGTTACCTCACGCACCGGCAGATCGGCCGACGCAAGCCCCGCAAGCGCCGCGAGCAAGAAAGTACCGCAAACACGTCCGAACATCGCAGACTCCTTTCGTGGATGATTCCCACGCACAGTGATACCACAGACATCGGCTCAGCGGTTGTCACTGACGTGCAACGGTGTGCGTGACAGATCCGTGACACACACGCCAGCAGAGCCTCAGCATGAGTGTGCGGCAGCGCGTCACGCGCTCCAGATCAGCCAGTCCGGCAGTTCGCGAGGCCTGCCATCCGCTCCGACGCACGCCAGTTCGCTCGATCCGATCGTGCACACGCCATCGACAGGCACCGCAGGATCAGTGCGATCGGGCTCGACGCCGAGGCGTTCGATCAGCACGATCTCATACTCATGCCGAATCTTGATGCGGCTGCCACCCACGACCCGCGCGCGAATCTCGACCTGATCGTCATAACGAATCGGCCTGCGGTAACGCAGCTCGAGTTTCGTCACCACAAGAAACGCGCCGCTGCGCTCCATGTGCGCGTACGTCACGCCCACGCCGCGCAGCAGTTCCGTTCTGGCCATCTCCAGCCACGGTACATAACTGGCATGATGCGCCACGCCCATCGGGTCGCACTCGCAGTATCGCACACGCACGATGGTCGAGCCGCTGGTCGGTACATCGCGCGTCGGCTGCATCAATCGCTCTCCATCGGGCATCAACGTTCCTTGTCTGCGCAGCCGAACTCAGCGCCCCCAGAACTCGCGCCACACATCGCCCGGGCGGATCTGCGCAATGCGGCCTCGCAGCTCGGCGTCGATCTCTTCAAAACTCCCCAGTTGCACAGGCGACGACAGCACCACAGGCTCGGCTCCGGCACGCATCAGCCCGAGGCTGCCGTCACCACTGACCGTGACAACCCAACGCCCCTCGTCGAGGCTGCGATACACCGCCTTGCCATACAGCGCGTGATCCTGCTCCCAGTCGATCTCAGCCAGCGCGGGGTCGATCAGCACGCCTCGGGCCGGAGGCGTCAGCACATCGAAGACGCGCCGGATCCACAATCTCCCGTCCACAATCGCGTAATCGACAAAAATCTCCCGCTTCGGGTCGTATGGCGTGGCAATCTCCTCGATCACGCCTCCAGCGTTCCGGATGCGCACGCTCAACTTGCCCTCGCGCACAATCAGTTCGGTCACTGCGGTTCGCTTCACCGCCTCGTTGTAGGTGCTGCGCAGCGTTTCGTACTCGCTCGCAAGGTTTTCGAGTCTGGCGCGATAGACACTCTCTGCCAGATCCGCACGCAACAACTGGTAGCCAAGCAGCGACGCGCCCAGACCGAGCAGCGCTACCGAGCCGTATCCCAACACAGCCTTTACTCCCGCCATGACACACCTGCTCCTGTCGCCTTCTCCATTCCACAACATCTACACGTTCATCGGCCCACCTGTTCGCGCCGCTTCACACCCATGCGCGAGCCGAACAGGCAGGCCCCACACGGATCGGCAGAAATAAATACCTGTTGTCACGAATAGTTCTGCCCCTCGCGTGCGTTTGCCTCTCTATGCTCCTCGGGTCGAGGCTGGCGCACACGAGTGCGTCTGCCCGGCCCACTGACGTCACACAGCCGCAACCGGAGTTCATCACATGAGTCTGATTCAGAACGTCTCGATCGTCGCGCTCGGCCTCGGTTCAGTCATCGCCCTCGGGGCCATGGGTTCGCGTCTCACGACCGAAGCCCCCGCCCTTGCGTCCGCCATCGCGCCCGCAGCCGCCGATGCCTACACCGTCGATCCAGTGCACTCGGCCGTCGTGTTTCGCATCAAGCACGCGGGCATCGCAAACTTCTGGGGCCGATTCAACGATCTCTCCGGCACGTTCACCGTCGACGAGTCAGGCCCCGTGGCAACCTCGTTCGCGTTCACAATCAAAAACGATTCAGTCGATACCGCCAACCAGAACCGCGACAACCACCTCCGCAACCCCGACTTCTTCTCCACCAAGCAGTTCGAGACCACAACCTTCAAGGGCACATCCATTTCCAAGCGCGAAGGCAACATCTACGAACTCACCGGCAATCTCACGCTCCATGGCGAGACCAAACCCGTCACGGCCACGCTCGAGTGGTTCGGCACCGGCTCGGCTCAAGGCACCCCCATCGCCGCTTTCGAAGCCACCTTCGACTTCAAGCGCTCCGACTTCGGCATGACCAAGTACCTCGCGCCCGATCTGAGCAACTCCGGCGGCTTGGGAAACGATGTCCGCATCATTGTCGCCGTCGAAGCCAAGAAGCAATAAGACGCGATGGATCCGACCGCCATCATCTGGCTCGGCCCGGTCCCTGGCGCGATCGCGCTTGTGGTGCTCATGCTGGCCTCGCTGTTTGTCGCAGCGCGCAGTGAGAATGGCACGCCTCCGCAGGCCGGGCGACTCGCCTGGCTGCTCGCGGCGATGGCGGTCGGTCTTGCCTATCTGCCCGCCGACTTTTCCATCAACAACTTCCCCGGATGGTGGCCCAAGAGTGCCACTCTTCGCTTTGGACACATCGCAGCGGTTTCGACTCTCGCCCTTGCCTTGGCCGCGCTGGTCCGCTCGCGGCTGCTCATCGCGATCGTCACCGGGCTGCTGACGGCCGCGGCGCTGTGGGCGGTGCTCAGCACGCTGCACCCTCGTTTCATCTCCACGCCGTCCATGGTGGTTCATCTGGCGCTGGGCGCTCTGATCGCAGCCGCTGCGATGCTCGCTCCGCGCGTCGAGGCCTCGCACGCTCGCTTCACCACGCCCGCGTCACTGCTGATCGGGTCTGTGTTCGCTGGCCCGATCCTGTTTCTCGCGCACCAGGCGTCCTTCGCGCAGCAGACCGGCCCGCTGGTCGCCGCGATGAGTGCGTGGCTGATGGTCGGGTTCCTTCGTCGCCGCCGCCCTGTGCCCGAGTGCGTGATGGGCACCTTTGTCGTGCTGCTCATAGCGCTCGTAGCCGCGGGCCATCACCATTCCAACACCCCCGTCCACACCGCCGCCACACTGGCCATCGTGCTCATTCCGCTGACGCCCGCAGCGGCTCGACTGCCGATCAAGCAGGCTCGGCTCCGGGCCTTGCTCCCGCTCGGGCTCAGCCTCGTGCTCGGCATCGCCGGGCTTGTCATCGCACTCCTGACCGCTGTGCCCTCGACCCCGAGCGGCTATTGAGCCACGCGCGCCTGCCGCCGGCTCCCGTGCACACTACGATGCTCATCATGTCTGGCTCGCGAGCGACCGCCGATGCCGCCATCATCACCTCCCGCGCGTCATCGGTCCTCCTCCGCCCGCCACTCGAAGCCGACCGCGCCGCCTTTATCGCCCTGCGCCGCCGCAGTCGCCGCTTCCTCGAAACGTGGGAGCCCAGGCCCCCTTCACACATCGACTTCTTCTCCGATTCCGGCTTCGACCGCGAACTGGCCCTCTCGGTCGGCGAGCGCGATCGACGCTTCCTGATCTGCCGCAAGTCCGACAACGCGATCGTCGGACGCCTGAGCATCGGCGGCATCGAGCGCGGCGTGCAGCAATCGTGCCACTTCGGCTACTGGATCGGGCACGAGTTCATTCGCAACGGCTACGCAACCCAGGCCGTGCGACTGGCCCTGCGCCACGTCTTCATGAATCTGCGCCTCCACCGCGTCGAGGCAAACCTTCAGCCGCACAACGAGGCCTCGCGCGGCGTCGCCAGGGCAGCCGGGATGCAACTCGAAGGCCTCTCGCCCCGATTCATCAAGATCCGCGGCCAATGGCGCGACCACGAACGCTGGGCCATCACCATCGAGGCCTGGCGCCAACTGCAACCCCCCGTCCGTGCCACGCGCTGAGGCTCCGCACTCATTTGTACCCCCGGCTCTTGACTTGCGATGGCCATCTGCTAATACTGGCATAGTGACGCCAGTAACCAAGACATCCAGCGCCCCTTCAACGCTCACACCAAGACAGGCCGTTCGCCGCCGCGCGCCCGTCGATCGCGTCCTCGATCCCGAGGTGTTCAAGGCACTGGCCGACCCGACTCGGCTCTCGCTTCTGACGTGCCTTGTCAAGTGCGGCCGAGCATGCACCGTCAGCGAGATTGCCGCCTGCTGTGCGGTCGACTTTTCCGTCATCAATCGTCACCTGACCCACCTGGCACGCGCCGGACTCCTGCAGGCCCAGAAGCGAGGCCGCACCGTCTGGTACGCCGCCGCGCAACCCTCGCTGGCCGATCTCCTGCGCGCGATGGCCGACGCGGTCGATGCCTCACAACCCTGCAGCCCTGCCGCGTGCTGCACCACGGAGAAACGCTGATGAACCTCCGTCCGCGCGTCCTGTTTCTCTGCACCGGCAACTCCTGCCGCAGCCAGATGGCCGAGGGCTTCGCCCGCACCATGCACCCCGACCTCGACGCCTGCAGCGCCGGCACCCAGCCCCAGGGCCTCAACCCGCTGGCCGTCCGCGCCATGGCCGAAGTCGGCATCGACATCGCCCACGGCACCAGCAAGACTCCCGACGCCTGCAACCCCGCAACCATCGATCTCGTCGTCACCGTCTGCGATCACGCGCACGAAACCTGCCCCGTCTTCCCCAGCCGCGCGAAGGTGCTGCATCACTCCTTCGATGATCCCCCGCGCCTGGCTTCCGGCGCCGCCACCGACGATGACGCGATGCCGCACTACCGCCGCGTGCGCGACGAGATTCGCGCGTTCATCCAGACCCTGCCCGACACCATCACCCGCCTCAACCTCGCGAGCGCCAACTCATGACCCGCATCCTCACCACTGTCGCGCTGCTCTTCGGTTCCAACATCTTCATGACCTGGGCCTGGTATGGCCATCTCAAGAAGGCCGCGTGGTCGATCCCGCTGGCCATCGCCGTCTCATGGATGATCGCGCTGCCCGAGTACATGCTCCAGGTCCCCGCCAATCGCATCGGGCACGTCTCGCAGGGGGGGCCATTCTCGGCCGCGCAGCTCAAGGTGCTCCAGGAAGCCATCACGCTCACGGTCTTCCTCGGCTTTGCGATCCTGATCCTCAAGGAAAAGCCGCGCATCAATGAGTACATCGCCTTCGGGCTCATCTTCGCTGGCGTCGCCGTCGCCATGATCGGCCGCCGCGAGGAGCCGAAGCAGGGACAGATCATCGAAGCCCCGGCCGCGTTCATGGTCCCCGCTCTTGAGCCCGCCATAGAGCCCGCCACCGCCGATTCAACCACCCACTCACAAGGAGTTTCATCATGACCACCAAGTCTTCGTGCTGCTCGGACCCCGCCGCCTGCTGCCAGGGCGACGCTCGCGCTTCGGCCGCCGCTTCCGCCGCTCCAACGGCGACCGCGTCCACCACCATCCGCGAGGCGGTTCGCGAGGGCTACGCCACGATCGCCACTTCGGCGCCCGGCTCGTGCGGCTGTGGCCCGGCCTGCTGCACCGTCGGCAGTCCCGGCATCGCCGAGCACATCGGCTACAGCGAAACCGACCTCGCCGCGCTCCCCGAAGGCACCGACATGGGCCTCTCGTGCGGCAACCCCACCGCCCTGGCCTCCCTCAGGCCCGGCGAAGTCGTCGTCGATCTGGGCAGCGGTGGCGGCATGGACATCTTCCTCGCTGGCCCGCGCGTCGGCCCTGCCGGCAGGGCCATCGGCATCGACATGACGCCCGAGATGATCGCCAAGGCACGCAGGGGCATCACCGTCTATCGCAAGCACCACAACCTCGACAACGTCGAGTTCCGCCTCGGCGAGATCGAGCACCTGCCGCTGGCCGACAACTGTGCCGATGTCGTCATCTCCAACTGCGTCATCAATCTCTCGCCCGACAAGCAATCCGTCTGGAACGAGATCGCCCGCGTCCTCAGGCCCGGCGGCCGCGTCGCCATCTCCGACCTGATCCTGTACAAGCCTCTGCCGCGCGACATCGTCGAACACATCGAAGCGTGGATCGGCTGCGTTGCGGGCGCCAGCACGATCGACGAGATCCGTGCTCTGGCCGCCGCCGCAGGCCTCTCGAGCCTGGCCATCGCCACCAAGCCGCAGTACGTCGCCGCGCTCGAGAATGTGCAGGATCCGCTCTTCGGCCGCATCGCCGCTCTCCTGCCGCAGGGCACCACGCTCGCCGACTACGTCACCAGCGCCGACATCACCGCCATGAAGCCCTGACCGCGTCCACGACCAACCGTGAAGAAACCATGAAGAACATGTGAGCGTGCGCCCCCGCGCCCGCCCGCCCCTTGAATGTCCCCTTTGATTTCGTTCCCATCCATGCGTCGGAGAAACACATGTTCCGTCAAGGCCTTATGGTCCTGCTGGCTCTTCTCTTCACGGCATCCGCTCACGCTGGTCCCCTGGGCAGCGTCATCTTCATCCATCCCGACGGCACCAGCGCCGCCACATGGGCCGCCGCCCGCGCGCTCTACGTTGGGCCCGACAGCGATCTCAACTGGGACCGCCTCCCCGCCATCGCCCTCTATCGCGGCCACCTGCGCAACAGTCTCTCGGCCACCAGCAACTCGGGCGCGACCAGCCACGCCTTCGGCATCAAGGCCGACGCCGACGCCTTCGGCCGCACCGCCGGCGGCGAGCGTGGACAGCCGATCGTCGATGCCGATGGCCATTCTCTCAGCGTCGCCCATCAGGCCCTGCGCGCTGGGCTGGCCGTCGGTCTTGTCCAGACCGGCATCGCTGCCGAGCCCGGCACGGCCGTCTTCCTGGCTCCCAACGTGAGTCGCCGCAACCACGACGACATCACCGCCGATCTGGTCCACCAGGACGTCACCGTGCACTTGTGCGGCGGCGAGAAGCACTTTCTCCCAGAAGGCACCCAGGGCGTCCACGGCCCCGGCCAACGCACCGACGGCCGCGACCTGATCGCCGAAGCCCGCCAACTCGGCTACACCGTCATCTTCACACGCGACGAACTGCTCAACCTGCCCAGCAACACCACCCGCGTCCTGGGCGTCTTCGCCCACGACTCGACCTTCAACGATCGCAGCGAAGAGCACCTGGCCCAGCGCGGCCTGCCGCTCTTCGTCCCCGATTCCCCCACGGTCGCCGAGATGACCCAGGCCGCCCTCAAGGTGCTTGCGGCCAGCGGCACCCGCTTCCTGCTCGTCGTCGAAGAAGAAGCCACCGACAACTTCGGCAACCACAACAACGCCTCAGGCGTCCTCGAAAGCCTCCGTCGCGCCGACGAGGCCATCGGCGTCGCGCAGCGCTATCTCGAGACCCATCCCGACACGCTCCTGCTGACCGCCAGCGACTCCGACGCCGGAGGCATGCGCATGATCGGCATTCCCGTCAACCCCGACGGCTCAAGCCTTGACACCCTCCCCGAGCGCGACAAGAACGGCGCGCCCCTCGACGGCCTCAGCGGCACCGGCTCGGCCCCGTTCCTGGCCGCTGCCGACCAGTTCGGTCGCCGCCTTCCCTTTGCCATTGCCTGGGCGAGTTTTGAAGATCTATCCGGCGGCATCCTCGTCCGCGCCGCGGGCCTCAACAGCGAGCGCGTCCGCGGCACCTTCGACAACACCGACATCCCCCGCCTCATCCGCCTGACGCTCTTTGGAAATGAGCGCGGCCCCGGCCATGTCGAGTAAGCCCCCGACCATGAACAGCACTTCCGCTCCCGCGCATGCGCCGGCCAGCACGCCGCCGCCCGCTTGCGCCGCCGCCCCGCGCCGCCTCTCGCTGCTCGATCGCTTTTTGACGGTGTGGATCTTTGCGGCCATGGCTTTGGGCGTCCTGCTCGGGCGTTTCGTGCCCGGCCTGCCCGCAGCGCTCGACGCCATGAGCGTCGGCACGACCAACATCCCCATCGCCATCGGCCTGATCCTCATGATGTATCCGCCGCTGGCCAGGGTGCGCTACGAGAAACTGCCCGAAGTCTTCGCCGACCGCCGCATCCTGATCCTCTCGCTCATCCAGAACTGGCTCGTGGGCCCGGTGCTGATGTTCGCCCTGGCCGTGATCTTCCTCCGCGATCAACCCGAGTTCATGATCGGCCTGATACTCGTCGGCCTGGCGCGCTGCATCGCCATGGTCCTCGTGTGGAATGATCTGGCGCGCGGCAGCACCGACTACGCTGCCGGCCTCGTCGCCTTCAACAGCATCTTTCAGGTCCTGTTCTTCGGCCTCTATGCGTGGGTCTTCATCACCTGGCTCCCCGCCCTGCTGGGCCTCGAAGGCGCCATCGTGGACATCACCATCGCGCAGGTCTTCGTGAGCGTGCTGATCTACCTGGGCATCCCGTTCTTCGGAGGAATGTTCACACGCCTCATCCTGCGCCGCCTCAAGGGCGAAACGTGGTACACCCAGCGCTTCGTCCCGACCATCGCCCCGATCACGCTCATCGCGCTCCTGGCCACCATCGTCGTCATGTTCAGCCTCAAGGGCGAGACAATCGTCGCCCTGCCGCTCGACATCCTCCGCATCGCCGTGCCGCTGGTGCTCTACTTCGTCATCATGTTCCTGGTCAGTTTCTTCATGGCCAAACGCCTCGGAGCCGACTACGAGCGTTCGGCCACCCTCGCCTTCACCGCCTCGGGCAACAACTTCGAACTGGCCATCGCCGTCGCCATCGCCGTCTTCGGCATCCACTCGGGCGTCGCCTTCGCGACCGTGGTCGGCCCCCTGGTCGAGGTGCCCGTGCTCATCGGCCTGGTCAGCGTGAGCCTGTGGCTCGGCCGCCGATACTTCGCGCTGGCCCCCGAACACACAAGGTCCGCTTTGTGAACGCGGACCTTGAGGCCAGCCGCAGCGCGGGCGCCTTGAAGTTGCGGATAGACTGCACGCGTGTGGGCGTACATTGCATCCAAGGCCTGCTTGAATGTCTGCAGATTGTTCTCGTGACACACAACTATCGAATCCATCTCATTATCGCGAACGTGAGTGCCAACATCGCGGCAAGGGCTCCGGCGGTGCACCATCGGGACCAGACCTGATGACCGCGATGAGTTAGAGTTACTTTACGGAAAACCGGCTGATTGGCATTGCCGTCAACTGGCTCAGCAATACGATTTGGAAGTTCGCTCGCTTGCAAACGAGCCTGAATCAAGCGTGCAAGGACTCCTGCTTCTCTTTCTGCATCATGAAGATAGCCGTACCTGTTGGTTGATTCAAGCCAGGTTTGGATACGCTGCTTCACCTGGTCTTCGGACTCAATGGACATAGAGAAAGGCTGTCTTGAATGATCAGTGAGAAGAATTTTGAATGCACTAGGAGAAACTCCGGCTGAGACAACGCGAGGTGTACCGAGAATCCACTCACTTTGTCTGCCCTCAACTCGAATCTGGGAATACGCCTGGGAATAAGGCTCCGCCCCGAACGCCCAGTGCCACACCACAAGGCTCGGAATGTGCAAATTAACATGCATGACCGCCGCCGCCGTTGCTGACCCTGCGAGCATGATCCACAAGATGCCACGAATTGCGATGGCTACACCGCTTGACTGTTCGCCCTGGAGGGCAACCCCATCGGCAAGTAATGATCCACACTCAGGGCAGCGATCATCAGGCAGGCCGTACACCGGATATCGACAGCACTTGCAGACGGGAAGCACTTCACAGAAAGAGAGACGGGGTAAAATCCAAATGAGCAAGATCGCTGCCAAAATGGCCGCTCCGCTCAATGTCCACGCTAGCAAGGCGGTCGTCATGTATGCCGCCTTGACTAGTGTTGCCCGACCTCAAATCGAATAGGTGGAATTGGAGCGGCCTGACCCGTGAGGCATAACGGCTCAACTTGAATTGTCATGTAGGAGTTCTCGATTCGTGCATGTGCCATTGCCACCCAATTGCTCCACCGGGCGTCGGCGAACACGTTTATCCAGGCGCCAGTATGAATTTGAATGTTCGCCGAGCACTGAAATAGAGTCTGACTGTCCTCATCTTGAAACAGCTCTCCAACGGGTGGTTCTTGGTCATATACCGGAATGCTGATGTCGCCCCATTGAACAAATTCTCCCGACCAGTCTCCAACTGCGATCCCACCAGCAGCTGCCATGGAGAACGCGCCAGAAACAGCAGCCAACCGACCTGCGGTTGCTGCTCGCCCTGGAGGATTTATTGTAGCATACGCACTGAATCCGACTGTGCCAAAGATTGAAATTTCACAACTTTGACAACACCCCGCGGGATAAACGTAGACTTTAACTACTGCACCACTGTGCGCGGTTGCCGCGCCGCCATGTGAGCCTGAGCACGTTGTGAAATCATCCAGAGCCAGCCCATCTGTTTTTGTGCTCATGGGTTTTGCTTCGGCTTCGGCAGCCCATCCACACGGGGTGAAACCAGAACTATTATTGATAACCATTGACAGGCCTGGGTCGAGTACCTGTCGCCAATGACACATCGGTGTCACCTGAAATGTTGGTACAGTGGTCGAATCATCATTGAGTAAGTTGAGATTCTGCAAAGTTTGTATTGGATCAGGGTCGATTGCAATTTGGCTGATCGAGCGAAAATCAAATACACCAGTTTCCCCAATCTTGCCGCTGCCAATGAGATCGAGCCCGGCGATATCAGGGGAGCCATCGGGAATGAATCCCGAAAAAGTCATTTTCATAAATCCTTTTTCATAGAATGCATGCGTGCTCTCAGGGTTGTAGTGGCCACTGGAATCATAAGCTCCATAAATCGGAAACGGAGTTTCATTAATCCATCTCCCATTCGAATCGGTAAACCATAATCCGACACTTGGCAGATTGATCTCATTGCCAAGAAAGTCAGAGCCCGTTAACAATATAGTAATCGTCACTTCACTCTGGCTCGCGCCAGCCGAGACAACAAAAAAATCCTCAATGACGCACACTCCAGAGAATTCTGGTTTGTCTCGGATTTCAAAAAATTTATCGATCGACGTGGAATTTCCTGACCCATCCACAGCTACTACCCTAACTGAATAAAATCCGGATTCAGATACGGACGCAGAGGCGTCAACAAGTGATCCATTGAGATAAAGATAGACTGTCGGCTCAAGACAAACCGAGTCTGTTGCGGACGCTTCAATGCCAATCTGGGCGGGAGAAACAAAATACGGAACTCCTGACGGCGAAACCAGTGAAGGTGAGTTTGCTGGGTCGATGTTGACGAGTTCTGAAAGAAGATCGGGCGGTGTCACATCCACAAGCGAGAGCACGAGCTTGGCCGCGATATACGGCTCGTTCGTAGCGTCAAGACCGCCTACCTCAACAAGCACCGTCTGCGACCCACCAAAAACCAAGCCGGATGCCACGCTCTGCCAGGCACCAGCAGCATCGACATCTGTGGTCGCAACCATGTAGTCCGTCAGATCCGGCATCATCCACATCCCGTCGACATCAAGCGGTGCTGCCAGGCTTCTCCAGAAGTCGCACTCGGAAAGGGGTATTGCGTACGTCACTAGGAGTGTGCCGCTCGCATTCGTCCCCAGGTCCGCCTCGACCATGGCTGCCAATGTCGACAAAACGTGGTCTTGCGCGCAGTTTGTGGGTGTCGTCTGAATCGGGATCGCCGCGGCGGGATAGCCGATCCCCGCCAACCCCGTCAAAATCAGCTGCGGGTCGGATATCGCGTTGATCACAGGCGCAAAGGCATCGTGCGCAAACACGCCCCGCGCGAATGCGTCTGGCGACATTGCAAGAGCCAGATCGACACCCTGTTGCGCATCCGGGTCCGGCCAGAAGGTATCGGAAGAGTCTGAAAGCCCGTAGTAAGACTTGAGATACGCAATCGCCTTCATATTGCCCGGTTCCGCCCAAGCAAAAGCACGCCAGGAATTGTCATCAACACGCTGAAACCACACTGCCGTCACATTCTCGCCTATCGCAAGCTCAGGATCTCGCAACGCCACAAGGCATTCGACCCGAACGCCATTCATCAATGGCACAAACTCCCAGTCTCCCAGTGTCACCGTGATCTCCGAGACTGTTCGAGCGCTCGCAGCAGCTGAGGATGAGATAGCCATGGGGAACGCCAGAACAATTCCGATCACAATGAGAATCTGACGCATGTAGAGTCCTTCTCTCGGTGGTTGATTGTGGCTGGGCACTGTTAGCAGTGCCCAGCCACAATACCTACTGGGGGGGGGGGGTCAAGACCCTCAGCGATAAGTATTCAATTTTTCTGTCGTCAAACGCCCGCTCACGCACCCACCAGCCGCCACGGAAACTCCACGGGTATCACCCCAGGCCTCCCCTGCACCCACCCCACCAGAAACTCCAGCGCATCCACCACCCGAGGCCCCGGACGGCTCACCATCGCATCCCCAGCGACCGCCGCCACCCGCCCGCTCCGCGCCGAAGGCAGCGACCGGAACCACGCCTGCTTCCAGAGCGCCTCGGCCGCCGCCACCGCCCCCTCGAGGCTGGCTCCGCGCGGCGCGACGATCACCAACTCGGGCCGCGTCGCCGCGAAGTCCTCCGGACTCACCGTCACCGCCGGCCCCGCCACCCGCTGGGCCTGCTGGGGCCCGCTCGCCGCCCCGTCGATCGCCCGCCGCACCGTCTCGTTGAGGGGATGCCGCCCCCCGGCCCGCTCGATCAACTGCACCGTCCACAGGCCCGCGACGCGCAGCGGCTCAATCCCCTCGATACATCCCACCACCGGCCGGCACGGGTCAAACGCCGCCACATAGTCCATCGCCTCGAACAGCCTCCCGCGCAGCCGCGCCACCACCGCGCCCGCCGCCGCCTCACGCCCGCACGCCGCCCCCACCCGCAGCACATCATCCAGAATGTCCTCGATCGAGCGCGGACCCAGCCGCACCGCCACGGTGCTGCCGCCGAGCGTGCCCAGCGCCGCGTCAACGTCGGCCGCGTCCAGCGGGCAGTCGCCCGATTCGTCGGGCATCACGATCACGTCAGGCCGCAGACTCACGAGCATTTCTGTATCGAGCGTGTAAAGGCTCGATCGGCGTGCAACAAACCCGAGGCCCGCTTCGTCAGGCTCGTGCAGGGCCGCATCAGCGTCGATACGCTGCCCCGTCAGACTCGGCACGGTCAAGACCCCAGATGGAACATCGCACACATGGCTCCTGCCCACCAGAGACCCGCCAAGGCCAAGTTGACACACGATTTCTGTTCCCGATGGCACCAGCGATACGATGCGCATTGAATACCCCCTGATCGAGCCCGGATCGCCGCATCCCGCGGCCCCTCAAACTCGGAGGTCCACACGCGTGCTGCACGATTCACCGCCTCTCGCCCGACGCCTCAAGGTTATTGCGCTCGTTGCCTGCTGCGGCGCGGCCGCGCCCTGGGCCAGCGCCCGACAGGATGAAACCCCGACCATCCGCGTCACGCCCCGCGCGCTCGCCCAGCCCGCGAACGCCGACAACGGAGTCCAGGACGCCGCCGCCGCCGATGATGCCGCGCTGCCCCCCGCCGATCCGGCCTCCGACACCGTCTCGTTCGCCGCCTTCAGCGAGCCCGTCGAACTGACCACGCTGGTCGATTATGTCGGCAGCACGCTGGGCATCAACATCGTCATCAAGGGCACGCTCACCGGCTCGGTCATGTTCAACGCGCCCGTCGAAGTGCCCAAACGCGACCTGCTCGACCTGCTCGACGCCCTCCTCGAGCAGTACGACGCCTCGATCACCCAGGACGCCAGCGGCATCTACACGGTGCAGGCCCGCGCCGAAACGCCCATCAACTTCTCGACCGAACGCGCCACCAGCAAGGTCATCGACACCGCGGGCCTGCGCCCCAGCGGCCTGACCGACGCGCTCAACGCCGTCCTCCCGCGCCCAGCCGGCGGTGGCGCCCCGACCGCCACCACCATCGCCTACATCGATGAACTGGGCGTGATCGTGATGACCGGCACCTCGCGCGATATCCGCCGCGTCGAGACGCTCATCGCCGAACTGCGCGATCGCTACCTCCAGGCCCACTTCACACGCATCGAACTGGCCCACATCGCCGCCCCCGTCGCGCGCGAACGCGTCATCCAGCTCGCCGGCTCCGGCACCGGCCAGACGACTCGCGTCACGCCCCAGCAGCCTCAAGGCCGCGCCCAGCAGCAGCAACAACAGCAGCAACAGGCCGGCACCTCCGGCGGCGCGCTCGACAACATCGCCGATCGCCTCACCGTCGATGCCCAGGACAACGCACTCATCTTCCGCGGCAACGACACCGAACTGGCCCAGGTCATCGACGTCATCCGCGTCATCGACGTGCCCAACCGCATGGAGCGACGCCAGTACTTCGCCGGCACCGCCGTCCGTCAGATCGCCGACCTGGCCAAACAACGCGCCCTGGGCGAGGTCATCGTCCTGACCGACCCGACCACCGACCTGAGCAACCAGTTTCGAGTCCAGTTCCCCCAACAGCAGGGCCAGCAGGCCCAGCAGACCACAACCGCCGTCGGCGGGCCCGTCATGATCGTCGATGAACGCCGCCAGTCCATTATCTACTACGGCACCATCGCCCAGCAGGCCGAACTGGCCGACTGGATCAAACTCCTCGATGTCGGCGAAGACGCCATCACTCTCGAGTACTACAAACTGGCCAACGCCCAGGCCGTCGCCGTCGCCGAGATCATCCAGGGCCTCATCAGCGGCCAGTCGCTCACCGGCACATCACCCCTGCTGCCCGGCGCACAGCAGGGCTTTCAACAGAACTTCGCGCAGACGCAGCTCCCACGCGCCGTCGGTGACGATGCGGGCTTCGCGCCCGATCCCACGCGCGTCTTCGTCATCGCCGACGAAGCCAACAATCAGGTCATCGTCAAGGCACCCAAGAAGCAACAGGACGAGTTTCGCAAACTCGTCGGACGTCTCGACCTCCGCAGGCCACAGGTCTACATCGAAGCCACCATCGTCAGCGTCTCGGACACCAAGGATTTCCGCCTCGCCTTCGAAAGCCAACTCACCGCAGGACAGTTCCAGGCCCAGACCAACTTCGGCCTCACGTCCCCCGGCGCCACCTTCCAGGATCCACGCACCGTGGCACCGAACCTGGCGGGCTTCACCAGCGCGCTCATCCGCTCCGACTCGGTCCCCTTCGTCATCAACGCCATTCAGACCAACACCGACTCGCGCATTCTCTCCTCGCCCCAACTCCTCGTCAACGACAACGAACAGGCCGAAATCATCGCCATCGATCAGCAGCCAACCACCACCACAAGCCAGGGCAACAACACGACCATCACCTCCTTCGGCGGCTACGAAGACGCAGGCACCACGCTCACCGTTACGCCCACCATCTCCGAAGCCGGATACATCCGTCTCGACTATGCCGTCACCCTCTCATCCTTCACAGCCTCATCGGCCGGCGATGGCATCCCCCCGCCCAAGGCCGACAACTCCGTCTCAGGCATCGCCACGATTCCCACCGACGCCACCATCGTCGTCGGCGGCATCACCGTCAAGAACAACCGCAACACCATCATCAAAATCCCGCTCCTGGGCGACATCCCGCTCATCGGACACCTCTTCCGCGACACCAACAAAGACTCGGCCAACTCCGTCCTCTACATCTTCATCACCCCACGCATCATGACCGACCCGACCTTTGCCGATCTGCGCCTCCTCAGCCGAGGACCGCAGGCCGAAGTCAAGTTCGACGTCGATCTCCCGCCGCTTCAGCCCAGGCGCATCGAGCGTTCAACCCCCCCAGCCGCTCTCCCCGCCATCCGTAACGACGACGAAGACGACGCCTGACCCATCATGCCCCCAACACTTCCAGATAAATCTCGCCAGCTCGCCGCGATCGGCCCAAACCAGTCCGCCATCGACTGGCCATCGGTCGCACGCGCTTTCGCCCCCTTCGGCGCCACGCCCGACCAACTCGCCCAGTTCCCGGCCGTGCAAGCCTCCGACAGCGACCCATGGGACACCCTGCTCCAACTGCTCGCCCTCGACGAAGCCACCGCGCTGAGCAAACTCGCCGAACGCACCGGCCTCGAGTTCATCATCGAGCCCCGACTCGAAGAATCCGCCTCACGCTTCTACGAACTCGTCCCGCCCGACTTTGCTCGCTCGCACTGCTTGGCCGGACTCGGCTCCGACGGCCATGTCATGACCGTCGCCGTCAGTCAGCCACTCATCCCCAGCATCATCAACCTGCTCGAAGACCGGCTCGACTCGCCGGTCCGCGTCGTGCTCGCGCCGCGCGGCGCCGTCACCAGCATCATCAACCGCGGCTACGAACAACGAGGCGACCTCGTCACCGAAATCGTCGAAGAAATCCCCCTCGACGAATCCGCCCTCGAAGCCGCCGCAGGCTCCATCGCATCAGGCAACGACCTCCTCGCGATGGCGCGCCAGACGCCCGTCATCCGCCTCGTCAATATGATTCTTTTCGAGGCCCTCCGCCGCCGCGCCTCCGACGTACACGTCCACCCGCAGGAAAACCGCCTCGTCATCCGCTTCCGCATCGACGGCATGCTCTTCGACGCCTTCACGCCCCCCATGACCCTCGCGCCCGCAATCTCCAGCCGCCTCAAGGTCATGACCGAACTCGACATCGCAAACCGCCACAGCCCGCAGGACGGCCAGACCACCGTCCGCATCGGCTCCAAAAAGGTTGACATCCGCCTCTCCGTCATTCCCACCATCTATGGCGAACGCATCGTCCTCCGCCTCCTCGATCAGACGCAGACTCAACTCAGCCTCGACGCCGTCGGCATGTCCAAACGCATGCAGACCACGCTCATGGACATCATCGAGCGACCCAACGGCATGCTCCTCGTCACCGGGCCCACCGGCTCAGGCAAAACAACAACCCTCTACGCCGCCCTCGGCCGCATCGACCGCGCATCACGCAACGTCATGACCATCGAAGACCCCGTCGAGTACCGCCTCAGCGGCATCAGCCAGATGCAGGTCAACCCCAAACGAAACGTCACCTTCGCCACCGGCCTCCGAGCCCTGCTCCGCCAGGACCCCGACGTCATCCTCATCGGCGAAATCCGCGACATGGAAACCGCCCAACTCGCAGTCCAGGCCTCGCTCACCGGCCACCTCGTCCTCGGCACCCTTCACACCAACGACGCCCCCAGCGCCATTCCTCGCCTCATCGACATCGGCATCGAACACTACCTCATCACCTCCAGCCTCCTCGGCGTCCTCGCTCAGCGCCTCCTCCGCCGCATCTGCACCGTCTGCAATGGCTCGGGCCTCGCTTCTGGCCGAACCTGCGAAACATGCTTTGGCACCGGATACAAAGGCCGACTCGCTGTCTACGAAATCATGAAGATGACCGATCGCCTCCGCGCCATGACCGCACACTCCGCCGACGCCGTCGCCCTCATGGCCGCCGCTGTCGACGAGGGCTTCGAACCCATGCGCGTCGACGCCGCCGAAAAAATGACTGCCGGTCTCACCGACGAAGCCGAGATCTTCCGCGTCCTTCACTAAGGCGCCGACACATCCGCCAATCGCCTCGGCCCGAGCCAACCCCCGATCTTCTCCCCGCTCTTCCGCACCGCATACGTCATCACCACCGCGCCAACCACGATCAGCGCGATGCTCAGCCATTGCCCCACCGTCAACCCTCCAGGTCTGGGCACCTTCAGATGATCGTCTGGCAGCCGCAATGTCTCGGTCCACAAGCGAAGCACGCCGTAGGTAATCAGAAACGCCGGTCCAACAACCCCCGGCACGCGCGGCCTCGCCCACAAAACCAGCAGCACCAGCCCCAGCACCACCCCCTCCGCAGCCGCCTGATACAACTGCGAAGGATGCCTCGCCGCAAGCAACGGAGGCAAACGCTCAACAACCTCCACCGACCCACGCTGCAACGCCTGAATCAACGCCTCGATCGCCGCACGATCGTTCATTCCCGGCATCCGATACATCTCAGTCAGTCTCGACAACTCCAACTGTTGCTCAAGCGTCAGTTCAGGCCTGTGCCCGCTGAGCAGTTCCTGCGGCGAGCGCACCGCCCACCACGGCGCACGCTCGCCCGGCTTGGCCACAATCCGCCCCAACAACTCACCGTTCACAAAGTTCGCAAGCCGACCGAACATCAAGCCCAAGGGCGCAACAAACGCAACCAGATCCAGCACGTGCAGCATCGAGCATCGCTCAACGCGCTGGCCATCTTCGCCCTTGACACCACGCGAAAACAACCACGCTCCCACAATCACTCCCAGAATCCCTCCGTGACTGCTCATGCCCCCGTCATGAATCCGCAACAGTCCCCAGAACGGCACATCCCCCGTAAACAACACCAGCAGCAAAGGATCATAAAAAACCGCATACCCCACACGCCCGCCGATCACCGCGCCAAACGCCAGCGTCAACACCATGTCCGCGATGCGCTCCTTCCGGATCGGTGTCAGCCCCCGCGACGCCAACCATCGCAGCAACACATACCCCAGCGCAAACCCTGCCAGATACGCCGCCCCGTACCACCTGATCTTGAGCCCCAGCACAGAAACAATCACCGGGTCGAGGGTGTTGGTCCAGCCGCCGAGATCAGACGCAAACTGCACCATGACTCAAGGCCCTCGCGCCGGAATTCCAAAGAACCGTTCCGTGTTCTCATCGATCACATCCAGAAACGACTCGCTCGACAACCCGCGAAGTCTCGCCACAAAATCCGCCGTCAACCTCGCAAAAGCCGGCACACAAGGCCTCACTCCACGCTTCGGCTCCGGGCTCAGATACGGCGCATCCGTCTCAATCATCAGCCGATCAAGCGGAATCATCATCGCAGCCGCCTGCACTTCACGCGCATTGCGATACGTCACCACCCCCGTCAGCGAGATCATCGATCCAAAGTCAAGCGCCAGCCTCGCCTCGCGCTCCCCGCCAGTAAAACAGTGAAACACACACCGCTCCCCGCTGATCCGGCTCGAACGCAGAATCGGAATCAACTCGTCAAACGCCTCCCGACAATGCAGCACAAGCGGCCGATCAATCCCATCGTTCATGCACGACTCAATGAACGCGATCTGATCCGCCAGCACCCGATCCTGGACCGCCCGCTCAGGCTTCGCATGATGATTGTCCAGCCCCAACTCGCCCCACCCCACGCACTTCTCATGCCGCGACAAGGCCTTGAGCAGCATCCAGTCATGCGGCTCCTCGTCCGCATACAGCGGATGCACTCCCGCCGTATACCACACACGCTCGTGCGCTTCAGCAAGCCGCATCCCCGCTTCAGCATCGGCCGAACTCGTCGCAATCGTGATCGCGCCCGTAACCCCCGCAGCAGCCGCTTCAGCCAGCACCGCGTCAACTCGGTCCGCAAAATCAGGAAACACAAGATGGCAATGCGTGTCGATCATGCCCCACCACGATAGCACGCGCGCCTCCAACTCTGTATCATCATGGCATCGGCCCACGTGAACCAACATCGGGCCAGGAGGATTCTCCATGCTCCGTTGCCTTCTCGCCGCACTCATGCTCGCCCTGACGCCCCTGGCACGCGCTCAGGACGCACGCGAACGCTGGTACGTCGTCGAACTCATGGACCAGCCCGCCGGGTGGATGCACACCACAATGAAACGCGACGACAAACACGTCACAACAACCTCTGCCATGAAGATGACCATGAGTCGCGCCGGTGCCGAAATCGCAATCGAAATGAACTCTTCGTTTGTCGAGACCATCGCCGGAAACCCCGTTTCCATCGATGTCACCATGTCCTTCGGCGGAGCACCCACCACCTCACGCTTCGACTTCCTCGACGATGGCATCCAACAAACCACCATCGCCGCAGACCGCGAAACAGTCACAAAGCACGATCCCATCGAAGGCGTCTGGCTCACACCGGCCGCCGTCGAGCAGTACGTCCGCCAGCGCCTCGAAGCCGGCGCAAAAACCTTCTCCTTCCGCACTGTTGATGCTCAACTCCAACTCCAGCCCTCGACCGTGACCTACTCCGACATCGAAGAAGTCAAGATCGAACTCATGGGCCGAACCGTCGCCGCTTACCGCGCCAAGACCACCAACAGCATCGCCACCGGCATCACCACCATCGAATACATCGATCCCCGCGGCGGAAGCCTCCGCTCCGAAACCGACATGGGCGGCATGAAGTTCGTCACCATCGCCGCCGATCGCGAACTCGCTCTGGCCAGAATCAGCGCCCCCGAACTCATGGTCTCCACCTTCATCACCCCCGACAAACCCATCTCCGGCGCCCGCACCCTAAAGCGCGCCACCTTCATTCTGTCAATCCCCGATGGCCAAATCGATCTCCCGCCAAACACCGGCTCACAGCGGGCCGAGCGCGTCGATGATCGCACAGTTCGCGTCCATGTCGATGCTCGCACCTTCGAACCCGCAGGCGAAGTCGATCGTGCCCAGTATCTCGCCTCAACAAGCATGCTCGACACCACCGACCCACTCATCATCGAACTCCGCGATCGCGCTCTCGATGGCGTACGCAACGACCCCCTCGCACGCGCCGAAGCCCTGCGCCGTTTTGTCCACCGTCATGTCAGCAACAAAAGCCTCGGCGTCGGTTTCGCCAGCGCCAGTGAAGTCGCCCGCTCCTGCGAAGGCGATTGCTCCGAACACGCCGTCCTCCTCGCCGCATTCCTCCGCGCCGCCGACATTCCCGCACGAGTCGTCTCAGGCCTCGTCTACGCCGACCAATTCGCCGGCAGCGACGCCATCTTCGGCTACCACATGTGGACACAGGCACTCATCGAAATCGATGGCCACGCACGATGGATCGATCTCGACCCCACCCTCCCCGGCAGCCTCTCATACGACGCCACACACATCGCTCTCAGCACCAGCAGCCTCAAGGACGGCCAAGCAATCAACAGCCTCCTCCAGCTCGCCCCGCTCCTCGGTCGACTCCAGATCAAAGTAGAGTCCATCGACTAAGTTTCACCCAACGCGCGAATCCGCCCGCCACGGCTCAACACTGCAGTTCTGGCGACCACGCAAACTCAGTTGTCTTGCCCCGTCTCAACGCTCCCCTGCCGCAGCGGAATCAGCAGAGAGTTGAGCGATGGGTCGCGCATCTCGTTCGCCGCCGCCGGCAAAAACGTCGGGTTGTCGAACACCACCAGTTCCACCGATTCCCCCGCACGCTCCGGCCGAAGCTCGATCGCTCCAGAATCGCTCAGCCTGATGATCTCCGAGATCAACCGATCACGCTCCGTCGAAAACTGCACATCAATCGCGTCATCCTTGTACAGCCCATACAGCGCGCCAACCACTTCCGAATAACTGAATGCGAGCCCAGGCTTCGGATTCTCCGGCGTCGGCGCGTGCGCCATGAACGCAATCAGATCCGTCAGCCCACCACGAAACTCATGCGTCACCACGCTCGACGTTCCCGCAACCGCTTCCCCACGGCTCATCATCGACTGCGTGCGGTAATACACCCGCAACGGCTCGCCCGGCGAATCGCTCGTAATCATCAACCGGTCCGACCACATACTCGATATGAACGGCTCCTTGAACTTCGACCCTTCCCCAAACAAAACAATCCGAGGAACACGCTGTTGCGTGATATAAATCAACGGCTCGCCCACCGGCACGCGATCCAGAAAAAACTTGTCCGACACCAACTGCCGGCTCACACCCTGCATCGTCCCTTCCGGCAGATACGTTCGCGATAGCGCCGCAAGATACTCATAAGGCCTCCGCGTCGTCACCGCCCGATCACGCCGCTCCAGCGCGATCAGCCTCTGCAACTGCGCCTTCTCCGCTCGCGACGCCAGCGCTTCATACGCCGCAACACGCACCGTCAGATCAGGCTCCGCGAGCAACCCCTTGAGCGACTCCTCAATGTCCGGCCCGCCATCAATCTTCGACAACATCGAAATCGCCGCCGTTCTATACACATCCATCCCACGCTTCGCTATCTCAATCAAATGCGGCACCGCACGAGGATCGTTCAGCCCCGACCCCGCACGCAACGCCGCCATTCGCGGCACATACTCCGGATGCTCATACAACTCACGCAAAAACGGCCTCGCCTGCGGTCCCACCGCCTGCAACGCCCACGAAATCTCGTCTCCATACTGCGGCTCACGCACCAGCGCATCGGCCAATCGCTTCGCCGTCGCCTCCGGATACGTCTGATCAATCGGCAGATGCTGCAGCAACTGCACAAACTCGAACTGCTTGTCCCTATACGCATATGGCACGCGCACTCTGATCGAATCCGCATCTCGCCCATGTGCCGGAGGGCTCCGGTCTCCACGCCCCGTCGGGAATCGCGCATTGATCGCCGTCGTAATCGACCTTGCCATCGAGTGCGAAGAGTTATCTAGCAGCAGAATCATCTCAATCGCCTGAGTCGAAACTCCCCCGTCAAGAATCCGCCCCGCCGTACGCGTCACCCCATCCGATTCCTGCCCAGGCTCCGCAAAAGGATTGATGAAAATCGGCCCACGACCCTGCGCGATAATCCGCGCCTGACGCGCACGAAACGCGCTCGGCAGCCCAAGCCTCAGATCCGTCGTCCACAGCGTCCCGCCCTCAATACTCGTCGCATTCAGCGCACGCACATACAAATCAAAACTCGTCCCCTCCGGCGAGCCCGGCGGTATCGCCGCCTGCACAATCACCACCGCAGTGTTCGTGTCCATCAGCAATTGCCGCGCCGTCTGCCCCTCAATGACCGAACCACCAAGGCTCGAAGACGATCCGATCCCCTGCAGCCGCATCTCGCGTTCCATGTGCGCCGCAACGTCCGAAGGCAGCGGAAGCCCCCCCGTGCCATTCAGCCCAACCACAAAACCAAGCCCCGACGCCAGCACCGGTTGCAA
>JAANMU010000085.1_pt1 | contig 109243 bp, 89 predicted proteins | sample 7279701 | NCBI WGS metagenome assembly JAANMU01 (sample SAMN14094539, study PRJNA606508) | bioreactor metagenome | isolation source: A lab-scale SPAN reactor treating ammonium-rich wastewater day 57 | place: Ireland: Galway | collected 2017-03-13
AGCCCCAGTAAACGGCGGCCGTAACTATAACGGTCCTAAGGTAGCGAAATTCCTTGTCGGGTAAGTTCCGACCTGCACGAATGGTGTAACGATCTGGGCGCTGTCTCTAACTTGGACTCGACGAAATTGCAATCTCAGTGAAGATACTGGGTTCCCGCGGCAGGACGGAAAGACCCCGTGGACCTTTACTATACCCTGACACTGACATCTAGCTTCGGATGTGTAGGATAGGTGGGAGGCTTTGAAGCTGGCGCGCTAGCGTCGGTGGAGCCAACGTTGAAATACCACCCTTTCGCTGTTGGATGTCTAACCTAGGCCAAGCCAGAGACACTGTCAGGCGGGTAGTTTGACTGGGGCGGTCGCCTCCCAAAATGTAACGGAGGCGCCCAAAGGTTCCCTCAGCACGGTCGGCAATCGTGCATAGAGTGCAAAGGCATAAGGGAGCTTGACTGCAAGACATACAAGTCAAGCAGGTAGGAAACTAGGGCTTAGTGATCCGGCGGTAGTGAATGGAAATGCCGTCGCTCATCGGACAAAAGGTACCCCGGGGATAACAGGCTTATCGCCGCCAAGAGTTCACATCGACGCGGCGGTTTGGCACCTCGATGTCGGCTCGTCACATCCTGGGGCTGGAGAAGGTCCCAAGGGTTTGGCTGTTCGCCAATTAAAGTGGCACGCGAGCTGGGTTCAGAACGTCGTGAGACAGTTCGGTCCCTATCCGCCGTGGGCGTAGGAATCTTGAGGAGTGCTGTACTTAGTACGAGAGGACCGGTATGGACGAACCTCTGGTGTACCAGTTGTGGCGCCAGCTGCAGCGCTGGGTAGCTAGGTTCGGATCGGATAAACGCTGAAAGCATCTAAGTGTGAAACCGACTCCAAGATTAGGATTCCCTGAAGATCCCTTGAAGATGACAAGGTTGATAGGCTACAGGTGTAAGCGCAGTAATGTGTTCAGCCGAGTAGTACTAATAGATCGTTCGGCTTAATCAATTAAATTGTCTTCGGAAGCCAACCGCTTCCCGAAGCTTCCACTGAGAATCGCAGACCTCGGAATGCTTGAGAAATCGGCTTCCGACGAAGTTGCATCCTTCCAATTGTCAACGTTTTTTCCGCTGGTCATAGAGAAAGGGCCACACCTCTTCCCATTCCGAACAGAGTCGTTAAGCCTTTCTTCGCCGATGGTACTTGCTGGGCAACTGGCTGGGAGAGTAGGGCATCAGCGGGAATTTTCTTGAAGCCTCGCAGCACTTGCTGCGAGGCTTTTTGTTTGCGCCGTAACCCTATGTAAATTAGGTGGTCATAGCTGCTTGATGACAAATCAGCTTGACAAACACTATAGAAATCAGTAAATTACGGTAATTCTGGAACATCCCTAAAGCAAATGAGGTATTTGGAGAGGTTGCCAGAGCAGAACAAACGTAGAGAGGGTATGATGAAGAAGCTTTTGATTCTGATGCTTGCGCTGACCGTTGCCGCACTTCCCGCGCTGGCAGGTGAAGGTCACGACCATGCGATAGTGAAGCCTGCGGCGGACGATGTCCAATTGGGCACCCTGCATGTGGCTAACAACGTCGTGTCGCTGCATGACGGCCAGAAGACCGCCTTGTGCGCCTGTGGTTCGAACTTTGACGTGACTGAAAAGTCTCCGTCCTTTAGCTTTGACGGAGGGACATACTTCCTTTGTGGTGAAGGTTGCAAAGCGAAAATCGAGGGCATGGACGAAGAGACGAAAGCTGGCGCCGTACCGGGACTCCAGAAGGCAGTTCTGACTTCGGAGCACCTCATGTCCAACGAGATGATTAAGGACGGCAAGAAAATGGCAACCTGTGCGTGTGGTCAGACGTTTGAAGTTAAGACTGAGACTCCAAGGGTGATTGCCGATGGGATGTGCATGGACGCCTGTTGCGGGGGCTGCGCTCAGCATGTCCTGAAAGCAAGTGCTGAAGAGCGTGCGGCCATGATGAAGAAGGTCATGCACTCAGATCACTCCCATTGAAACGTGCTTTTAGGAAGTAAGAGCCTCCCGCCGGGAGGCTCTTTTGTTAGACGGTGGTTGAAATTGGAGCGGGGAATGGGTAGATTCGGGATATGAGGCAACTGTTTCTGATACTTGTCCTGCACTCCATTGTTTTCTCGGCCGAGGCAAGTGGCCCGCTGGCTGGATTCCCGTTGTCAAACCACCCTTGGTACGAATTCATGGAGAGACGCGAGACTTCGGGGAGAATCCGCCTCCAATCGTCGACTCGACCCTTTTCCGTCCTCGGCTACTCCGGGCCTGACATGGTAGGCTTCGTCGGTGATGGTGGTTCCCATAACGACGGAGAGAAACCGACATGGGAAGTCGGGCGCTTTGCGTGGGAATTGACTTCTCACCTGCGGGTTGCGCGTGGTGGCTTTGTCGCGATGGAAATCACAGATACCACGAATAGCTCATATCCCAAGTGGCCGCGCGTTCTTCGAGCGCTATTCGAAGATGGCACGCACGCATATACTTATCAGGTTCCTAAGGATTCCTTCGCCTTCAGCATTCAACCCGTCTACGGCCTGGAGATCATTGAAACCGACGATGAGCGAGGCAAAGTATCACGATTCACGGGCGGTTTTCGCGTGGCCGCTGGATATGACCGACGGCTCTACGGCTTCGTGGATTTTCGCGATCACACTGAGGCGGGGAATGGTCCGTATGATTCGCGCGCAAGACTATACGAGGATCGTTGGGCCGCCGCAGATCTAAAAGGTAACAGCAGCACGTCCTACGACATCTCGGAATCGATGCTGCAGTACTATGGCAGGCATCTCTCTGTTTCTGCGGGTCGGGGGCGACATAAGTGGGGGCCAGGCTACTTCGGCGGATTGCTGTTAAATGATTTCGCTCCTCCGTTTGATTACGCGCGATTCGACCTGAATGTCTCACGAGTAAGCTACACATTTCTGCACGGCTTCTTACACTCTATGGAGACTGGAGACAGTTTATACGTGAATCCAGACGGTCGGCCGCGCACGTTAAGTGCAGAGAAGTTCTTGTCCGCTCAGCGTATCGAAGTCACACCTCGTGATAATATCCTGCTGGGATTCTCGCAGTCGGTCGTGTACGGCGATCGTGGTGTGCAGCTGGGATATCTGACTCCGCTGAACTTTCTGTACAGCGTGCAGCACTCGAATGACGACAAGGACAATCTGTTGCTGGCGCTGGATGGCAAATGGCGACCGGTACAAGGAGTGAAGCTATACGGCGAATTGCTGCTGGACGACGTCCTGGTTGGCGATCTCTTTTCCGGCACTGGGAACAGCAAGAATGCCTATACGCTTGGAGTGCATGGAATGATCCCGAGGAACTTCTGGAATCACTTTGACGCTCGGCTCGAGTATACCAAGATTCGCCCGTTTGTCTATTCGCATTTCTTCGACGTGAACACATATTCGCACTGGACTTCTCCACTTGGCTACACGCGCGAACCGAATAGTGAGTTTATGACGGCGCGGCTTGGTGGCAGCTTTTATCCGTTCTATTGTTCGCTGACGTACTCGCGGCAGAATCATGGCGCAAACACGGAGACAGAAAACGTCGGCGGATCGATAGAGGCACCCAGTTACGCCGGCAATGACGAGAAATTTCCGTTTCTTGCCGGCCGCTTTGGGCGACGCGAGGAGTTCAGCTTGAGTGCTCGCTACGAAATTCTACCGAACCTGAATGTGATCGCACAGATTGCGGGAATTAGCGAGAGCCGCGTTCAGGACCGCACGGAGTGGTGGATAGGATTCGGTTGGAATCTTTGACAGCCCATTCGCCAACCACTCTGATCGTCGGCGCGTCAGGCGATTTGGGCGAAGTCGGCCGTGAACTTGGTGCCCGGGGCGAGAGAATTGCCTTGTTGTCGCGTGATGGTGCGATGCTCAATGGCTTCAGAGAGCGACTGGAGCATCGCGGGGTGGAGTGCGCTGTGTTTGAAGCTGACGTAACAGAGTCGGAATCCGTTTTGACTGCTTTTATGCATTTAAGCAGGTGGTCGCTGCGTTTGGATCGCTTGATTTACAACGTAGGAGCAGTTTCCAATGAGCGTGCTGCCGAGGTTAGCGAATCGGAGCTGGCTCGTGTGATGGGAGTGAATTTTTTCGGGTTCGTGAATTGCTTTCAGCTCGCATTGCCTATGTTCCAGCGTCTGGGCCGTGGCCATGTAGTGACGATGTCGAGAGCGACCGAGAGTGCCGAGAATGAAGTCTCCGTTGCGTATGCGGCCAGTAGGGCATCACTCCAAATTTACGTCAACGCCTTGCGCAACGAGCTTGCCGAGAAACACGTCCACTTCACGGACGTCATGTTAGGTCGAAGTTCTGTCGCAGGCGAGTATCAGGAATTGACGTGCGAAGAAATTGTCGCAGGTTTATTGCGGGTAATGGAAGAGCTCCCAGAGCGATTCGTAATCGGCAAGATTGCATAGGAAATTGTAAATTAACAGAGTATTAGAGATGAACTGGTCGATTGAGTACTGTGTAGTCTGAAACTATGGCCCCAAAGCGGTCAGTTTGGCCGAATTCATTCAGAAACAAGGATTTCCTGCTCCAGAACTTATCAAGTCTGGAGGAGGAGCTTTCGAGATTAGAAGTGACGGACGCCTCCTTTTCTCCAAGTTCAAAGAGCACCGTTTTCCAGATCCCGAGGAAGTGCTTAAATTACTTACAAGTAAGTAAAACTCACATCACTTTCTATTCTCAAGAAATGTGTCAGGAGCAATTGACAAGTCCTCTCTTGAGCAATATATTGTATCTGATGGCGTGTGAAGCACAAATTGCGAAGTATTATAACCTTTCGCTGGTCGTTGTAGATTGATTAGGAACAGAAGGTTAACCCCAAGAATCACTCCGTTTTTTAAGTAGGATAACCATGCAGTTGGTAACCACTATTCGGGTGCTGGTGTTTGTTGCCTTGGCCTCCGTGGCTTGGGCAGGGGTGATGTATGTTCCCGCTGGACCAGTAAGCGGCAAATGGAGCGATGGAGACACGGTCATAGTCGCCTCCGGAGCTTTTATTCCTGTCGGTGAAGAGCTTGCCGTAGAGCCGGGCGTTCGTGCGTTTTTCGAAGGTATCGGACGTTTTGAGGTTCAGGGGCGTCTTGTAATGCGTGGTGTCGCCGAAGACCCAATTGTGATTTACTGCGTGAACGGCTGGCGTGGAATACGCTTTTCTGGAAGTCCCGTTAATAACGTACTGCAGTACGTGCATTTCTCACCTGAACACGGTTTGGCGCGGCAGGCGATCGAAGTGAACGGCATGGCCGGTTCGAAATTGACGATTGAGAACTGCGATGTGAGTGCAAATAACGGTTGCCTGCGGGTAAACGGCGGTGAGCTGTCTGCACGTGACAATCACTTTACGACTCACGGACTGGCCTCCAAAGTTGTCGAGCTATCGTCGCTGCACGGTCAAATCTCGCCTGACTGTGAATATGCGCCGGGCAACATTTTTCGCGGAAATTTCATCAAGGCAAGTGTGGCCGGAATAAATCCGGGCGATCCTCACGATCCGCTATCCATGACCACCGGTTTGTTGGTGGATCAGTCCACCAACATCTGTCTGTCGCACAATGACATTGTGGTGATTGCTCCGTTTATTGTAGTGGGCGCGCGATTCCTGAATCGCCCGACCGCAGGCGCGCAGATTTGGAGAATGCATCAGTTTGTGATCTATTCGGAAAGCACGACAGAGACGGCGTTGGGAATCGTCAATGAAGTCGACGGGGATTTGGAAGTCACCAAGTCAACACTTGCCGTACGGGGAAGCGGCGGCTATATCTCGACATGCTATTTTGTGTCGCGCACTGCACACATACTTGTGAATTCCAGCACGGCGGTTTTGGGTAGCGAGCGCGATGTGTATTTTAACACAAGCGGCGTTGGCCAAATAGATGCGGACTATGTGATTAAGTGGGCGATTGATGAACCGAGTTTAGACGACATTACCGGCGATACCGTCCCGGGCACTGCGGACGAATTCTACCATCTGAATAACAATCCCAACATTCGCGAAGGTGATTCGGTCTGGACTGTCAATCCGTTGTTTGCGATGATCGGAGACTGGCGGAACTGGAACAGCAGCGATGACATTCGCAGGTTCTTTGGTTTGACCGAGGCTTCGCCGTGCATTGATCGTGGGGACCCCCAGCGTGGTCAGGACCCTGATCTTACGCGTTGGGACATCGGGCACGGTTACTATGATCAAAGTACGTCTGCCACTGATCCACTGCCCGGAATAGTCGAGAGTTCACGTTTACTGGCGGCCTATCCGAATCCTTTCAATCCAGCAACGGTTTTGCCGATCGAGGTTGCTCGGCCAGGCATTCTTCGTGTCATCGTATGGGATATTTTGGGTCGTGTGGTTCAGCAGCGCGAGATAGCTGTCTACCAGCCCGGCTTGCAAAACGTGCATTTCAACGGCGAGACTTTGGCGTCCGGAATATACCTTGCTCAAGCAGAGTTTGAGGGAAGAGTGTTAGGGAACCAACGACTGGTTTTAATTAAGTAGCTGTCAGAATAGAGTTTAAGCGGATCGTCAGGATTGCTGACGATCCGCTTTTTTTTGCAGGATATTCGTGCAAATCATGTGCACAGATAGTTGACTTGCACGCAAATTGTTTATACCTTCAAAGTATGAAGACTTTGTTCGCCATAGCTATAATCGCTGTACTGATTTCGAGTTGCGGGTGGACGCCGGAACGTTCTAATCCCTATGACCCGCAGTCGGACCGCTATGTCGAGCCGCCGATGGCGAACCGTCAGCCGAAGATTGACACTCTGATTGTGAATACTGAGTGCATCAATCTGCCAATTGACGACGATTGCGGAGTGATTATTAAGGCAGCCATAAGTGACGCGGATGGAAACCTTAATATTGACTCAGTCATTGCGTCCATCAACGGCCGGCGATTTGGCAAACTAGCGTATGATGCCACCGGACAATTCTGGCAACTGAAGCGGCGCGAAACGGAACTCGATTCGGCGGCGGAAACGTACGTGGGAAGCAATGTTCAAGTCACCGCGATAGACGACTCCGGTTCAGTCGCGCAACGTTCCTTGACCTTCCCAAACCTTTTCGTGGACTATCCCACGACGAATTGGCCGCGTGATCTGGAATGCGTCTGTCCTGATTATCTCGATTTCTCGTGGATTCGCTGGAACGGTCAGGGTCAGCCGCGCAACTACGAGTTGAGATTCTATTACGCAAACATCGTCGAGATACCGCAGATCACCATCAGTAACATCTCTATTGCGGACACGTTCAGGCACGTGACTCCACGCTTTGAACCCGCGGACAATAACCCGCTCGTCTTCTACGGTTGGCGACTGTTCATCTACGACCAACTCGGTAATAGCGCAGGCTCGGAACCCAAGACATTCAAATACTTCAACATTTGCACGGACAGTTGTACCGGCCCATAGGCGGCGGGTAACCTTACTAACTATTCTCATGGAAAGTTCTGCACGACTTCCCGGTCCCGCGGGATTGGCGTCACATCCGGCGCTGCAGCGCGAACAGCTGCAGGCGCTCTACGATATCTCACAGGTGCTAAACACGATATGGGATATCGATTCCTTGCTCGAGCGGATCATGGATATTGCTTTACAAACGGTCGCCGCGGAGCGCGGATTTCTTGTGCTGCGAGAAGAGGGAGAAGGCAATAAGTTGTCGGTCAGAACGGCGAGAAATATTGCGCCGGAAGCTGCGCTGTCCGTGACGGAGATCAGCAGCTCGATTGTAACCGGCGCGATTGAATCACAGCAGGGGGTCTTGACAGTCGACGCGCAGACCGATCCGCGATTTGCGGGAGCTGAGTCGGTGATCTTCCACCAAATCCGAGCGGTGATGGCCGTACCTTTTGTGCTGCGCGGCAAGATCGTTGGGGCAATCTATCTCGACAGCCGCAAGAACCGAGAAGGTTTCACGGATGAGTCCCTTGCGTTTCTCAAGGCGTTTTCCAATCTGTGCGCCATCGCAATCGAGAATGCTCGTTTAATGGGCAGTCTGCGGGACGAGAATTACCAGCTCCGCAGCGAAGTCCAGCGGACCTATCAGTTCAAGGAGATCATCGGCAACAGCCCAAAGATGCAGGAAGTCTTTGAGTTGTTGAACAAGATCATTCACGCGGATATATCGGTCTTGCTCGAAGGAGAGTCGGGGACCGGCAAGGAGCTTGTTGCCCGAGCATTGCACTACAATGGCCCGCGCCGCGATCGAGCATTTATGGCGCAGTTTTGCGGGAACTTGTCAGAGACTTTGCTCGAGAGCGAGTTATTCGGTCACAAGCGGGGAGCATTCACCGGCGCGGTGTCAGACAAAAAGGGTTTGCTCGAAATTGCGGACGGCGGGACGTTCTTTCTCGACGAAATTGCCGATATTCCGGCTTCGATTCAGTCAAAGCTTCTGCGATTCCTGCAGGACGGAGAGTTTCGCAGAGTGGGGGATACGGAGACACGCAGAGTAAATGTGCGTGTGATTTCCGCCACGAATAAGCCGTTGGCGAAAGAAGTAGAAAAGGGGAATTTCCGAGAAGACCTTTTTTATCGCTTGAACGTGATCACGATTAGTATGCCCCCCCTGCGCGATCGAGATGGCGATTTGCCTGTGCTTGTGAGACATTTTCTACACAAGTACGCGGCGAAAACCGGCACGCAGGAAAAGAAAATTATGCACGAAGCGATGCGAATGCTCGCAAGCTACCATTGGCCCGGCAATGTCCGTGAACTGGAGAATGCGGTGGAACGCGCGATCGTGCTTGCGGGTGATCGAGACATATCTCCGGAAGAGCTGATCATCCCCCGGGTGATTAAGGCGCCCGGCGGCTCCCGCTCGCTCCGCGAACACGAACGAGAATACGTGTTGCGAACACTTGAAGAAATGGGTGGGAACAAGACGAAAACCGCTGCGGCACTCGGCGTCTCCCTAAGATGGCTGCACTATAAGCTTGCAGAATGGAAAGACGGGGGCAACTAAAGGTTGGCTCGTTACCCGATAGCCCAGTAAGATGTTAGAAGAGCGTCTGAAGCTTGTCCGAGAACTCTCCCGAAGCGGTGTCGCCACAGTTTGGGAGGCATGGGACAATAGCCTCGACCGTAAAGTCTTGGTTAAATCAATTCATCCGCAGTTTGCGCGAGATGCCGATCTGCGGATTCGTTTTGAGCGTGAAGCACGGGCGATTGCGCGGCTTTCACACCCGAACGTCGTGCAGATCTATGACATTCAGTCGGACGAGGATGCGCTCTCGCTGTTGCTGGAGTTCGTGGAAGGTGAGACTCTTGGCAGTCTACTCAAACGTCGTGGCGCACTTCCATTCTCGATCGCTCTTCGCATAACTACGGACGTTCTCACCGGTCTTGAACAGGCGCATGTACAAGGGATCATACACCGCGACCTGAAGCCGGACAATATCCTGATTGCGCGCTCCGGAGTTGTCAAGATCACAGATTTTGGCTTAGCGAGTTTGCAGGATCTGCCCGGTGTAACCATGGAAGGCGCGGTTGTGGGTACTCCCTCGTATATGGCGCCGGAGCAGGCGCTGGGCGGGGAAACCAGCGCTCAGACTGACTTGTTTACGTGCGGCGCGATGTTCTTTGAGATGTTGACAGGCCAACGGTTGATTCCAGGTGAAAGCCTTGGAGAAGCGTTTCAAAGTGTCATGAAGTACCGCTCGCCAGACTTGACGGTTCTCGGTTCTGTGATACCTCCGGCAGTTCGACCACTGATGGATGCTTTGCTGGAGCGTGACCCGACTCGCCGGCCAGAAAGTGCCGGTGAAGCGAGGCGGCGGCTCTTCGTACAGTCCCCTGAGCCTCCGGCCGATCAGAGCGCGCTGATTGGCTATATGGCCGGCACAGATTGGACGCGCCCGGCCAATGAGATTCTTTTGAAAGCGGGCCGTCACTCGCGCTATTGGGCATATATGGGAGCTGGCGCGCTTGTGCTCATCCTCGCAGGAATCTGGGCACTCACATTTCGAAGTAGTCAGGTGGTTACAGAGAGACCGCCGACAAACGTTTCTCAGGACACAGCCGTAGCGGAAAAGGTTACCACGCCGGACTCAATTTCCTCTCCACAACAGGTTCTTACGCATGAAGAGCCTCGGACTGAGTTTCGTGCGCTTCCAGTCGAGACGACGATTACCAAGCCTCTTGAACCGATCGTAACAGTACCTGCTGGGCCAGCCTATGCTACCATCACGAGCAATCCTTGGGCGCGGGTGTTCTATGACGACTCTCTGCTCGGTACGACGCCGCTCGCCACGCCGATCGAGCTTCCATCGGGTCGCTGCACATTCCTCTTCTTGAATGACGAGATAGGTCTACCCGTTTCTCAGCAGTTGGAACTGAAAGCTGGAGACACTTTGCAGATCTCGGTCAGGTTGCATGATTACCTGGGGCGTGTGCGAGTGGTTTCCGTTCAGCCGTGGGCAGATGTGTATGTTGACGGGCAATTTATGTTCAAGACTCCGTCCTCCAGAGTGCTCTTCCTTCCATTGGGTAAACACTCTCTCGAACTCCGCCATCCGACGCTCCCGACCTATCACAAGGAAGTTGTCTTTGAACCACGCGACCCGGTGTTTGAGGTTCGCGTCGACCTCACGCAGCTGTAACTTTTCCTCCCAGGAAATCCATGCTGTTGCATAAGAAATTATTAATTAATATTTTATGCTATCGGTATGCTGGGAACCTGACTCGCCTCGATTGCGTATATTGGGGCGTAACTGCTATATAATTCACCTCTAAGCAACTGTTTTCGTGATCCATGATTGAACTTCAGGATGTGACGAAATCCTACAGCGGCGTCAAGGCTGTGGACGGCGTATCGCTGCAGGTCCCCAAAGGCCAGATACTTGGATTCTTGGGGCCAAATGGCGCGGGCAAAACCACGACGATGCGCATGATTACGGGATTCATGCCTCCGACATCTGGTGCCATAACCGTGGACGGGCAATCCATGGAGGACCATTCTCTCGCGATTCGGGAGAAGATCGGGTATTTGCCGGAAATGGCACCTGTCTATCAGGACATGAACGTATTGGACTATCTTCAGTACGTATGCGCCCTTCGACGAATTCCGCCCGAGCGTCGACGCGATCGCATCAAGGGCGTCATTGCCCGTTGCGGCTTGGACAGTGTTCTAAGCAAAGATGTCGGACAGCTGTCCAAAGGATATCGGCAGCGTGTTGGATTGGCTCAGGCGATTATTCATGATCCGCAGTACCTGATTCTTGATGAGCCTACTGCAGGACTCGATCCTAACCAGATCGTGGAGATCAGAGCACTCATCAAAGAACTGGGACGGGAGAAGACCATCATCCTGTCCACGCACATACTCTCTGAGGTGCAAGCGACCTGCTCACGAGTGATTATCATCAGCGGGGGCAAGCTTGTAGCGGACAACACTCCTGATGGACTGCAAGCTGGATTGTCCGGCCGGACGGTACTCATGCTGACGCTGAAAGGGGGCGCGGACGGCGTTGCCGGCAAACTGAAGGCACTTCCCGTCGTTGAAGAGGTTCGTCCTGTGCCGACCGGCAAGTCAGGCGAGAGCCGACTTCGGGTGGAGAGTGCTCCGAACGCGGACATTCGTGAAGAGGTCTTCAAGCTCGCTGTCCGTGAACAATGGGTTGTGCTCGAGATGATTCCGGAAACCCAGAGCCTCGAAGAAGTCTTCCACAAGCTGACAGCAGCCTAAGCAATCGAAAACTAAACCGCACCTTGATCATGCACAACATTATGGTCATCGCCCGCAGGGAATTCAAGTCATACTTCGATTCGCCGGTCGCGTATATCGTGCTGATGTTCTTTCTGATCATCACGGGCTATTTCTTTACGAGCAATTTGTTCCTGGCCAATCAGGCGGATTTGAGAACACTGTGGGGCATTATTCCGCTGCTTTTCGTGTTCTTTATTCCCGCGATTTCCATGAAGCTCCTGGCCGATGAAAAGAAGACCGGGACGATCGAATTGCTCTATACCTACCCGATTCGGGATTCGGAGATTGTACTGGGCAAGTACTTTGCCGCGCTCGCGCTGCTGGGCGTGCTGCTGCTGTTTACGATAATCTACGCGATTACAGTGAATAGCTTGGGGAACATGGATGTCGGTCAGGCATTCGCAGGCTATGTAGGGCTGATCCTAATGGCTGCCGCCTACCTCGCAATCGGGGTATTTGCCTCGTCGGTCACAGACAATCAGATCATCGCCTTCATTCTCGCACTCTTTATCTCCTTTTTCTTCTTCATTGCCGACAAGATTCTCTTCTTTTTGCCGAGCGGCATTGCCGGAATCTTTGAGTATCTCGGCATAGAGTATCACTTTCAGAACATCGCGCGTGGCGTTATAGACAGCCGCAACATGCTGTATTTTCTGTCGGTGATCTTCTTTGGTCTGTTAATGGCAAGCCACTCTCTCTCGCGCCGTCGCGGGGATTAGCAATAAGTATAGTTTTGCAACTCTTCAACCACAAACCGCAAGCCGTCGGAACTGCGTTGAAATGAAAAAAACCTGGTCAATCGGAAATGTATCCACTTTGCTGGTCATCGCCGCAATTCTTGTTGTGGTGAACTTGATTGGTATGAGGCTGTTTGCCCGTGCCGACCTGACCGAGCAATCCATCTACACGTTGAGCGAAGCGTCGCGTCGCGTGGTCGGCGGCCTTCACGACCGACTGACGGTCAAGGCCTACTTCACCAAGGACCTGCCGCCGCCGTACAATGCCAACTCACGCTATGTCCGCGACATTTTGGAAGACTATCGCACCTATGGTCGCGGTAATTTCCATTACGAATTCGTCGATCCGGCCGATGAAGCCGAGCTTGAAAAGGAAGCTCAGCAGTATCGCGTTCAGCCGGCGCAGGTGAACGTCATGGAGAAAGACGCGTTGCAGTTGAAGCGCGTCTATATGGGCCTTGTGCTGATTTACGGGGACAAGCACGAGACTATCCCGCTCGTGCAATCGGTCGAGAACTTCGAATACGAAATGACCTCGACAATCAAGCGGCTGGTAGCCGAGAAACTGCCGAAAGTCGGATTCCTGACGGGCTTCGGGTCACCGGAGCTTACTGATGCGTTGCGCACGATCTCGACTGGTCTGTCCAAACACTTTGAAGTTGTTCCGATCAGTACAAAGTCGGGAGCCGAGTTGATCCCTGAGGACGTCAACGTCTTGTGCGTCGTTCAACCGAAGGAGCCGTTTGACGACTGGACGAAGTTCGTCATCGATCAGTTCATCATGCGCGGCGGCAGCGTCGGATGGTTTATCAACAAAGTGAATGGCGATGCCTCCGCTTCGCAAGCGTCCGACATTCCACTTGATATTGACGATTGGACACGCCGCTACGGCTTCACCATTGCAAACAATCTCGTTCTGGATGCCAATGGCGCGATGATCAACATCCAGCGCCAGCAGGGCATGTTTATCATGACAAATCTGGTGCGCTATCCCGCGTTCCCCGAGATTGTCAACTTCAATGACAAGAGTCCGATCACGAAAGGCTTGAGCACAGCTACACTGTTCTTTCCGAGTTCCGTAGATACCGTCGCGCCTTCTGAAGGTTCGGTCGAAACCGTGCCGCTGATGTGGTCCTCGGAGTTTACAATACTGCAGGTCGGGCAGTTCGACATTTCGCCGGACACGAGACGCGAACGAGCGCAATTCTCCGGCGGTAAGAAGATGCTGAGTGTCGCGTTGCAGGGGACATTCCCCTCTTATTTCAGAGGCAGAAGTGTTCCCGCTCCGGCAGATGGAGTCTCGATGGCTCCTGCGCTGAGCATTCTGACGGAAAGCACCAATGCCCGCATGGTTGTGGTTGGGGATGGCAACTTCCTTCAGGGACAATACATGCAGCAGGGCGGACCGAATCTCGTATTGTTCCTCAATATGATCGACTGGCTTTCTCAGGATACAGACTTACTTGCAATTCGGTCACGTGAAGCCGCTGTTCGTCCGCTGGACCCGAATATCACGGATGAGACAAAGCAACGTGTGAAGCTGGCGAATCTAATCGGCCCACCGGCACTTGTGCTTCTGATCGGTATCTGGCGATGGAATCGCCGCCGCAATCGTAAGGAGGTGACGCTATGAACCGTGGTCTGCTTCTGATTGTGGTGCTGGCAGGATTGTTGGGTATCTACTGGTTTGTCAGCTCGAAAGAGCCAATTGCAAAGACGAATGTCCCGGTCATTCAGGCGGATAGCGCGGCAGTGACGTACCTTAAGATCATCTCCGCACAAGATACCGTCGAGTTGCGAAAAGAGGGAGATGGGTGGAAAGTCTGGGGCGCGAATCCCTATCCTGCGAATGAGCAGAATGTGGGAAGAGCGCTGGCCCGCTTCGCCCAAATGAGCAGGAAAGCAATGATCACGGACAAGCCCGACCGTTATGAAGAGTTTGAGGTTGCCGGAGACAACGCAGTCCACTTGACGGTCACGAGTAACGGTAAGGAACAAGTTCTTCATTTAGGCAAGCCCGGCCCGACGTTTCAGACTAGTTATGCTCGAGTCGAGGGCGACAAGTCCGTCTGGGAGATTGGTGGAAATCACACTTCCTCGTTCCGACGACCGGCCGCCGATTGGCGAGACAAGACGATCACTACGTTTGCGATGGACAGCGTGAGCAAGGTCACCATCACCTATCCTACTACACAACTTGTGCTCGTGAAAAGCGATACTTCGTGGACGGCAACGGAGAACGGAAGCGCATTTGAAGCGTCAAAACCTCAGATTGAGCGAATAACGCGATTGCTTTCTCGAATGAGCACGGTTGAGTTTGCGGATACCTTAAGCGAGGCGACGTTCGCAAATCCCGAATGTGGCTTAAATGTGGAAATGCAGGATGGCAGCAGGATTGAACTGAAGTTGGTCAAGCGCGATGACAAGCAGTATTACATCCGCAAGGCAGGCGCAGAATCCGACTTCGTCGTATATAACAGCACCGCTGAAGTCTTGATGAAGAAGAAAGACGACTTGATTGAGAAACCAAAGGCGACGAGCTAAGCTTCGATTTCGAAAGAGCGAGCAGAAAGTTGCGACGCCTCCGGTTTGCGCCGGAGGCTTTGTCTTTTCTGGTGAGGAGAAGTTTCAGAAATGAAATCTCTGTTAGGTCTCCTGCCGTACTTGCGCGTCTACCGGACACAGATTGCGTGGGGCTGTGCCGCTGCGCTTCTCTCAACCGGTATCGGCGCTCTCGCTCCATGGATTCTGAAACTCGCAGTTGACGATCTGAGAGTCGGAATCACCTCGGGCAAGCTTGCCTTGTATGCGGGTCTATTCGTGGGGACAGCTTTGGTCGGCGGCGTGTTTCGTTATTATATGCGCATGCTTCTGATCGGTATGTCTCGTCGAGTAGAGCAGGATCTGCGGGACAGAGTCTTCGCACATTTGCAGTCCCAGTCGATGCTCTATTACACACGTCATAGGACCGGCGACTTGATGGCGCGCATGACAAATGATCTGGACAGCGTTCGGAATGTATTGGGGCCGGGATTCATGTATCCTATCGACACGACCCTGACCGCGGTCTTCTCCTTGATTCTGATGATCATGATCTCGCCGAAATTGACTCTGTTAACCCTTCTGATCATGCCTCTGGTCAGTTGGTCTGTGTTCAAACTCGGCAAGGTGACACATCGCCTGACGACTTCAATTCAGGAACAGTACTCCAGACTTTCCGATCAGGCTCAAGAGAATCTCTCCGGCGCACGTGTGGTTCGCGCCTTTTCGCAGGAGAATCAGGAGATTCAGAAGTTTGACGAACTGAATCAGGAATACGTGCAGCGAAATCTGGCGATGACTCGTGTTCAGGCGCTGTTCTTTCCGCTAATGGGATTCCTCTTCGAACTGGGAGCGGCGGCAATACTGCTCGTCGGTGGCTACGGAATCATCCGAGGTGAAATGACTCTTGGGGATTTTGTCGCTTTCGTAGGGTATTTGGGTATGTTGGCCTGGCCGATGATTGCGGTCGGCTGGGTGGCGAATCTGCTTCAGCGTGGTGCGGCGTCCATGAAGCGCATTCAGGAGCTGCTGGATACGAAACCAGATATTGCTTCACCTTCGATTGTCAAAGTTCCAAAGATGCGCCTCGGAGCGATTCAATTTGAACATGTAAGCCTCTCTTATGGGCCAAGCGTGTCCGTGCTGAAGGACATCAATTTCACAATTGAGTCAGGACAGACGGTAGCGTTCGTCGGAGCGACAGGGTCAGGAAAGACCACACTAATCAACTTGATCCCGCGTCTAATTGATCCAACGGAAGGTCGCGTGCTGATTGATGGAATCCCGACGACAGAGTGGGATTTGGCCGATTTAAGGAAAATGGTTGCAATGGTGCCGCAAGACGCATTCCTGTTTTCGGAGACTGTTTTTAACAATCTCGTTTTCGGAAACCCCTCGGCAACATTCGAGCAGGCTATGGCTTCCGCGCGAGTGTCGCGTATTGACAAGGACGTCGAAACTTTCGTTAAAGGCTACGAAACAATGGTGGGAGAGCGCGGAGTAACCTTGTCAGGTGGACAAAAAGGCCGCTTGGCGTTGGCGCGAGCGCTAGTGCGTGATCCATTGATTCTCATCCTCGATGACGCCTTGTCTGCCGTCGACACCCACACCGAGGAAGAGATTCTCTCGGGGTTGCGCGAGTTCATGAGGAACCGCACATCGCTTTTGATATCGCATCGCGTCTCAACTGTTCGGGAAGCCGACCGAATCTACGTCCTTGATGGCGGCGTCATTGTGGAAAGTGGGACGCACGCGGAGCTACTATCCTCAGACGGCTATTATGCGGACATGGAACGCCGCCAGCGGCTGGAAGAGGAATTGGAGCTGACAACGTGAGTGAGTCGAGGAAGTCAATGGCGGAAGATCGCGACGTTATGGGAAAGGCCTACGACTCGGTGCTTGTGCGCAGACTCTGGGGTTACGTCGGCGATCAGAAGGGGAAACTGTTCCTTGCAGTCTTGTTGCTGTTACTGGGAGCCGCAGCCGAACTTGCTGGCCCCTGGCTGTCCAAAATTGCGATTGACAAGTATATCGCGAATGCCGATGTCCCCGGGCTGCTGAAGATAGTCATTCTATTTGTCTTTGTGGCCGCTGTAGCAGGCGCACTGCGCTGGAGTCAGGTTTACCTGACGGGCGAGGCCGGCCAACTGATCATGTATCGAATGCGTCGCGATGTCTTCGACAAACTGCAGCGGTTGTCGGTGCCGTACTTTGACCGGAATCCGGTGGGCCGTTTGATGACTCGGCTTACCTCTGACGTTCAAGCGCTCTACGAACTGTTTGGCTCCGGCATGGTGGCGATTTTTGGTGATGTGTTCACACTCATCGGTATCACGGTCGTGATGTTTGTGATCAACTGGAAACTCGCTTTGATCACCCTTGCTGTAGTTCCGCTCTTACTGATTGTGACGTTTGCTTTCCGCAAAGTTGTCCGCGACCTCTACCGGCAAACGCGTTCTCAGATATCATCTCTGAACAGCTATCTGCAAGAGAACATCACAGGCATGCGCGTGGTTCAACTCTTTGGGAGGGAGCAGCACAATTTTGACCGCTTTCAGGAACAAAATGTCGCTCTCAAAGAGACCTACCTGAAGACGATCTTCTTCTACGCGCTGTTTTTCCCCGGTGTCGAACTAATCTCGGCGCTTGCCGTGGGCGTGATCATTTGGGGTGGGGGGACGATGATGATTTCCGGAACCGTTACAGTCGGCACACTCGTGGCGTTCCTGCAGTATGTTGAGCGATTCTACCGCCCTGTTCGGGACCTTGCCGAAAAGTATAACATTCTTCAGGCGGCAATGGCGGCGTCCGAGCGTGTCTTTCAAGTACTTGATGAGCCGATCGAAGTTACGGACAGCAGCTCCTTGCCGGTAGCAGCCGAGCTTTCAAGTCAATCTCATTTTATTGAGTTTCGCAATGTGTGGTTTGCCTATAAGGGCGAGGAGTGGGTGCTGCAGGACCTTAGTTTCGTCGTGAAGGAAGGCGAATCTATTGCGGTGGTCGGTGCGACTGGCGCAGGAAAGACGACCATCATCTCGCTTTTGCAGCGCTTCTACGACGTGCAGCAAGGGGTGATACTGATTCACGGGCGGGACATCAAAGACTATTCACTGGCCGAGCTTCGGGCAAAGCTTGGTATAGTCCTTCAGGACGTGTTCATATTTGCGGGCACAGTTGCAGACAATATCAGATACGGCAAACCTGACGCAACAGACGAAGACGTTGTTGAGTCCGCTCGTTTGGCATACGCCAATCGCTTCATTGAGAAGCTCCCTAATGCTTATCAGGAGCCGATGGTTGAGCGCGGTGCCACACTATCAACCGGCCAGAGACAACTATTGGCATTTGCTCGAGCCTTGCTCCGGAGACCGGAGCTCCTAATCCTCGACGAAGCGACCGCTTCTATCGATACGGAAACTGAGCAGCTAATCCAACAGGCCATCCGTCGCGTGCTGGAGGGCCGCACGTCGATCATCATCGCGCATAGATTGTCGACGATTCAAAGCTGCAACCGTATTCTTGTTATGCATCACGGCCGTCTGCGGGAACAGGGGACGCATGAAGAGCTGCTGGGAATTGGCGGCATTTATCATCGGCTTTATCGCCTGCAATTCAGTCACATCGCAGAGGCGCCTGCTGCATAACAGCTCCCTTGACTTTTGGGTGATTTTGCGCTAACTTGATAAGATTGCATCAGACTAATCAATCCCTTTGTTTTTCTTGAATTAACGCAATGTCTATTACCCACTCTCAGCTTGAACATTTGGCAAAATTGGCACGCCTACGGTTGTCAGAGGAGGAGCTTTCTGGGTTAGAAAAGGACCTGAATGCGATGCTGGCATACTTTGACCAGCTTCAGGAGGTTGATACGTCTGGGGTTGAGCCGATGGACCATGCCAGCGAAGGGGGGCATTTGTTAGAGGATGATACTCCTCACGAGTGTCTGCCTCGTGAGCTTGCATTACGGGATGCCCCTGACCGCACTGAGGAGTACTTTCGCCTCCCCCGCGTGCTCGGCAAATGAGCAGGGTTTTGGCAGTTGTTCCGGCACGTTACGGCGCAACGAGGTTCCCCGGCAAGCCGCTGGCATTGCTGCACGATAAACCGATGGTACAACACGTCTGGGAACGCTGCCTCGCGGCCAGCGGAGTCGACCATGTGGTCGTTGCGACAGACGATAGCCGAATCATGGATGCCTGCCGCGCATTCGGGGGTGAGGCGGTCATGACTGACTCGTCTCTGCCGTCCGGCACAGATCGAGTTGCCGCTGCCGCGCAGCACTTTGCCGGCTACGAGCTAATTTTGAATGTGCAGGGGGATGAGCCGGCGATCGAACCGCAAGTCGTGTCTGCTGTCGCCAATTTGATGAGGAGTCCGGGAGTAACCATCGGTACAGCAGTTGTTCCTCATTCTTTCGAAGTGCTCAGTGAATTGGACAGCTCGCACGTGGTCAAAGCCGTCTTGGCGGAAGATGGACGTGCCCTGTACTTCAGCCGCTCGATGGTACCCTTTGTTCGCAATAGACTGGAATCAACGGTTCACTTCAGACATCTCGGCATCTATGGTTTTCAACGCGATGTTCTGAAGAAGCTAGTCTCACTGCGTCCCTCTCCTCTTGAAAGAGTCGAGTCACTCGAGCAGCTTCGATGGCTGGAATCCGGTTACACCATTCATACCGTCTCCGTTCAGAGTAATTCAGCAGGGATCGATACCCCCGAAGACCTCATCCGCCTCGTTCATAGAAATCCTCATTGATTATGTCGCCGTCTAAAGTCTTGCGTAAAAGAAGCCACACTAAGTACGTCTTCATAACGGGCGGAGTTGTCTCGTCCCTCGGCAAAGGCATTGCCTCAGCATCGATCGGCAGGTTGCTCAAGGCGCGCGGACTGAAAGTTTCCATGATGAAGCTGGACCCCTACATCAATGTTGATCCGGGGACGATGAATCCGTTTCAGCACGGCGAAGTATACGTGACTGAAGACGGAGCGGAAACTGATCTTGATTTGGGGCACTACGAGCGCTTCATTGATGAAGACATGTCGCGCGCTAACAACGCGACGACAGGCCAAATCTATCATACGGTGATTTCCAAGGAGCGCAGAGGCGACTACCTCGGCGCGACCGTGCAGGTGATTCCGCATATCACCGGCGAGATTATCGAACGCATGCTGGCCGTCGCGCGCAGTGCGAAACCCTATGACGTCGTGCTCGTTGAAGTCGGCGGAACGGTGGGCGACATTGAAAGTCTGCCATATATCGAGGCCATCCGACAATTCGGTTTGGAACTTGGCCATAAGAATTGCGTCTACATTCACCTAACACTTGTCCCGTTTATCCAGACTGCTCAGGAAGTAAAGACGAAGCCGACGCAGCACTCGGTTAAAGAGCTGCGGGAGATCGGCGTTCAACCCGACTTCCTGCTTTGCCGCACGGACAGGCCGCTGGATCGCAAGGTTAAAGAGAAGATCGCTCTCTTCTGTAATGTTGGCAAGGACGACGTCTTTGATGTTCCCGACGTGGACACAGTTTACGAGTTGCCGCTGATTTTGGAGCGTGAAGGTCTCGGCCGGCGCCTGTTGGACAACTTAGGTCTGCGCGCAAAGGAACCCGACTTCTCTCAGTGGCAGTCGGTGGTAAGGAAGATAAAACACCCGAGCGGACATGTTAAGATCGCGATCGCGGGGAAGTATGTTGAAGTGCGCGATTCCTATAAGTCGATTATTGAATCGTTCGTGCATGCGGGCGCTTATCACGGTGTGCATGTCGATCTCCAGTGGGTCGAGGCTGAAGAGTTTGAGACTGGTGATGCGGAGAAACTGATGGCCGGGTGCTCAGGTCTATTGATTCCCGGCGGATTTGGCGAACGCGGCATTGAAGGGAAAGTGCTTTCTGTCCAATACGCCCGGACAAACAAGATCCCATTTTTTGGAATCTGCTTAGGTATGCAGGCCGCTGTCATTGAATTTGCCCGAAATGTCTGCGGTATGCGCCGCGCACATTCGACAGAGTTCGCGCCGACGACCAAGTATCCGGTCATAGATCTCTTGCCGGAGCAGCGCGGCATGAAGCAAAAGGGTGCCACCATGAGACTCGGCAGCTATCCTTGCTTCCTGCAAAGGGGATCGCTTGCGCATGCAGCCTTCGGAACGGATGCGATCACTGAGAGACACCGCCATCGTTTCGAGGTGAATAATCGTTTTCGTGAGCAGTTAGATCAGAAAGGGCTGCGTTTCACAGGCATTTGGCCCGGAGGGGATTTGGTTGAGATTATTGAGTTGCCCGACCACCCTTGGTTTCTGGCCGTTCAATTTCATCCTGAACTGAAAAGCCGCCCAACACAACCCCATCCGTTGTTCCGCGACTTTGTCGGGGCCTGCATCAATTACGCAAAGCCGAGCTTAAAGGATAACATTTCGGCAAAGAAACTTGTAACGGTGATAGAGGAGTAGGAGTGCAGCGCACTCATCGAGCAACATTAATACCCGGCGACGGCATTGGACCGTCCATTTCTGAGGCGGCAGTTGCCATCATAGAGGCAACGGGCGTGGTTATTCAGTGGGAAGTGTGTCATGCTGGTCTGGCTGCGATTGCTGCCGGCAAAGACCCGTTGCCAAAGGAAACCAGTGAGTCAATAGATCGAACAGGAGTTGTGCTCAAGGGACCGATTACCACGCCTGTTGGCGGAGGGTACAGAAGCGTAAATGTTGCGCTTCGACAGCAGTACAACCTGTTTGCGAACGTAAGACCTTGTGTTTCCTTCGAGGGCATAAACACGCCGTTCCCGAACACAAATATCGTGGTGGTCAGAGAGAATACTGAAGGCCTCTATACCGGTCAGGAGATGTACGTAGACCCCGATAAGCGCGCCGCAATCGTCGTAGCGTGCAACACGCGGTCGGCGATGGAAAAAGTCTGTCGATACACGTTTGAGTGGGCTCGCAAGCATGACCGAAAGAAGGTAACCTGTGTTCACAAGGCAAATATCCTGAAGGTATTCTCAGGGATCTTCCTTGAGTCGTTTCGAGAAGTTGCTGCGGACTATCCTGCGATAATTTCCGAAGAGAGAATTATTGACGCGGCGTGTATGGAGCTGGTGCGTAAACCGCACAATTATGACATGGTTGTGACGACGAATTTGTTTGGCGATATCGTCTCCGATTTGACGGCCGGACTGATCGGTGGATTGGGGCTTGCGCCGGGAGCAAACTACGGCGACAAGGCCGCAATCTTCGAGGCGATCCATGGCAGTGCACCGGACATTGCGGGTAAGGGGATAGCCAATCCGATTTCGCTGGTCCTCGCCGGAGTGATGATGCTCCAGCACATCGGTGAGCATGAAGCTGCCGCAAAGGTCGACAAAGCGGTGCGCGCAGTCTTGAAAGAAGGTAAGTATCTCACGCCGGATCTTCTGCCAGGTTCCACCCACGGTACTGCCGACATAACCAAAGCGATCATTGACAAACTTAACTGAAATTGGCAATGGCTTCTACCCCTTGGCGATAATCGCAGGCCCTTGCGTTATTGAGTCAGAGGACTTGTGTCTGCACATCGCAGAGGAATTCGCGGGAATAGCCACGAAGACAGGGGTACTTCCGATCTTCAAGGCAAGTTTTGACAAGGCAAACCGAACATCGGTAACGAGCTTTCGCGGACCCGGCTTGGAAGAGGGCCTGCGTATTTTGGAGAAGGTCCGCAGCGAATCAGGATTGCCCGTCACAACGGACATTCACCTGCCCGAGCAGGCTGCTCCAGTCGGTGAAGTAGTCGACGTCCTTCAGATTCCGGCATTCTTGTGTCGCCAAACGGACTTGCTGGTCGCTGCCGGAAAGACGGGCAAAGCCGTGAATGTGAAGAAGGGGCAGTTTGTCGCACCGCAGGATATGCGGTTTGCAGCCGATAAAATTGCCTCGACTGGCAACAGCCGGATCATGTTTACCGAGCGAGGTTCAAGTTTTGGATATCGCGATCTGGTAGTGGATATGAGATCGCTGGTGATGCTGGCCGACCTCGGCTATCCTGTCGTCTTTGATGCGACGCATAGCGTGCAACGAATGGGCGGCGATAGCGGCGTTTCGGGTGGAGCTCCTCGTTTTATCGCTCCTCTTGCCCGTGCGGCTGTCGCGACCGGTGCCGTTTCGGCAGTGTTCATCGAAACTCATCCTGATCCTGAACACGCCCTGTCGGACGGTTCCAACATGCTTCCGCTGAAGGAGCTTGAGCAAATGATAAGGCAGTTGGTCTCAATAGTTGAATCGATTGCCAGCGGACAAAAGTCTCAAGCCGGGAATCTGTCATGAACGCTCAACTGGACCGCATCCGTTTGCTTGGCATCCAGATGTACGCTCATCACGGTGCGCTCGAAGAAGAGCGGACTCTTGGGCAACTCTTTGAAATCGACTGTGAAGTTGCCGGAGACTTTGGCAGAGGTGGACGCGGAGGCGGTGATGACTTGCATTGGACGGTCGACTATACGCTGCTTTATCGCGAAGTTGAACGGGCATTCCTTGCGCAATCATACCAGCTCTTGGAAACATGTGCCTCCGAATTGGCACAGGCTCTTTTGTCTAAGTTCAAGGCGATTGAAGAAGTTGTGCTTCGTGTTCGCAAGCCGCACGTACCGATGGGGGGAGTCTTGCGCGGGGTAGAAGTGGAGATCGTGCGTCGCCGAGGTGATTGAACACGCATACATAGGGTTCGGAAGTAATCTTGGCGATCGCTCGGAGAGTTTCGAACACACTTATGCCGAGCTTGAGCAGACCATAGGAATCATACGTGTCTCTTCTGTCGTGGAGTCGCGTCCGGCTGAGAGTGTCGAAGGCGGGAATTTTCTGAACGCGGTGTTTGAGTGCCCCCGCACGAGCGACGCAATTGATTTCCTACGCAGACTTCAGACTATTGAACAACGACTAGGCGGCGTCACGGACAAGCAGGGAGCGGCTCGCGCGTGCGATCTCGATTTGTTGCTCTGGGGTGAAATGGTGCTGGATAGTGAGGAGCTTACTCTGCCTCACCCCCGGTTGCATCTCCGCGATTTCTACCTCAGCCCGCTGTGTGAACTGATTCCTTGTGAAGTACACCCGCGATTGGGAGTCAGGTTCATTGATTTGCTGACCGGTCTGGAACACACGAACATTATCAGAGGCTTGGACTCTAACGTACCTTAATGCACACCAAGCATCGCTATATTGCAATTGAGGGTGTAATCGGTGTCGGCAAGACATCGCTGGCACGAATACTCTCTGAGAAATTGAACGCCAGGTTGGTGCTTGAGAATCACGAAGAGAATCCGTTCCTCGCTCAATTCTACAAAGATCCCCGGCGATACGCGTTTCAGGCCCAGATCTTCTTCCTGCTGTCTCGGTTCAGGCAGCAGCAAGAATTGCCTGAACCGGATTTCTTTCACTCCGCGCTGATTTCGGACTACATTTTTCCGAAGGATCGCATTTTCGCATACATAAACTTGAGCGAAAATGAGATTGCGCTTTATGAGAAGATTATGGGCCTTCTGGAAGTTCGAGTCAGGAAGCCGGATATCGTGCTCTATTTGCAGAGCTCTACTGAGCGGTTGCTGAAGAATATTAGAACGCGCAGCCGGCCCTATGAAAGGGATATTTCAGAAGAGTATCTGCGTACTCTGAATGAGGCGTATAATCACTTTTTCTTTAGCTACGACGAAACACCGCTGCTGATCATTAACACGACGCAGCTTGATTTTGTGAACAATTCAGCACACCTTGCGGCCATAACTGCAGAGATTGAACGTGAACAGGTCGGAACCCGCTACTTCAACCCGGTGGATATCTAAGATGTTGAGAATGCTCTTGATGGTCATTGCGGCTGTGCTGGCGGTACGGCTTTTGCTGAACTTATTCCGACCACGTGGTCCGAACACCAGAGTGGGTGGTAAGTCGCACGATCAAGCAGGCGGCCGCAAGTATGATGATATTGAAGACGCCGATTTTCGGGAGATTAAATAGATGAAGCGCGAGATCGTCAGTACCAAGTCAGCCCCTGCGGCGATTGGACCATACAGCCAAGGCGTGAAAGCGAGCGGCAACTTCGTGTTTTGTGCCGGTCAGATTCCGCTCGATCCTGCGACAATGGAGATTGTCGGAATCAATGCTGCAGAGCAATGCGCACAAGTTATGCGGAACATCGACGGGTTGCTGGCCGCCGCAGGCACGACTTTTGACAGCGTTGTCAAGACTACGATATTTCTTAAGTCAATGAGCGACTTTTCTGCCGTGAATGAAGTCTACGCAGCGCATTTCAAGAGCGAGCCACCCGCGCGGAGCACAGTCGCGGTGGCAGGCCTGCCTAAAGATGTGTTGGTGGAAATAGAATGTATCGCCCTCTTGCCATAGTTGCCTTGCTCGTCTGCCTCGCTCTCTCAAATTTGGCAATTGCGCAGTTAAGCACCGATCCCGGGAAGCCAAAGAAGAGCACAACAGGTGCGGTGTTTCGCTCTCTGGCAGTTCCCGGTTGGGGACAATTGTACAATGAGGCCTATCTGAAATCGGCGGCGTTCCTAATTACGGAAGCATCGTTCATAATCGGCATTTCCCGCTATAACGACCGTATGATGGCCGCGAAAAAGGCTGACGTGTTCGAGAATGAACGGTTTTATCGCAGCAACCGTAATAAGATGATCTGGTGGTTTGCCGCCGTAAAGCTGCTGTCGCTCGGCGATGCTTATGTTGACGCTCAGTTATTCAAGATCGATATCTCACCGTCGCTGACACCGGAGGAAAGTCCGGGGATGCTGCTCAGCGCAACGGTTCGTTTCTAACTTATATACTTATGCCGTTTCTGGATAGGTTTGTTGTTGCAACTCTTCCGCTGGTTCCGAAGAGCGTCGTTCGCATTATTGCATCGCGATACATTGCAGGCGAAAAACTTGAAGATGCGGTCCGCGTGGTGAAAGATCTGAATACCCGTGGACTAAAAGCTACTGTTGACGTCTTGGGCGAGTTTGTCTCGGACCCGGCACAAGCTTCGCAGGATATTGACGCCTACCTGAAGCTGCTGGACGCAGTCGTTGAGCATAAGCTTGACACAGGCGTTTCCGTGAAGCTGACCGCCGTAGGTTTGTCTATCAGCCCCGACCTCGCCCGCAAGAACTTACGGATTCTCTTGGATGCTGCCTCGAAGCACAACACCTTCGTGCGCATTGATATGGAGGATTCGCCGTATACGACCGAGACTCTGGCAATCTACAACGAGTTTAGATCACAGTACAAACTTGGAATCGTGATTCAGGCTTATCTTAGGCGATCGATGGATGATGTGAGGCGTTTGATGGACGGTGGTCCGACTAACATTCGCTTGTGCAAGGGTATCTACGTTGAGCCGGAGTCTATTGCGTACAAAGGCAGACGGGAAATTCAAGATAACTTCCTGAGACTTCTTGAGGTCATGTTTGCCGGCGGTGCGCAGGTTGGGATCGCAACTCACGACCGTTTTCTCGTGGATGAATCCGAAAGGATTGTGAAGTCGTGCGAAGTTCAGCGGAAGAACTACGAGTATCAAATGCTCTTGGGGGTCTTGCCGGACTTGCGCGACGAGATTGTCTCCCGTGGACATCGCATGCGAATCTACGTCCCGTATGGCGATGCATGGTATGGATACTCGACCCGCCGTCTCAAAGAGAATCCTGCGCTTGCGGGACACGTATTCAAAAGTATGTTGGGTCTTAAATAGAATTAGAATTCCTGCAAACTGAGGCAGAATCTGGGTCACCGCGGTACATCGTGAGGTGACCCTCTCTCTGAGGAGCTATGACGATTCGCGAAGACTGGCTGAACACCATTACCTGCGGCGACTGCTTTGAGTTGTTGCGGCAATTACCGGACGAGTCCGTCGATTTAGTTGTGACGGATCCGCCGTATGGCATCGACTATCAGTCGAATCGCCGTGTCGCGCGGGAAAAGCTCCCGAAATTTGCGAATGATGTGTCGCTCGAATGGGTCGCCGTATGGGTGGACGAGATCTATCGTGTGTTAAAGCAAGACACGCATTTCTACTGTTTCATCCGTTTTGACACGTATCCCGTCTTCTACTCCGAGATAGCCCGTCGCTTTGACGTGAAAAACTGTCTGATTTGGGTGAAGAACAACCACGGAAGCGGAGATTTGAACGGGTCATACGCGCCGCAGTATGAAATGATCGTGTTCGCCCAAAAGGGTAAACGGCATTTGAACGGCAAGCGCGATTCGGATGTGATGGAATGCGACAACGTCCCTTCCGCACAACGCTTCCACTCGACACAGAAACCCGTTGAACTGTTGCGCGTCCTGATTGAAAAGAGCAGCGACCCGGGTGATATTGTGCTCGATCCGTTTGCGGGGACTGGCAGCACAGGACTTGCATGTCAGGCCGCCAGTCACAATGAAGGAGATGGACACGAACGGAACTATGTGCTTTTCGAACTGAATGCGGAGTTTGTCAGAAAGGCACGCCAGGGCGGGCTTGGAAAGCAGCAGACGTTGCTTGATGTCAAGCGTGATAAGTCGAAGCTGCCGGATCGCAAGCTGCGTTCTACTGCCAGACCGCGACGGCATAACGCACGTAAAGACCAGACGCTCTGGCTTCCACTCGATTAAGGTAAGTGTTTCGTGCAGAAGGGCCCGTCTTGTGACGGGCCCTTCGGTTTTCAGCAAAGTCGACACTTGCCAATGAAGTCAACTAATCACTCCGAGGGACTTTCCAACTTTCTTGAAAGCTGCGATCGCTGTATCGAGATGATCACCGTCATGCGCCGCGGAAATCTGCACGCGAATTCGTGCTTGGCCTTTGGGAACGACAGGGAATGAAAAGCCGATGACATACACGCCTTCCTCAAGCATCGCTGCGGCCATCTCCTGCGCTTTGTGAGCATCGTAGAGCATGATAGGCACGATAGGGTGCTCACCGGGTTTGATGTCAAAGCCGGACTTTGTCATAGCCTCTCGGAAATACTTCGTGTTCGAGTGGAGCTTGTCACGAAGAGCGGTCGTTTCGCTTAGCATATCAATGGCGACCGACGCACCGGCGATGATTGGCGGAGGTACGGTGTTCGAGAACAAGTATGGGCGCGAACGTTGCCTGAGCAGTTCTACGATTTCCTGTCTTGCCGCCGTGAATCCTCCTGACGCCCCGCCCAGCGCCTTACCTAAAGTAGACGTGATGATGTCTACTCTCTGCATGACTCCGTGATGCTCATGAGTGCCGCGGCCATGCTTGCCCATGAATCCTGTGGCATGCGAGTCATCCACCATTACCAGCGCGTTGTATTTCTCCGCAAGGTCGCAAATTTCAGGAAGCGGAGCCAGCGACCCGTCCATCGAGAACACACCGTCAGTCGCTACAAGTCGAAAGCGTGCATCCTGTGCTTCCTCCAGCCGCGCTTCCAGATCCTGCATATCACAATTCTTGTAAATGTATCGCTTCGCCTTGGAAAGACGGATTCCGTCGATAATCGAAGCGTGATTGAGAGCATCTGTGATGATGGCGTCTTCTTCCTTCATCAGTGTCTCGAACAACCCGCCGTTGGCGTCGAAACAAGAAGAATAGAGAATCGCATCGTCCATGCCTACGAATTTCGCAAGCTTGTTCTCAAGTCGCTTATGAATGTCTTGTGTCCCGCAGATAAAGCGGACGGAAGACATGCCGTATCCGCGCTCATTGAGCGCGGTTTTTGCGGCCTCAATGAGTGCGGGGTGGTCGCCCAGACCGAGGTAGTTGTTTGCGCAGAAATTCAGCACGTCCCGTTGTTTCACGCGTATTTCCGCGCCCTGCGGAGACTCGATGATCCGTTCGGATTTATAAAGTCCCGACTCTTGAATACTGGAGAGTTCTGTAGCTAAGTAATCTTTGAGAGTATTGTACATAATTCACTTTACCTATTGCAGTCTTACAGGAAGAACGACGAACTGCAGGCCGTGGAACATCAATCGGCGCTGTAGTGTCATTGGAGTTTCGTTGTGAAGGATCCGTGTCCAGAAGGTATCTTTCCAGAATAAGAGCCTAGCCGCGAAGAAGACAGAATTCGGATAATCCTCATGAACTTCAAGACAAAGACGCTCAATCTCAGCCATGTAGTCGATTTCGCAGCTTGTTCTGGCTTCTGCCTTCAGTCCGTACGAACGGGCAAGCGTGACATACTTCTCTGTCTCTTTCTGCACTTGAGCATTCAAGGCTTCGAGCTCTTGGGCACCCTTGAAGCGTCCCGTGTCAATGGCGCCGACAGAGACGAAGACGAACTGTTTGAATCGTCCGCCAAACAACCTCTGAGTTGACAGTAGCAAGTGTATTCCCTGTCCGCTGAATCTCTGCACCAACACAACGGCAGTTGGTTCACTCGGCTTGAGCGGCTCGGCCTTTACAGTGGAGTCGCCAAGATCAAGCGTGCCGAGAATGTCATCCAGCTCTTTCACCTTCGCTTCAACTTGCCGATAGTGGTTTCGAATTTTCAAACAGAGCGCCAACAGAAGGATCGTGATCAGAATGACCAGCCAGCCGCCTTTGGTGAACTTGATGCCGACCATCATGACCAGCAACAGAGCGCTGACCAGCAAACCAATGAAACAGACTATGAAATGTCTGAACCACGTGGAGTCTTCCTTGCGCTTGCTCCACCACATCCGCGACATTCCTGCTTGGGCAAGCGTGAAGTCCATAAACACGTTGATCGCGTAGAGCGACACCAGCACCGTAATATTGCCCCGCGCATAGAGAATGAACCCTGTGGCGGCGGCGCCCATCAACAGGATCCCGTTCTGGGTGACAAGGCGTTCGGATAGATGCCCAAAACGGTGCGGCAGCCACGAGTCTTCAGCCATATTCGCAAGCACGCGCGGTCCGCCGATGAACCCCGTCTGTGCCGCGACGAACAGCAGGAGCGCAGCCGAAAACAACATTATGGTCACAAAAATTGAGCCGATATTGAGGCCGGCGACGCTCCAACCCTCTGTGATTTGGCCGAACAGCATCGCATTCAACGTACGATCTTCGTGCTCGGGAGTCTGCCACAGAAAGTAGTTCAAAAGCAGAAATGCGGCAAGAAAGGACAGGGACGTCGCCATGTAGATCATGGTCCGCTTGCCCGTCTTGACGCGCGGCTCCTTTAATGTCAGCATTCCGTTAGCTACAGCTTCGATACCGGTCAAGGTACCCGCTCCCATCGAAAAGGCATGCATCAGCGCGGCAATAATGAAGAACAGACCTTCTTCACGATAGACATCCTGGCCGTGCGCTATACTCTCCGCTGCGCGCGCCGGAAACTCCGGCAAATGGCTGAACAAGCCATAGGTAACCAGACCGACGTGCGTCACCACAAAAATGAGAAAGATCGGAAGCAGAATCAGAATTGATTCCTTCAGTCCCCTCAGGTTCATGGTCACGAGCAGGAGGACTGCGCAGATCGCGACGATCATCCGATAACCGCCGTATTCAACCGGCAGAGTGGAGAAGATGGCGTCCACCCCTGCCACAACCGACACCGCTATCGTCAAGACGTAGTCGATTACGAGACCCGAACCTGCCAACGCGCCCGCTTGCGGCGAGAGCAGTTTCGAGGCAACCAGATATCCGCCGCCGCCGGTGGGGAAAAACTCGATGACTTGCATATAGGCCGCCGAGATGATCCACACCGTTCCCGCAATCATGATTGCCAGAAGGGGAGCGAGAAAGTCTACGCCGCGAAGCGCGAGAAATGCTTCTTCCGGACCGTAGTTCGCGGATGAAATTCCGTCGGCTCCCAGCCCCACCCACGCGAAGAACGCGATCAGCGACATGCTGTGAAACACCGTAGGGTCAAACGGATTCCGGCGTTTGCCCAAAACAGCACGCCTGATCCGTGTGCCCAGCGAGAGCTTCTCGTCAGTCACGGGAGGTGGTGAAGGAGTTCCTGTACGGACCACTTAGACGGCCTTGGGCAGTCCACTGGGATAAAGCACGACCTTCAAGCCCTCACCCGCAAGCTTCGTCTGAAAACCACGCTCGAAATCGGCTAAGGCGAAGTGGTGCGTGACGACTCGCTGAGCAGTCTTGAGGAACTCTCCCTGCAAAAGTGCCAGCATATCCATCCAGGTATTGAAGATTCGCCTCCCGAAAATGCCGTGAATCGTGATACCTTTCAAGACGACGTCAGACGAGAAATTAATGGACATTTCTCCGGATGGAAGCCCGAGCAGCACAAAGTGGCCGCCCATCCGCAGCACTTGCAAAGCGTCTGCATAAGCCGAGGGTGCACCGGACATCTCGAGAACGGCGTCCACGCCGCGCTTACCCTGATCCGCCGTGCAAATCTTCAAGAATTCTTGGTGCTGTCTTTCGTCGCTCACGTTGAACACGGCGTCTGCACCTTCATCTTTGGCGACTTTGAGAACGTAATCAGAAATGTCGGTCACATAGATCTTCTTTGCGCCCATGATTCGGCACAACGCCACGGCCAGAATTCCGAGCGGTCCGGCGCCGGTAATCGCCACGTCTTTGCCAACGACATCGACGCTGCGAACAGTATACACGGAGTTGCCGATTGCGTCGAGGTAGGCTGCAACTTCCAATGGCAGGTCAGGGGGGAGGGGAACTATTGCAGATGCGGGGATGTTTACAAAGTCCGCAAAGGCTCCGGGCTGATCTATTCCACCTACTGTCTGCGAAAGACACCAGTTGCCGTTGCCGGTGCGGCAGTTATAACATTGTCCGCAGGTCCAGTGCATTTCGGCGGAAACAAACTGGCCGACCTCCAAGCCCTCCACTCCTCGACCCATTGCTTCGATCTGGCCGCAAAACTCGTGGCCAATCGTCAACGGCAGACGGGATCGCATTCTGTTCATGAGAGATGGCTTGGCGGCATAAATGTGCACGTCAGTTCCGCAGATCCCGGCTGCGCGGACTTTGATAATGACGTCGTGGGGCGTTGTGGCTTCGGGGACTTTTGCGTTACTAAGATAAGTAAGGCCGGGATCGATAGAACTCTTCTGAATGGCTTGCATAGCAGGAACTTATGGGGTTGTAAATTGAGAGGCGGTTGTGTAAGTATTGAAAATACCTAATCGCGCCGAATAAAGCAATGAGGATACTCTGGGTCATCATTATCATAATTTATTATTTAATAAATATTTACAATTGAAGCACTCGAGATAAGCGGACTCAAGTGGTGCAGTCGTATTAAAGACTTGGCGCCAAATTGCCGATACTTCAATCGGTAATAAGCCTTTAACGAACCGGGTGAGTCAATCATGAACCTGGACACATTTCCCTGTCAGAATCCAAGCTGCCCGGACTTCAACAAGACCGGCGCTGGTAATATCAATCTCTACACGCGTTACGGTCGCAAGCAAGTTCGTCTGCTGATCTGCAAGACGTGCGGCCGGACCTTCAGTGAGCTCAAAGGCACGCCTTTCTGGGACAGCCGGCTCGATTGGGACACCATCGAGAAGATCTATCGCAGTCTGCTGAAAGGCAGTGGCATTCGTGCGACGGCGCGTGAGTTCAATCTCTCCAAGAACACCGTCAAGCGCTATCTTCGTCTTGCCAATAAAGACTATCAGACCGTATTGAACTTCCTGCAGGAGCGGGGGGTGGTTTCCAACGGCGACTCACAACTCCGTGAACTGTTGAATCAATTCACGAGTCGCCGCCAAGCCTCCGACCGCGCCTCGATGGCAGCCGTGTAATGGGTTCGGGCAGAATGTATTGAGGGCAAAGCGGCCCGCCACTCATGTGGCGGGCCGCTTCAATTGTCACGGTTCAAGTAAAGGCTTTATCCATTTCCGCCCGGCCTTAGATGCGAGCACCAGCCGTTCTCCAAGTCAATCCAATACGATCCCCCGCCTGCGAAGACGAGTTGAGCGTAGCGGCTTCCGTCGAAGTAGATGACGAACGAGAAGTGCACGGATCTCTCGACGTCCCGACCCGGATTGGTATGCGTGTTAATCCAGACTCCGGTGACGGCCAGTTCACCGTCGAGCGGATACGGATACGCGAGTTGATTCGTGTGCCACTGCAGGTCGGTTACAGACCAGACGTAATGTGACTCAAATGTGCGCACGTTTTGACGGAAACGCGAGCGGAATTCACCTTCTGTGTTTCTCTCGCCCTGGCCGTTGACAGTCCATACATCGAAGATTGGAAGCAATCCGTTGACTTCGATAGTATCATAGTGGGCAACCGTCACGGAGCGGTTTCCGCTGTTACTCTCGCGCGTTCCTTCGACCGATAGCGTCTGCTCCATGCGCGCCGTGACACCCGGAATATAAAACTCCGACCACACGTCATTCACATCGTAGAAATCCCGGATCTTGACAAACGTGAAACCGTTACGCTGAACCACCAGCGTGTCGTCTAAGGCTCGTTCTCCGTCACGCTCACTGACATTGAACCCGCCTCCTTCGCCGCGCCACATCCGGAGCATGCCTTCTTCATCACTTGCCAATGCGGTTCCAAAGTCCTCGGCAATGTCGTCTCTGTCTTCACTCGTGGGTTGAACGGACGGGGCACGATCATCGTTTTCACCCGAGCAGCCTGCTCCAAGCAGTAAGGTCATTCCTGCTGCGATCAGAACTGCCATCATGCGGTTGCGTAGCTTGTTCATGTTTGTTCTCCTGCTTTTGTTCATGTTCGTCGTTCCTTGTGAAAAGAGCTTTCAGTCGGACTTGCCCAGCCATACGTTGTCATAGCAGTTACTATATTTAACTTTCTGGATCTTTGTGAGGTTCCAACGGGGATCATAATAATTTAATAAAAATAGACTTATGACCATTTGCGAGTATACATTTCAGGGACTTCACGGGCAGCATCTCCTGGAAACCTCGACTTAATACAGCCCCGCTTGCTTCTCACCCCAAACTCCGCTAAATTCAAAGTTCGCATTGATATCGGGGCGTAGCGCAGTCCGGTAGCGCATCTGCTTTGGGAGCAGAGGGTCGCTGGTTCGAATCCAGTCGCCCCGACCAGATGAAACAGGCACTTACGTGCCTGTTTTTCTGTGTAACACTACACATCCCGTCGTCCTCGCCTCTTTTTCTCCAACTTTCTCCTTAATATCAATCAGAACAAACATTTGTTAAGTCTAATAAAATGAAAATTTCACTTGACCATCCGTTCAAATTGTCGTATATTGATCCCAGCTAACCACCCAAAATACTGATCCGGAGGAACCGGGCAGACTGGCCAACTGTGGCCCGCCCACGCTTCAGTGTCTTGGCGACTCAGCAACCACCTATCGTCTTGAACCAACTTAAGTAACTCCGATCGCGGGGCGAACACAAGCCAGCGCAATACAGACGACCACAAAAAACGGGGAGCTGCCCCGTCTACCCGCTTGACTTTGCTCTTTTGATATTGTATCTTGTCCCTTGAACAGTTGTTCATGCCGGCCTTCGCCGGTTTCTTTTGACAAGTAATTTGAACATATGTTTAGACTCTTATGGATGGCACTGAATTGTTTGATCCCATAGAAGTTATCGCCCTCTTCCAGCACGGTAAGTTAACCCCGCTGAAGTTCCGCTGGCGCGAACGTGTCTACAAAGTGTTCCGCATCAACGGGACGTGGAAACAGAAGGACGGTTCCTCTATGTATCACTTCTTTTCAGTCAACTGTGACGGCCCCGAAGTCTATGAGCTGTCCTTCAACAACGAATCCCAAGCTTGGCGGATGGAACGCCTAAGACACGAAACATAACAGATGCGTAGCGGCGGCACGCCTGCCGTCCGAAGTGAGAAGAACCATGAGCAAAGTCATCTTCCACGTCGATCTCGATCAATTTTTCGCCGCCGTCGAGATGCGTGACAATCCAAACCTGCGCGGCAAACCGATCCTGGTCGGCGGATCTCCCGGCGGACGCGGCATCGTCACTACGGCGTCTTACGAAGCCCGCAAGTATGGTGTGCGCTCCGGAATGCCCATGCACGAAGCTCTACAAAAGTGCCCGCAGGCCATCTGTGTGCGCTCCGATACGAGCCGTTACGTGGATGCGTCGCGGCGGGTGCGGGATGTCCTGATTGATTACACTGACCGCGTGGAATTCATCTCGATTGATGAAGCCGCGATGGACGTGACCGACGTCGTCTGGCATTGGCCGGGTGTTGGAGCGTTGGCCCATGAGATTCAGGAGCGCATCGAACGCGAAGTGGGAGTCACGGCATCCGTCGGCGCGGCGGCTTCGCGCTGTGTGGCGAAACTTGCCTCAGGTATGAACAAACCGCGCGGCTTCACGCACATTCCGCCGTCGAAGATTGGCGAAATCATGGGACCGCTTCCGATCGAAGAGATGAACGGCATCGGTCCGGCCACCAGTCACGTCCTGCACGGTTTGGGGATTCGCACGCTGCATGAACTGGCCATCTATCCGACGGAGATTCTGCGCAGGAAGCTCGGCGTGCGCGGCCCCGAGCTGCAGCTGCTCGCGCGTGGCGGAGGCAACAGCACCGTTATGCGCAGTGACGAGCTGCCTCCGGAAAAATCCATGAGCCACGAGACGACGTTCCACGAAGATCAAACGTCTGCCGATGCGATTCTCGGGCGGATGATGTTATTGGCTGAGAAAGTTGCCCGCCGGATGCGCACAGCCCGTTTAACGGGTCGCGTGGTGACGGTGAAAATTCGCTACAAGGGCTTCGAAACGGTGCATCAGCAGAGAAAGCTCGCGCGCTTCGTCTACATGGAGTCGGATATCTTCATGGCGGCGAAAAAGATATTCGAAGAGATCTATGATCCTTCGCGGCCCGTGCGGCTGGTCGGAGTGGATGTTTCGCAGTTGGTGCCGATGGCGCGCGTGCTGCAGCAGGAGCTGTTTGCTCCGCGTCAGGACCGCGACGCGCTGACGCACGCGTGTGACGACATCAAGGAGAAATTCGGTGCCAATCTGATTGGCTATGCGGGGAATATGTTGGGCCCCAAGGATCGCTTTCACTCGGCTCGGCGGGGCCGCGAATTTGGTGCAATTTCCTTTCGCTTTAACGGGATGAACGGCAGATGACAAGCATGTGACAGAGTCGAGAACAGGATGCAATGCGGCCCGGGTGCATCACCCGGGGATCTGCCCGGGCCGCGACCAAAAACTCAAAACTCCCGGTGTGCGGCACCGGGAGTTTCATTAACAATCTGGACACCCACAAAGGCGCGCGGGTTTCTGCCGGCGTTGCGAAACCCCGGCCGGAGGCTGGGAGATTGCGGTGATGGGGAGAATTGAATTGGAATACAAAAAGAGAGAGCAGATCCCGGCGCGGATCGCCTCCACATCAACCTTGCTCTGCGAAGTCAGTCGAACACGAGGCAGTTGACAAAGCCGGTATTTATGTGTATATTCCGCGTTCAAATTCGAGGAAACTGGATATGAAACCCGATATTCATCCGACATACAGACTGGTTACGGTGGAGTGCGCCTGCGGAAACAGCTTCCAGACGCGCGCTAACCGTAATGAAGACATCATGAAAGTGGAAATCTGCAATGCCTGCCATCCGTTTTTCACGGGTCAGCAGAAATTGGTAGATACGGCTGGCCGTGTGGACAAGTTTCTTAAGAAATATCAGAAATTTGCACAGAAGTAGCCTGCTCCTAAGATGTGTTGCTGGGCGGTGTCTCGCTGGAGATGCCGCCTTTTGCACGTTTTAGGGGTCGCTCACAAAGCATTAATATGAATCAAAATAGCAATAATCGGCGGGAGATGTCTGCCGAATTGGCAATGGGCGGACAAGCCCTGATCGAAGGTGTGATGATGCGCAGTCCGCACCGAGTGGCGATGGCTGCACGCAAGCCGGACGGGGGGATAGCCTTGAGGGCATACCCGTATCATCCCATCACACGGCGGAATAAGTTCTATGGACTACCCGTTGTTCGAGGTGCGATTGGAATGGTTGAAGCGCTTAAGATCGGGATTGACGCGCTGAACTGGTCCGCCGAGCAGTCCGATCCGAATCAATCCGAAGTCCAGAAGCAGCCCTCGCTGTGGGAGCGGCTCTTGGGACTGCTGTCGACTGTAACAGCCATCGCGGTGGGGTTAGGCATGTTCATGTACCTGCCTTATCTCCTTGCGAAGCTGCTGGTCGGTGGCGAAGAAAACCAAGTTCCATTTCACTTGGTGGCGGGTGCGGGGCGGATTGCAGCGCTGGTCGCCTACATGTGGGTGATCTCGAAGTTCAAGGACATTTACCGCGTTTTTCAATACCATGGTTCGGAGCATAAGACGATTTTCGCCTACGAGCAGGGTCAAACGCTCGAGGCCTCGCAGGTTTTGAAGCAGACACGCTTTCATCCGCGCTGTGGGACGAGTTTTCTGCTGATTGTGGCCATTTCCGCAATTATCTTCTTTGTGGCCGTAGACAGCCTTGTGGTAACGTTCTGGGGGCCTTACAGGAACACGCTGACCCGATTGCTGGCGCACCTGCCGCTGATTCCGCTGGTGGCGGGCCTGTCCTACGAGTTTCTGCGGTTTTCGGCCAAGCACGTGCGGAATCCGATTGTCAATGCACTAATCCAACCCGGACTTTGGCTGCAAAAGATCACAACCAAAGAGCCGGAGGGCGCCATGTGCGAAGTCGCGATCTGCGCGCTGGAAGAAGCACTCAGAGACCCTGTAGAGACAATTGAGGTGGACACGGTCTTCCCGCCGGGTTCCCATCCGCGGGCGAAGTCTCCGGCTGCCGTCGCTGCCATGTTCTAAGGATTGGCCCGAGCCTTGCGAATCCGCCAGAGTGGGGCGGTGCGGCAAGATAGCCGGGAGGCTTGCATTGTTCGCAAGAGGTTTGTATCTTCAGAGGTTAGCTGAGTGAAACCGCGAGTCATCGGTAAGGAATTAGCATGAAGACCATCAGTCAATTACTACTCTGTGTGACCCTGCTGACCTGTGCAGCGTGGGCCAACGAAGACCCCTACGCTTCGCCGGACTGGGGATACAGTTTTAACAATGCGCACTATCTGCCTCATGCGGCCCCACCTGCGCTGGAAGCGTTCTGGCACAAGCTGATTCCGATGGTTGAAGCGCGTCACACGGCGGAGTCGGCTTATCTTCGTGAGTATTCCGCTGAATTGCTGGATTACGCGCGTGACGTGAAAGGCTCACTGGACGGGGGTTCGAAGTATCAGCGGCACTTCTACAACAAGGCGGCGAGTGATCTCGTGCGCAGTTGCAAGGAGCTGCACAAGCTGAGCTACGGCGGTCCGTCGCATGCGCTGTATGCCGAAATGCGCTCGGTGGAAGAAGCCTATATCCGGCTGGCAAATTTGTGTGAGTAATTCTCCCTTTGGGAGACTGGGAAGCGGGTCAGCCCGCCCGATGTGGGCGGGCTGATTTGCTTCAGCCGTAGCGGTGCCGCCGGTTAGTTATCAATCCGTTCAGCAAACTACCTTTAACGAATTCCTTGCCGAATGCAGCCGCTGAAGCGTGCTGTTTCGGCCTTCGCATCATTGGGTTCAAACCACTGAAGACTCATTTGCCTGAAGTTGGCCATTGGCAGTTGGCCGAGGGCGCGACTGAGCTGCACAGGCAAAGCTGCCAAACACACTATCTAAACACACGTATATGAATATTGGCATCATCGGTGCCCCGCAATCGGGGAAGACCACCGTTTTCCATCTTTTGACCGGCACAGAGCCTGATCCAAACGCGCTACATAAGCGCGAGACGCTGCGCGCGGTGACACAGGTTCCGGATGCGCGCGTTGACAAGCTTGCGGAGATGAGCGAGTCGCGCAAGGTTATCTACACGACCGTCGAGTATCTCGACACGCCCGGACTTGAGGAGGGCGCGTCGAAGCAGAGCTGGTTTGAGGGAGTGTTCTCGGGCGAACTTAAGAATGCGGACGCGCTGGCGCTGGTCGTGCGTGGATTTGAGCTGGCTGGAGCGCTGGAATCGGCCGATCCGCCGCGCGACATCCGCCGAATACAAGACGAACTTATCTTCAGCGATCTGATTGTGATTGAAAAGCGGCACGAGAAGCTGCAGAAACAGGTGCGGGTGAAGTCTCCTACCGCTCAGGAGACTATGGAGCTTGAGGTGCTCGAACGTGCCAAGGCGCAACTTGAAGCGGGACGTCCATTGCGCGTGCTTGAGCTTGGTGTCCACGAAAAGAAAGCGCTGCGGGGATTTCAACTCTTGAGTGAGAAGCCAATGCTCGTCGTGTTGAATCTGTCGGAAGGTGATTTGAGCAATGCCGAGGCATTGGCAGCTAAACTCTCGGGGATGTTTGCCCACGACGGAATGGCTGTGATCGGACTTTCGGCGAGTATCGAAGGAGAAATCGCCCGCCTCGACGCGGAAGAGCGCGCGGTATTCATGAGTGATTTGGGCATCGCGATATCAGCGCGCGATCGAATCATTCAAGCCAGCTACAAACTGCTGGGTTTGCAGAGCTTCTTGACTACAGGCGACAAGGAGTCACGGGCGTGGCCGATTCACATTGGAGAGACGGCGGTGGAGGCGGCAGGTGTGATTCACAGTGACCTTGCTAAGGGATTCATTCGCGCGGAGGTGGTTCATTACGACGATTTTGTGCGTGAAAGCGGTTACGCGGGCTGCCGGACGAAAGGGCTGATCCGGCTCGAGGGGAAAGAATACGTCGTAAAGGACGGGGACATTCTGGTCATCCGGCACAGCGGATAAGCGAGAACTTCAACCACTACTTGAAGACCCGATGCAGAAGCATCGGGTCTTTTTTTGCAATACAGCTGAGTCAGTTGCCGAACTCAAACACATTCAGCGCGGAAACCGCACAAAACGTGCTGAAACACTTGCAAGCGAGGGACTTCGCGTCGTCGAGAGTCCGCATGCTCCGCAAATACGTGGCATGCACTTTGCGAATTCTCGGCGTGATGCAAAAGACACCGCACAGCATGTTGACAACAGAAAACAGCAGGCAACGGCACATATGAGTTCGCGGCTTCCCAACTTGCTGATCAGCAACGAGCTGATCACGCAGGAACAATTTCTGATCTTCAAGTCGCGTCAGAAGGACTCGGGCAATTCGGTGGTCACCGAACTGACCAAATTGGGTGTTGTCAGTGAAGACCAGATTGCTCAGTTCATAAGCACCTACTACAGCCTTGAGCTTGTGGACCTTGAGAAAGTTCAAGTTCCGGATTCCGTGCTCAAGCTACTCTCCAAGGACTTCATTCAGAAGTATCAGGTTCTTCCGCTCAGTCGTTCGGGGAAGACTCTACGGGTCGCCCTCGTGGACCCGAGCATTGATTTCGTTCTTGAGGACATCAAGTTTATCACCGGCTTCAACGTGCAGCCAGTGGTATGCACAGAGACTCAGTTTCTGCGGGCGATTGAGCGCTACTACCAGATGGGTGGGACGCTCAACAAGATTCTGGCGGACATGGGGGATGACACGGGCGTCGAAGTGGTCGCTCAGTCCAACGATCCGGAACTTGACAGGCTTAAGGAAGAAGTCGAGACCGCGCCGGTTGTCAAGCTGGTGGACGGCATTCTAACTGATGCGATTAACAAGCAGGCGTCGGATATTCATCTCGAACCCTATGAAACGCAGTTTCGGGTACGTTTCCGTATAGACGGAGTGCTGGTCGAGGTGATGTCTCCGCCTAACCACTTGAAGGCGGCGATTTCATCGCGCATCAAGATTATGGCCAAGCTCAACATCGCCGAACGGCGCGTGCCGCAAGACGGCCATATAAAGATGAGGCTTGGCGAACGAACGGTCGACTTGCGTGTCTCGACGCTCCCGACTCTGTTTGGCGAGAAGATCGTGATGCGTATTCTGGATAAGTCAAACCTTACGCTCGATCTGACTGCGTTCGGCTTTTCAGAGAAAGCATACGCAGACTTTGAAAAGGCGATTCGCAGTCCGCACGGGCTGATTCTTGTCACAGGTCCGACCGGATCAGGAAAGACGACGACGCTTTACAGCGTATTGTCCAAGATCAATACTCCGACCGTCAACACGATGACTGCCGAAGATCCCGTAGAATACAATTTCGCGGGGCTGAACCAGGTTCAAGTGAAGGAAGAGGTGAATCTAACCTTCGCTACAGCCTTGAAGGCGTTCCTGCGGCAAGACCCGGACATCATCATGATTGGTGAGATTCGCGATCAGGAGACGGGTTCCATCGCGGTAAGAGCCGCTCTAACGGGCCACTTGGTGTTGTCAACACTGCACACGAACTCCGCAGCGGCAACCATTACACGTATGGTGGATATGGGATTGGAGAGATTTCTCGTGTCCTCATCGGTCAATCTCGTGGTCGCACAGCGTCTGCTACGAAAAATCTGCAAGAAGTGCAAGATTCCGGTTGAAGTTCATCCCGAAGCTCTGCGCGAGGTCGGAATGGATCCTGAACACTACAAAGGTCACACGTTCTATCATGGGGCCGGCTGCCTTGAATGCAACAGCACAGGGTATCGGGGACGAACGGGAATCTACGAGGTGATGCCGATGACGCCAAGACTCAGGGAAATGGTGCTCGAAGGGAAGAACACTCATGAGATTGAGGAACTGGCGGTAAAAGAGGGCATGCTAACCTTGCGGATGGATGCGGTTGAGAAGTTCAAGAACGGCGTAACGACAATAGAAGAAGTTCTGAGAATAACGGGAGAGGGCCATTAACGATGGGCAGACGGCTTCAATTGTACCTCGAACGACTTTCACTCGATGAACTTCTTTTCCTTGAAACAGAGATAGAGCGTCGCAAGGCGAAGTTCAAGCGAGAGTATTCAGTTCTCGCCATCCAAACGGAGCAAAAGCTTTTGACTGTCATGCAGCGGCAGACACTCGGTCCAATAGTACGCGAGCTCCGACGCCACTATAATGAGAGTGCCGCCGCAGGCGGCGGGCTGCTGTTGGCGTTTACGCCAGAGGTATCAGTACTATTGCATCGCGACGTGACAGGAGCTTCCGTTGCAGCAACACAATTGCTAACGGGACTCGCAGAAATCAATGGGAAGATTAGCAACGAGTCGCATCGAATCGCTCTCAAGCTCGGTTTAGCGACAGGCGTGGATGTGCTGGCTGCCGGTTCTTCACGCTGTGTCCGCGGTTCGTCGCTTGTGCGAAGAGCGAGTCAATGCGCTTGGAAGAGTCCGGCGGGATCGATGCTCATCGACGAACGTTCTTCACAACTGTGGGAGCCTCGAAGCATACCTGTACGAATTCCGATCGAGATTGAAGGCAGTCCGCTTTACAGGGTGTCGCCGTCGGAGATCCAGATGTCGCCTGTGGAGGTTGGGGACGACAGACTGCAGGAGTTTTTAAACCAAGCTATCAAGTTGGGAATAACAACACTAAAGTACGGGTTGCTTCGCGAGGATGCCGGTGACTCAAGCAACGGTGCGTGGTCCAAACCGGTCGCCCGTGCGGTCATTACGATAGAAGCCTACGACGCAAACTCTGAAAAGAATATCACTTTTCAAACGCGCTGTGCACTCACAGAATACGCCAACAAAGTCGACCATATTCGACGTATGATTAGTAACAGAGGGCTTGGATTAGTCAAGCATGAAGAAGCATCACAGATTACCGCATAAACCTGGGAGCGTCAGATGACAGGCAAACTTGATGTTCGAAGACTGCTTGAAGAACTGATTCACTCTAAGGGAAGTGACCTGCATCTCACGGTCAATAGCCCTCCGCGTGTAAGAGTGGATCAACAACTGGTTCCTCTAAAATATGATCCTTTGACTCCGGAAGACTGCAGGGCATTATCATACAGTATTCTGACAGACAAGCAGCAGAAGCGGCTGGAGCTTGAGTTTGAGGTTGACTTTGCCTTTGGCATCGAAGGTCTTTCCCGCTTTCGTGGAAACGTTTTTTTTCAGCGTGGCTCCCTGACAACTGTGGTACGAGCCATTCCTTATCAGATTCCGCCGATCGAACAGCTACGTCTGCCGAGGATCTGCCAGACATTCTCGAACAAGCCGAAGGGATTAATCCTTGTCACTGGGCCGACCGGGTCAGGAAAGTCGACTAGCCTTGCGGCGATCATCGACCGCATTAATACCGAAAGACCGGTCCACATCATAACAGTTGAGGACCCGGTTGAATACGTTCACTCTCACAAACGAGCGCTCATCAATCAACGAGAAGTCGGCGCAGATACAAAGAGCTTTGCAACGGCTCTGAAGTATGTGCTTCGCCAGGACCCCGATGTTATCCTTGTCGGTGAAATGCGCGATCAAGAAACGATTCAAGCGGCACTGACGGCTGCAGAGACCGGTCACCTCGTCTTTGCAACGCTTCACACGAATTCAGCAACGGAGTCGGTGAATAGAATCATCGACGTGTTTCCTCCTCATCAGCAGGGTCAGGTCAGAGCACAGCTCTCGATGTCCTTGGAAGCAGTGATGACGCAGAAGCTCATACCTCGAAAATCGGGACAAGGCGTGGTGCTATCTGCGGAGGTAATGATCTTGACACCGGCAATCCGTGCACTCATTCGCGAAAGTAAGGTGCATGAAATGTACGGAATCATACAGGTGTCTCAGAAGTACGGCATGCAGACGCTTAATATGTCCCTTTACGATCTTGTCATGACCAAGCAAATCAGTCCGGAACGTGCGCTCATGGTTGCCAACAATCCTGAGGAACTTCAAAGGATGATCGGCGGAACCGCGCAACAATCAGTGAACGTCCCGGGCCGGCCAACTCCTCAAACACGCTAAGCGCGGAAGACTTATGCCAGTATACCTCTACACAGGCCGCGGCGCCGGATCGAAGCAGATCAACGGCGAGATCGAGGCACAAGACAAGCAGGAAGCGATATCCAAGCTCCGCCAGCGACGGATCGTTGTGCAGGAACTTCGGTCAAAGCCGAAGGAAATCAAAGTCGGCGGTATTGGCGGCGGAGTTGGAGTAAAGGACCTCAAGATATTCGCGCGTCTATTCGGAACGATGATCAACGCAGGTCTTCCGATCGACCAGTGTCTACAGATTCTTGTCGATCAAATGCAGAACAAAAGATTTCGTAGAACGATCGCGGAAGTGCACAACCAGGTGGCAGGCGGAGAATCGCTGTCCGAAGCGATGAGCAAGCATAAGGTTGTGTTTGACAATCTGTTTGTGCACATGGTGAATGCAGGCGAAACAGGCGGTGCCTTGGCCATGGTCTTCAATCGACTTGCGGTCTACCTTGAAAAGGCCGACGCCCTGCGCCGCAAGGTGAAGGGTGCGATGATCTATCCATCGGTGATTGCCTGCGTGGCGATTGGAGCGACGATCTTTCTGCTCATGAAGGTCATTCCGGTATTTGCGAACATGTTCAAGGACTTGGGGGCGGACCTGCCGAAACCGACGCAGTTTGTCCTCACGCTCTCGAACATTGTTCAGCAGACGTTCTTTCCAGCGCTCGGCGTCGCAATCGTCGGCTTTTTCATATTCCGTCGCTGGCACAAGACACAGAACGGTCGCGCAACTGTGGACAAATTCCTTCTGAAGACGCCCGTCATCGGGGGAGTGATCAGAAAATCCGCCGTAGCGAGGTTTACGCGGACACTCGGTGTCTTGATCTCGTCCGGTGTTCCAATTCTGCACGGGCTGGAGATAACTGCACGGACAGCGGGTAACGTCGTTATTCAGCGCGCAGTCGACAAGGTTAGAAAGGAAGTCAGCGAAGGACGCAATATCACGCAACCGTTGCTCGAGACAGCCGTGTTTCCGGCCATGGTGTGTCAGCTCATTGCGGTCGGTGAACAAACCGGGCGGTTGGCAGAGATGTTAGAGAAGATTGCGGACTTCTACGATGAGGAAGTCGATGCGGCTGTAGCGGCGATGACGTCATTGATTGAACCGATTGTCATCGTGTTGATGGGTATCGTAATTGGTGGTCTGCTGGTATCGATGTATCTGCCGATGTTCGACATGATCGGTGCCATTAAGTAACAACTTGCAGGTCTACGGAGTAAATGAACATGTTACGTGAAAAGATCCTGCTGGTAGATGACGAGCCAGCGCTGCTGTCGTACTTGGAAGAAGTAGTTCGAGAAGAAGGCTTCCGAGTTACGAAAGTCAACTCAGCGCAAGAAGCTCTCGCGGCACTGGAAGAGGAAGTGTATTTGTTGGTCATCACAGATTTGAGAATGCCAGAACTTGACGGCTTAGAGCTTCTGCGCAGGATCAAGGAGCGCGATCCGCAGCTGGGAGTGATTGTGATGACGGCGTTCGCTTCGTTAGAGACAGCAGTTGACGCCCTTCGGCTTGGAGCGATGGACTACATAACGAAGCCGCTGCACGTGCAAGAGATTCAAGTCGTCTTGCGCAAAGCAGTGGACAGCATTCACCTTAAGCGCGAGAACAGACGCCTCAAAGCACAGCTTGCTGTCGAGTCAGGCGAACCGAAGATCATCGGGAGCTCTGCAGAGACACAAAGCATGCTTGAGCTGGTCAGGCGAGTCGCACCATCGGACTCGACAATTCTGATCACCGGCGAGTCTGGAACGGGCAAGGAGCTTATCGCGCAGGTTCTTCACTACTACTCAGAACGATCGCGAGGGGAGTTCGTCACCGTCAATTGTGCTGCTTTGCCCGACACCTTGCTTGAGAGCGAGCTGTTTGGGCACCGACGCGGCAGCTTTACGGGAGCGGTGCGAGACAAGGACGGTCTGTTCAAGGTAGCAAACGGAGGCACGCTGTTTCTGGACGAGATCGGCGACATGTCGCCTTCTCTGCAAGTGAAGCTCTTGCGCGCCTTGCAGGAGCGGGAAATCTTACCAATCGGCGCGACAAAGCCGATCAAGATTGATGTGCGAGTTATTGCGGCAACAAACGCGGACCTGGATCAGAAACAGCATACCGGTGAGTTTCGCCCGGATTTGTATTACAGGCTCTCTGTGATACCCATACACATAAAGCCGCTTAGAGACCGTCCGGACGACATAGCGGATCTTGCTGAGTATTTCCTCGAGCGTTCGTGCCGTAAGATCTCAGTGGCGAAGCGGCGGTTTTCGTCGGAGGCTCAACGCAAGCTGTTGCACTACGCGTGGCCCGGGAATGTACGCGAGCTTGAGAATACCATCGAAAGGCTCGTGATTCTGAGTGACCACGAGCTGATTGATGTCGCCAGTCTCCCGGCGCGGATTGTGGGTGCGGAACAGCGTGTGGCGGCCGCACAGGTGCGTTCCTTAGCAAGCCAGACATTAGATGAAATCGAGAGGTCTTACTTGTTGCAAGTCCTCGAAGAAACCGGTTGGCAGAAGAAGCGAGCCTCAGAGATTCTTGGAATTGACCCGTCGACAATCTATAGGAAGCTTCAGAGGTATGGTATCAGACCACCGCAATAGGGAATTCGTGGCGGTTGGCAAACCGATGTTGCGGATGACAGTTCCAAAGTCCAACGTTTTGCATTGTGCAAAGAGTCAGTAATAGTGCAAGTCATTGAAAAGTATAGTTGCAGTCAAAGCGCTTGGTGTGGCATACACGTTGCTTGAAACAGTGCTGAACGTGGAAGTATCACCAAGTGTCCGTTTAAGCCAAGTTAGGAGAAAATCATGCTGAAAGCAATCCGTAACAAGAAGAACCAGAAGGGATTCACGCTCATTGAACTCTTGGTCGTGATCGTGATCATCGGTATTCTGGCTGCCGTTGCCGTGCCCCGCTTTATGGGTGCGCAGGATCGTGCGCGTGTTGGTGCCGCTCGCGCTGACCTTGACCTGTTCCGTCAGGCATTAGGAATGTTCGAAATTGACAACGCCGACTATCCGGGCGCGCTGACTTTAGCGACTGCACCGACTGTGTTGGTCGATCCGCAAGGGAACCCGTATATGTCGCTGCCGACGGGCGACAATTTCGCGAGCTTCACCTATACATACGATGGTGCGGCAAGCCCGACCTCGTATTCGATTGATGTCGTTTGTCACGACAACGGTGGAACGACGCTTACTGCGACGCCTGAAGGCATCCAGTAAAGCACAAAGCGCCGAAACGAAAACCCGCGACCAAAGTCGCGGGTTTTCGTTTTGCAACATGCAAGTTCGATCGTCGGCATTGCGTATGGTGGGCAAGAAACTGCGAAAACAGTTGCAGGGCGATTGGTTTACGAAGATTGCCGGGCCTCGAAAGCATAGGAAAACAAACAGATACCGACATCGCACGGCATGGCACATGCCTTGCAAACAGATTCATGGGCATAAAGATAACATGGGAAGAAGTTCCCGGAGCACTTGATTGAACGCGGGCAAGGTATCTGAACTGGAAAGGGCGTTCGTTGTAGCGGAATCTGCAGCGATGCGAGAGCTTTTGAGAAAAGCTGAACGCATAGCCCCTTATCGAACAACAGTATTAGTAAGTGGCGAGTCGGGAACGGGGAAGAACGTTGTTGCCAAAGCGATCCATCTAAATGGAAGCATGCGCAACCACTCTTTTGTTTCTGTGAACTGCGCAGCTTTGCCGGAGACGCTCTTTGAGTCAGAACTGTTTGGTCACGTAAGAGGAGCATTCAGTGGTGCGGTCAGAGACAAGCCGGGATACTTCGATGAAGCGCGCGGCGGGACGCTAGTCCTTGATGAGATCGGCGAACTGCCGATGGGAGCCCAAGCAAAACTACTTCGAGTGCTGCAAGAGGGAACGTTTCGACGAGTAGGAGCAGTCGATGAGTGCCAGACAGACGCTCGAATCATCGCGACCACCTCAAGAGATATTGAGCACGAAGTCTCCAACGGCCGCTTCCGAGAGGACCTGTACTATCGTCTGAACGTGGTCCCGCTGCATGTGCCTCCGCTCCGTGATCGCAAGGAAGACATTCTTCCGCTTGTCAATCACTTTCTACTCGAAGCAGGAATTGAGCGGGGCATTGACAGCCTATCTCAGGATTCTGTTGAACGACTCCTGACCTACTCGTGGCCGGGCAACGTCAGGGAGCTTGAGAACGCAGTAGAACGATCTGTGATCCTTTACGGCGGAGCACAAATAGAACTTCCCCGTGCAACGTTGTCGCGTGTCGAAGCCGACGAGCTGTCCGTGACGCTTCCGGAGGACGCACTCAGCATAAAGCAAGCCCTCGCTCAACTGGTGCCGGAGATTGAAAGCGCATTGATAAAGCGAGCACTGAAGTTAGCAGGAAACAATCGAACGCGTGCGGCAAAGCTGCTTGAAATTTCCCACCGCTCGCTGCTGTATAAGTTGAAGAATTATAACTGTGGATAAAGCGCAAGGAGTGCATGTGATGCAGCGCCGTTTGCCAGTACAGTTTTGGTTACCGATGGGTACGTTGCTCAGCGTAGCCCTATGGTACGGATGTGAACAGAAGGGCGACTTCAGCCCGGTTTCATCTGCGAGAGACAATCTCGCGTTCATCGAGGCTATCATCATTGATCCGCCTGTCATAATGCCACAGGCTACTGCTTCAATCGAGGCGCGGATCGTGAATGAACAGCAAGAGCCTGCACCCGGCGAGAACGTTCGGTTCACCGCCACCCGCGGTAGTTTTGGTACCGCAGGACCGGATACGACTGTCGTTACCGACAACTACGGCAAGGCGCGTACGAGCTACACGGCTCCGGCGGACACAGGCAATGTGTCGTTGCACGTCGAGTTGTTAAGCATGCAAGCAACGCAGACCCGCACCATTTCGGTGACGACCACAGGTTCCGATCCGAACGGACTGGTGTCCGCGATTGCTGACGACGACACGCTATTTGCCGACAACGGAGCATCCAGCACGCGAATACGCGCGCGAGTTCGGACCACCACCAACAATCCAGTCGGCGGCGCAGAGGTGAATTTCTCTACGTCACTCGGTGTGATTACCTCACCTGCAGTTACAGATGCGCAAAGTGGAACGGCAATCGCGACATTGACGTCGACTGAAGCAATCGGGCGCGCCATGGTTGTTGCGAGATACAACGAGAACTCCGACACTGTGTACGTCGACTTTCTGCAGCCGTATGCTGCTCAGTCCATTCTGGTGAATACCTCGCTTGCGAACCTGACAGCAGGTGTTGACTCTACTGTGGTCAGTGCCCGAGTGATTGGTGAGGATGGAGAGACCCTTCGCAGCAACGTAATGGTTACGTTCAGTGCGAATTCAGGAAGCTTCTCTGCGCAAGCTGTGACTACACAGGAAGGCATCGCCACAACTGTTTATCGTGCGCCGGTAACGGCAGGACCCGTGACGATTGTCGCCTCGACCGGCGGCGTAACCGGAAATGCCTTACTCAGCATTCAGCCTGGCGCCCTCGCTTCACTGACACTGTCTGCAGCTGTAGACACGCTCTGGGCCGACAACTCCAGCGAAACGGTCGTACGCGCGCTTGCCCGTGATACATACGGAAACACGGCATTGGCAGGTACAATCGTATCATTCAGTTCATCTGGCGGGAGCATTTCCGAGTCCGCGTCAACTGACGCAAACGGATATGCAAGTGCAACATTTCGCGCTGGTCTGAATCCCGGTAATGCTACAATATCAGCCCTGAATGGCACTGTGAGCGGCAACACAAGCGTCTATCTGCGATCCACGACCGCGGGGCAGATTTCATTAACGGTGAATCCCCGTCAACTTGTGGCGAATGGCTCAAGCACTTCAATTCTTCGCGCTTTAGTACTTGATTCGCAGAATCGTCCCGTATCAAACGGAACAACTGTGGTATTCTCGTCTGAACACGGGCAGTTGGGTGGCGCAGCAGCCGCGACCAGCAAGGGAAACACGGCGATCAACAGCAAAGGGTCAAGCAATCAGTTTGCACAGCCCTGGGAGCGTGCAGAGGGATCAGTATCTGAGAAGGCGCTTCGCGGACCGGACCGCAGAAATCCGATGTTCAGCGTCTACAGTGCTGTGACTGACGGTGGATATGCGATTGCAACTCTTACAAGCTCGACCGTCACGGGAACCGATCTTGTCACGGCAAGCACGAACGGGCTGTCTGCAGAAGAAACCGTAACCTATGTGGCAGGGACCGCCGCGACTGTGACAGTTACACCTGGTGTGACACAGATTCCCGCAGATGGAATCAGCAGCACCCCGATTTCCTGTCGGGTGTATGACGCATACGGGAACGCCCTTGCTGGCGGAATTCCTATCTCCGTCACATCCACGCTCGGGACACTACAGCCAACCTCCGGTTTTACAAATTCGTCCGGGCTCTTTACCACGAATCTGACGAGTTCGCGACAGGTCGGACACTGTGCGATCGTTGCAACCTCAAGTCAAGCAAGCGGGTACGGCGAAGTTGAGTTTACTGCAGCTGAAGTCGCCGGCGTAACTCTATCCAGCGGTAGTTCCTCAGTATTAGCGGACGGCACCTCCTCAACCGTTGTGACGTGCGCAGTAAGAGACGACTTCAATCAGCCTATCAGTGGGCGTGCCGTCAACTGGAGCACAACTGCCGGTATCGGATCGCTGCAGGTCATCACCTCAGTCACGAATAACGACGGTCTTGCCACTGCGCGATTCACGAGCGGCGCATCGAATACAGATGCGTCACAGATCGTGAGCGCGGAAGTTGATGGCGAGTCAGGGTCATACGCGCTGACCATGCGTGGTGTTACCGTCCTTATCCAGGCAAGTCACGTATCACTTCCCGCAGACGGCATTACAACAACCGATGTGCGGGCGACAATTCGCGAGACCTCCAGCGGCGTTGCCGTCGCAAATGCGACTGTGCGATTCGCTGCGACACGGGGAGCGATTGAGCAGTTTTCACTTACGAACGAAAGCGGCATTGCAACCGCGGTCTACCAGACATCGAATGAAGCAGGTGATGTTCAGATCAGCGCGACCTACGGAAGTGCGCTTCGTGCAGAAACGAGTATCACTCTAACGAGCACGGAAGCCCAAGATGTAATCGTGAGCGTTACAAGTCGTCAGTTGCTGGCCAATGGCGTCGCGAGCACACAGGTTCAGGGGCTAGTGCGGGATGCAGGTGGATACCCAGTGCCTAATACGCTGGTGACTTTCACGGCGTATACCGGCGGCACGTTCACACCGCAAACAGCACTCACGAACTCCGGCGGCATCGCATTGTCAACGTTTACAACAGTCGCCTCGGAGACAGACTTAAACGCATCCATTGAAGCAGCGATTGAGAGAAGCGCAACCCCCGACTCGATTGCGCTGTTAGGAGTCAACCTGTCTGCAAGTGGAAACGTGCAAATGCTGCCAGCAAACGGCGCCGCGACCGCAACGATTACAGTGAATCTAAGAGAAGCAAGCAGCACAATCGCTATTCCCAACGCGACGATACTCTGTGGAGCATCGCTGGGTTCAATTCCCGCATCCGTGACGACAAACTCCGCGGGTGTCGCGACTCTGACCTATACCGCCGGTTCTGAAGTAGGTGACGCGAACATCATCGTGCGATACGGTAACCAGCTTCGTGACACTGTGACGATAACGCTCTTTTCTCCATCACCATCGGCTATCGAGCTCAACGCATCTACGAATTCCATCCTCGCAGATGGACAAAGTACAAGCAACCTGAGTTGCCGCCTGGTTGATCAAAGCGGAAATCCGATTTCGAATGTCGCAGTCACGTGGAGCAATGACGGACCTGGAAGTCTCACGTCCGGTACGTCTGTCACAAACTCGGAAGGCTATGCGTCCAACACGTTCCGCAGCTCCGGCAGCATGAACGATTCGCAAAGCACAATTCGCGTAAATTCTCAGTCTGCTTCGGATTCAGTTGTGGTATTCAGCCGCGGAGTCACTGTGCAGGCAAGTGCCCAGTATCCAGCTATGCCTGCCAATGGTGTGTCTCAAAATGCAATCCAAGTGCATGTGAGAGAGACGACAAGCTTGATCGCCGTCTCCAATATGCCTGTCAACTTTGGAACGAGCCTCGGATACATCGTGAACAGCGCGATGACGAACGCATCAGGTATCGCGAGTGCGAACTTGACTGCCGCATCGAACAGCGGCACGGCAATGATTGCATGCTATCTCGGACCACAACTCGGCGACACGGTATCGGTAAACATGTACGCGCCGACAGCACAGACAATAAATGTGACGGCGCAGAATCAATCGGTACGTGCAGACGGCATCAGCTCAATGCAAATGTCGGCAAACGTCTTCGACGCGATGGGAGTGCCCCTTGCAGGTGCACCTGTGACATGGAGTGCGAGCGGAATAAACTATACTCCGGCAGTCACCGTGACCAACGCGCAAGGCACAGCGTCCCTGACATTCACTCCCCCGGCCTACGCAGTAGACCAAACGACGACTGTCACAGCTGCGTCTGGAACTGCGCAGGGATTTACGAGTGTGACACTACGGGGAGTAACTGTTAATGCCTCTGCTGTGCCTAATCTGGTAGTTGCTGACGGCATTTCGACTTCGCAGATTCGAGTTCATGTCCTCGAAACCACATCGCAGATCGCTATTCCACAAGCAACGGTATACTTCGGAACCAACTTTGGGTCTGTCCCGAATTCATCAACGACTGATGCAAGCGGAATCGCAACTGTATCGCTGCAAGCATCTACACAGACAGGTACGGCCGTTGTCACGGCAAGTTATGGCCAAACCTTGACGGCACAGGCCACCGTAACCTTTGCGCCTTCCACTCCGACGACACTGTCATTGACGGCGAACCCGACTATCTTGTTTGCCGACAATAGTGCTACGTCAACCCTTGTCGCCAATGTCACGGATCAGAACGGAAATCCGGTTCCAAATGGCACTCAAGTACGTTTCAGCATACCACCGCAATCCGGTACGCTTGAGAATCTTCGTACCACGACTGGCGGCGTCGCGACAAACACGCTCGTCTCGAGTTCAACGCCAGACACTTTCTTTGTGTCTGCGTGGGCAGAGAGCCACCCGCTGGTTCGAGACAGTGTGCAGATAATCTATCGTGTTGGAGAACCGGCAATCGTCACGCTGTCGGCCTCCGCTGACAGCTTGCGAGCAGACGGAATATCGACGGATAGCATTACGGCAAGAGTGACTGACGCAGTGGGTCATTTTCTGCCAAACGTTGAAGTTCAGTTTAGCACGACGATTGGCAATATCACGGCAAGTCGTACAACTAACGCACAAGGTATTGCGGTTGTTCCATTCAGCTCCTCGCAGACGGGCACTGCAATTATCACTGCGAGCGCAGGAACCGCTTCCAGCACTTACACTGTATACTTGCTGCCTGGAAACCCGAACAGCATTCAATTGAGCTTTACACCAAACTCGGTTGGTGTGCGTGGAAGCGGGCGAAATGAAACGCTGCTGATTACTGCATTAGTGCGAGACGCGAACAACAACCCGGTCCTTGACGGCACGAACGTCTACTTCAACATCAACAACTCCCCGGGCGGAGGTGACTTCCTCTCAAGCACCGGCGCAATTCCGACGATAAATGGCCTTGCAACAGTTGCATACAACAGCGGAACGGTTTCAGGAACTGCCAGGATACGAGCCGTGTGCCAAGGGGTTAGCGGAGTCTCCACCGAAATCCTTATCTATGCCGGTCCGCCGTTCATCGAGAACGTTCTCGACGGTTGTTTGTCGAGCCATATGGCGATCGGGGCGACGCCCTGCAATATGTTCGGTATGGACAGAGTTGGCGAGAGTGTCGAACTGGTTTGTCTTGTGGGTGACCGGTACAACAACCCGGTAACACCGGGAACAGCGGTCTACTTTACGACGTCCGGCGGCGTTGTGACCACGGCGACAGGCTACACCGATTCAGCCGGCTTTGCGCGTGTGACATTATACAGCGGAAATCCGTTGCCGACCGTGAGTCGCTGGCTGAACTCCCTAACAGATCCAAATCTCGGGACAGCAATTCTATGTTCAGACGTGCCTGACCGTGATGGTGTGGCGAAGATCTTGGTGAAGACGGCTGGCGTTGACGCAACAGGAGACAGCGTGTGGGTGTGGTCGACGACGAATGTGACATTCGATTACAGTCAGCCAATTTTAAGCCTACGCGAAGTTACCGTGAATGGTAATCCGAACGAACGGACGCTATTCATTGGTGAGAACGCCTTGATTCGCTTTGCTCTGCACGATTTCAATTTCTGGCCAATGGTAGCCGGAACGGTTGTTACATTCAGCGCAAGTTCGGGGAATGTCTATCCGTCTCAGATCGTGCTTGGTTGTCCGGGCGACACATCGTATACCGTGAGTTTCTTCAACAACCTGACGATCACTGATGATGACGTAGCGACACCGGTGCTTATCAATGTAGATGCTACCTATGGAGCAGCCTACGCCTTCACACAGACATTCACGCTAAGAGCTGCATTCAACTCGCTTGCAATGCCTGAAGAGCGCGGCGAAGAAACCATTCAATAGACGAGGCAACAATGCGAATTAGAAACTTAGCAATAGTTATGGTCGCACTTCTCATTGCGGCCGAAGCACCTGCCATGGTAGGCGGTCCACTGTTTTGCGTCGGCAATCGTGTTACGAGTATGACAGTCGAGGCGGAGCAGGCGAAATTGCGCGTTCCCATGGGTGAGCATTTGGATGGTCGGGGTGGCACGAGTAGTAAGAGGCTCTTTCTCACCGGTCGATATGGCTTACAGGACTTCATGGATGGTTTCGTCAAGATTGGAGCCGCGAACTTGAAGTTCGACGATTTCGGGAATGGATATAGTGGGTTTTCGAGCAATCCTACTCTAGCCTGGGGCGCAGGCTTGAGAATAGGCTTTGCATTTACCGAGCAACTCGAACTTAATGCAAACCTTGCGTATACGGGATTCAATGCCGAAGGTGACGTCACCCGAAACGGTCGGACTATCTCAAATAAGTACCTTTGGCAGGAAGTTAGTCCTGCGCTGACGATCGGGTATAGAGTATCCGAAATTACGCCCTATATCGGCGTAGGACAGACCTTTCTCATGGGTCAACGCGAGTACAATGTTTCATACAATGGAACGGCACTTGCCTTGGCATCCGGTTCCGAGAAGTTTTCTGATAGCGATCAACCAATCAGCCCTATTGTTGGACTTGAATGGCACCTTCCCGATGGTTACTCATTAACTGGAGAGGCTGCCGGCGGGAGTGAAGGGGATTGGAGCCTGTCGATTGGACTCTCACAAGCGTTGAGGTAGGACTCGACTGGAAGGAGTTAGGATGAACACGCACAGACAAATGCGAAAGTTGCAGCGAGGGGTATCGTTGCTCGAAGTACTGGTAACAATCTTGATTGTTACCGGCGGACTGGTTGTCGTTATGTCTTCGTTCGTTGGCATGCAGAAGTCAAGTCGCTATGTCGAGAAGATGGAGACTGCAAACAGCCTTTTGCGGCTTGAAATGGAGATGCTCAGAAACATCCCTTATGCGAGTATTCAATCAAGCGAGGACAACTACGGCAATGCCTGGAGCGACCAGCGCGACTTTCGACGACAGCTGATTGTCACGGATTTGGGAAACTTGAAGCGAGTTCGGGTATTGGTATACTTTGATAGTGACAAGCACGTTGCTGAAGCGACCACGATCATTGCAAGACTATAAAGGACAAAACTACATGGAACCGCAAACAACAAAAAGCGGCATGTGGGCAATCTTAAGGGCTCGGGGCGGATCGCTTCTTGAATTGACGATCGCAATGACACTAGGTGCGATCATTCTTGTTTCGTTATTCTCTCTGTATTATGTTGCCGCAGCCTCAGCAGCGAAGGAAGAAAGCAGACAAGCATCTGTCAAAGAGGGACGATTGATCGCAATGCGCATGGTGCGCGACTTGCGGCTTATTGGGCTGTTTGCCACACAGGATATTGACGGAGACAGCAATGACATCAATCGCGACATTCCTCTCTTGACGTGGAGTAACAACTTGCATGAGGCAATTGAGTTCGCATCAACCTACTCAATCGCATTCACCTGTGACATTGACAACGACTCACTGACTGAAACGATCGAACTCTATCGTAACGCAGACGGCATACAGCAGAATGTGTGGGAGTGGTCGCGGGATTCCGTAGCGTGGGGACAGCGATCTGCGCGGATTATCGGTTCAAACGTGGACGGTTTGCTCTTTCGTTACTTTGACAGAGAGGGGAACGAGATACCGAGTTCCGGGCCTATTCCTGTCGGAGGATACACACTAACGACCGGACAACGAATGCGGATTGCGGCCGTCGAGATGTCACTTGTTGTACGTTCGAATGAAGAGGCGCAGCAACACAACCCGGAGTATCTTTCGCTTCCCGATGGAACATACTGGCGCGATAACTTTCACCGAGAAAAGTATCGATTTCTCGTGTGCGGCAGAAATCTTGGCTTAGGTGCATAGCTCTTTAAGGATGACCATGAAAACGTGTAATGGACAACCAGAAAAGGGCAAGATCAAGGGCGTTGGTCGGCAGAGGGGCATGATCATGATCGCAGCGGTCGTGATGCTCGCCGGCCTGATGTTCGTCGCAACAACAGCGTCTATTAACTCAATTGGCACGGCAAAGGTTGAGACCACGGCACTGGACGAGACTCGCACATTCTACGCTGCGGAGGCTGGAATTGAATGGGGTGCGGATCAGGTTCGGGATTTGCTCATGGTTAACCTTGATCCAACTGATGCTCAATTGGACTCCCTGCCGAGTCCGAATATGGATGGATACACGTACGATCTCTATCAGATTGGTCGGGTAGGATCCACAACGCAGGAAGTGCTAACTGCCGGTGACTACCGGGGGCTCATCGGCTTTGTTACAAGGTATCAGGTTGATGCGCGAGCTACATCCAATCGAACGTCGACGCAGATTAGCCGTGAGTTGCAACATCAGTTCATACCGCTCTTTCAGTTTGGTGTGTTCTACGACGAAGATCTCGAGATCTTCCCTGGCCCCGCAATGACTTTCGAAGGTCGCGTCCACACGAACGCAGATTTGTATATTGGCGCTGAAACAGGTATCACGTGCAACTCGTACGTTACGGCAGGCGGACGAATCTGGCATCATCGTAAGGACGGTGCGCGCATCGATCCACCCGGACCCGTGAATATACGTGATCTTCTTGGAGCTTACCAGAACATGTGGCGCGGAGCCTACTGGTTGGACAATCGTCGAGTCGATTGGTCTGCATCGGCTCTGACACTGTGGCAAGGTCAAGTGCGTGACCAGTCTCACGGTATGTCGACACTTCGCCTGCCTTTGCCACCTGCAGCAGACCAGCACGAGATTATTGAGCGCGCTGACACGTTGAACGACGGGCCGCAGCAGATCGAAACCAAATACTGGTACAAAGCCGGCATGCGTTACGTTGACGGTGTCCTTCGAGACAGCGCGGGTACATTGCTAGTGAACAATAACTACTTTGTTTACACTGTCAACAAGTTCTACGACGATCGCGAAAATCGCTACATGGACGTTATTGACGTAAACATTGGCGCTATGCTAGCCGACAGCGCCTTGCCTGCAAACGGAATCATCTACATCAGTGATTACCGCGGAGCCGACCCAGCGGTTCGGATTCGTAACGCCTCACGGCTTCCGTCAGTGGGACTTTCAATCGCCACAGATTTGCCATTGTATGTGTGGGGAAACTACAATACAGTTAATAAGCGAGGCTCCGCCTTGCTTTGTGACGCAATTACTTTCCTGTCTCCAGCTTGGAGTGATGCAAACTCAAGCGGACCACTCACAGGCAGGAATGCGACTACCATGACTGTGAACGCGTGCATAATGACAGGCCATGTCCCCAGCGTGAACGGCGGACAGTATAGCGGCGGTTTGGAGAATCTATTGCGTTTTCTCGAAAGATGGGGTGGACAAACGGTCACCTATCGCGGCAGCATCATAGACCTGTGGTTTAGCCGTTACAATATCGGCGCATGGAGCTACGGAGACTTCTACACCGCGCCAAACAGAAACTGGGGATTTGACACTGACCTACTTTCACCAAGCAATTGGCCTCCCGGAACGCCTCGAGTCCACACAGTTCAGCGCGGCGCGTGGCGTCAGATTAGCTAAAGGAATATCAGCATGAAACTTGAGAAGAGCCCACAAAAGAACCCTGAAGCAAGAGCGAGGCGCGCCTTCCGTAGTGGGCGTTGGAAAGTCGGCGCTCAGATTCTCGAAGAACAGCTTCGCTCCAATGGCGAAGACTTTGCGAAGTGGAATCTCATAGGTGATCTGAAGTTCCGAGCAGGCGAGCGCGAAGCAGCACTTACGTTATGGCGGCGCGCGCTGGACGGATACATGCAGGAGGCTCTTCACGAGAATGCTCTTGGCGTTGCGAGAAAAGTCGTTCGCATGATCCCGGAGGAAGTCGACGTATATCTCTCGATCTCCGAAGCTTACGTTGGCTTAGAGTATTATGCTGACGCAATTTCTGCATTCCGGACGTTCATAAAACTAAATAAGTCAAGCTCCCCTAGTGAGCGTAAGAACTGGTTTCGCAAGCTGTTGTCCTGCGATGTAAAGCACCTGCATCTAATAGAAGAGGTCCAGCACATCCTCGTTGAGTCACACCTCGAGGATATCGAACTGGAACGCGATGTCAAGAGGTGGGCCGAGCAGATGAGCAACGTGAACGACGTTATTGAGATAGAAACTGAAAGTGAATCGTTTGAGCCTATCTCGATAAGTACACAGGAAGCATCAATGGAAGACGAGATGGGTCTTGCCACGCTGGGCGAGTCTCCTTCAGAATTCAACTCGTCATTTGCAATGTCATCTTACGATACGCGTGACGAGCAAGCAGAGACTAAATACAGCTACAACGATGATCATGACTTCGAAGTCCCGAGTGAGAAATCTGAAGAACCCCTACCAGAGGGTCAAGGGAAGGACCATTATGATCTGGGAGTTGTCTACGCAGAAATGAAGCTCTGGGATGCAGCGATGACAGAGTTCCAGACTGCAAGGCGAGATCAAAGCGTGCGTGGCAAGGCGACCATTGAATTGGCACTATGCTTCAAGAACGCAAATGATCCTCATCGAGCGCTCCGACTTCTCGAAGAGGAGTCGGCGTTAGGGCAGTACGAATCCAGTATTCAGGACGACATTGCGTATGAACTAGGCGTGTTGCATCAGTTGGTCGGAAACACGTCAGACGCAATTGAATACTTGACACAAGTGGGTCATCAATCGGCGCGCTATGCTGATGCAGCGCACAGGCTGGCGGAACTTAAAGCACAATAGGCAAGGCTGAGGGCAAAGACATGGACTTGAAGAGCCTCTTAGAGCTACTCTTTACGAGGAAAGCATCTGACCTGCATTTAAGGGTCGGGAGTGTGCCAGTTCTGCGCATTGATGGTAACTTATTCGGCACCAGGCCGGAACCAGTCACTGAGCGCGAGATGAATGCCTTACTAAGCGAGACGGTGACGACGCAACAGCACGAGAAGTTTTTAAAGGAGAAAGAACTCGATCTAGCTCTGACCGTGCCTGGCCACGGTCGTGTCAGGGTGAATGCCTATTTCCAGAAGGGAACAGCAGCACTCGCATTTCGAGCAATCAAGACAATTATTCCTGGCTTTGCCGAACTGAACTTACCGTCAGTTGTCGAAAAGCTTTGTAACAGCCGGCGAGGCATAATTCTGTTAACGGGTGCCACCGGGTCAGGCAAATCAACAACGATGGCTTCCATGATCGAGCATATCAATCAGACGCGTAGTGTCAATATACTGACCATCGAGGATCCGATTGAGTATGTCTTTAGTAACAAGAAGTCACTAATCGCTCAGCGTGAAGTGCTGATTGACACAGAGTCATTCCTTGCAGCCCTCACCCATGCACTTCGTGAAGACCCTGATATCATCATGGTCGGGGAGATTCGCGACCAAAACACAATGAAGATTGCGCTGCAAGCGGCAGAAACGGGGCATCTTGTCCTAACTTCTCTGCATACCTTAAATGCAGTCGAGGCGGTTAATCGCATCATCTCATTCTTCCCACTTAACGAGCAGGCACAAATACGAAGCATGCTTGCGGGTTCATTACAATCAGTGATCTCGCAAAGGCTTGTATCAAGAAGTGACGTACGTGGTCGTGTACCTTTAGTTGAAGTCATGATAAACACCACTGCAATTCGTGAATGCTTGGTACAGCCCGACAAGATGAACCTGATCCATGGACTGATTGAGGATGACCAAGGAACACACGGGATGCAGACATTTGATCAATCCATCTACGCTCTGTACAGGAAGGGAGTTATCTCGCTCGAAACCGCGCTGGAGAATGCCAACAATCCGAATGATGTGGAAATGGCAGTACGTGGTATAAAGGCGTCAGGATCCAGGCTTGTGGAGGTATCGTAAAGTGCTCAATCGTTCGTGTGACAGCCTTTTGGTGCTGCTGAAGGACTATGGCTCGAGCAACTACAGCGGACAAGCAACGTGCGAAGGCAAGCGGGGCCAACTCATGCTCTGGTTCGTGCGAGGCCACTTAGTGCACGCACACTCTCAGCATGTGGGAGCAGGGTGGGACGCGTTAAGGACTGCCGCCATGGACAAAGTCGTGGTGATCTCCGAGAATCCGGAGTCTCTTCCACCAGAGCGCTCCATTCGAGTTAGTCTCAGTAGGCTCATCAAGAGTCTTGAGGAGGAGCATCGGGATACGGATGTTGAAAAGATGTATATCCCAGTTCCGTTGCATGCGCGGCTTGAGTCAAAGTTCAAGGAACTACAAAGCAGGATACGAGGTCTCTCCGACATTAAGGCATATAGCACCGTGAGCGTTGATAAAAGCTCGGACAGCCAGTCAAATGCAAGTGAATCAGGCAGCGAACCGCATGAACGTATACTGATTGAACTTGGACCACGCGGCGCGACTTGGACGCACTATGCAAAAGGTGAGGAAGTATTGCTCAAAGGCGACGCGACCATGACTACGTCAGAACTAATGCGCGCAGGGGAGGAGCTCATATCTGAGCTGAGAGTCATGAGGGGGAGAGGTGTCGACAAATGAACGGAAAGGCCCTGCAAGATTCTCAGCTCGAGGAACGCCTGAGGCGTACAAGCCTGCTGAGCGATGAGCAGATTGAGTTAGTCCGGGAGCTGCAAAAAGAGTCCTCCATTGGACTTGCGCAAGCACTTGTCGAGTTAGATGTGCTATCGCAGAATGAAGTCGATCGTATCCTGTCATCAAGCGTAGACATACGATTCATCAGGTTAGAGGAAGTGACTATCGAGCCTGAAGCAATTCGGCATGTCCCGGCAAGAGTTGCACGGGAGTTCAAGTGTATTCCAATTAAGAGAAGCGGAAACACTCTCGTTGTCGCTGCAGCCGACCCGAGCAGTACAGCGGTTCGCGATGCTCTCTACTCGGTCACCGACGCAGAGATCGTGCTGTTCTCTACAGATCCTGAAGCTGTCGAACATGCAGTTTTCATATACTATGGCGATCGAAACGGGAACTCGAGAACAGCGTCACAAACGCCTCAAGTCAAAAAGAGTGCCGACGATTATGCGTACTGGAGATTGCCACACGCACAATTGCATACTTTTGAAACGTTCTACGATCACGATGGTGTACGGCGAGCGCGTGAAATTGCGAAGCAGATCGCCGTAGGTGCCGCAGAACCTATTAACATGCCACTCCTCTTCGTAGGTGAAAATGGCAGTGGCAAGACACATTTGCTGGAGGCCATTCAGCAGTACATGTCTCGAAGTAACCCTCTTGTGCGTGGATTGCTCTGCACTGGCGACGAGTTAGTTAGCAACGCACTTGAGTTCATCACAAATGGAGAATTGACTTACCTCCGGTATGAGCTGCTTGACCGCGAGATAGTAATGGTTGATGACATCGGTAAGTGCTTTGGTGTGCCTTTGGTTGAACATGAGTTAACTTGCATTTGCGAGCACTACAGGAGCAATGGGGGAGTCGTCGTATTTACTATGACGCCCGAGGACAGGTGCGCGGGTCCATCCGTACAAGGGTTACGCGATGTGCTGTCACTTGGGACAGAGATTGAGCTTTGCTTACCGTCACCATCTGCGTTGCGCGACATTGCCATTAATCGCGGGGTGAAGGCGGAGACTCTTGATAATGATATCATAGAGGCAGCGCTGCAAAATGGTGGAAGTTGGCCAGAACTTCGTAACTACCTGTGCTCTCGAAAGAATATCTGTGCGAGTAGTTCAGAATCAGAGTGAAAACTGATTCAGCAGCAAAGTTGTATGCGCAGGCAGACAGCTAGGGGTAAGTAAGGAAAAGTAGCACCCACATGTAGAGGTGTCACATGATTGCAACGTGGAGATGCAGATAAGAATGACGAATGTCTTGCAGAACAGTGTGTCAGAGCCGATTGATATCGCATCAGCCGTCCGGACTGCAATAGAGGACGTCTTATATGTCATAGATCCGAAAGGCAATGTGATTGACGCTAACGATAAATGCTGTCGCATGCTTGGTGTCGAGTATTCCACGCTAAGTGCACTTGTGCTCGATGACTTCATCGATAGCCAGGACCGACACATCGTAGAAAGGGCGCGCAATCAAATTGTCACAGCAAGGAAGAGCGCACGTATGGTGTTGACAATACGACCTGCCGGCGGCGGTAAACAGGTGCTTGAAGTCATAGAGTCGCTACTCCAACAGAACGGTCAGGTGCTTGGAATTGTCGGGGTAGGGCGCGACATTACGGAAGAGGACGCCATCGAGGCAAAGCTATGGGAGTGTCAAGAAGACCGCGAATCCGCTTTGGAGCATGCAGTACAGGCTTCGCTCGGGATGATCAAAGGGTACGTATACTCGCTCCAAAACATGGATAACCTTCCCGTGAGCCTGCGCGACAGATATAGAAGTGTCTTAATCGAGGAAATTGAGACACTCGGGCGGAGCGTGGAGAACCTTTTGCAAGGCAGATCTCCCTCTGACGTCAGTACAGCGGCTGAGCTGTATAACCTTCAAGACATTTTGCATGAAGTGCATCAAGCAATGCAAGGAGAGGCACTTCGGCGAGATATTGACCTGACAGTCACTCCAAGCACGAGTGACGTGCTGTTGTATACGAAACCTGATGCCGTTCGGAGAGTGCTTGGCAACCTAGTTGATTACTGCCTGCTTAGAATTACTCACACTGGCGACATCCGCATTATGTGCGTAGACTGTGATGAGTATGTGGAGATCCGCTTAAACAGCTCGGGTCCGACTCCAACTCAGGATGAAATTCAAGGGGTTATGACTTCCACGCACGCAGTGCCGAGTGAAGGACATGGTAGTGCCAATGGGAGCAAAGTCGATCTGTTCGTTGCGCGCGTCCTGAGCAACGCACTTGGTGGTGGCATTATGGTAAATGCATCAGATGGCGGGCGGCTCGAGTTTATTGTGATGCTGCCTCGTCACGTACAGCAGCTTGGTCTAAACTGTCCGGAGCTATTTGAGAGCAACGGACGATAATAAAGTAAAAACAGGGCAAGGTCATGGCAAGACGCAACAAGTATGGGATCGGCATCGATGTTGGAAGTAAGCGAATTCACATCGCAAGCTTGAAGGCAAGTGGCGATGCAGTTGCCGTTGATCAACTGGGCTGTGTTGATCTGCCTCAGGACTCAATTGTTGATGGGTCCTGGATGGATGGTATGGCATTGGGTGACGTCCTTGCGAAAGTTGCAAAGGATTACAACTTGAAGGGGAAGGACGTCGCAGTGGCTGTAGGCGGCCGACAGTTGATGATAAAGAAGATTACCACAGATGACATGTCCGACCACGAACTTCGCGGCGCAATCGAGTATGAAGCGGACGCAAATCTGCCGTTCAACATCAATCAAGTATCATTAGACTATGCACGGCAGAACCAGGACGTGGACAGCGGTCGCATGGAAGTTCTGCTCGTCGCGGCCAAGAATGAAATAGTCTTTGACTCGACAGAACCCCTTTACTGGGCAGGCATGAAGCCCAAAATACTTGAAGCGGCACCTTTTGCTGTTCAGGCGGCTTTGACGGAATCCGGCTATCTTGACGAAGAGGGGATAGTAGGCGCATTGCACATTGGGTTTCAGAGCACGGAAGTCATGCTCTACGAGATGTCTCAGTTTGAGACCAGTCGAAGTATTCCAATTGGAGGGAAGGCATACGTTGAAGGCCTAATCCGACGCTGCGGTTATAGTTTTGAGAAGGCACTTGATACTCTTGCACGTCACAGTCGCACGGAGGAAGAACAGGATGCCATTGACGCGGTTGCACGCTCTGTGAGCGAGAGGCTTGCTGAGCAAATTGAGCGTTCACTTCCAGAATACCTCGGTGTGCTTGCGGAAAAGCCCATGGTGAAACTCCTGCTGTGTGGCGGCGGAGCTGAGTTGCCGTGCCTGCAATCAGCAATGAGGCAGCGCTTCGGACTCGAAGTAGAGGTTGTCAACCCCTTCCGAAGAATGAATAGTCCGTCGAGAAATGTCACAATTTCGGACGGAGGCGGTGCGTCCGGGTATTCATGTGCGATCGGACTTGCTCTACGATCAATGGGCGGAGATCACCCTGGATTTAACTTAATATTTTCGGAAGATAGGCCAGAGGCGAAACGGTCGACTTACCTTGGTGCGGGAGCGGTGGTTCCAATTCTTGGCTTCTCGGCGGTCATGTTAGGCATGATTATCGTCCATCTTAACCAAGTAAGTCATCTCAGCAGTCTTGAGTCACGTTTGCAGTCCATACGCGATGAAACTGCCCTCTATCGCGACAAGATCGCTGTGGTCGAGGATCTATCAGTCAAGCGCGCAGACGTCTCTTCTCGGATTGACGTTATAAGGGAGCTGGACCGCAACAGGTTCGCTCGGCTCGAAGTGCTTGAGATGTTGGCACGGCGTCTACCTGCGCTTACCTGGCTGACAAGCACCAAGGAAGCAGCAACTCCAAACGGTGCGGGGATTCACGTCTCGGGAATCACAAGCTCGAACACAAAGGTCGCGGAATTCATGACGGAATTGCTTCAGGAACCGAGCGTCAAAGGAGTTGACTTGCTCGTCACACAACAGGGTGAGATTGCGGGGACAGAAGTCACAGAGTTCACACTGCAGTTAACGATTCCGACAATCGAGATTCAGGTTGCGAAGCCGAAGAAAGACAACCTGCTCAGGAAGGGCGCCGACGCGATCAAAGAGACGAATGCAGCGCTCGAGGATGCGAAGCGAAAATCGGCACGAAAGTAATTGTATTAGAATAAAGAAGCAGGAGGTACCATGCGTACGCTTGTGTGGCTAAGCGTTCTCGTCGCAACTGCGGGTCTGACCGTATCATGTGACGAGGACATCAACAGCAGCAACAGCTCCGCGAAGGTCGTTGGTTACGTGTATCGTTCCCACGCGGATCAAACCGGTGTCAGCGGTGTGAAAGTAATCATCGAAAGTGACATCGAGTCAGACAATCCGTACACCGGTCCGGACAGGTGGTTTGAAACGGACGATCGGGGATACTTTGAGGGCTTTGTTTTCCTGGGAGCAGATGAAGAAACCGGGACATATGACTACGTGGCTGACTGCCTAATACAGTACTTCTACCAAGATCAGGCAGTTGGAATTCCCGCAGGTGGCATAACACTGTCACCGGGATCAGTGTTTACTATGCCGCCGCGGTACGTAAACCCGTAAGGTGAGCTGAACATGTCAATCAATTTAAGAAGCCCAACCACTCAGAAGTGGCTGATAGCGGTATTCTTGCTCTTCGGCGCCGTATACGCGTACGCAAACTTCGTTTACATGCCGCGACAAGACCAGGCAGTTCGCTTGGAGAAGAGTATCGCTGAAGAGCAGGCATTGCTTGTAAAAGGTAAGCGGATTGCAGCGAATTTTCAGACTGTGCAGGACGATTACGCGCGGCTAATGGCCAGCTGGGACGTTGCAATTGAACTGCTACCGACGGAGCAGGAGATGGACGCACTGCTTAAGAACGTCTCTGAGGAAGGAAGCAAGCGGGATGTCAACTTCTTGTTGTTCAGACCTCTGGATGCTGTCGAGCAACCCTACTACTGGGAGTACCCCATTCAAATCAGGACTCTATCGTCTTACCACAATCTCGGTCGTTTCATTTCAAGCGTGGCAGGACTCAAGAGAATTGTGAATGTGCGTAATATTCGCCTGAGCGCGTACAAGCCAACCAAGGGTCGAAGTCCCTATAGTGTAGAGGCAGAGTTTCTGGCAACGATTTATGTTTTTAAGGAACTCGGTGCACCGGTTGAAGTTGCTCCGACGGAAGAGGAGCTAAAGGGGAGTGGTCGTAAACCTGCAAAGAAGACGGGAGGCCACTAATGAGATTTCTTAGTCTGTCATGCGCAATAGTGTTTGTCATATCTGGAGTACTCGCGCAGGAGGAGAACCCCGCTAAGCGGAAGAAGCTTGCGCCGCGCGAGCCGGTCGCACAGGAGTCTGAAAATGTGGAACGCGAAGGCGAGGTGTTGTCGACCGAGGCTTCAGGGCTCGATTCACTGGGAGTTCTCCCACACGAGATGACAACAGAAGCACAAGGCGGAACGCGGCGAGTGAAACTGGAAACGACAGTTTTCAAGCGCCACGAACCTGTGCAGTATCTCGCGGCTAGCCTGCGCGACCCGTTTCGCGCTCTGGTTTCGGATGAGAAGAAGGAAGGCGAGGTCAAGACCGATTTGCTCCGCATAGAGGACGCAGTATTAACTGGAGTTGTTTGGTCAGATGGCAAGTATCTCGCGATGGTAAAAGATAAAGACGGGAAGAGTTTCTTCCTTCGTGAAGGCGATCAGATTTACAAGGGTCGCGTACTCTATGTCGGACAGGCAGAAGCAGTATTTGAAGTGTCAGAGTTTGGGGACTACAACCGTATTACTTTGAAAGTGCAAGGATAACAAACGGAGTCCGCTCCGATAACAAGCGGAAGGGTGCAATCATGCAGCGAATTCTGATAGGTATCATGCTACTGCTCGGGCTCATGAGCTCACTGGCCTGGGCACAGCGAACGGCGGAGCCTGGCTACGAGCGACGCATTTCCATGAATGTTGAGCAGGCCGACATTCGTACCGTTCTTCGCAGTATTGCGGAGTTTTCGGGGACAAATATCGTCGCGGGTTCGGAAGTCACCGGACCAGTTACCGTGCTTCTGAATAACGTGCCGTGGCGGGAAGCTCTTGACAACGTCCTCCGGATCAACGACTTCGTGGCTGTGGAGGAAAAGGGAGTCATTCGCGTGACGACTCACAAAGACATTGCAAACGCGGAAAAGCTTGAGGCCTTAACAACGAATATCTACAAGGTTAAGTATGCGCGCGCAGAGACTCTCAAGAAGAATCTAACCAGACTCTTGACAGAGCGTGGAAAGATGGAGTCGGACACACGGGCAAACACGTTGATCGTCACGGACATTCCCACGGTCATTGAGTCGATGGACAGAATCGTTGCCGAGCTTGACAAACCGACGGCACAAGTCTTGGTCGAGGCAAAGATTGTCCAGGTAGACGCGGCTCGCAGCAAAGAGTTAGGCGTTTCCTGGTCAGTCGGGAACCTGGGCAACCCGATCGCCAATACGAAAGCTGGAGCGAATGTTGATCTCGGAGTGAATAATCCGACGGGATCGTTCACGTTCGGGAGGCTGGAGAATGGCGTGGAGATAGGTGCGAAACTTAGCGCGCTGGAAGAGGAAAACGCCGCAGAGGTGCTATCTCAACCTTCCGTACTGATAAATGACAATGAGTCGGCGCAGATTACTTCAGGAAAACGCATCCCGATCAACAGGCTTGACGAATCAGGAAACATCATTACGGAGTTCTATGATGTCGCGGTGAAGCTAAGTGTTACTCCGCATATCAACCCGAACAATGAAGTGTTGATGACGCTGAATCCCGAGGTAGCAGATTTAGCAGGCGAAGCTACAGTAACGGGTGGCATCATCATCTTGACTTCGGAAGTAAAGACGACGCTGTTAGTTAAGGACGGAGAGACGGTTGTCATCGGTGGGGTGATTCGTTCAAAGGAAGGCACCCTGAATCGCCGCGTTCCGTTGCTGCACGCAATTCCGCTGTTCGGACGATTGTTTGACTATCAAGTGCAGACAACAGACAAATCTGAGATCTTGGTTTTTGTGACGCCGCGCGTCATCCCAGCAGACATGGCCAAGAACTAAACAAACGAGCCGATTGCTGAGGCCTCTCAATCAATAGCTTGAGAAGCACTTTTGCACAGAAATATGCAGAGATTGCACACCTAAAAGCCCTCGAAAGAGGGCTTTTTAATTGTTTTATTTATATTTACGTGTTCACAAACGCATGGCGCGATATGTGCGGAAAGCTATAGAAAACATTGACTTTCTTGCACAGTATCCGTAGTTTTACAAGATATTCGCGAGAGCAATTCTCCCTCCTCGTGGTTGTGGGTCCTCACGAGGTTCTTTTCCGGCGGCCCGAAAAATGGAGTTCGGTGAATGAAGTTTGGACATGTAATCGCGTTCGTAATTTCCATGACTCTTTGTGGTCTGTCTTTCGCCGGCACTGGCGACCAATGGGCGGGCGTTGACTATTTGAACGGTCGACTGCTACTGGTAATGTCAGAGGAATTTGATGGCCAGGGGCTGGGATTTGATGAATTCGGATTCGTGCATGCGGGAATACCTGATCTGGATGCGCGGTTCGTTGAGTTCAAGTGCCAGAGCTTCAAGAGGCTCGTGCCAGACGCAATTCTGGACAGGATTCCGACTGCCCTGCCGGAAGCATATCGCACCTACCTGCTGGAATTCGACTCAGAAGTCCCGGTTATGACGGTGCTGGAGTCGTTTGCCGCTTCAGAATTCGTTAGCAATGCCGAACCCGACATCTTGTATCGGTTGTTTCGAACGCCGAACGATCCTCAGTTCTCCAGTCAGTGGGACAAACAAATCATGGGGGCCGAAGCCGTGTGGGACCTTACCACAGGCAGTCCGGCGATTATCTGCGCGGGTCTTGACACAGGCGTGGACTGGCGCCATCCGGACTTATCCCCAATTCTCTGGGTGAATCCCGGTGAAGACGTCGACGGTGATCAAGAGGTGTGGTCGTTCAACGACTATCCTGGGGACCTGGATGACCTGAATGGCGTTGACGACGACGGCAACGGCTTTCCGGATGACTTTCTGGGCTGGGATTTCATTTCGGGAATTGGAGGCTGTGCCGGCAACGAAGATTGCGACAACATTCAAGACAATGACATGTTCGGCCGCGAACCTCACGGAACCCATGTTGGTGGTATTATGGTGGCGGCTGGCAATAACGGCATCGGAGTCGCCGGCTTTTCGTGGGTCGGAAAGCTAATGGCTTTGCGCTGCGGATATCTCGCCTCAGACGGACAAGGATACATGCCTCAGTCGGCAACTGTACCGGGTAGCTACTACGCGGTCGCGAACGGCGCAGATATTATCAATATGTCCTATGGTGGACCGGGCTTTTCATCAGTCGCGAACAGTGCAGTTGTGGCTGCTTGGAATGCAGGGCTGTTACTTTTTGGGGCAAGCGGGAACGATAACCAAAGCAGCATTCAGTACCCTGCAGGGTACGAGAACGTGATCGCCGTGAATGCCACGAACTCGAGTGACCGCAAAGCAAACTTTTCCAATTATGGTGCGTGGACAGACATTTCTGCACCCGGAGTTGGGATTCCGAGTACGGTGAACAATGGTGGATATCAGTCGTGGGATGGGACCTCGATGGCCTCGCCCAACGCTGCGGGTGCAGCCGCCTTGCTTTGGGCGCTATTCCCCGATTTGAACAACGCATCGGTCCGCGAGCTGATGTACATCTCGGCATTTAACTTAGATGCTTTAAATCCTAACTTCGTCGGGATGCTTGGAGTGGGCAGAGTGGATGTCCGCACGGCCGCTGCAATGCTTTTGCCGAATCTGAATGTCATTTCAAGCAGTTTAACAGACAACGTAGGTGACGGTGACGGTAGGCTTGAGTCAGGAGAGTCTGCTCAACTTGAGCTGGTGATTCAGTCTTCCCCCGATTGGGCTCCTGCCACGAACGTAGTTGTGAATGTTACTTCAAGCAATCCTATTGTTTCTATCTCGAATGGTACGCAATCAGTTGGTGCACTCGCGCCCGGTGCCGCAGCGACGGCCACCGTCACGCTAACGGCCGGTACGATCGAGGACGGAACATGGCTTGACCTCAACGTAAATCTCACGAGTGACGAGGGATTCAATCGCACGGTAACGTATACAATTCGAGTTGGGCGCGGCAGATTGCTCGTAGTTGATGACGATGGATCAGGAAACTTTCAGTCGTACTACTACAGCTCGCTCATCGACCTTGGTGCGAATCCTGATCTCTGGAGTAGTTCGCTTGACGGGCAGCCCACCTCTTTTCATCTCAGCCACTATCCTGCAATCATTTGGGTCTGCGGCAATGAAACATCGAATACTTTGACGGCAAGTGAGCAAGAAGCATTGACTTCGTATTTGAATGCCGGAGGAAATTTGCTGATTAGTGCACATGGGCTACGCAACGACATTGGCGGTTCGAGCTTCTTCTCAGATTACTTGCGCTCCGCGAGTGACAATAATCTTGCAGGAGACCGAGTGGTCAATGCCGTTGAAGGTGTACCTGTTTTTGATGGCACTCGTCTGCTATTACAAGGCGGTGCCTGTGCTAACAATGGCTTGACAGGCCCGGACCGTATCCTGCCTGTGAACGGCGGAGTCGCGGCATTTGAATACACAACTGCTGGCGGGGTGGGTGCGGTAATGTATGACGGCGCCTACAAGTCAATTTATTTTGCGTTCTCGCTTGAAGCAGGCTGCGGACTTGCCGGAACCGACCATTATTCTGTCGTGCTTTCAAGAACTCTCGAATGGTTTGGTATTGAAAGGGTGGACGTTCACGAGCGTCCTACAGCCCCCATCCCACACTCCGCCCGGCTGATTGGAAACTACCCGAATCCATTTAACCCGACGACCGAAGTGAAGTTTGAGGTTGGCGCCGCATCCAACGTGGAGTTGCGAGTCTACGATATTCAAGGGCGGCTTGTTTCCGAACTGGTAAGTGGCTTAGTCCAGCCCGGCACACATCAGGTGCAATTCGATGGTTCAGGCTTCGCGAGCGGAGTCTACTTTGTGCGGCTCGTTGCTCCTGGTGTTGTCCAAAGCGCGAAGATGGTCCTTCTGAAGTAGATTGTTTCCCGGGGCTTGACTTAGACACACAACGAGGTGTTTCTGTGAGTGCTATGAAATTCAGGTTACTTTGGATTGTATTGCTGCCTATTGCTGCCTATTCAGCTCTGTCATATCCTGAAGGTACGCAGTGGATGCCTGGGCGCGCAATGGTGAATTTTGCGCCGTCAGTCGGTGAACTGCAGACAGAGGTTCCGTTGACGAATCGGGTTACAATTGGCGTTCCTGCCGTCGACGCCTTGCTAGAAAGCTATCAGGTTCAGGCCATGTATCGAGTTGTGCCGGACCAGATTCTCGCCAAGCTGAATCCCGCACCTGACGCATATCGTTTAGTGGTATTCACATTCCCTGAGCACTTCAGTGTACTCGAAGTGTGCGAGGCCTTCCTGTCCTTGCCTGAAGTGGAAAATGCGGAGCCCGACATCACATGGCCCGTGACTGAGACAATTCCCAATGATCCTTTCTGGGGACAGCAATGGGATAAACGATTGATGCGTTGCCATCTTGCTTGGGACTTCGGGCAGGGTGGTGATGAGATCATCGCTGTAGCGGTGGACAACGGGTTCTGGTGGCCGCATACGGACGCTCGAGACAATCTGTGGGTAAATCCAGGCGAGGACCTCGACGGAGATCGTGACCCCTACTGGGACACGGATTATCCGGGCGACATTGATGACTTGAACGGCGTAGACGACGACGGCAACGGGTACGTCGATGACTTCATCGGATGGGACTTCATCGACAATATTGGTGGCTGTGCGCCAGGTGAAGACTGCGATGACCCCGATAATGACACGCGCAGTGTAGGAAACCACGGGACACACGTGCTTGGTGCCATCGGAGCCGTTGGTAACAATGGAGTAGGTGTGGCTGGATGTAACTGGCGCATGAAGATTATGCCGAGCAGAGCAGGATACGAACCAATAAACGGCGAGGGTTTGATCGTAACTTCTGCCGCTATTGCGACCATAAACTGGGCTGTCGCGCACGGTGCAGATATCATAAACATGTCATACGGCGGTCCTGGGTTCAGTAACAATGTGAACAACGCGATTCAGGCAGCGTGGCAGAATGGCGCACTACTTTGTGCCGCATCAGGCAACGATGGCCAGAATTCAATTCAGTATCCGTGCGGATACAACAACGTTGTCTGCGTCGGGTCTGTGAATCAAAACGATAATGTTTCGACTTTTTCGAATTTCGGAACGTGGGTTGATTGTTACGCACCCGGCGACGGCACCCAGTCGCTAAGCACCAATAATAGCTATGCGAATTTGCAGGGAACGTCCATGGCAAGTCCCAATGCGGCAGGCGTGTTCGCGTTGATTTGGTCCATTGTTCCAGGTCTTAACAACTCGCAGGTACGAGACTTGGTGCTTCCCAATTGTATCGACATTTCCGCGCTGAATCCTTCCTACAATCCGGCCGATCTAGGTTTTGGCAGAATTGATGCAGCGAAGGCCCTTGCAGCAATCTATCCATACTTGGCGGTCGAATCCGCGGAAATTGTCAATGACAACGACGATGACAGTCGGCTCGAAGCCGGTGAGACTGGCGAACTACGATTGACTATCAGCAACAGTCCGGAGTGGTTTCACGCGTTAAATGTCGACGTTTCGGTAACGACCGAAGATCCCAATTTGACGCTCACGAATACCAACTATTTCCTGGGAAGTCTCGCTCCCGGGAGTTCGACCACGCTCGCCGATGCTGGCGCACAAGTAACGTGCAACGCAAATGTGACGTTTGCGTACACAACAAGTTTACGTGTACAATTCGAATTTGAAGATGGTGCGGTTTTCGAGCGTACTGCTACTTTAAGAATTGGTCGCGCTCCAATCCTCGTTGTGGATGATGACAACGGTGCCAATCATGCAAGCTTCTACTCTGCAGCGCTTGCCGCGACGGGCTATAACTATGATGATTACTCAACGATTCTTGACGGGGCAATTTCCTATGGCACGATCCAAGAGTATGAGTACATAGTGTGGTCATGCGGGAATGAGAGCAGCAACACGTTGACGGCAACCGACCGTGATGCCTTGCAAGCATTCTTGGATGCAGGCAATGATCTGATGTTTTGTTCACAAGGGGCAGACGAGGACCTGGAATTGCGGAACAGTTCGTTCTACTCTGACTACCTACATGCTTCGAGCGGAGGAGTTAGTGGCGGTACGCAGGTCAATTCAGTCGCAGGTGATCCAATCTCTGATGGTGCAAACCTGATTCTTATAGGCGGCGGCTGTGCAGGGAATGGGAGTTTGAGTCCCTCTGTGATAGGCGGGGTCAATGACGGAATTGTCTTCTACACCTACCAGAATAATGGATTAGGTGCCGCAGTGCGATTCCAGAATTCGACTTATCAGACAGCCTATTTTGGTTTTGCGCTGGAAGCGGCATGTGGTGCCGTAGGATCAACTCATCATCGCGAGGTTGTTCGTCGAGTCATGGATTGGTTTGGTGCAACCTCGGATGTAGATGAAGCGCCGCATCCCATCCCGACCGATTTCCGGGTATCTTCGGCCTATCCAAATCCTTTTAATCCGGAGACGTTTGTTGATCTCGAACTTGTCCGCTCGTCTCATGTTCGCGTCACTCTGCACGATGTGTTGGGTAGGCAGGCCGAGCTGATTGCCGACAGACAAGTTGGTGCGGGCGTGCATCAAATTAGGATAGACGGAACAGATTTGCCGAGCGGTTCCTATTGGCTGAGCGTGACCGTAAATCACCACCCGAATGTGCAGCGTATCGTGCTCTTGAAGTAGATCTATCGAGAATAGCACAAGTAAAAGGGCCCGCAAATGCGGGCCCTTTCTTTAGCGCCTTGCTATCTCACTATAGCCGATCGTCCAGCTCGTATCCGCTTCCAGTTGTTGATTCAAGATAAGCCGCCAGAAGCTTGACGCAGGACTCGAGATCGCGTTTGTGAACCAGTTCGACTGTCGAGTGCACGTAGCGCAAAGGAACCGAGAGTGCACCAACCGCGCAACCGCCGGAGACCATGCGCATCGCCCCGCCATCGGTCCCCCCACGAGGCATTATTTCGTACTGCCACGGTATTCTCTTCTTTGTCGCCAAGTCCCTTAGTTCACGGACAATCTTCGGGTTTGAAATCATCGAACCGTCAAGAATCTTAATGCAGGCACCCTCGCCGATCTTTGAGACATGGTCTTGAGCCGGCGTCCCCGGAATGTCTGCCGCAATTGTTACGTCAAGGGCGATGCCAACATCAGGGTTGATGTCCCTCGATACTGCGATGGCGCCCCTAATGCCAACTTCCTCCTGAGTCGTTGCCACAGCATATATGTTGACCGAATGTTTCTTCAGGAGCTTGAGGGCTTCAATCATCACCCAAAGGCCAAATCGATTATCGATTGACTTGCCAGTCAGACAATCGCCAATTTCGTCCAACTCGCGGGCCATGGTAATCGGATCGCCAACTTCTACCAGCTTCATGACTTGGTCAGCAGGAAGTCCAAGATCCACAAAGTAGTCAGTCACTTCAAGCGACTTCTTCTTTTCTTCCTCCTTTAAGACGTGCACAGGCTTAGCTCCCATGACGCCCAGAAGGCGCTTCCTTGACGTATGTACGTAGACCCGCTGGCTCATCAGTGTTCTTGGATCGAAGCCGCCACACGGATGAAAACGTAGGAAGCCCTCTTTGTCAATATGCGTGACAATGAAGCCAATCTCATCCATGTGACCGGCAAGCATTAGCTTCTTCTTGCCCGATCCCTTCTTATAGCCGACCATGTTGCCGATTGAATCGACGGTCACCGAAAGGCCGAGCTTCTCGAATTCCTCTCGAATGAGTTTTCGAATCCCTTCTTCACGTCCCGAAACTGCGTGACTTTCACAAAAGCGCTTTAGTAGTTTGAAATCCATTGCTCAATCACCATTGTTAACTAACTTGTCGAGACAACTTACCGAATTACCTATAGTAATGCAAGCGTAGCCATTGTAGTCTTTCGTGTTCACATTCGGTCAGCACGCAATCCTTAGTCCATCTGTTTCCTCAGAAACGTCGGTACCTCAAAGTCGTCAAGCGAACTCTCTCCTTCATCACCAACAACGATGGGTTCAATTCGGCCGTTCACTTCTCGAGTCAGAGGCTGAACATTTAACGGGAAAGAATCGGAGAAGCTGTCAATCTTGACCGGCTCGCGGCGTGGCGTGATGGGCATTTCAATAACAGAAGCTCGGACAGCAGGAGCGGTCCTTATCGCATGTGGGCGTGCGTTGGCAGAGACGCGCTTAAAGCCAGTCGCAATCACAGTTACGCGTATCTCGTCATCAATCTTGTTGTCTATCACGGCACCGAAGATTACTTCCGCCTCTTCACCCGCGGCCTCAGTAATCACCGTGGTTGCATCTGCAACGTCATGCAAAGAAAGGTTCGTTCCGCCTGTAATGTTCACCAACACTGACCTCGCGCCATCAATTGAGACTTCTTCAAGCAGTGGAGAGGAGATTGCTTGCTGAGCCGCCTCGACTGCCCGATGTTCACCCCAACCTGTTCCAACGCCCATTAATGCATCACCTTTCGCTGACATGACTGTCCGTACATCCGCGAAATCGAGATTCACCATGCCCGGTTCAGTTATCAGGTCAGAGATACCCCGAGTTGCATGCAACAGTACATTGTCCGCAAGTTTGAAGGCCTCTACCAATGAAGTAGTGCGGTCAACGAGCGAGATAAGGCGTTGATTCGGTATGACAATGAGCGTGTCAACTTGCTCGCGCAGAGCTTCGATGCCCTCCTGCGCCTGCGACATCCGCTTCTTGCCTTCGAACAGGAATGGTTTCGTGACAATCCCGACGGTCAAGGCGCCTTGCTCGCGAGCAACTTGAGCAACAATCGGAGCTGCACCGGTTCCTGTTCCACCCCCCATTCCGGCGGTGACAAACACCATGTCCGCACCAGCAAGTATCTGGTATAACTCCTCGCGATCCTCTTCTATGGCTTCGCGACCAACGTTGGGATTTGCACCTGCACCCAAACCACGAGTCGAATGCTTGCCGATCTGAACCTTACGCTGCGCAGCATTGGACTCTAAAGCTTGTGCGTCCGTATTCACGGCGATGAAATCAACACTCTTGAGACCTGCTTCAATCATCCAATTGAGCGCGTTGCCACCAGCGCCACCGACACCGACGACTTTCATCTTGGCGCCAAGTGAATTGTCAGCAAACATGAATTGCATTGCTGCCATGGAATTGACTCCTTCTCCGATTAGAATATTTCAGATAACCATTTACGAACTTTGTGCGACGTACGAGCAGTCCATGACTCGGCATTTCGACCAGTCGTGACCATTTCAATGTACTGCTGGTTTGCCAGGCGAACTAATCCTACAGCTGTTGCGAACTTTGGTCCGAGTCCCAAGTCACGACCGTCAACCAGCTCTTGCGTTGCGCCGATTCGGACTGGAAGCGCAAATATCTCCTCGGCAATCTCTGCCATTCCTGACATTGACGCGCCTCCGCCAGTCAGCACCACTCCGGCTCCGATTCGTTCGAGCACTCGCGTCTTCTTCAGCTCCTCACGTGCAAGCGTCAGAATCTCTTCCACTCGCGGCCCAATGATGGACACGAGCATCGACCTGCTAAGCTCGCGAGGTTCTCTGCCGCCGATGCCTGGTATCTCTAGGAACTCGTTCTGGCTGATCGCGCGATGATGTGCCGCACCATGCTCAATTTTGATTTGTTCTGCCGAGTCCATTGGAGTTCGAAGTCCCATGGCAATATCCCGCGTGATGTAGTTTCCCCCGCACCCGATCACGGCTGTATGCCGAATAGCGCCGTCTTGAAATGCCGCAAGGTCGGTGGTACCTCCGCCAAAGTCCAGAATTACGACGCCGAGTTCGCGTTCATCGCTCGTCAACACGCTGTCCGCCGACGCGAGCGGCTCAAGAATCAGGTCCTGAACAACCACACCTGCACGTTTGCAGCAGGCAATGATATTCTGTGCTGATGAAACTGCGCAGTGAACGATGTGGACATCGGCCTCAAGTCGCACGCCTGCCATACCAACAGGCATGCGAATACCGCCCTCAGCGTCGACCATGAATTCCTGTGGAAGTACGTGCAACACTCTGCGGTCCGGCGGAAGAAGAATAGTCCGGGCGGCTTCTACAACTTTGTCAACATCACCCGGTGTGACCTCACCTGTCTGATCGCCTCTCCATCGCGTGACCGGGATGACTCCGCGAGAGTTTAGACTTTTCACGTGTTCACCCGCGATTCCGGCCCAAACGGTTTCAATCTCAACACCCGCTTCACGCTGTGCAATCGAGATGGCGTCTGCGATGTCGCTGGCCGTCTGCTCAAGGTTGACGACGACACCCCTGCGCAGCCCACGGGACGGGACAATTCCCATTCCCAGGAGCTGAGGTTCACCGCTGATGCTTGCTGAAGCGATGAGTGCTGCTATCTTGGTCGTACCTATGTCCAAACCGCATAAGATATCCTGCTGGTACAAGGAATTCTTCATGATCGCTTCGTTTCCTCTGCCCGAAGACGGGGCACTTGAAGTGTTACAAAACCAGGAATTGTCAGATCTACAATGGAGCTCGAATCCAATCGACTCTGAAACTGTGAGTCTCTTAGCAGCGCATCTAACGCGTGCCAATTGACGTCGTCGGTCTCTGAAGAAAAGGAAATAGAGAGCAGTGGATTCAACATCACGGCTCCGTAAGCTTCATTGACACGATACATTTCTGCAATATTAGCGGCAAGATTCGGCACAACTGTTCTTAACCGTGCCAGCTTTGACGCGATGGGGTAGAGGGGGTCGTCAACCGACAACGGTCCACAGGAGTAGCCGGGGTTCGCGGCCACCGATATCCACGGTAAGTCGTTTATCCATGACTTTCCTCCACAAGGAACGATATGCAAATCTGCGGTAACGCCAATTTCTGAGTGGTCACGGATTATTCCGATACACTTTCGCTCAGTGACAACAATCTTCAATACGTGTGGTGGAATTCTATTGATATCCACCTGCATGATCCACGGATGGCAAAGTAGTCGTTGTCTAATGAGATCAGTTGAGTACTCTGATAGATTGTGGCCGGGCTGACAGCCGGAAAGTGCCAGAATAGAATCCACGCTCACTTCGACTCCTGGCACGACATCAATACTGCTGCAATGCCAATCGGTCATTCGCCCGACCGCATACTCGACTCCGCTTTTAAGCACTCTTTCCCCAAACAGAGTCACGATCAAGAGACTGATAGCTACTCCAACGATGAGAAGTAGTCGACTTAGATGACGAGGTTCCTTCCTTCGTGATCTAGATTTCAAAGGGGTCGGTGTCGAAGCCAACTGGAAGAATCTCAGTTTCGAGAAGAATGTTAGACATTTCGTAGACACGCTTGCGCACAGTTCGAACAAGGCTTGCAATTTCCTTAGCCGTAGCGCCGCGATCGTTAATGAATATCCCTGCATGCTTGCTTGGCACGACGGCACCGCCTTCACGTAGTCCTTTGCAGCCGGCCTCCTCAATTAAACGTCCCGCAAAACCTCCCGGAGGACGTTTGAAAATTGACCCTGCACTTGGATACTCGATCGGTTGCTTCTCACGTCTTAGTGTCCATACTCGCCTCATTTCGGCCGTTATGCTTGATTTGTCCCCTTTGGCAAGCTTGTACCGGCTGTTGAGCACGATTACTGGATTGAGTTCTGGTGCCTTGCGATAAGAAAACGAAATCTCTGTTTTCGAAATTCGTTCCAAGGATAGGTCTGGAGTTAGCACAGTTGCGTCTTCAAAAACATCTGAGATTTCACGTCCGTAGGCACCAGCATTCATCCAGAGTCCTCCCCCCACGGACCCGGGTATTCCGGACAGTTGCTCCATTCCGGAAAGTTCATTCCGTGCAGCGAAGTTAGCAAGCAGTTGGAGACGCGTCGCAGGCCCGGAAACGAGATACTCGCCGTCTCGATGTACTCTGGAAAGAACACCACTCGATCGAATGACAACACCGCTGAAACCACTGTCTGAAACCAACAGATTTGAGCCAAGTCCAAGATAGAAGTGCTCGAGGCCGGTCTTGGAAATGATATGCATCAATTCAACTAATTCAGCCTCACTGCGTGGTTCAGCGAGCAATCTCGCGGGACCCCCAACTCGAAACGTCGATAGTGGCGCAAGCAGCACATTTTCGCGCATCAAACATGGTGCATGACGGACCAACTCTAACGTGGCGTCACTCACGTACGAGGTCCATGCACGATTTGATCCGCGATCTGAGTAACCGACCCTGCTCCCATAATGACAACGATATCCTTCGGTTTGAGAGCTTTGCGGATTTGAGCAACGACATCTGTGCGACCGTCGAACTCTATGATGCGAGTATCCCTGGCTCTCATTGGCGCAAGCACCAGTTCAGTTGACACATTTGGCAAGGGAAGCTCTCGCGCAGGGTAAATGTCTAAAACTGCAACAACATCAGCGAGGGAGAGCGACTCCGCAAATTCGTTGGCAAAGTCACGAGTTCTGGAAAAGAGATGTGGTTGAAATACGGCTACGATACGCCTGTCAGGCCAACATTGCCGAGCAGCTTCCAGGGTGACGCGAACTTCAGTAGGGTGATGTGCATAATCATCGAACACGAGTGCACCATCGTATTCCCCTTTTAATTCAAAGCGCCTGTGCACGCCTTCAAATTGCAGCAGTCCCTCTTGTATCTTCTCAAACGAAACCCCGGACTCAAGCGACGTGACCGCGGCTGCTGCGGCATTCAATACATTATGCCGACCGGGCAGCTTTATGCCGATAGGAAGCTCATCAGACTCGGGAGTGATTAGCCGAAACTCAGCGGACATACCATGGTAACTCTCATTGCAAATTCTATAGTTCGCACCCTCCGAGCGGCCAAATGTGATTAACGGTCGCTTTATTCGAGAGAGCACTTCACGCGTATGCTTGTCGTCCAGACAGGCTATTACGAGTCCATAGAAAGGAACCTTGTTTGCAAACTCAACGAATGCGTCCTTAATACTTTCAATGTCAAGGTAAGTATCAAGATGCTCAGCTTCGATTGTTGTGATAACGGCAAGGTTCGGGGAAAGTTTTAGGAATGACCGGTCGAACTCATCCGCTTCTGCCACAAGTACACCGCCTTTGCCCAGTGCAGCACCGGTGCCAAGGGCTCGAACCTTTCCTCCAACGATCACAGTAGGTTCCATCCCCGCTTGCATGAGAATCGATCCAATCATGGAGGTAGTGGTAGTCTTTCCATGTGTGCCGGACACAGCAATCCCACTTTTGAGCCGCATGAGCTCCGCGAGCATTTCGCTCCGTGGTATGGTCGGTATTCGATTCTCTCTTGCAAAGCGAACCTCGGCATTCTCAGGGCGTACAGCAGTGGAGAAAACTACAACGTCTGTGCCGGCTGCATTTTCGGCATTATGCTCAAATGAAATTCGAATACCCAAGCTCTCGAGTCGATTTGTTGCCTCGGATCGCACAAGATCTGAACCGCTGACAATAAATCCCATCGAATTCAAAACTTCTGCTATGCCGCACATACCCGCACCACCAATGCCGACCATGTGAATTCGACGAACGTGTCTAAATACTGCGGGAGTCGTCATCTTGCCGCCACTTCCAAGGCGATTTTGGCAATGTCCTTTGATGCGGATGGTTTGGCAAGCCGCTTCATCGCAGCAGACATCGAAGCGAGTCGGTTTGAGTCGGATAACAGCGACTGGACGACGTCGAATAGCTTCTCGCCCGTAAGTTCTGAGTCAAGAATCACGGCCGCTCCACCTTCGTTTTCAACTGAGCGTGCATTTGCCAATTGGTGCTGGTGCGCCGCATAAGGGAAAGGGACCAACACTGCAGGGAGACCGAAAAGTGCGAGTTCAGCTAAAGTTAGTGCGCCTGCCCTGCAGACAACAAGTTTCGCACGTGCATACTGAAAATCCATATCATCAAAGAACTCTTCCCTTACAACTTGCTTACGCTCTCTTAACTGCTCGAATGCTTGACAGTCGAGAAGGTATTGCGAGGCGTTGTGGCCAGTTTGCCAATAAACGGGTAATACTGTTGCAAGTTCGTCAATACAACTCGCCACTGCTGTGTTAATTGACCTTGCTCCGAGGGAACCACCGAGAATAAGAAGGGCAGGCGAATAGCCGTGACCCCGGCTCTGCTCTAGACTGTACGCGCTAGTCAGAATCGCACGGCGCACTGGGTTGCCAGTGACTACAACTCTTGCACCGGATAAGTGACGTTCTGCCTCCTTGCTTCCGAGGCAAACCAAGCGAGCATTTCGCGCAAATTTGCGAGTGGCATACCCTGGAAAGGAGTTTTGCTCCTGCAATATGAAAGGTATGTTCATAAACTTCGCCGCAGCGATCACTGGGGCCATAACGTATCCGCCGGTTCCGATTACGATTCTTGGCTTTAGTTTACGAAGCAAGCGCATCGCTTGCAGAGTACCAATTACGGCCCTCCAAAGTCCGACAATCTTCCTAAAAAAGCTTTTGCCAATGAGTGCTCCAGCATTTATCTCATGGAACAATCTGCCCGCTAAAGCGACGGATCTCGATTCAAAGCTGTTTCCCATACCAATAAAGTGGATTTCAGCACCTGGCGAGATTTCATCAATTGCTTCAGCGATTGAAAGAGCAGGGTAGACGTGACCGCCAGTACCTCCGCCACACATGACGATTCGCAGTTTACACACGGAGCAAAGGCGGAGCGCTAGTGTGCCACTCTACCGACTTATTCTGTTGCTTCGCTATATTGAGCAGCGTTCCTACGGCAGCCATGGACATTACGAGCGAAGAACCACCATAACTTACGAATGGCAACGGTTGTCCAGTGGCGGGCAATAACGCAAGGTTTACACCGACATTGACGATGAACGAGCAGGCCAGTGATGCAGTTATTCCCGCAGCAAGGTAATAGGAAAATCTATCCTGCGAATTCATCGATACACGCCAGCCTCTTACGGCGAGCACTATGAAGGCAGTAACAATGAAAAGGGATCCAATAAGACCAGCTTCCTCTCCAATGATGCTGAAGATCGAGTCATTGTAAGGCTCTGGCAAATAGAAGTGTTTCTGAGTAGATTGCCCCAGTCCGAGTCCAAAGATTCCACCTTGCCCGACGGCAATCAAGGACTGTCTCACGTGATAGCTCGTGGCGAGTGGATCGGTAATCCCCGCGATATATGAGTTAACTCTGTCTAACATGTATGGCTTCAGTAATACTATCCCACACACGCCCGCGAATCCAACGGCAACTGCAATTGCGACTTTCCTCCACTCAAGGCCGAATAAAAAGAACATTGTGAATAGCGATGCTGAAGTAAGGATCACCATTGACAAGTTCGGTTCTGCGGCGACAAGTAAAAGAGCTGAGAGAATGACGATCACAAGAGCATTGAACTTACGGGAACGTTCTCGTGGAAAAGAGGAGTTCTCAATTTCGGTGAGCCTGTGCGCGGTATAGCATATCAGAGCGTATTTCGCAATCTCTGCAGGTTGAACACTTACCCCGAACAATATGATCCATCGCTTAGCCGAAGTTCCGGGGAGCATCGGCAGAAGCAATACAACGACTAAGCCGACGAGACTAACGATCAAGGCAAGCCTCGCAACCTTGTCGAGAAACTGATATCTAATGTGATAGCATAGCACTAGTGCGACTATGCCAAGCAGTAGACGCACCAGATGGTTGAATAAGAACGTTAGTGATTGTCCACTTGCCATCTGCCACGCATGTGCGGCAGAAGATGTGAATACAAATATGACACCCGCAATGCACAGGACCGTGACGGCGGCGATCATTTGAAAATCCAAGTTCTGCCGACGCTTGTGAAGTGGGGAGAGAATTGAAGGCGTCATGTGTTCCATAGACTATAGAGCTTGGACAAGTTTCTTAAAGCATGCGCCACGTTGTTCAAAATTCTGAAATTGATCATAAGATGCACATCCGGGTGATAGAAGAACTATCTGACCGGCCTTGACAACTGAAAGCGCCTTCTCCATCGCTTGGTTAAGCGTGTCTGCAAACATTACCAAAGAGCGGTTGCCGACTTCCTCCCGAACTTTTTGTTGAGCCTCACCAAAGGCGACCAGAAAGCAAATCTTGGTGCCAAGCAGATGACTCAACTGCGCGAAAGACTCTTTCTTTGGCCGACCGCCAAACAAAAGTATTACTTCACCCTGAACCGCTTCGAGGGCGGTCAAAGTTGCAGCGAGGTTTGTACTTTTTGAGTCATTAATAAAGTGAATGCCGTCATACTCTCGTACGTACTCAATTCTGTGTTCGACGGGAACTGCCTTTTTTAGAGAATCACGAATCACAGAGTGATTGATTCCAAAACAGGTGGCTGCGCTTGCGGCAGCCGCCGCGTTTAAGAGGTTATGGGTTCCAATCAGAGACCACTCTCTTGACTGCAAGACAAGTTGGGGTGATGCTCCTGCATGGGTATATAGTCCATCTTGCGCAACAAACCATTCGAACGAGCTGTCGTATCCAAAGCGAAGAGTAGTCGCCTGAACATTTGTTTCATGAGCCGTAAGAAAACCGTCGTTTCCGTTTACTATTGCATAGTCGTCAGCATGCTGATTTGCAGTTAACTTTAGCTTTAGAGATCCGTATGTTTCAACGTCGCCATGTCTGTCTAAGTGATTCTCCAGCACGTTAAGGAGTACAGCGACATGAGGCCTCGCCGTATGAGTGTGCTCCATCTGAAAACTTGAGACTTCTACAACGAATACATCGGATTCACGTGAGGGTAGAAAATCACTCCAAGCATCGCCAATATTACCGACAGCCCTTGGACTAAAGCCGCCAAGTTGAAGCATTTGCGTGATCAATTTCACTGTTGTGGTTTTGCCATTGCTGCCAGTGACACCTATCCAAGGTACGCTGCATTGGCGGCTTGCCAGCTCCAGCTCTGACCACACCTGCGTTCCGAAACGGTCCCATGTTTCGATCCAGAGCGGCTTCAAGGTTACGCCGGGGGAAACGACAACGACATCAAACTTCTCAGCAAGCAGCGTCTTATGCGTTCCGCATTCAGTTAGAACGCCCGCTTCTTCAAGCTTCTCTGCCTCATCTTTGAGTTCCAATCTTGACCTGATATCTGAGACGAGTGCAGTCCCGCCGAGCCGTGAAATTAGTCTCGCTGCACCGATCCCGCTCCGTCCCATTCCCAGCACACCAAACTTGAGTCCACGCCAACTCTCCTGCATCACCGCACCTTGAACATTGTCAGGCTGATTAGAACAAGAAGAACTTGAACGATCCAGAATCGCACAACGACTTTGGATTCGTGCCATCCAAGTTGTTCAAAATGATGGTGAAGCGGAGCCATACGAAAGATGCGTCGTCCCTCGCCATACTTTCGTTTTGTATATTTGAAGTATCCACGTTGAAGGATAACACTAATAGCTTCGGAAACAAAAATACCGCCTATAACGAGCAGGAAGAACTCCTTCTTAATCAGGACAGCAAGTGTTCCGAGCGCTGCTCCAAGCGCAAGTGCGCCGGTGTCGCCCATAAACACTGCAGCGGGAAAACCGTTGTACCAGAGAAATCCGAGTCCGGCACCAAGTAATGCCGAACAGAAAATGGTTAATTCTCCGGCGCCATCGAGATAGATAATGTTAAGGTAGTCCGAAAATCTCACGTTGCCAGTTACGTAACTCATAACTGCGAAGGCAGCTGCGCCGATCGAGGTAACACCTATTGCAAGACCGTCCAATCCGTCCGTGAGGTTTACGCCGTTCGATGTGCCTGTGATTACAATGACGACCATTATCGGATAAAACCAGCCGAAGTCGAGCATTGCTTGCTTTACAAAAGGCAGAGTTGTCTCGGTAACGTGCTGGTGGAAATTCTGTCCGAACAAGTGCGAGTAGTTCATCAAGAATAGACCGATAACAAGACTCAGGCCGATTTGACCGACCAGTTTCTGCTTGGCTACAAGTCCTGCTTTCTTCTTCTTTATCGTCTTCAGATAATCGTCGTAGAAACCAATTGCACCCATCCACAGAAAGGCGAGCAAAGTTAGCAAAACATAGAAGTTCTTCAAATTTGCAAGCAGCAAAGTCGGTATCGCCACGGCGACTAAAATCATCAGTCCGCCCATGGTTGGAGTTCCTTGTTTGCTCATATGAGTGGTCGGCCCGTCAGTGCGAATCACCTCGCCGATTTGATTCTCCCTGAGTTTTCGAATGAGCCATGGACCGATCGCGAACGAAATGAGCAGTCCCAGAACGGCGGCCATGGCGGACCGAAAGGTCAAGTAGCGAAAGAGATTCGCACCAATCAATTCGTCGCGCAGTGGTACCAGAAGATGATACAGCATTAACTGTAATACTCTTCAAGTTTCTGGACAACTCTATCCAATGCCATTCCTCGCGAAGCCTTTACAAGCACTAGATCATCGGGACGAATGTATTCGGCAAGAGGCTGAATCACGTCATCAACTGATGGATAGATCAACAGACTTGCCTGCACAAGGCTCGAAGCCGCAACCTCCGTAAAACGGGGCCCAATCAAGAAAGCAAGCGAAACTCCTGCGTGATCTAGCTCTGAAACGATTTCGCGGTGTGCTTCATCCGACACCTCACCGAGTTCGAGCATGTCTCCCAAGATTGCTACCTTCCGGGGGCTTTGACATAGAGAGAGCGTCTCAAGTGCTGCGCGCATGCTTGACGGATTGGCATTATAGGAGTCGTCAATCACAGTCAGCTTGCCAAACTTTCGAACAGTGACTCTCCCTCTGCTAGGCAAAGCTCTCGAAATTCCGCGCGACGCGATCGAAGGCGGAATTCCTCGCTGTATGGCAATACTCATGGCAGCGAGCGCGGCTTGAGCGGCAGGTCGGCCTGGGACGCTGAGTTCGACGGCTTGTCCTTCCACTTCAAATCTTGCAACCCCAAAGTCATCGAACAACAAGTTTTCGCCGTGCACATAAGCTTCCTCCCACGAATTTTCGGGTAAACTAAATCCGTAACCGATTCGAGTCCTGCACTTTTCGCTTGCAACTACGCACTTCAAATCGTCTACTGGAACGAAAGCCACCCCACTATCCTCAACATAGTTGTAGATTTCAGCTTTCGCTAGCACGATGCTCTCTATAGTTCCAAAAGACTCGAGATGCGAGTGGGCTATCGCTGTGACCAGAGACCATTGAGGATCCGCAATCCTGCACAGGTGCGCAATATCTCCTATCCTTGACGCACCCATTTCGCAAACAAGTGTTTCAGTCGTTGTGTCCGTTTGCAGAATCGTTAGTGGCACGCCAATTTCATTATTGAAGTTTCCTGCAGTGGCGTTCACGACCTGCGTTTCGGCCAATGCGGCCTTTACGAAGTCTTTGGTTGTGGTCTTGCCGACCGAACCAGTAATACCGATGACAAGGCACTTTAACAATTGTCGCCACGCTATAGCGGCATCCGTGAGAGCTTGGAGCGTATCTTGAACGCGAACTATCTTGCCTGTCGAAACGAACTCTGAAACCGAGTAGGTGTTATCAGCCACGACAGCCGCAGCGCCTCGGGAAATTGCGTCGCCAATAAAATCATGCCCATCGCGAGCGCCTTTAAGCGCCCAAAACGTATCGCCTGGCTCTATTGTCCTGCTGTCTATCGAGATTCGTAACGGAGCTGCCTTTTGAAAGATCGTTTGCTCTGTTGAGAAGAGTGCCGAGAGCCAGCCTAAAGTAGGAAGGCTCATAGTCAGTATCCATTTGCGCGCAGCCACTGCTCCGCGACTGCTCTGTCGTCGAATGGAAGTTTCTCACCCATTATCTCCTGATATGCCTCATGGCCCTTGCCTGCGATCACAATGACGTCATCTTGCTGCGCAGCGGAGAATGCCTCAAAAATTGCCGCTCTGCGATCTATGACGACACGCACTTTGTTTAGATTCTGGATCCCGGCCATCAAATCATCGACGATTGCGCTTGGGCTTTCTGTACGTGGATTGTCGGAAGTCAGGTACAAGACATCACACCATTTTTCTGCAGCGCGCGCCATCAATGGTCGTTTCCCCTTGTCGCGATTTCCTCCGGCACCAACCAAAGCGCACAACCTGCCTTTGGTTAGAGCCTTCATGGTTGACAGAATGTTGTCTAAGGCATCAGGCGTATGCGCATAGTCAACGACCACAGTGAACGGGGCGGAGGAACGAACGACTTCAGCGCGTCCGCGAACAGGAGAGATTTCCTGAACTGCGTTCAATACGTCATCAATCCCAAGGCCGAGTGCTTGTGCTGCCGAAATCACAGCAAGCATGTTCATCACGTTGAATTGACCAACGAGGCGGGACCGTACTTGAGAGCGCCCGTTCGGGTGCAGTAACGTGAATTCTGAGCCATTGGCAGAGAGGGAAATGTCAATGGCACGATAGTCTGCCGATTCTTCGACCCCGTATGTCAAGATCTTCCCGCGTACAACTCGGTGAAAGTGTGCGTGGGCGGGGTCATCGATGTTTATGACTGCGGTGCCTTGCAGCATTTCAGGCGTAAAGAGTTTGGCTTTTGCGTCACGATATGCTTCCCAGCTTCCGTGAAAGTCAAGATGATCGCGCGAGAGATTTGTAAAAACAGAGACGTCAAAACTCAGTGAACTGATACGCTGAAGCTCGATGCCAATGGATGTTGCTTCCATCGCGATGTGTGTGCATCCTTGATCCAGCATCCTGCGAAACGCTGCGGCAAGTTCAGGAGCCTCGGCGGTAGTCCGTTCACTTTCAAATTGAACGTCGCCGAAAAACATGCCTAGCGTGCCACTGTAGCCGGCTCTTTTCCCGCACAAGTTTAAGAGTTGAGAAAGAGCAACGGACACAGTCGTTTTCCCGTTCGTGCCTGTAACTCCGATCAGGGTCAGTTCTCTCTCTGGCGACCCTTGTAACGCCCACGCTGACTTAGCTAAGGCAGCACGCGCGGAAGGCACAACGATGCATGGTACGCTGACTCCCGACAGTGCGGCACTCTCTCCAATAACCCCGATGGCTCCATTGGAGAGCGCCTGCTTGATGTACTTCGCTCCATCTTCTTTGAAGCCGGCAATCGCAACGAACACGTCACCTTGCTTGACACATCTGGAGTCATAGGATACACGCGCGACCGATGCAGAGCCGTTTGTGTTCCGGAGTTCGCCGCCAACAGTCTCCGCAAGTTTAGCGAGAGACAGCATAGTGTGCTGCTGAAACAGGCTCCGCAATCACTTTGCAGACAAAACTTGCAGGAACTTTTTCACCCGCCGGTGGTGTTTGTGAAGCTACAATCCCATAGCCGACAAGTTCAGTCTCAAAACCGGCATTCTGCATGCGCACTGCAGCAACTCTCAATGGTAGGCCAACTACATCCGGCACCTGAACTAAGGGAACATCCAGGTAACGAAGTGTGTCGTAAACGAACTTCTCCTGTTGAGTGCTATCAGATTTTGGCTCTGATTGAGAGCTATCCGGATCTGCTTTACCCGTAGCTGAGTCTTTGGGAGGGCGATAAGAGTGCCGTTCCTCGAGGATCTCCTGCGCTATCGCGCCGAAGACCGGCGCTGCAATCTGACCGCCATAATAGCCTTGACCACGTGGATCGTCCACCATTACCAGCAGAGTGTACATTGGTCTGTCCGCAGGAAAAAAGCCGGCAAAGGAAGAAACATATCTATTTGTGTAGTATGACTTAGCTTCTAAATCGACTTTTTGTGCAGTGCCGGTTTTGCCCGCGATTGCAACCCCTTTGACCCTTGCCTGCTTCCCCGTGCCTTCCTCCACGACACTTCGCATCATTTGCGTCAACTCATTGACACAACGCTCAGACAATACTTGCCGCAACGCAACTGGGTCCAGTTCGATTTTCTCGCCGGATGGGAATTCCAAAGCTTTAATCAATTTCGGCTGCATAAGCAGTCCGCCATTTGCGATCGCCGAATAGGCAGTCGTTATTTGCAGTGCCGTAACAGAAAGGCCCTGCCCAATAGCAAGGTTTGAGCGCGTAGGTCCGCTCCAATTCGAAGGCTTTGGAACAACACCTGCCGGTTCGGCAAGCAACCCAATGTCTGTTCTCGATCCGAATCCAAATCGAAGAATCCAGGAGTAGAAAGTCTCCGCTCTGAGCCGCTCAGCGACTTTTGCACTTCCGATATTTGAGGACTTTGCAATAACCTCGGACAGAGTAAGCACGCTATACGCATGGGCATCGCGGAGGACTTTGCCAGGAACTTTGTATGCACCGGATTCACAGTCGATTAGAGTCGAAGGTGTGACCACAGCCTCTTCTAATCCGGCACCAATCGTGAAGACTTTGAATATTGATCCTGGTTCGAATAAGTCTGTAACCGGCCAGCAACGGCGCACATCGTTAGTATAGTTTCCCGGGACATTCGGGTCAAACGCTGGCAGAGTTGAGAGTCCGAGTACTTCGCCAGTGTTCGGATCCATGAGAACAGCACACGCTTTTTCGAAAGTCTTACCTTCCAGTCCTTTTTGAAGGCATCGGTCAAGAATTGTTTGCAGTTGGAGATCAATCGTGAGATAGACGTTTGCACCGGAGTGTCCAAGTTCGTCATTCAGAGGGCTGATCACCGCGGGAACTGTTCTCAGTGCGTCGTTCCACACAAGCATTTCGCGGCGGTCTCCGCGAAGCAGAGAGTCGAGGGATTGCTCGATTCCGGACAGTCCGATTCCGTCAACATTGACAAAACCTAAGACGCTCCCTGCCGCTGTGGTCGCAGGGTAGCTTCGGCGAGCTTCCTTGACAAATTCAATACTAGGTAGGCGAAGTTCCTCAAGTTCCTGCTGCACCTGCAAGTCGACCCGACGCGCTATGTACGTATAGCTCTTGCTGTCGAGTTTGGTACGAATCGTAGACTCTGCAATCGGCAAATAGTTTCGCAGAACAGCAGTCAAACTGTCTCGATTGATATCCTCTTTTGGCCGAAAACCCACAGCATATGAGAGCGGCAGCGTGACAGCCAAAGGCAGGCCGCTGCGGTCCCTGATTTCTCCGCGCGGCATAGCCTCGCTTGCTCGGTCGTAGATTTGTCTGAGCGCGAGATTTCGCCACATGCCGTGCTCAATGACCTGCAAGTGAACCAGTCGGACAACGAATGCAAGCGCAATGCAAATGAACAGCACCGCAACGATGCGCTCGCGTCCCAACCGGCGTTCGGGTTTATCGGAGTGTTTGAACTGCATTTGAACCTGATCTCGTCTAGTGGCGAGGAGTCATCGTGACAAACACCGTGTCAACCTGGTCTTGACGTGATTTCCACCCGTACGTCCGCGATGCCCAATCGGCGACTTCATTATATGGAGCGGCGGTTTCAATCAAGCCATTGAAGTGACGGATTTCCTCACTCAGAAGCATAAGCTTAGTGCGCTGGCGTGCAATATCAATCGTAAGCTGTTGATTGGTGAAATTTCGCCACGCCGCTAGTAACCCAAGCAGGGCAACTATCCCTGCGAAGCTCATCAAGCGAATGAATCGCGCTTGCCGACGCAACACGCGCGGCAGTCTTTTGGGTCGATAAAGGGATGATGGAATGGTAAGCGTGGACAATTAAGTCACAACCTTCTCAATAACCCGCATTTTTGCGCTGCGGGCACGCGGATTCCGCGCGATTTCTTCCGGTAATGGGAGGATGGGCCCGCGAATCGGCCAGCGGCCTTCAGGGCGGGGGGGAGGTGCGAGGGGCGAAGCAGCGGGATCTGAAGGTGGTCGCACCTTTTGCTGCATAAAGCGCTTGACCGGACGGTCCTCAAGCGAGTGATACGAGATAACACAGAGGCGGCCTGAGGATCTCAGCAGTTCCCAAGCGATACTTAGACCGGCATCGAGTTCCTCTAACTCTTGATTCACTGCGATCCGCAGAGCTTGAAAGACACGTGGAAGTGATTTGTGGGCTGTTGCAGCTACTGCCCCGCGAAGAATTGTCGCCAAGTGCTGCGTGGTTTGAATCGCTTCGCGGTCGCGTGCTTGGCAAATCGCCCTGGCAATTCGTGCCGACTGTGGCTCTTCACCCAGTTTTTTTAGCAAGCGCCTTAGCTCCGCTTCTGTCAGGGTGGAAAGCAGATCGGCGGCAGTTACGCCGCCCTTGCCCGACATACGGAGATCAAGCGGACCGTCAAACCGATAGCTGAATCCCCTGCTTGCCTCATCGAGCTGGTGCGACGAGACCCCCAAGTCCAAAAGAATCCCCGAAAAACCAGAAGGAGACCACTCAGATAACTTGCTCAAAGCGTCGGAGAATCGTATATTCCAAAGTTCAATGTCAGGCGTCAGATTGCTGCGCGCTTCCGCAATCGCCTCAGGATCTCGATCTATACCGCAAATTCGCCCGGCTCCGCTAAGCGCGTCGAGAATCCTCCTGGCGTGTCCGCCACCCCCAACGGTGAAATCTGCATAAGTTCCATCGGTGTCCGTCACCAACCATCGAACGACTTCATCGGCCAGGACTGGTGTGTGATATGGCAGCGAAGGTGATGTTTGGAGGGGGTTCAAGGAGCGATCAGGTAAAAAAGTCCCCAGCGACCGCTGCGGACGGCCGCTGGGAGTCCGTCATGGAGTCAATCCTGACGGATGGCGAAAAGCTCATAGGCATCTTCAATCTCAAAGGTCCAGGTCGTGGCAGGGCTGCTCGTGTAGTCATGCTCGACTCGTATGATTTTGCAGCCTCGAGACTGAAAGTGCTTCACCGCAGCTTGAAGTTGGCGAATGGAGGAGCTGCTTAGCTCTCCTGCGATTTTAAGCAGGGCTTCGTCATGATTTTGGCTTGTGTGGATATGCAGTCCCATCGATTAGCCCTTCTTGTTCTTGTTGGTGAGCATTTGCCAAGCTTCGGACTTGCTTAGCGTAACTTGTTCGGCACGGGCCTTGAACGCCTCGGCATTCCAAATCGTGAAGAACTTCTGTCGGCCAAGAAACACGACCTCGCGGCCCATATTGGCCTGAGTCAGGAGCGTCTGAGGAATCGTTATTCTACCCTGACCGTCGATTGGCCTTACTGCAGCCTCAGAAAGCAAAACCATATCGCGGTCGATCGAATCCTCCAAGGCAAAATCGGCGGTTTCGTTTTCGCCCGGGGCATAGATTGCGTTGAAATAGTCGACCGGAAAGGCATTGATGAAGTCTGAACTGCCGATAGTCAGCACGACGTGTTGCTTCTCCTCTTGTGGAAGAGCATTTCTGAACTCCGCAGGGATTGATAGACGGCCTTTGTCGTCTACGGCCGCGGAATGATTGCCAACAAACGGTAGTCGATTCATTTGGGATGTATTACCAATTCTTCCCTATCTTCACCACTCTGTCCCAAAGATACTGCCTCGTGCATGGAAAGTCAAGAGCAATCAGCCATATTTGCTCATCAAACCTTAACGTTTAAGATATTGTTTTAGAAATATATAGACAGCACCAATCCGTCTGCGTCAGCGACAGATTGCCATAAGAGAGGAAAATCGGCCTCTCGTCCTCGCCAGCATATTTGCTGGCATTTTAGTTTCGGGGCAACAAATCGTCAGTTCTTGGGCTCTAATCCCCATGTATACCCTTCAAATCAATCTTCGCGAAATGAACACAGCCATTCTACGCTTTTGCTGCCTGATACCTGTCATCTGTCTCTTGACGTCTTGCAAGCAAGATGCGCAGTCCAAACCCAGACTTAAACTGAGCTACGTAGAGCGAGGCGACATGACCCAAACCGTGGTAGCCACCGGGAGCATCAGGCCACTACATCAGATTGAGATTCGCTCGAAGACAGGAGGTACGGTCAGGAAGTTCTTTGTTGAAGAGGGGGACTGGGTGAAAGCCGGACAGCGTCTCTTTGAAATTGCTCCCGAAGCGTCACCAACCGAGCAAGTTCGAACAAGGGAAGAGCTGCGCATGGCCGAGCTTGAGGTTCGGCAGGCCGAGGACGATCTTCGGATCGCCAAGGAGCTGGCAAACAAACAACTTGCGCCCGAGCAGAATCTCCGTGATGCAGAGCGGACGCTTGAGCGCGCAAAGGCCCGTCTTTCGGCCGCAGAAGCTGAGTGGGCTCTCATTCAACGTGAAAGACTCGGCGAGCAGAAGGGGGACCTGGAAATCGTCCAAACATCAACGACTGTAGTGGCACCGATAACCGGATTGGTGTTCACGAGGGAGCTTGATGCCGGTGCATCTGTAACACCTACAACATCGGCGTCCGGCGGGACCGTCGTGCTGACCATGGGTGATCACACCGAGTTAGAATTCAGAGGAGACGTGGATGAGGCAGATGTCGGCAAGTTAAAACCCGGTCTCAAAGCAAATATCGCTGTACAGGCATTCCAGGGGCGCACCTTCGAGGGAGAGATCTATCACATTTCCCCAGTCGGGAGGTACAGCGAGAAGGAACAGCAGATCGTCTTTAATGTAAAAGCTAGGGTGGGGAACGAGGAAGAGTCCTTAAAAGTCGGAATGAGCGCTACTGCCAAGATTGTGGTAGATGAGCGTAAAGATGTGCCGATTCTGGACGAAATGGCGCTCTTCTTCAAGGGAGATTCGTCCTACGTTAAGGTAGTCACGGACTCAATCCTTGGCGTTACAACTGACCGGATTGTGACGCTGGGTATTTCAGACGGCATTCGAACAGAAGTTACCAGCGGCCTAGAGGGTGGCGAAGTCGTAAGCGCAGGCACGGCATCGGCAGAGAAGTGACATGGGTATCCTCGAGTTAGTCAGACAGGTATTCTCAACACTCAAGTCAAACAAGCTGCGCAGCTCGTTGACTATGTTTGGGATCACTTGGGGCATTGCCTCCGTGATGCTGCTTTCCGGCCTTGCGACTGGATTTTCAGAAGACTCGCTCAGCGGCATACGATCCCTGGGCAAGGATGTCGTAATCGTTTGGGGAGGACGCAAGAGCATTGCCGCTGGTTCCGCCCGCAAAGGGGAAGTCATTCGCTTCGACGAAAAGACCAATAGTGCGCTTGCAGCAAAAGCCCAGCACTTTGAATTCTCGCCGGAGGTTTCGGCATGGAGTACGGAGATGCGTGCCGGACCTCGGATCTTCAATACGAGACTGGCAGGCGTTGGCGAAAAGTACGGGGAGCTTCGCAATGTGATACCTGATGAGGGACGCTGGCTGTCGCGCCGCGATATTCTGGAAGCACGCCGAGTCTGTGTAATCGGCAACGAAGTGCGTAAGAAGCTCTTTGGAGAGGACTCCAATCCACTCCATGAGCGAGTACTAATCGGCGGGCGAGAGTTCCTCATTGTTGGCTGGAAATCGGACAAGAAGCAAAACTCTACCTACTACGGACCAGACAATGATGTCGTCTGGATTCCCTATACTACTCAACTTACCTTATATGACCGCTATTGGTTCGGGAACTTCATCTTCGCGCCAAAGAATGTCGAGGACCATGAACTTGCGGTGGCCGAATTCAAAAACATCGTCGCGAAAGTTCACAAGTTTGAACCAGACGACCCGGAGGCATTGAACCTCTGGGACACACACAAGAACGCACTCGAGACAGCCAAAGTCTTTGCCGCAATCAACGCGCTAATGGTTGCCATTGGTGCAATCACTTTGATGATTGGGGGCCTCGGTGTGATGAACATCATGCTAGTATCTGTCGTCGAGCGCACCCGTGAGATTGGAATTCGACGCGCTATCGGCGCAAATGCCTTCGACATTGTCAAGCAGTTCTTCCTTGAGTGTTTGGTGATGACAGTTGTGGCTGGTATCGGCGGGATGCTTGTAGGCTGGGGTCTTATCGAACTGCTGAACAAAGTTACGCTTCCCGAAGGGTTGCCCCGGCCGATACTGTCAGAATCCACCATGCTTGTTTCGGCAGGTATGATCGGGTTGGTAACGATCCTTTCGGGATTATACCCCGCGATGCGTGCAGCCCAAATTGACCCGATCAAAGCTTTGCACCATGAATAAGGGGAGAGTCGTTCCGTTGCGCTAGAACATAGTCGGAGCATGTAAAACAAGAAATCCCCGCCATTAGCGGGGATTTCAACTTCAGTAACGAATCATCAATAGTGTGTAATGACGGCCTTGTCCTCGGACTCGCCTTCGATAAACCGTCTCACGATTCCGACTTTCGTAGTTTTGGTTTCTTCCGGCGTGCCTGAGAAGACGACTTGTCCATCATGCAGCATGACAATGCGATTTGCGATCTTGAATGCGGAAACCATGTCATGTGTCACGGCAATGGTTGTTACGTTCAACTCTTCATTTAAGCTGATGATCAGATCGTTGATTGAATCAGCGGTGATCGGATCGAGGCCGGTTGTGGGCTCATCATAGAGTATGTACTGAGGCTCCATTGCAATTGCGCGCGCGAGTCCGACGCGCTTGCGCATTCCGCCGGAAAGCTCAGAGGGTTTCAGTTTCTCAATACCAGACAGGCTGACTAACTCAAGGCACTTGGCAACTCGCTTCGTGACTTCTTTGATTGGCATTTTCGTGTGCTCAATCAGCCCAAGCGAGATATTCTCGCCGACCGTCATCGAATCAAACAGCGCTGCGCTTTGAAACAGGACACCAAACTTCTTGCGAATGCGATATACGTCAGCACGCAGCGCATTTGAAATCCGCTCGCCGTCGACCAGAATCTCGCCCGCGTCAGGATCCAGCAAGGCGATAAGGTGCTTCAGAAAAACGGACTTTCCGCAGCCGGATTGCCCGATAATGATAAGCGATTCGCCTGTCGGAATTGTGAGGTCAACGCCATTCAGTACGCGTTTGGCGCCGAAGCTCTTGGTTATCCCTTTCGACTCAATCATTAGAAGAGAATCATCGCGAGAAGATAGTCCAGTACCAATACGGTGAGCGAGCTCCAGACAAATGCCTTAATCGTTGCTGTGCCGACGCCTTCCGCGCCTCCCGAGGCGTCGAAGCCGATGTAGCAACCTATCATGGCAGAACTCATTCCGAAAAAGGTCGACTTAAGCAGTCCGGACATAACGTCGTAAACGTGAAAGAAATTCGGGACAAGTCCCCAGAACTGGGCGGTAGTCATATTCAGGAAGACCGTAGTCACAAACCACGCACCCATCAAGGCGATGAAGTTCGCCTGCGCAACCAAAACAGGCATCATGAGCGTCATAGCAGCAATGCGCGGTACGGCGAGATAACGTGTGCTCGAAATCGCCATTGACTCCAGCGCATCAATCTGCTCGGTAACTCTCATGGTCCCAATCTCAGCCGCGATAGAAGCCGCAACTCGTCCGGCGATGACAAGTCCTGTTAATACTGGTCCCATTTCGAGCACGATGCTCTTAAACACTCCAGGCCCCAGCATGTCTTTGGGAATGTACCCTTCGAGCTGATAGTTAAGCTGCCAGCCGGATACTGCGCCGGCAAAGACGCCGACGATGAGCACGAGCGGCAGACTCTCTACTCCAAGCCGCACGCACTCCTTCATGAACAAATCCCAACGCTTGAACACAGCGCCAAGCTCGGAGAAGACTCTGCCCATCATCAAGCTGAAGCGACCGAACTCGGCGGCGAACTCAAGCGCTGTCTTTCCGATCGCGGCTAATGGCGCAAGTACTACAGTCTCAATAGATCGCATAGAAGTGAGTTAGTACTCGGCTCCTAGTGAAAAATAGTAGCGGGGCTTGGAAGTGTCTACCCCGTCGGTCGACCACGCGACGTCCCAGCGGAGCAACAGAAAGCCTAAGTTGGAACGCCACCCAAAGCCGTAGGCGGACTGCAGATCGTGGAGTCGTCGCCTGCCCTCGTCATCAACTTGCGTGATGCGAAATGAATCGTCAAACCACGCGGCGCCAACGTCCATGAATAACGCTCCCCGTACATCAACTAGTGCAATCGGGAGCGGCCAACCCATTTGAAGATACCGAATCACCGGGAATCGAAACTCCTGATTGGTCAGGAAGAAGCGATTCCCTGTGCCGCGCTTTTCAAAGTAGTCACCCCCCCGAAACGGGGTGATGAACGAAGAGAAGTAGAAGTCGTTGATCTCATCGGTCGGAATCTCGTCATTCTCGAATCTTCGATTGATCCAATTTGAGACGCCGCCCATGAAGAAACGCTGAGTGTCTGGACCTCCGGAGTAACCGGCAGTCAACCTCGAAGCCCATGAATAGTCTCGCCCCATCCGAAAATACTGGCGCAAATCGCCCTTGATAGTGTAGAACTCCGAACTCCAGACTTCCTGATGCTCTTTGTCGCTCTGCAGATTCGGGCTGTACGATCCGGATAAGCGATAGCGTGTTCCGTTGACCGGACCCGTGCTTCCCCAGACAACCGTGTCGTGCACATATCCCAGTTCTGGCATGAGAATTCTTCGCCGTGCGGTCTTGCGATAATTATAGTAGCCGTATTGGTCGGGAAGCCACTCGGCTCGATCGATTCCGTAACCGCCCACTATCAATTCCGTGCGAGTGTACTTCGAGAACGGATAACTCAAATCAAGCTGCATTTGTAGTGTCTGATCGCGAACATTTCCCGCATCCAGATAGTAAACGTACCTGAACAGCCCGGCACCATAATTAATACGATTAGGCAAATAGAAGTATTGTGCCGAGAAGTTTGAATTGTCTAAATTGTTAAAGTCATAATAAAGATCGGTATTCAGCAGTATTAGCTGGTTACCTAATACATCGCTGAATAGGATTTGCCCTGTTCCCTGAGCTCCGAAAAACGAACTGTAAGCCGCGGTTGCGTAAACGTAATCAGGGGTGAACTTTGTCCGGTATTTTTTGCTGAAGAATCCACCACCAGGATTGCGGGTGTTGACGGAGTCTTCGCGAATCTTTTCCTCCAATGCCGACACCTGTCCAATGCCGTCAGCAAACACGTAACGGGAGAACTCACGGCTATTCTCCCGCAGTTCCATAGTTTCAGTGAAGCTCTCGGCCGATTCCCCTGCAATCGGTTCGATGACTTCAGGCGAACCGTGCTTTCGAAAAGCGGTCAATGGGGGTTGCTTCGACGGCAGTGCATCGGGACTTTTCAACAGATATACGTCGTAGCCACCTTCATAGAAAGATGAAAACACAAGTCGGTTGGACTTGGCCGAGTAGCTTGGTTGAAAACAGCCGGTCAACGCGTTGGTTATTGCGACCGTCTCGCCTGTTTCAAGGTTCTTTCTAAATAAATTCGAAATCCCGGTGGAGTCGGAAACGTAAACCAAGAACTTGCCGTCGGATGAGATTGTTGGATTCTTCTCGTGGTACTCGCTGTGAGTCAACCGCTCGCAACTTGCTGCGGCTGGGGAGATCCGATATATGTCCATTGTGCGATAGTCAAACTCCCACATTCGGAAGGAGGCATCGTATCCGGATGTTCGCAGGGAGTCTTTGCGATCTGATGCAAAGTAGAGAGTCTCAGAGTCTGAGCCCCACGCCGGGTCGTCATCGCTGAAGATGTCGTCTGTGACTTGAACGAGCCTCTCTCCTTCAAGCTCATAGAAGTAGAGATCAGATTGGCCGGACTTCATTCCGATGAATGCTATTCGCTTGCCATCCGGGGACCACGTAGGATTAAAGATGCCGTCCAGCTTGGGACGAAATCGTCGAACAATTTCTCGCTTCGACACATCAAGGATATTGATGGCGTCATAAGCTCCGGCTTTGGAAGCGAAAACGATCGACTCTCCGTCCGGCGACCAGGACATCCGTGCATCGAGCCACTTAAGTTGCTCGAAGTCTCCACTGCGCTCTCCGCGCAATAGCCTGTGAGACTTGCCCGTTTCAAGGTCGTTTAGCCAGATGTCGAAGTAATCAGAGCGATCAGAGAGATAGGCGACCTTTTGGCCGTCGGGTGAAATTGCCGCACCATTGTTGACGTAGTTCTTGATCTTACGGTGATTCGTTACTCTTTCCGCAAAATCTTCCGGAGTTTCGTAGTCAACTACACCCGGCCAGTATATCTTGCGAAGCCATTGCTGCCAGGCACGATTAAAGTCTTCCATATCCGTGCCGACGGCACTCTTAAGCGATCGTGGCAACTCGCGAGAAGTTCTGACTTTGTTGACGAGTTCGCCAACCTTTTCCTTTCCGTATCGACGATCCAAATAGTAGAAAACTGCTTGACCGCCTTTGTAAGCGAAGTAGCCGCCGAGATAGTCGATGGGAGGGAGATAGCCTGTGATCGTTGCGTCGCGCATGAACATGTCTGCTTCAACGTCCCAACCACCACGCGACTCATACTCGGCAATCCCTTCCGTGAACCACAACGGAATGTCAGAAGTGGCAACGCCAATCAATATGGATTGAAACCCCGTACCATAAAACATTCGTAAATTGACGGCATGTGTCAACTCGTGATGAATGACGTGTCGAAACGCTTCGTAATTGCCGGTGTACGGCAAAACGACTCGATTCTTCAGAAACTCTGTGAAGCCGCCCAGGGATTCTTCTTGAATGGAAAGGGAGACGTTGGTCTGCTGGAAGCGATTGTGAGAAGAGTAAATGATGAACTTGACGCGGCCTTCGAGAGTGTAACTCCAACTCGACTCGATTAGTTTAAGGGCACGTTCTGCGGTTTCGGCCGTAAATTCTGCGATGCGCTCCTGACCGTTCGAATAGTAAACGTCAAAATGTTCAGACTGAATGTATCGCCAGTCAAAATCCACGTACTGCACCTTATTCTTGCCAAATCCCTGCGCAAAAGCACTGGATGCAGCAAGAAGAAGCACGCCTATCAGATTTAGTGTGCGGTGCATACTTGGTAGTCCTTGAATAACACTAGATTGTCCACTCTGGAAACTCCGAAGACTTCACAGAAGTTTCCCTATCATCCATGAAAACGACCCCGGAGCCGGAGCTGCGGGGCCGAACTGTGCAAGTTCACTATTCCAACCCTGGTCCCAACTATGGCCCAAGCACTTGTGCCACCATCTCAAGCAACTCCTCGCTCTTAATGGGCTTGGTCAAGTAGTTGTAAGCCCCCTCCTTGATCACTTGGACGGTGTCCTCAATTTTGGGATAACCTGTCAGGATGACGATCATCGCGTGAGGGTCGACTGCCCGAATCTCTCGAAACACATCAATCCCACTTCGGCCGCGCAATTTGACATCCAGAAACGTCAAAGCGGGTTGCTTTTCCAGATGCAAAGCGACGGCATCTTCACCGGTAGAGGCGGTCAGGACGTCGTAGCCGGCAGCTTGAAGCAGGTCAGACATGACCTGAAGTATCATAGCATCGTCGTCGACCACAAGCACATATGATGACCGCGGTTTCGACTCGGATGCTTTCTGTCTCTCGATATTCTGGCGAATTTCCTCGAGATTTCGCTCGTCGTACAGGCGCCACCCGCGCCAATCCCGCCTAACCTTGGTAATCAGGCCCTCGCGTTCCCACTTGAATAAAGTGGATTTAGAAATCTGCAATGTCTCGCAGACGTCCTTGGAGGAGTAGAACTTGCCGTCCTTGCCGCTCATATTCCCTCACTATATTAGTTATAGTAACTAATATAACAATGGATCAGGGAGATGTCAAGCTCAAATGACCCGAATACGGTACCAAAGTCACTCTTTCTTCCCAGAAGAATCGTCTCCACGCATACCTTCTTTGAATTCCCGTGCTCCCTGGCCGATGCCACGCATCAATTCGGGGATGCGCTTGGCCCCGAAAAGCAGCAATACAATGGCCATTATTAGCAGAATTTCTGTCCAGCCAAACCGCATGGTCGTTTCCTCGTTAGATCCTCAACCTCTGTATGACCAAGAAATTAACGAATTCTAATCGGGATTTACAAGTCTGCCTAGTTGCTGGACCGCACAAGATAGAAGGCGGTGCCGAGCGATTGAATCACGTTTTCGTCAATGTAAGTCGTGTCGGTCGTCTGAGCAATGAAGGAATCAAAGGGCCCAAAGGGGCTTGTGGAGCGAAAAACCTGATAGTTTGGGGCACCTGTCGACGGCCAATTCAGGATAATGTCGTTGCCTGAGGCCAAGATGACCACGGTCGGTGGTAGCAGCGGCCAGCCGCTTACACGAATCATGCGCAGGCCCGACCTCGTGGAAGGATGGAGGCCATCTTCAGGTAACCAAGCCTCTTCGCACGGGTCCCAGACCAAAGAGCGCGCCAACCCTGCCCCCGCGCTATCCAACCCAAAAGCCGTCGAGCAAGCCGAAATCCCGACGTAGAAGTCCCCAGTGACCGTGATCGCACTTGACTCAGGGTCCAGCAAGGCTACGTGGCCCCAGTCTGGGCTTTGGCCGTAAACTCCCGTGGATGGGTTAGGTAGAACCCCTGCCGTGAACTGCCCCAAGGTGTCACCGGGCAAACCGCCCACGCCATTTGCCTCAAGGACGAAGACTCTCACTTGAGTGTGCACAGTGTCTGGCTTGCGGACAGATGCCGCGAAGTCAGTCGCGCATATCACGAACGGAGTAGCAGGAGGCGTAATACGAGTTGCCCACAGAAAACCAGCTTCGGAACTCCACTGGTAGGATTCTGCGGAGCCATCGTCATAGCCAGTTACAACGCCGCACTCCGGGAACACTCGAAAGCTGTGTGTGTCCGTGCGAGACACCAAGTCTTCAGTGTCTGTGACTTCCAAGTAGTATCGGTAGAAGCCCTCGTCAAATTGTGCTTCAACGCTGTGCTTGCCGTCGCCAATTGGAGAAAGTGCGAGTATGTCTGTCGATAGAAAGTTGTCAGAAGACCATATCAGACGTGGCAAACTGAAGGCACCGTCATCTGTGACCAAACAGAAGAAAGTCACGATACCCGGAAAATCGTCGCAGACTTGATTGTGTCCGATAGACGGAGGCTGGTTGGTGACTGTGATCGAAAAATCGCCGGCGGATGTATCCCCAACTTGCGGCAGACTCAGTGACCGAATCCGCAGTCGAGCGTGTTCTGTCGCCGGTCCGGTTACGAGCCAATTGTAAGGGGAGCTTACAACAGGAACGCTTGCAGCAATTGGCTCCCACACTCCAGCAGGGTAATCCCGATTGATCTCGAGCGCGACCTGCCCCGTTAGGCTAGTCTGGGACCATTGCACGGCTTCGCTGAATCCAGACGTGAAAGACTCCGCACCGTTGGGCCGAGTTAGTGTCAGTGTTGGGAGCACTACTCGGAACATTCCAGAGCTATCGGCTAACGCCGGTGCTTCGACGCTTGACACTCGAATCAGAGCTGAATCTGTTGCTGACCCCGTGGCAGTCCACAAGTAAGAGCCTGAGTTCGGCACAGACGCAGCAAGTAACTCCCAAGTGCCCATGGACGGAACACGTTGCAATTCGACGCGAACGTTGCCAGGCAAACCCGATGCTAACCAGTTCACTTCGACCAGTGTACCAATCGCGAAGGTGCTTCCGTCAGTTGGTGTCAGGACTGCAAGCTCGCGCTGAGTTATTGAGAAGTTTGCGTTAGACAAGTCGGAAAAGGCGGGAGAGCTGTCCATCTCAACTTTGACACGTGCCGACGATGTTGCAGAACCGGAGGCGATCCATTTGAACGCGCCATCGTTTTCTGTTCCGAGAATAAGGCTCACGAAGGGGCCCGCAGGACCCGTTCGACTCAAAGAGATGGAAACGGTTCCTGTGTAACTAGTGGTGTTCCACGAAACCAGGACCGTATCACCCGTGCCAAAACTCTCCCCCCCGTTAGGCGAGAGGACAGCTACGGATGGTGGAGGAGTCACCTGCCGCACGATACTCAGCATTACCGGGAGGTGATCGGACGCCGCATGCAGTGCATCAGCAATGCTGTCAGGCACGACGAAATTCGTTCCATTGTTTACTGCTTGTCCAAAGTGCGCACCGTCATTACCGTACGTTATGTAGCTTCCGGGAACAAGCTGCCAACCTGGCAGAGTTTGAAATGGGAAGGTGGGGAGGAGGAAGTCAAAACGGTCGTCCAAGCCCCCTGTTGCACCGCCATCACCGAGATTCGCCACCCGAGGGGACTGGGTGTGGATTGCGGCAAACGTCGCATTGTCATGCCAGCTTCCTGGCATGCCCAGCGGGTCATACACCCTTCCGTCATTGTCGGACTGACTGCCAATCAACTCCTGATAAGCGGCTTCAGAACTCGTGTACAAGTTGAAATCACCACCAACTATGTAGTAGCCCGGCCCCAGGGAGTTCAGGTGGTTTCTGAGTGTGTCTGCTTCGGCGAAGCGTGCGGACTCCTCACCCATTGAAGACCGAAAGTGTGCGGAGTAGACGCGAAAATCGAGTGAGTCGGAAAATACACCGGAAGGTCTAAGAACGTAACCGTTGATGTCCCGCAGCATCGTGCCAAGGACAATTTGTGATAGGAATGAAACCCGCGCGGGTTTGTAGAAGAGTGCATTGTCGGAATCCGGTCCATTCGAAAATGGAGCGTTCGCATAGGTTCCCGGTTGACCGTTGTTCAGCACCTGACTCAGGAACTCAGAGACGCCTGCACTGGAAGTCATCTCCTGCACGATGAGTACATCGGGGTTCATTGCCCGCAGGACTTTGCGGAATTCCGGATTTCGAGTGGCGGAACTATTGCCGGGGTAATTCAGCACATTGTAGCTGGCCACCTTGAGGGTGTCATAGGTTTGAGCCTGAGCAGACATAATGCCCAGCAAGAGCAGGGTCAGGAGTATCAAGTTAAATCTTGGCGTATTCATCTTCTGGGAATGGTTCATCCGGTCAAGCGACATCCAATAATTTACTATCAAACCAAGGCGTATGCAAGCGGCAGGTGCTGTAAGCTAATAAAATACTTGACCTTTAGATTGCAGTTCGGTATATTCTTTGATTAGGACAAAAACGCTAAGTTCAAAACAATCAAACAGGCTCTGCTCGGCTCCACAGCTGTCAGGGTCTTGGGAGAGAGGCGATGAGAGACAAGGTTCCTCTATTGGCTCGGTTAGCACGCCCCAAGAGGCGTCGTGAGGACGTCAGGGAGTTTCGCTTCGAGTACATTCGCATAGAGCAAGGCACAAGACCCTTACCCTGGGGGGAGCAGTCCCAATGGGTTCCTCCGGTAGACGTGTATGGAAATGAGCAATCGCTGGTTGTCGAAGTGCATTTACCCGGTGTCAGACCAGAAGACACTCGGATTGAGTTTGGTCAGAACTTCGTTCGGGTCTCAGGAAGCAGGCATGACGTAGAGGTGGCGGGCCGCCGCGACTACTTCCATATGGAAATTGAGCGTGGACAATTTCAAAGACTGATTCAACTGCCGGATGGTGTCACAACAACTGATTATGATGCGAGATTCGAGCTGGGGGTACTCCGCATGACTTTCCCATACCAAGGTAAGTCTTGGGGGACTGCCCGCAGTGCCGATCGCTTCCCCGAGGAGTGGTCATGAGTGACGGCCAAGACACCAGTAAGACATCTGGAAATGGCGGGGAAACAGAAGGACGGGACGGCCTGATTCGCATTCCTGAAGTCTGTCCCGCGCTGCTGCTCAACGACGTCCTGATCTTCCCCAACACCATAGTGCCGTTGGCCATCTCTTCGCCCGCCATGATCGCGATGGTGAATGATGTGCTGTCCGGTCACCGCGTGGTGGCGGCCTTCTCCCGCGCGCAGTTGCCTGCAACCGACAAGCCCGAAGATCAGTTCTACGAATACGGGACGGCAGCACACATCATGAAGATGTTCCGTATGCCGGACGAATCGATCCGCGTCCTGATACAAGGGATGGTGCGCGTCAAGAGACTGGAGATAGTGTCAACCGAGCCATATCTTCAAGTGAAAATACTTCCGCAGCCGATTTCACGTGCGACGAATCTGAAGATCGAAGGGTTGACGCGAAAAGTGGTCAGTGACTTCTCGAAGTATTCCGAAGAGCACGCGTTACCTGACGAAGTACGCATTGCAATTCACAACATCTCGGATCCCGGTGCTCTTGCAGACATTGTTGCTTCAAATCTCAGCCTGCCGATTGCCGAAAAGCAGGAGATACTCGAGCAGAACGATCTCGAGGGACGCTTAACGCTTGTCGCGACTCACTTGGCCCGCGAGCTGGAACTGCTGCGAATAGGCAGCGAGATTCGCGGAAAAGTTGAACGGGAACTCGAAAGCAATCAGAAAGAATACTTTCTGCGCGAGCAGATGAAGGCTATAAAGCGCGAGTTAGGCGAAGAAAGCGAGTCGAGCGCGGAAGTATCCGAATTCGAGCGCAGGATCAAAGAGGCAGGATTGCCAGAGCATGCAGCTGCCGCTGCGACGAAGGAACTCGAGCGGATGCGCATGATGTCAATCTCTTCCGCCGAGTATTCAGTTTCCCGTACTTATGTGGACTGGCTCGTGAGCATGCCGTGGAAGAGGTCAACAGTCGATGAGCTTGATTTGAAGCAAGCGCAAACCGAGCTTGATGAAGATCATTACGGATTGAACGAGGTTAAGACGCGCATTCTCGAGTTCTTGGCCGTTCGGAAGTTAAAGAAGGATAATCGCGGGCCAATTCTCTGCTTTGCAGGCCCGCCTGGAGTGGGGAAGACTTCGCTGGGTCGCTCCATTGCTCGCTCGATGAACAGGGAATTTGTGCGCATGAGTCTGGGCGGTGTGCGAGACGAAGCCGAGATACGAGGACATCGTCGCACGTACGTTGGCGCCATGCCGGGGCGCATTGTGCAATCCATTCGCAAGGTGGGTGTCAATAATCCCGTGATCATGCTGGACGAGATCGACAAGCTCGGTATGGACTTCCGTGGTGATCCTGCCTCTGCTCTGCTCGAAGTTCTCGACCCTGCTCAGAACAATACTTTCAGCGATCACTACCTTGATGTGGAGTTCGATCTATCCTCCGTGTTTTTCATCACCACGGCGAATGACATGGGTCAGATTCCAGGACCTTTGCGCGATCGAATGGAGATTATTGAGATTCCGAGCTATATTACGGACGAAAAAGTGCAAATCGGTATGCGCTATCTCATGGCTCGGCAGATAGAAGAAACCGGGTTGAAGAAATCGCACTTGAATATCACGGAAGACGGGATGCGTGCCATAATCCGGGGATACACCCGCGAAGCGGGCGTTCGCAAACTGGAGCAGAAGATAGGAGCCATCTCACGCAAGATTGCACGCTCTGTTGCCGAAGGCAAAAGGATGCGTGTCAGTATCACCGCCAAGAACGTTTCCACATACCTGGGTCCCGCCCCTTATGGAGAGGACACGCTGCCGGATCATCCGCAAATAGGAATTGCACTTGGTCTGGCCTGGACACCAGTCGGTGGAGAGATTCTTGTCATTGAATCAACCGCGATGCCGGGAAGCGGCAAGCTGAGTGTCACAGGACGTTTAGGCGAAGTGATGAAAGAGTCTGCGCAAATTGCCCTGTCTTACCTGCGAGCACATTCAATGAAGTGGGACATCGAAGAAGAGAAGTTTGCAAAGCAGGACATTCACCTCCACGTCCCTGAAGGAGCGCAGCCAAAAGAAGGTCCAAGTGCCGGAATCGCGTTGACAACTTCATTGGCATCAGTGTTGTCGGGAAAGCCCGCACGAAGTGACCTGTGCATGACAGGAGAGATAACATTGACGGGGCAGGTGCTCCCTGTGGGAGGAATTCGCGAGAAGATTGTCGCAGCCGCTCGTAGAGGTATCACCACGATCATTATGCCAAAGTCCAACGAGAAGGATCTCTTTTACGTTCCGGATAACATCAAATCGGCGCTTCGCTTCCATTTTGTTGATGATCTCGAGCAAGCTTTGAGCATCACTCTCAAGACTCGTGTAGTGAAGCGCAATAAGACAAACAGCAGAGTGTCGTCCAATTGAACTTGCAGTGGGCACGAGTTCGAGAGTGGCCAATCTGGTCACTAATCTACGCACCACAGTGTGCTCATTGTGGCAGGATCATCCCGGCCTCTGTCGTACTGTTTTGTGATGCCTGCTGGGCGGAACTGCCGCGTGTAGAAAAGACGCCTTCTGACAGACTGCCAAAGCACGTCGACGGATTACATGCAGCTTTCGCTTATCGCGATGGCTCGGTGACGCGTGAGATAGTCCACTCCCTCAAGTTTGATGGTGCCGTAGAGTTGGCGCCTCGCATGGTGGAAATGATGCTGCGTACAATCCCAATCGGTTTCCTGAATAGTGATGATGTCTGGGTGCCGGTACCGCTTCATTGGATACGCAAAGGTGATCGCTCGTTTAATCAAAGCCACCTACTGACACGCGAGCTATGTACGCACATCGGTGGGACGATTTCTGGGCTCCTCAAGCGCGTTCGGAATACGCCTGCGCAGTCAGGTCAAGGTGTTCGAAAACGCGCTCACAACGTGCGCGGCGCATTTCGCTGTGTTAAAGGTAAAACTGTTCCAGATTCTATCATGCTAGTGGATGACGTCGTGACCACCGGTGCGACCGTATCGGAATGTGCAAGAGTGCTGAAGCAATCTGGAGTCAAGCAGGTGCGCGTCCTAACATTCGCGCGCTCTGAATAGTAAGAAAGAACAAATGCATAGAGTTGCCAAGTCCAAGTACAACCCAGCATCCCTGCTGATTCTTATACTGTTTCTTCTGTTGTCCTGCTCAGTCAGCTTCGCGGTGCACTCGCCGAATGAGCTCTTCGTAAAAGTTCGAGGACCCGTGTATCGGTCATCCCTTGACGGTGCGCTTAGTTCAGGTTCTGTTCTGGTAAACGAGCTATCAGCTACTCAGGCTGAGGCATCGCTGCCATACGCATCATTTGCCCGATTGAGTGCTGAACTTGAGCAAGTGATAAAACTCGAATTCAGAAACGACGTAGACCTCCAGTCTCTTTTCACTCAGATCAGTAACGACCCGACAGTTGAATGGGTTGCCTACAACAACCGATATCGAACGGTGCAAGCGTTGGACGACGGATACTCGCCAAGTGATGAGTACTTCAATCAGCAGGCTTGGCTTCGCCGAATCTCTGCTCCGCTTGCATGGGAGATAACACGCGGGAGTCCATCAATCATTATTGGCATAATTGATACGGGTATAGATCACACGCATCGAGACTTGCGCGACAACATATGGCGAAACCCAGGCGAAATACCCGACAACGGACTAGATGATGATAACAACGGATTCATCGATGACGTGATAGGTTGGGATTTCGTCGATGCTCCAAGTCTGCCCGCCGGCGGAGACTACTTGGATCGCGATAACGACCCGATGGACGATTTCGGTCACGGTACCTACGTTGCAGGATGCGCAGCGGCGTCTACGGATAACGGCGTATGTTATGCATCCGTGGGATTCAGATGTCGTCTGATGCCGCTTCGCGCAGGCAATGCCAATGGCACTCTTGAAGAGGACGACATTGCGGCAGCCGTACTGTATGGAACTGCAAATGGCGCGCGCATCATAAACATGAGTTTTGGCGATGTCGTGGCGTCGCCTTTTCTGCGGGAAGTTGTGAGGATCGCACACAGTCACGGGGTGGTTTTGACGGCATCTGCTGGCAATGCGAACAATGATGGAATTCACTATCCATCAGGCTTTCCTGAAGTCATTTCAGTTGGAGCTACAGACACCCTTGACCGCAGGGCGAGTTTCTCGAATTACGGGCCAAGCGTTGATATCATGGCTCCCGGAGATTACATTTCCTCCACAATTCTCGGTGGAGAGTGCGGACAGTGGGTCTTTCCATCCGGCACAAGCTATGCTGCACCAATCGTGGCGGGTGTTGCAGGACTGGTGCTTTCGGTAGATTCGACCCTGCAACCGGACGATGTATTGGACATTCTGCGCTCCACCGCTGACGACTTGGGGCCTGCAGGATGGGATCCGATTTTTACGAGTGGGCGGGTCAATGCAAGACGTGCTGTGGAAGTTGCGTCTTTTGGTGCCGATGCGATTGCGCGCATTCATTCCCCTCGGAATGACTCTGGCGTGCGCGAAACCTTTGTGATTGCGGGAACTGCTTCCGGTGCGGCGTTCAACAGCTATTCGCTTGAGTTTGGTGTGGGAGAGAATCCCACGAGTTGGCAACCGGCAGCAAGCGGCAACCAACGCATCTTTAACAACATGCTCGGAACGATAACTGCGCCCCAAAGCGACACGGTGATAGTAGTCAGGTTGAGAGTCCGTGCCTCGAACGGCAATGAATCAGTGGACTTCGTGCACCTGTATGTACAAAATGACGAGCCGACCATTGACAGCCTTCGATCACGACTTGTACTGGATGCCGACGGGTATGCACAACAGATACTAGCTTGGACCAATCAATTCACGAGCGCCACATTGCTCATGACGAACACAAGCGGCGATTCGATTCGGGAAGACTTCGGCTATGTCAGCAATGCACACGTGGCAGTGATTTCCCAGGGGCGTTACAGAGGAGACTGGACGGCAACCCTGCGTGTGACTAATCTCTTAGGTGAGTCGGCACTGTCAGCAGCTTTCCCGTATAGTTCTGTTCAAACCGGCATATTGCCGTTCCTGTATTCACAAAGTCTAACAACCGTGCCGCATGGGATTCTTGGGTCTTTTACCAGTGATTACGATTGTGACTCAAGACCAGAGCTCTGGGTATTGCCAGTAAATGAAAATCTGATAG
>JAANMU010000088.1_pt1 | contig 108694 bp, 101 predicted proteins | sample 7279701 | NCBI WGS metagenome assembly JAANMU01 (sample SAMN14094539, study PRJNA606508) | bioreactor metagenome | isolation source: A lab-scale SPAN reactor treating ammonium-rich wastewater day 57 | place: Ireland: Galway | collected 2017-03-13
TTGTGGTATCCGCTCATCTCCGAACACATCCGCCCCGTCGCGAAGAAATCGGCGCGGAGGGAAATTCCCGATTATTAACGCCATGCTGGACGCCGACCTCATCCGCGCAGACTTCCCGATCCTCGAACGCCGAACCGCCAGCGGGGCGCGCGTGACCTATCTCGATTCCACGGCCACTTCGCAGAAACCGCTCGCGGTCATCGAGGCGATGAACGATTTCTACCGCCGCTCGAACGCGAACATCCATCGCGGCGTCCACACGCTGGCGGAAGAGTCCACCGCGCTGTACGAGCAGGCGCGCGAAAAGGTCGCGAAGTTCATCAACGCGGAATCGGCGCGGCAGATCGTCTACACGCGCAACACGACCGAGTCCATCAACCTCGTGGCGTATACCTGGGCGCGGGCGAATCTCAAAGCCGGAGACCTGATCGTCCTGACCGAGATGGAGCACCACTCCAACCTCGTGCCGTGGCACATGCTGGCGGCGGAACGCGGCGTCGAGCTGGACTTCATCCCCGTGACGGCGGACGGCCTGCTCGACCTGGACGCGTACCGCTCGCTTCTCACGCGTGACCCGAAGCTGGTCGCGTTCACCCAAATGTCCAACGTCCTCGGGACGGTGAACCCCGCGGCCGAGATCGTCCGCCTCGCGCGCGAAGTCGGCGCGGCGACCCTCGTGGACGCGGCCCAGTCCGCCCCGCATCTCGCGATCGACGTGCAGGCCATCGGCGCGGACTTCATCGCCTTCTCCGCGCACAAGATGTGCGGCCCGACCGGCATCGGCGCGTTGTACGGCAGGGCTGAGTTGCTCGAATCCATGCCGCCCTTCCTCGGCGGCGGCGACATGATCAGGGAAGTGAAGCTGCGCTCCTTCCGCCCGAATTCGATCCCGCACAAATTCGAAGCGGGGACTCCCGCCATTGCCGAGGCAGTCGGTTTCGGCGCGGCCGTGGACTACCTGGCCGCGATCGGCATGGACAAAATCTCCGCGCACGAACATGAGATCATCGAGTACGCGCTGGAACGTCTCGAGGAGATTCCTGGCGTGAAGGTCTTCGGCCCCTCGGCGGATAAGAAGGGAGCCGTCGCGTCGTTCACGCTGGACGGCGTCCATCCGCACGACGTGGCGCAAATCCTCGACCGGGACGGGATCGCCGTCCGCGCGGGGCATCACTGCGCGCAGCCGCTCCACGAGAAGTTCGGCATCCCTGCCACCAGCCGCGCCTCGTTCTATCTGTATAATACGAGGGACGAAGTTGACTTGCTGGTCAACGGGATCTACAAAGTCAAAAAACTCTTTGGGTGAACAATCTCGTAGTCTTATAGTCGCTTGGTCGCGTAGCCGTTGCTTGATCGAGATGACCATCCGACCATCCGACCATCCGACTATCCGACTATTTGACTACCAGGCCAATTGACCATCCGACTACCAAACTAACGGACTATTCGACCAATGGACGATCTCTATCGCGAAGTCATCATCGAGCATTACAAGAATCCCTCCTATCGCGGCAGCCTCGACCCGCACGATATTTCGTTCGCGGATAACAATCCTCTCTGCGGCGATCACATCCAGATTGACCTGCGCGTGGACGCGGACGGGACGATTGCCGAGGCGCGCTTCGACGGTCACGGCTGCGCCATCTCGCAGGCCTCCGCCGACTTGTTGATGGAAGCCATCATCGGTAAATCCGTCGAGGAAGTGAAGAAACTTGGCAAGCAGGATATCCTTGATATGCTCGGCATCGACCTTGGCCCGGTCCGCTTGAAATGCGCCCTGCTTTCGCTCAAGGTGTTGAAGGCGGGCGTCTACGGGCTGGGGGAGGCAAGCGACGACCTGGTGGAATAACAAAATCCGCCGCGCCTGTCCGTTTACTGACGCGTCGGAATCATCATCACTGTGGAAATGACATGACTTTCAACTACACAACTTTTGAAGAAGCCCAACTGGAATTTTTTGAGATCGCGCCGGTTTCCGAACTCCCCAACGGACAGCGTCTTTTTGTGGACATCGGCGACCGTCCCATCGTTATCTTCAATATCGCGGGACGGCTCTTCGCCATCGGCGACGTCTGCACGCACGACGACGGTCCGCTCGGCGACGGCGAACTCGACGGATACAACATCGTCTGCCCGCGGCACGGCGCGGAATTCGACGTCCGCAGCGGGAAGGTGATGAAGATGCCCGCCGTGGTGGACGTCCCCGCCTACCCCGTCCGCGTGACGGATGGGACGATCCAGATCGGAATCCCGAAGGAACAGGCGTAGGCTTTCCCGCGCCGACATGAGAGAACGTCTCTTACGCAGGGCGTATTGCGCGCTCCCTGATAGAGTCTAATTTTTGAGCAGGTCTTTGAGAGTAGAGAAGGGGGAGTCGTCCGCTTCGGCGCGGTGACCGCAGTCTTTCTGGTTGAGGTCCTGCCCGCAGGTGGGGCAGAGTCCCTTGCAGTCGGGTTTGCAGATCGGGCTGGCGGGGATCTCGATCAACGCGTAGTCGCGCAGGAGGAGGGCGAGGTCAATGTGCGCGTCGTCGGGGAGAATCAGGTCGGAGTCGGTCACGGATTTTTCGTTGAAGGCGTATAACTCGGTCATTTCCCAGCGGAGAATTTGATCGAACTCGCGCAGACAGCGCGCGCACTCCAGGCTGGTTGTGGCTTCGAACGCGCCCGTGAGCAGCAGTCCCTGCGGCGTGCGTCCGAGGATGGCCGAGCCGTGGAAGTCGCGCAGCTCGAGGTCGTCCTCGATCTGGACCTTGTCGAAGTCGAAGGGGAATTCGTTGCTGAAGCCGACTTCGTTGCCGACGATGAAGCCGACGTTCAGTCGGAAGGGTTTGCGGGGGTTGGTCATTAGATTTTTCGGTCCACCACGTAGCGCGCCAGGTTTTCGAGCGCGGCGCGTTCCTCGCAGTCGTCGAAGGGGGCGAGGCAGGCGACGGCGCTGTCGACGCGCTGCTCGGCCTCGCGCATGGCCTGGCGGATGGCGTCGCTGGCGCGGATGGATTGGACGAGCCGCTCCATGCGTTCGTGGTCGCCCCAGCCGCCTGCGGCCAGCGAGCGGACGTCGGGGTGGTCGGGATTCGTCTCGGCGTAGTAGATGGCCGGGAGGGTCACGAGTCCCTGCAGGAGGTCCGAGCCGAGCGGCTTGCCGACTGCAGCCTGGTCGCCGGTGAAGTCGAGCAGGTCGTCCACGATCTGGAAGGCCATGCCGAGTTCGTATCCGAATTTTCGGATGGTCTCGCGGATCTCCGCGTTCTCGACGCTGATGATGGCCGCGGCCTGCGCCGCCATTTCGAACATCGAGGCGGTCTTGGCGTAGATGCGCTGGTAGTAGTTCTCGCGGTTGATGACGCCGCGCGCCGAGAACAGTTGCGTCAATTCGCCGTTGACGATGACGGCGAGCGTTTCGGCGAAGAGCCGCGTGAGCGGCAGGTGATTGACGTCGGCGGCGAGTTTGGCGGCGCGGGCGAAGAGGAAGTCTCCCGTCAGGACGGTGGCGGCGGAGGACCAGCGCGCGTTCAACGTCTCCGCGCCGCGTCGCAGGAGGGCGCCGTCGATCAGGTCGTCATGGACGAGGGTGGCGGTGTGGAGCAGTTCGGCGGCCGCGCTGAGGGTGACGAGCTGCGCGGGCGGGCCGTCCAGCATCCCGCCGACCAGCAGGGTGAGCGTGGGACGGATGCGTTTGCCGCCGGCCGAGAGCAGATGATCGAGGGCGGCGCGCATGTCGGGGTTGCAGTTCTCGCCCTGGGCGCGCATGAGATCTTCAACCTGGCGGATTTGTTCCTGAATGGAGGTTGTGATAATCGTATTGTTCAAGTCTCACCAACGGAAGAGGCGGGCCGCGTTGTCGGCGGTGACGGCGGCGACCTCGTCCATTTTTTTGAATTTTATTTCTGCAATTTTATCAGCAATTTCAACGACGAAGGCAGGTTCGTTGCGTTTGCCGCGCTGCGGGACGGGGGCGAGGAAGGGCGAGTCGGTTTCGATCAGCAGCCGGGCAAGCGGCAGCTGGGAGATGACGGCGCGTTTTTGGTCGGCGTTCTTGTATGTGACGGGACCGGTGACGCCGATGAAGAAATTCATTGCGACGGCTTTCTGCGCCGTCTCCAGCGTCCCGTTGAAGGAGTGCAGGACGCCGGGCCGTTCGGCGAGCGGATGATTTTCCGAGACCAGGCGCGAGCGCCATTCAGACAGGATTTCCAACAGTTCGACGGAGGCGCTTCCCATCCAGGCGTCGTTCTCCTCGCGCATGTGGATGACGGCTGGTTTGCCGATCTCCGCCGCGAAGTCCAACTGCCGCTTTAGCGCGTCGCGCTGACGCGCCCGCTGCGCTTCGTCCTTCACCCAATAATGGTCCAGACCGATCTCGCCGACCGCGACCGCTTTGGGATGCGCCGCCAGTTTGCGGACCTGTTCGAACGTCGCCTCGCTGAACTCCTCCAACTCGGTGGGATGGAACCCGACCGCCGCGTAGATGGCCGCGTCGGACTCGGCCAGCTGGAGCGCGTCCGCGCTGGAGCGGTGGTCGAGTCCTGGCACGAGGAAGCGCTCCACGCCCGCGGCTTTGGCGCGCGCCAGCATGGACGCGCGGTCCGCGTCGAATTGGCGAAAGTTGAGATGGCAGTGCGTGTCGGCGAGGCGCATGGGAAGGGATTATATCAGCCCGCCGCGGCTCAGCCGGGCTGCAAAATGGCGTATACTTGCCGTATCCTCTCCAAAGCGGAAAATTCTCCTCGGTCGATTTCTACGCGGGAACCTTGCTGATCGTGAAAACCTCTCTTATTCAGACACGAACTTTCCTGGCCTGGAGCGTCCACCTCTTCACCGCCACCGGCGCGGTGTGGGGATTTCTCGCCCTGCGCGCCGTCTTCGCCCATCAATGGAAACCCGCCATCCTCTGGATGTTGATCGCGATGATCGTGGACGGCGCGGACGGTTTCCTCGCCCGCTGGGCAGACGTGAAGACCTACGCACGCGCTCTCGACGGCGCCCTGCTCGACAACCTCCTCGACTACCTCAACTATGCCGTCGTCCCCGCGCTGTTTCTCGTTGAAGCGGATCTCCTTCCGCCCGCGCTCGCGCTTCACGCGGCCGTTGCCATCCTCATCGCCTCCGCCTATCAATTCACCCAGGTGGACGCCAAGACCGACTCCACCGACGAATATTTTTTCAAAGGCTTCCCCGATTACTGGAACGTCGTCGCAATCTACATGCTCATCCTGGGGCTGAGCCCGTGGACCAATTTCGCGGTCATTGCTTTCTTCACCGTCATGGTCTTCGTCCCCATTAAATACGTTTATCCCTCGCGCACCAGACGCTTGCGGACTCTCACCATCGTCCTCAGTTACCTCTACGGCGCGCTCGGCGTCGTCGGCGTCATCCTTTATCCCGACGTCCCAACGTGGATCGTCTACGCATCTTTCGTCTACGTCGCTTATTACATCGGACTCAGCCTCTGGCCGCGTCCGCGCGTTCAATCGAAATGACCCGCGTCGAACTTGTCTCCGCCGCGACGGATGAACTGCTCGACGCGCTCGCGCGGCTCATCCCCCAGCTCAAGATTTCCTCCCCCCGCCTCACGCGTGACGTTTTGACGGCTCTTGTTTCCTCCGACGCGTCCACCCTCCTCGCCGCCCGCGACGACTCGGGACAAATAGTCGGCGCGCTGACCCTCGTCGTTTACCGCGCCCCGACCGGCGTCCGCGCCCGAATCGAAGACGTCGTCGTGGACGAGGCGGCGCGCGGCCGCGGCATCGCCGTCGAGTTGGTCCGGCGCGCCCTTGAGATCGCCCGTCAAAAAGGCGCGGACGGCGTCGCCCTCACCTCCAACCCCCGGCGCGAATCCGCCAACCGCCTGTATCAAAAAGTGGGATTTAAAAAGTGGGAGACGAACGTGTATTTTTACAAGTTTGAATAAAAAAATCGTGTTTGTCCGTGAAATCTGTGTCCGAAAATTCTCTGCCGTACATGGTAGGAATCGTCGGGCTTTTTTTATCGCGAATGGCGCGAATAACGCGAATTTCTCGGCTGAAAAAAACAAAATTTCGCGTCACATCTATCCTTGCGGACGGCGCAAGGGTTCGCCCATTCGCGGCATTCGCGATGGGGGTTGTACGGTAGAGAGTCCGAAAAATATAATTTACAAAACGCCCTCTGATGTCGGCGCAGTTTATGCGAGGTCGAATTTCAAAAACTTCGTCGTCGCCCGCGAGAGGTCCCGATACTCTCCGCGATATTCCTCGGGCAGGAGCGCCGCGAGTTGATACATCATCTCGTCCACGATTTGCTGCCGCTCTTCGCGCGTGATCCTGTCCCCGCTCTTTTGGACGAGGAACGGCCTCCCGACGCGGATCGAAAAGTCCGTGCGGCGCAGGCGTTTCAAATTGGGGAGGAAATTCTCGCCGCCCCAATGCGCGATCGGCAGGACGGGCGCGCCGCTGCGCAGCGCCAGCGTCGCCGCGCCCGGATGCGCCCGCAGAAGTTTCCCCGTCTTGTTGCGCGTCCCTTCGGGCGCCACGCCGAGGAGGTATCCCTGTTCCAGCTTCTCCAGCGCGGCCCGCAGCGCGGACATGTCCGCTTCGCCGCGGCGGACGGGGATCGCGCCCCAGAGCGTGAACAGCCAATTGAAGAAGGGCTTTTCCCAGGTTTCGGCCTTCGCCCAGCCGGTGACGGGACGCGGCCACAACTGCGCGAACAGCATGGGGACTTCGAGCGACCCCGTATGGTTCGAGACGACGATCAGCGGGCCGCGCGCGGGGACGCGCTCCATGCCCTGCGCGTCCGTGCGGCAGAGTATGGACAACCCAACTTTGATGACGAGATAAACGCTCCAACGGAGGAGGGAGACCATGCGAGAATCCGAAAGTTGTGTGTGTGGAAGGGAATCCGAAAGTTGCGGGACCGGGAGTCCGAAAGTTCTACTTTCGGCTGGGCGCGGGGCCTTCAGATTCCAGCGTCACAAACTCCAGCGCGGACGGGAACAACTCGATCTCCAGTTCCTTCCCGTTCACGCACAGCATCTCGCCGTCCGCGTGCGCGGGGAGCGTCCCGCCGTCCAGCGCGCGGATCTTCGCCTTGCGGGCGCGGTACATCTTCACTTCGGGCTGCGTGGCTTGCGTCCCCTTCAAAAAATATGGGATGAGTTGGAACAGCCGCAGGCGCGAGGCCTCCGACGCGATGCAGAAGTCCAGCCAGCCGTCGTCGGGAGAACCGTCGGGAGCCATCATAAATCCGCCGCCCATGCGTCGCCCGTTCATGATCGAAGTCATCAGCGAAGGCTGGACGAAGGATTTGTCGTCCAGCGTGATCTCCACTTTCGGCGCGTTGAAATAGAGAAAGATGGTTTTCGTGACGCCGACCAGATAGGGGATGAGTCCCGTCGCCCACTGGACTTTGATCGCCTCGAAGCCCACCATGGCGTCGAACCCGATCCCCACGCCGTTGGCGAAATAACGTCCCTCGGGATAGTCGCCGCCGCGCGCCATCCCCACGTCAATTTTGCGGCGGCGATTTTCCGCCAGCGCGCGCACGCCGTCTTCCAGTCCGTGATGATGCCCCAGCCCGTAGTTCATGTCGTTTCCCGTCCCGACGGGCAGGACGCTGAAGGCGGTGTGGTTGTATCCCGCCGCCCGCGCCCGCATCAAACCGTTGATGGCCTCGTTCGCGGTCCCGTCGCCGCTGGCGGTGACGACCGCGTCGAAGCCCGCGCGCGCCGCGCCCTCGGCCAGGTCGGCCGCGTGCCAGGGACGTTCGGTGCGGACCAGTTCAAAATCGAGATCAAACGAACGGAGCAGAGCCTCGATCTGCGGAATGACTTTCCCCGCGTGGCCGCGTCCCGAGGTGGGATTTACAATGACGTAATATTTCATCTCGCCGTCTCCTCTTTGGCTCAAAAGTTGCGGCGAGTTTATCACGCGTAGCCGGAATTGCAAACCTCGTTCATGCCCGGCATATGATATAGGCCGGACCTCTCGGCCCGGCCTACGCCTTATCCGTGCGCGTCGACGCGGCGGTATTCGGACTCGGGGAGATCGAAGGAACGGGCAAGCGCGCCTGCCAGCTCGTCGGACGCCACCGCGTCTCCTCGGGCGAGCATCTGCTTCAACCGTTGCAAACGCTCGCACATTTCCGACATCTGCGACAGAAAGGCTGCATAGTTTTCCTCGGTCAAATCCTCGACCAAATGGTTGCCCGCCTCCTGGGTTTTTTCGAGGGTGGTCATGGCTTCGCGGATCTCTTCAGCGATCAACGATAGTTCGGACATGGCGACCTCCTTTCCCACCATCAGCATAGCACGTTATGGCTTCGATTGCAAGTAATCCTCGGGCGTATCGAGGTCCGCGAAGATGGACGGCGTCCCCGCTTCCACGTATTCGATCTCGTCCGCGTGACGGTTCAGGAAATCGCGCGGCGTTTCGGGCGGACGCATTTGCAGGATCTCCTCCCACAGCGGGCGCGCCGCCAGCCAGGGATGTCCGCGCCGCATCCGATAACTCGGCACGACGAGGCGGACGCGTCCCGCCTCGAAGCGACTCGCCACCGCGCGCACGCTTCGCTCCTCGACCTGCGGCTGGTCGCCGAGGACGATCAGCGCTCCCGCCGCTGACGGATTTTTACGCGCCTCCATTAATCCCGTCTGTAACGATGACAGCATCTCGCCCGATTCGAAATCCTCGTTGAACGCGGTCCGCGCCTGGTAACTGGCCGCCAACCGCTCCACTGCCTCCCGCGCCCCGCCCGTGACCACGACGATCTCCTCCACGCCCGCGCGCCGGACCGTCTCGATGACCTGTCCAAGCACGGTCGTCTCTCCCCACGGCAGCAGCATCTTCGGCTGTCCCATGCGGATGGAGCGTCCTGCGGCGAGAATGACGGCAATGATCATGTTTGTCCAGCGGCGCGCTTCTTCAGCGAAGCCTATAAACGCCGCAGCCTTTCGTAATCTTCGGGCGTGTCTACGTCCAGCAGTAAAGTCTCATCGTGCCAGGGCAGATAGTCCACTTTATATTTGTGGAAGATGGCGCGCCCGCCCACGTCGCCTTTCAATTGGAGTAGGTCCGCGAAAGTGACGCGGTCGAATAGCACGGGATTGGCGCGGCGTTCTTCCATTACCAACGGCGCGATGACGGGGGAGAGATTCCGCGCGTGCGACTCCGTCAGCGCGTGGATGATCTCCGCCCCGACCTGCGGCTGGTCTGCCAGCAAAAACAAGCAGCCGCCGATATTTTCAGGCAGCGCCGCGACCCCCGCGACGATGGAACTCGCCTGTCCGCTTTGCCAGGCCGCGTTGCGGACGATCTTCATATCCAGGTCACGTACCGCACCCTCGACCGCCTCCGCGTTTGCCCCTGTGACCACGACGACTGGCGAGAGTCCCGCGGCCAGCGCGGTTTCGGCGATTCGTCTTACGAACGGTTCGCCCTTCCAATCCAGCAATTGTTTGGGCTGGCCGAAGCGCGTCGATTCGCCCGCCGCCAAAACGATTCCTGCCATCCGCTCGAACGCGTGGAAGTCGCCGCGCTGCGCCGAGCCGACGATCGCCGCGTCGAATGGAGCCAGCAACTCCCGCGCTAGTTTCCCGCCAATGGCTTGAAGTTCGGGCGCGTCCGCCTGATTGAGCAAAGCGATTTTCCTTGCGCGCGTCGGGATGTTTTTCAGCCCGCCTTCGGGATGTGTCAATACGCGTCTCAAAATCTCCGGCGTGACCGATTCGCCTTCCGCCGCGCCGCTCAGCTCGCGGAATTTCTCGGCGCGGAAGACGGACTCCTCCGTGATGGGTTTGCCCAATCCGCTCAACCCCGCCACCAAGACGACCGTCTCCGCGAAATCGGGGATGGGCGGTTCGTGCGCGGCGGGAGCCTTCAACGGTTTTTGCCGCGCCCCGTCCGCTTCGATGAGCAGGGGGATGCCGCGGCTTTGGGCTTCTTCGCGTAGCCAGAATAATGCGCTGGCGCTTACGGGCTGGGTTCGGTCTCCCTCGATCCGCCCTGTGACCAGCGTGACGCCTGCGGGAATCTCCCGAAGCTCCTCGGCGGATTCGGCTATGACGTGCCGGTCCGCCAGCGGAATCTGCCACGCGCCGAGGTGGGTCGTCGCGGCGACGATGACGGACGGCGCGGCCAGTTCCCGCGCCAGCCGAAACATCGCGGTCGTTTTGCCGCCCGCGCCGACGAACGCGACCGCGCCCTTTCCCTCCGTCTTAAAATCCGAATGGAGACGCAGCGCGCGCTGGAGTTGCATCGCGCTCAACCCACCCTGACTCTCGCGTCCACCGCCACCGCGCCCTGTTCCAAAACGCGCAGGGGATTGATCTCGATCTCCGCGATCTCGGGATGCCGCTGGACGAGTTCCGCGAGTTTCAGCAATATCTCGCGGACGGCGCCGCGGTCCGCGGGCGGGATGGAGCGCCAGCCGTTCAGTTTTTTCCCCGCCCAGGTTTTGTCCATCAACGCCTCGGCCTCGCGCACCGTCAACGGGGCGAGGCAAAAAGCGACGTCCTTCAACCCTTCGACGTCAATCCCGCCCGATCCGAACATGACCAGCGGACCGAACTGCGGATCGCGCGTGGACCCGAGGATGACCTCCTGTCCCGCGCCGATCATCCGCTGGAGGTGACAGCCCTCGATCCGCGCGGACGGGTTGGCGTTTTGGGCGTTGCGGATAGCCAGAGTAAAAGACTCTTTTACTCCTTCGGGGGAGTTCAAGTTGAGGAAGATCCCGCCCGCGTCCGATTTGTGGAGGATGTCGGGGCTGGCGATTTTCAGGACGAGCGGGAATCCCAGTTCGCGCGCGAGCGACGCGGCCTCGTCCGCAGTGCGCGCCAGTTTGAGGGGCGCGGTCGGGACGCGCGCCGCGCTCAGTAAACGGTCGGCCGCTTCGGGGTCCAGCCAGGAGGCGGGACGCCCCGCGAGCAGGGAGTCGATCGCGGCGTGGTCGAGAGTCGAGGCGGGCGCGGAGTCGGAATCCAAAGTCTGGAGGTACTCGGCGCGGCGCGCCAGGCAGGCGAGAGTCGAGGCGGCGCGTTCGGGGAAGTCGTATGTGGGGATGCGCGCCGCGTTGAAGCGGCGCCAGGCCTCGCGGACGAGGTTGCTTCCCATCAGCGCGATGGCGACGGGTTTGGCGGAAGCCCGGATCAGCGGGATGAGCGAATCGGCGACCGACTCGGTGGAGTGCATCGGCGGCGGCGGCAGGACGAGGAGGACGCCGTCCACGTTGGGGTCGTCGAGCAGGATTTGCAGGCAGGCGGCGTATTCGTGCGGCGAGGCGCTGGAGAGCATGTCCACGGGGTTGAGCAGGCTGGCGGCCGGGGGAAGGAGGGCGCGCAGTTTGTCGCGGCTCTCGGCGGAGAGTTCCGCGAGCGACATGCCGAACGTCTCAATGAAATCGGCGGACATCACGCCCGGCCCGCCCGCGTTGGTGAGGACGGCCATGCGCCTGCCCGCGGGGAGGGGCAGCCAGGCCAGCGCGCGCGACCATTCGAAGAGTTCCTCGGCGCTATCGGCGCGCAGGACGCCCGATTTTTTAAACGCGGATTCGTAGGCCGCGTCGGCGCCGGCCAGCGCGCCCGTGTGCGAGGCGGCCGCGCGCTGTCCGCTGGCGGAGCGTCCGACTTTGAGCGCCACGATGGGTTTTTGGCGCGTGATCCTGCGCGCCTCCTCGATGAAGCGTTTCCCGTCGGGCAGCGACTCGATGTACATGGCGAGGACGCGCGTGTGTTCGTCCGCGGCCATGATGGGCAGCAGGTCGGTCTCGGAGACGTCGGTCTGGTTGCCGAGGCTGACGAGGCGCGAGAACGAGAATCCCTGCTGGCGCGACCAGTCAATGATGGCGGCGCAGAACGCGCCCGAATGCGAGAGGAAGCCGATGTCGCCGGGCGCGGGGAGCGGCGGAGGCAGGAATGTGGTGTCGAGCGGATAGTGCGTGTCGAGCAGGCCGATGCAGTTCGGGCCGATGATGCGGATCCCGTTCTCGCGGGCGATGCGGAGGATTTCGTCCTCCAGCGCCGCGCCGGAGGGACCGATCTCGCGGAATCCGCCCGCCATGATGATCGCGGCTTTGATGCCGCGCGCCGCGCAATCCATGAGCGCGGCGGGCATGCCCGCCGCGGGGACGATCAACGCCGCCAGGTCCACCGGGTCGGGGACTTCGGCCAGCGAGCGCGAGACGGCGCGTCCCATGATCGTCCCGCCTTTGGGATTGACGAGATGCACCGCGCCCGTGTATTGACTCTGAATCAAATTGCGCGCCACGCCGTAGCCGAGTTTCATCGGGTCGGCCGACGCTCCGACGATGGCGACGCCGCGCGGGGAGAAGAAAGTTTGAAGCGTCATGGTTGATCTCCGGTCATGGCAGTTGGCGAGATTATACCCAGTTATCCCGCCGCGCTCCCAGCGGGTATAATTCACCCGATGTCGCCCAAGATCACATTCCGTCCGTTCATTCTCCCAAACCTGATTCTCCTGCTCCTCGGCTGGGGCGGACTGTACTACCTCGCGGCGTACACCCTGCCCACCGTCTGGCCGCGCTGGGGTTTCTTCGCGCTGTGGACGGTCGCCCTCACCGCCACCGCCTTCCCTGTGGTTTACCTCATCGGCGTATATTTCTCCTCGGAGCGGGTGGAGCCGAAGACGCTGGTGCGCCGCGCGCTCTGGGTGGGCGTCTTCGGCGCGACGCTCGCCTGGCTGCAACTGGCGCGCCTCGTCAACGTCTACGTGATCCTCGGCCTCGCCTTTGGGCTGATCGCCGTGGAAGCCCTCCTGCGACTGCGCGAACGGGCGCGCTGGGTCGCTCCCAAAATGGAAGATGACGACGAACCTGCGTGACCTGCCCTCGGTGGAACAACTCCTCCAGACGCCGCGCCTCGCGGACCTGGCCGCGCGCTTCGGGCGTCCCCTGGCCCTCGACGCCCTCCGCTTCTCCCTCGACGAGGCGCGGGGCGCGGCCAAATCGGGCGTTGACCTGCCCCCGCGCGATTCCCTCGTCTCCCGCGCCGAGGCGATCCTCGACGAGTGGACGCGTCCCACGCTCCAGCCCGTCGTCAACGCCACGGGCGTCATCCTCCACACCAACCTCGGACGCGCCCCCCTCAGCCGCGCCGCGCTGGACGCGATGACCCTCGCGGCGCGCGGCTACTCCAACCTCGAATTTGACCTGTCCACGGGCAGGCGCGGCTCGCGGACGGTTCACGCCGAAGCCCTGCTGCAAAAATTGACGGGCGCGGAATCGGCGCTGGTCGTCAACAACAACGCGGGCGCGGTCCTGCTGGTCCTGTCCGCGCTGGCGAAGGGCAGACGCGTCGTCATCGCGCGGACGCAGTTGGTGGAGATCGGCGGCTCGTTCCGCGTCCCCGACGTGATGAAGCAATCGGGCGCGAAACTCGCCGAAGTTGGCGCGACGAACAAAGTCCATCTCAAAGATTACAAAGAAGCGCTGACCGACGGCGCGGCGATGGTCCTGCGCGCGCACCGCTCCAATTTCAAGATTGTCGGCTTCACCGAGGAGCCTCTGCTCGAAAAGATCGCCAATCTGGCGCGCGGGTTCCGCGTCCCGTTCGTGGACGATCTCGGCTCGGGCGCGCTGCTCGACACCGCCAAATTCGGCCTCGGTCACGAACCGACTGTGCAGGAATCCCTCGCCGCGGGCGCGGACCTCGTCTGCTTCTCGGGCGACAAACTGCTCGGCGGTCCGCAGGCGGGGATCATCGTCGGCAGGAAGGACCTGCTCGATAAAATCAAAAGGCATCCGCTGGCGCGCGCCGTCCGCGCGGATAAACTCTGTCTCGCCGCGCTGACCGCCACGTTGCTGCACTATCTCAAAGACGAGGCGACGCGCGAAGTCCCCGTCTGGAGGATGATCTCGATGGAGCCGCGCGCGGTCAAGGTCCGCGCGGAAGCGTGGAGGGAGAGACTCGGGCAGGGCGAGGTCGCCGCGTCCGAATCCACCGTCGGCGGCGGCAGCCTCCCCGACGAGTCCATGCCCACGTTTGTGTTGTCGCTCTCGGTCAAAAATCCAGATAAGTTTTTGAAGCGCCTGCGCGCGTCCGACCCGCCGATTGTCGCCCGAACCGAAAACGACAAAATCCTTTTCGATCCGCGTACTGTCTTGGAAGAACAGGATGCTATATTGGTAGAATCTTTATCGCGAATGACGCGAATGAGCGAACCCTTGCGCCGTCCGCAAGGGCAGGTGTGACGGAAATGTCGAGGAAATATGACTGACAATCACATCATCGAAAAAGAATTGTCGTATCGGATCATGGCAGCCGCGTTTGCAGTGCATAATAAACTTGGGCCTGGGTATCCAGAAAAAGTTTACGATGAAGCAATGGATCGCGAGCTGCCTCTGCATGGAGTGACGGTTGAGAGTCAGAAAAAAATCACCTTGATGTACGACGGTAAGCCGTTGAGCGAATTTGTTTTGGACAAAGTAGTGGACGGACGGGTAATTCTCGAATTGAAGGCAGTGAGTAAAATTCTCCCGATTTATCAGCAGCAGGCTCTGTCTTATTTGAAAGCAACAGGGTTGCAACTTGCCATCGTGATAAATTTTGGCGCATCCCGCGTTCAATCCTCTCGCGTAGTTTACACAAAAGGGAAAGCGTTCGTTCCGAAAACCTTCCCCGAATTGCGTGAGCCTCCTGTGACGCTTGATTAAGAATATTCGCGCCATTCGCATTATTCGCGAAATTCGCGTTAAAACATCACCTCATCTTAAGGACCTCTTTCATGAAATCAGACCTCGACGCCCTCATGCAAGCCCGCAACCTCGACGCCATCCTCGTCGTCGGCAATGCCGAACACAATCCGCCCATGTACTACCTGACGGGCGGCGGACACGTCAGCCACGCAACCGTCATCAAAAAACGCGGGGAGGAAGCCGCGTACTTCCACAACGACATGGAACGGGACGAAGCCGCCAAAAGCGGACTGCGCCTGATCCCCTACAGCAAGTACGATTACGACGCGCTCTACAAAGAAGCGGACGGCGACCTGCTGCTGGCGAGCGTGCTGCGCTATCGGATGATATTCGAGGAACTGGGTTTGACGCGCGGACGCGTGGGCGTGTACGGCTTCTACGACCTGAGCGCGGTCTTCGGGACGCTCTCGCGCCTGCAAAAACTTCTCCCCGAATTGGAATTCGTCGGCGAGCCGCGCGAGGACTCGATCTTCATGCGCGCCATGGAGACGAAGGACGCGGCCGAGGTGGAGCGCATCCGCAGGATGGGGCGAATCACCACGACGGTGGTCGGCAAGACGCGCGACTACCTGACCGAGCGCGAGGTGCGCGCCGACGAAGTCCTGCTCAAAGAAGACGGCTCCCCGCTGACCGTGGGCGACGTCCACGCGAAGATTCGCCTGTGGGTGGCGGAACAGGGCGCGGAACTGCCGTCGGGATTCATCTTCGCCATCGGACGCGACGCGGGCGTCCCGCACTCGACGGGCAATCCCGCCGATCTGATGCGCCTCGGTCAGACTATCGTCTTCGATATTTATCCCGCCGAAGCGGGCGGCGGCTACTACTACGACTTCACGCGCACGTGGAGTCTCGGTTACGCCGCGCCCGAAGCGCAGGAACTGTACGACCAGGTCAAGGAAATTTTCGACAAATTGATGGACAACTTCGACGTGAACGCGCCGTTCAAGCATTATCACAAGATGACGTGCGAGTACTTCGAATCCAAAGGCCACCAGTCGCCGCTCAACACGAAAGCGCCGGTGGAGGGATACGTCCACAGTCTGGGACACGGCGTCGGCTTGAACATCCACGAGCGGCCGTTCAGCGGACTCACCGCGGGCGACGATCAGCGTCTCGCGCCTGGCGTGGTCGTCACCTCCGAGCCTGGACTCTACTACCCCGAAAAAGGCATGGGCTTCCGCATCGAAGACACGCTCTGGGTGCGCCCCGACGGGACGATTGAAACCCTCGCGGACTACCCGTACGATTTCGTCCTGCCGATGAAAAAGCGGAAGTAGACAAACCGCCGATTTGTCCAACCAGCCGAATCTCCAATTTCCAATCTCTAATCACCAATCGCCAATTACTACTTCCAATGACCAACCTCCCTCCCGCCCGTCTCCTCGCCATCGAGACCTCCTGCGACGAAACCGCCTGCGCCGTCGTCGAAAACGGACGCGCCCTGGTTTCCTCCGTCGTCGCCTCGCAGATGGAACTCCACGCGCGCTACGGCGGCGTCTATCCCGAAGTAGCCTCGCGCCAGCATGTGCTGTCCATCGTGCCGGTCGTCGAGCAGGCGTTGGCGCAGGCGCACATCACCCTCGCCGACGTGGACGCGGTCGCGGTCACGCGCGGGCCCGGGCTGGCTGGGTCGCTCGTCGTCGGCGTGAACGCGGCCAAAGGTCTCGCGCTCGGCGCGGGGATTCCGCTCGTCGGCGTGAACCATCTCGAAGGTCACGTCTACTCCGCCTGGGTTTACGACGCGGACGAACCTCCGCATCCCGAACCGCAATTCCCCCTGCTGGCGCTGCTCGTCTCGGGCGGACACACCGAACTGAACCTGATGACCGACCACCTGACCTATCGGCGCCTCGGCTCCACCCTCGACGACGCGGCGGGCGAGGCCTTCGACAAGGTGGCGCGGCTGCTGGGACTCGCCTACCCGGGCGGGCCGTCCATCCAGAAAGCCGCGGAGGACGGCGACCCGAAGCGCTTCAAATTTCCGCGCGCCCGCCTCGAAGGGACGTGGGACTTCTCGTTCAGCGGGATCAAAACCGCTGTCCTGTATGAGACGAGGAACTTCGAGAAGGCGGGCAAGTCCATCCCGGTCGCGGACATGGCCGCGAGTTTCCAGGCCGCCGTCGTTGACGTGTTGTTCGACAAAACCCTGGCCGCGGCGCGCGAATTCGGCGTGAAGGAAATCCTCGTGGCGGGCGGCGTCTCGGCCAACCGCGCCTTGCGCCAGGCCTTCAAAGCGCAGGCGGAGTTCCCCGTCCACGTCCCGCGTCTCTCGCTCTGCACCGACAATGCCGCCATGATCGGCGCGGCGGGATACTTCCGCTACGCGCTCGGGCGCGTCAGCGAGTTGGACATGGACGTCCAGCCGACCTGGCCGCTGTCGTGAAAAAGCAGACCCCCGTTTTCCTGGAAAGCGGGGGCGTGTTATTTCTCCAGATATTCGATTGCCATTTTGATCGCCTGCTCTGCGGAGAGGACTTTGTTCTCCCTCCGGTCCCCCTTCCAATAAAACACCTCCGCCTGTTCGCCCTCAGGCGTGACCAGGCCGATCCACGTCGTGCCGACGGGTTTTTGCGGCAGCCCGCCGCCCGGTCCCGCGATCCCGCTGACCGAGATGGCGACGTCCGCGCCGAGGGCGTTCCGCGCGCCGCGCGCCATCTCCAGGACGGTCTCGCGGCTGACCGCGCCGTAGCGCTGAAGCGTATCCCACGAGACGCCGAGGCTGGCGACCTTGGCCTCGTACGCGTACGAGACGAATCCGCCGAGAAAATATTCGGAGGAGCCGGGCGTGTCGGTGATTCGGTCGGCGACCAAACCGCCCGTGCAGGATTCGGCGGTGGCGAGTTTCCATCCGCGTTCGCGGAGCAATTGTCCAAGCAGGGATTCCAGTGTGGGTTGCAAAGTTTTCTCCGTCATAGAATAGTCGGGATTATACCTGTATCTGTTTTCGCGCGGAAAGGCGGTACAATAAAAAAACCGACAGGAACTGTCGGTCTCGTTGAGCCACAGACGAGATTTGAACTCGTGACCGGTCGATTACGAATCGACTGCTCTACCAGCTGAGCTACTGTGGCGTACAAGCGGCGGGATTATACAAGATTACGCTTAAACCCGCAAGTTTTCTCCGCCGCGTCCTGCCAGCGACTGCTCTCTACTCTCTGTTCTCTCATCGCCAACTCTCCATGAACATCGCCATGCTCTCCTACCACACCTGTCCGCTTGCCACGCTTGGGGGCAAGGACACGGGCGGGATGAACGTCTACGTGCGCGACCTGACGCGGGCGCTCGGTCCGCTCGGCATCCACGTGGACGTGTTCACGCGTTCGCAGGACGAACACGTGCCGCACGTGCTGCACGACCTCGGCTATGGCAACCGCGTCGTCCACGTGCCGGCTGGCCCGGAGACGCCCCTGCCCAAGCGCGAACTGGCGGGATACATCCCCCAATTCGTGGACGGCATCCGCCGCTTCGCCGAGGAAAAAAGAATCCATTACGACGTCATCCACAGCCACTACTGGATGTCCGGTCTCGCGGCCGCCTCTCTCGCGGACCTCTGGCCGGGGACGCCCATCCTGCACATGTTCCACACCCTGGGCGAGATGAAGAACCGCATCGCGCGCAGCGACGCGGAACGCGAGGGCGCGTACCGCATCGAGGGAGAGAAACGCGTCCTGAAACGCGCCGACCGCGTCATCGTCGCGACCGAGGCGGAGAAGGCGCAGCTGCAATGGCTGTACAAAGGCGACGTCCGCAAAATGGAGATCATCCCGCCCGGCGTGGACGTCAGCCATTTCTATCCCATCCCGAAGGACGAGGCGCGGCAGTTCATCGGCCTCGAACCCGACCAGCGCATGGTGTTGTTCGTCGGGCGGATCGAACCGCTCAAAGGCGTGGACACGCTCATCCGCGCCATGTCGTGCGTGAAGTTCCAGGGACTCGGGCATCCCGTCTATCTGGCGATCATCGGCGGCGAGCCGGACGCCGACCCCGACAAAATGACCGCCGAGATGGCGCGCCTGCAACAACTCTGCGACGACCTGTGCATGGGGCAGACGGTGGTCTTTCTCGGCAAGCGCGCGCAGGATACGCTGCCGTATTACTATTCGGCTGCGGACGCGCTGGTGATGCCCTCCTTCTACGAGTCGTTTGGGATGGTGGCGCTGGAGGCCATGGCCTGCGGGACGCCCGTCGTCGCTTCGCAGGTGGGCGGACTGGCCTTCCTCGTCCGCGACGGCGAGACCGGGTTCACCGTCCCCGAAGGCGACCCGTCCGCGCTGTGCGACAAATTGACCCTGCTGCTGGGCGACCGCGCCTTGCGCGAGCGGATGGGAGCCTGCGCTGAGCGCTACGCGCAGGAATACCGCTGGGAGAAGATTGCCGGGCAGATCGCGGACGCGTACGCCAGCGCGCTGAACGAAAGGCTTAAAGAACGGGCGGATTCGGGATAAAATAGCCTTGCCCCCGCGGATCATTTTGAGCGGCGCTCGCCGTCCGCGGAGCGACTTTAAAATTCCCGCTACGGATACTTGCCATGACCATTGATCTTAAAGGTAAAGTCGTACTCATCACCGGGGCGTCCTCCGGCTTCGGCATGGACGCGGCGCGGCTCTTCGCGGAGGAAGGCTGCAGCGTCGTCCTCGCGGCGCGGCGCATAGACCGCCTGCAGGAATTGGCCGCCTCCATTCAGGCGCGCGGCGGCGAGGCGTTCGCCGTCCCGGTGGACGTGGCCGCCCGCGAAGAAGTCGAAGTCATGGTCGAGACCGTCCTCGACCTCTACGAGCGGGTGGACATCCTCTTCAACAACGCGGGCTTCGGACGCATCATCTGGAACGACAACATGACCGCCGAGCGCGATATCGAAACCCAACTCAAAGTCAACCTGCTCGGCCTCATTTACGTCACTCACGCCATCCTGCCGTCCATGCTCGAACGCCGCAGCGGACACATCATCAACATGTCTTCCGTCGCGGGCTGGATCGCGCCGCCCACCTACACCATCTACTCTGCCAGCAAATACGGCGTGCGCGGCTTCACCGACGCCCTGCGCCGCGAAGCGCGGCCCTTCGGCGTCAACGTCTCCGGCATTTACCCCGGTCCCGCCAAAACCGAATTCGGCCAGCACACAGGCGATCATCCCATGAAGAAATCCGCCCTGCGGCGCTACTTCCGCTCGATGACATCCGAGCAGGTCGCGGAGCGCGTCGTCGAAATCGCCAAACGTCCGCGCCGCGCCGTCGTCATGCCGTGGTACTACAACCTCGCCATCTGGGCTGATTGGTACATGCCCTGGTTCGTGGACTGGATCACCGAGTCCGCGCTGACGAAGAAAAGACACAAATATAAATAACGGCGGACTTCGACCGTCCGACCGACGACTATCCGACCAGGAGACTCCATGACCACTTCCCGCTTCGACAAACTCTCCGCCTCTCTCTCGACCTCCGGGCTGGACGCGGCGATTCTCAATCCCGGTCCCACGCTGACGTATCTCACGGGGCTGCATTTTCATTTGATGGAGCGTCCCACCGTGCTGTTCTTCGCGCCGGGCAAGACGCCCGCGCTCGTCCTGCCCGAACTCGAAATGCAAAAAGTGACGGGGCTGGCGATCACGCCGTTCCCGTATGGCGAAAACCCCGCCGAATGGGACGCGGCCTTCCGCGGCGCGGTCCAATCGCTGGATTTGGACGGGAAGAAAATCGGCGTCGAGACGCGCCAGCTGCGGCTGCTCGAATACCAGTTCGTCAAGTCCGCCGCGCCCGCGGCCGACTTCCCCGACGCGGGCGCGGCGTTGGCCTCGCTCCGGCTGAGGAAGGACGCGGCCGAAGTCGAGAGCATGAGGCGGGCGGCGCGGATCGCCGAGTCCGCGCTCGAGGCTGTGATCCCCCTCGTCAAAGTCGGGATGACCGAGAAGGAACTCGCCGCCGAGTTGATCGTCCAACTCTTCAAGCACGGTTCGGAGCCTGAGTTGCCGTTCGCGCCCATCGTCTCCGCGGGACCGAACAGCGCCAACCCGCACGCTTCGCCCTCCGACCGCAAACTCCAGCGCGGCGACCTGCTGGTGGTGGACTGGGGCGCGGCCTTCGGCGGTTATATCTCCGACCTGACGCGCACGTTTGCCGTCGGCGAAGTGGACGCGGAGTGCGCGCGGATCCACGCGGCCGTGCAGGAGGCGAACGCCGCCGGGCGCGCCGCCGCCAAACCCGGCGTCCCCTGCGCGGAAGTAGACAAAGCCGCGCGCGTCGTCATCGAGGCGGCGGGCTACGGAAAATTTTTCACCCACCGGACGGGACACGGCATCGGGATGGAGCCGCACGAGGACCCGTACATCCGCGGCGACAATATGCAGATTCTGGAAGCGGGCATGACGTTCACGATCGAGCCGGGAATTTACCTCCCCAATCGCAACGGCGTCCGCATCGAGGATAATGTGGTCATCACGGATTCGGGCGTGGACGTGTTGTCCAGCCTGCCGCGGGAGATGAAGACGGTGGGGTGAAAATTCTTTTGGACACGGAGTTCACGGAGCGCGCGGATTTTTCCGCGGATTCATGATCCGTACGAGAACTGATAAAAAGCCCTCCAGCGTTTGGCCGGAGGGCTTTGCGTTTATTTCTGTTTCAACAGCGTCGCGATCTCTTCGGGGTGTTTGGCGACCTTCACGCCCGCGGCTTCGAGCGCCCGGACTTTGTCCGCCGCGGTCCCCGCGCCGCCTTCGATGATGGCCCCGGCGTGTCCCATGCGCTTGCCGGGAGGGGCGGTCTGCCCGGCGATGAACGAGACTACCGGCTTGGTCATTTTCTTCGAGATGAACTCCGCCGCTTTTTCCTCGTCCGTGCCGCCGATCTCGCCGATCAACACCACCTTTTCGGTCTGCGGATCGTATTCGAACATCTCCAGCACGTCAATGAAATTCGTCCCGTTGACCGGGTCGCCGCCGATGCCTACGCAGGTGGACGCGCCCAGCCCGACGTTTTTCATGGCGTACAGCACTTCGTAGGTCAACGTGCCGGAGCGCGAGACGACGCCCACGTTGCCGGGGATGGCGATATTGCCGGGGATGATGCCCACTTTCGACGCGCCCGGGGTCAACATACCGGGACAGTTCGGGCCGACGAGGCGGACGCGCTTCTGGTCGAGGTAGTTGCGGACGCGCATCATGTCCTGCACGCTCACTCCCTCGGTGATGCAGACGATGAGCGGGATGCCGGCGTCCGCCGCCTCGTACATCGCGTCGGGCGCGAACCGCGCGGGGACGAAGATGACGGTACAGTTGGCGTCGGTCGCGTCCGCCGCCAGTTTGACCGAGTCGAATACGGGGATCTTGCCGTCCAGCGCCCATTCGCCGCCCTTGCCGGGCGTCACCCCGCCGACGATGTTCGTCCCGTAGGCGAACATCTGCGCGGTGTGGAACATGCCCTCGTTGCCGGTGATGCCCTGCACGATCAGGCGGGTGTTTTTATCAATGAGTATGCTCATAATTTTGTTTTCCTCTCATTGGGGCGAAAGTTGGGGCAGACCTGTGTCTGCCCTGGGCGAACACGCAGCCCTGGGCGAACACGCAGGTTCGCCCCTACACGCAGGTTCGCCCCTACGATATTATTTCGCGGCTTTCACGGCCTTCTGCGCGGCGTCGGCCAGGGTTTCGGCGGTGATCATCTTCGCCTTTTCGAGGAGATGACGTCCCTCCTCGGCGTTCGTGCCGACGAGACGCACCACCATCGGCGTCTTCGGTTTGACCTCGTCCATCGCGGCCAGGATGCCCCTGGCGACCTCGTCGCAGCGGGTGATGCCGCCGAAGATGTTGAACAGCACGGCTTTGACGTTCGGGTCGGTGAGGATGATGCGCATGGCTGCGGCCACTTTGTCTGCGCTGGCGCCGCCGCCGATGTCGAGGAAGTTGGCGGGTTCGCCGCCGAAGAGTTTGATCACGTCCATGCTGGTCATGGCGAGGCCCGCGCCGTTGACCATGCAGCCGATGCTGCCGTCCAGTTTGATGTAGGAGAGACCGTATTTGCGCGCCTCGGTTTCGGCGGGGGCTTCTTCGTCAATGTCGCGCAGTTCGGCCAGTTCGGGATGGCGGAACAGGGCGTTGTCGTCAATCAGCATCTTGCCGTCGAGCGCGACTAGTTTTCCGTCCTTGTTGATGATCAGCGGGTTGATCTCAGCCAGGGTGGCGTCGTTTTCGCTGTAGGCTTTCCACAGGGCCAGGGCAATGGCGTTGAAGTCGCGCCAGAGCTCGCGCGGCAGGTCTATGCCCGCGGCGATGTCGCGCGTCTGATAGTCTCTCAGGCCGAGCAGCGGGTCAATGTGGACTTTGATGATCTTCTCGGGCGTCTCGCGCGCCACCTCTTCGATCTCCACGCCGCCCGCGGCGGAGGCCATCATCACCGGCTTGCGCGCGGCGCGGTCGTTGGTGATGCCGAGGTAGATCTCGGTCTCGATGGAGGCGGCCTCGTCCACCAGCACTTTGCGGACGGGGAGTCCTTTGATCTCCATTTTCAGGATTTGCGCGGCGAACTGCTCCGCTTCTTCCGGGCTTTTGGCGACTTTCACGCCGCCGGCTTTGCCGCGTCCGCCTACCAGCACCTGGGCTTTGATGACGGCGCGTCCGCCGAGTTCCTGGGCGGTCCGCCTCGCTTCTTCCGCGTTGGCCGCCACCCGTCCTTTGGGGATGGGGATTCCATATTTGGAGAAGATCAGTTTGGATTGGTATTCGTGGAGTTTCATGGCGTCTCCGGTTGAATGGATTTGAATTGAGTCGACGCGGCGGGTTTCTGGAGGAAGCCCGCCGCGTGGTTGCTATGGCAGGGTGAAGCGCATGACGCGCTGGTTGCCGGCGTCGGTCACCCAGACGCGGCCGGCCGCGTCCACCGCCACGCCGGCCGCCAGTCCGAACTGGTCGAGTTCGAAGCCGTAGTCGCCCCAGGCGCGGATGAAGAGTCCGCTTGAGTCGAATTCGAGGACGCGGTAGCCTTCGGGGTCGGTCACGAAGACGTGGCCCGCGGCGTCCACCGCGATGAGCGGTTTGTTTTCCAGCGATTGCCCGGACCAGCCGTTTACGTCCCACTGCATGGTGGGGATGAAGTCGAGGCCGTTCGCGGTGGGGGTGAAGGCCTGGACGCGCTGGTTCCATGTGTCGGCGACGTAGACGACGCCGTTGGGCGCGACGGCCACGCCGACGGGTTCGTCGAACTGACCGGCGTCGAGTCCCGCTTCGCCGAAGCGGGCGACGGGTTTCCCGTTGGAGTCGAACACGAGGATGCGTTTGTTGCCCGTGTCGGCCACGTAGACGCGTCCCCGCGCGTCGACCGCGATGCCGCGCGGTCCCCAGAAGGTGTCCGCTTCTTCGGCCGAGCCGTATCTCCCAAAGGCGGAGAGGAATTTCCCTTCGCCGGTGAATTTCAGGACGCGGGCGTTCCAGGTGTCGGTCACGTAGACGGAGCCGTCTGGCCCGACGGCCACGCCCCACGGTTCGCAGAACGTGTCGAACGGGATGTCGGCCGGGGGATTTGCCGTCGAGTATGGGCAGCCCGGCGAGACTTTGCCCCAGCTGCCGAGGAATTTCCCTTCCGCGTCGAAGCGCAGGACGCGGTGGTTGCGCGAGTCGGCCACGTAGAACGTCCCGTCCGGCGCGAAGGAGAGGGCGCGCGGCGCGTTCATGGGCGAAGGCAGGCCGGATGAGTCGACGACGAGGTCGGCGGAGAGGCGGATGGTGTTGGCCGCGTACGGGTCTACTTCCGCGACGGTTTGGGTCGGGCCGACGCCGTAGTTCCAGATCTGTTCGGCGATGTCCTTGCGGATGTAGAGCCGCATCTGGTCGGAGGGGACCCAGCCTTCGAGCGTGTAGGAGGCCGGGTCGTAGTAGGGATTGTAGGGCGCGACGGCCTGTGAATAACGGCTGTATTCGCGGTTGAGCCAGATATCCCAAATGCCGGCGCGCAGGTTGGCGTCGTTGGCGACGTTGCAGACGCGCGAGAAATCTTTGCTTTTGAAGAGTTGGAGGAATCCCAGCAGGCCGCGGCAGGAGTAATCGTCGGGGAAGGGCTGGTCTGGTTCGCGGTCGGCGACCAACCCGAAGTAGTCCTGGTTGGGCCACCACATGCGGGTGTAGTCGTAGCGGTAATAGCCGGGACCGAGGGCCGCCTCGATCTTGTCGAAGTTTTTCTGGTCCACGATGACGAAGACTGAATCGCGCAGGGCGCGGGTGGGCGTATCGAAGGAGCGCTGGTTGGTGTAGTCGCGCAAATACCAGACTATCGGCCATGAGACGCCGGTGTCGGGCGCGGAGGCGTCATAGGACAGGGCCAGTCCCATCCCGCCGGTGGTGCGCTGCGAGATTTCCCGGGCCTGCGCCATCACTTGTTTAACTCCGCTCGCGCCGTGCGCGTAGACGAGGTATTCGGTGGCCTGGTCGTATGTGATGTAGGAGGCGCGGAAGGAGGCCCGCATGGTCAGCGCGGCCAGTAACGCGAAGAAGGTCAGCGCGAAGACGCGGAGGATCTGTTTGGGACTCCAGCCGTTGAGCAGACGGGCGAGTCCTGCCGCCGAGGCGAGGGTGGCGATGGCTGGCAGGAGGAAGTTCCCTGTGGCTTGCAGGCTGGCGAGGTCTTTGCCGCGGAAGGGAGGATTCGGCCCGAGGAGCGCGAGCAGGCTCATGGTCAGGCTGGAGGCGAAGACGACGAGGAGCGCGAGGACGGTCCACAGATGGCGTTTGCGGAGGGCGTCCCAGTCCACGGCCTCGATCGCATGTCCGAGCGCCCAGCCTGTGACGAGGATCATCGGCAGCGCGATGTGGTAAGTGAGCCAGGGCATTTTCTCGCCCGCGTAACTGAAGGCGGCCAGGCTGGCGAGACTCCACCAGACCAGCAGCGTGAAGGTGTTGGCGAAGTTGCTTTCCTCGGCAGTGAGCGGTTCGGGGTTTTCCTCGGCGACGACGCGGATCTTGCGCCGCAGGCCGAGGATGAGCGCCAGGACGAGTCCCAGCGCGGGGAGGAATTCGTAGACGGGAATTTGGATGAGGATGTAGAAGTACCAGGGCTGGCTGCCGCGCTCCACGCCTTGCTGGACGAGCCAGTAACCGAGCGAGCCGATGAGACCGGTGAACAGCCCCGCGACGTTGGTGAAGAAGGCGGTGTAAAGGACGACGAACGGCGCCCAGAATAAAAGCGCCATTTTCCACCAGACTTCGCGGTTCCACCATAAGCCAATGGCGATGGAAAGGAGAAAAACAGGGATGATGAAGACGCCGAGGCGGAGGAGTTCCGGCGTCGTCAGCGCGTTGACTTCCTCGGGCGTGGTCGGGATGGGCCAGTTTGCCAGCTTCAGGAGGAAGGGCGTCAGCATGGGCAGGACGAGCGTCCCGATGACGATCAGCAGGTCGAAGGAGCGTTCGGCGCGCAGTCTTTCCCAGGTGTAGCCGGCGACGAGGAAGTACGCGGCGGCGATCAGGGCGGCCAGCGCGGCGAAGATCAGGATGGAGGCGGCGGAGATCCCGCCAGCGGGCGCGGCGAGCGGCGACGCGGCCCCCGTCGGGTTGGCGGGCGCAGCGGTTTCGGCGGCGGTAATCGTCCCGGGATGGCGGCTGGCGAGGGCGAATCCCATTCCCGCGGCGAGCAGCAGGATGGCGATGGCGAGGGCGATGATAAAGCCCCGGTATTTGTTTTCCCGTCCATCCCAGGGTTGGCGCGTGACGCGGGCGATGAAGTAGATCGCCAGGAAGAGCAGCGCCTGCGCGGCGTAGATGAAGGCCGTCTCTTTGGAGGTGAAGTGCAGGAGCAGCGCGGCGGAGAGCATGTAAATATATTTCTTCTCGCCTGCTTCGAGGTAGCGCAGCAGGACGTACAGCATGACGATGCCGGAGAAACCGGCAAAGGCTTCGTTGCGGACGTAGCGCCCGTAGTAGAGCATGTAGGGCGAGACGACGAGCAGGAAGCCCGCCACGAGCGCGCCGGCGCGCCCGAGGTAACGCCGCCAGTACCAGACCATCCACACGGTGGCGATGCTGAACAGGACGGCGGGGATGCGCGCGGTGAAGTCGCTGACGCCGAAGAGGTAGTAGGTCAACGCGATGATGTGGAACTGGAACGGGCCGTGCATCATCGGCGAGTGCTGGTAGCCCTGTCCCTTGTAGAGCAGGTACGAGAAATAGGTGTGCAGGGACTCGTCGTGGCTCATCACGCGCGCTTCGAGGTCGAAGAAGCGCGTCACGATGGCGGCGACAACGATCAGCGCGAAGACCAGCGTCTCGTTGGTGACGGCGGGAAGGGACGGGTGAATGGGGCGGTCGAGCCAGCGTTTGGTTTCCATAGATGTCCGATTATAACGGGGATTTTCCCGCCAGTTGGCCGCAGCCCGCGGCGATGTCTATGCCGCGTCTCATGCGGATCGTGCAGGGAATCCCGGCCTGTTCCAGCGTCTCTTTAAAGGCCCGCGCGCGTTCGCGGTCGGTGGGCTGGCCGCTGTAGCCGGTCGTGGGATTGAGCGGGATGGCGTTGACGTGACAAAGCATCCCTTTGAGCCGCGCGGCGAGTCTGCGCGCGGTTTCGGGCGTGTCGTTGACCCCGTTGATGAGCGCCCACTCGAAGGTGACGCGCCGTCCCGTTTTGGAGACGTAGTAGCGGCAGGCTTCGATCACTTCGGCGACGGGATATTTCTTGTTGACGGGCATCATCGCGTCGCGCGTCCCGTCGTCTGCGGCGTGGAGCGAGACGGCCAGGTTGACCTGCCGCGCCTCGTCCGCGAAGCGCCGAATGGACGGGACCAGCCCGACCGTCGAGATGGTGAAGCGTCGCGCGCCGAAGTTGAATCCGTCCGCGTCGTTGAGTCGGTCTATGGCGGCCATCGTGTTGTCGTAGTTGTGGAACGGTTCGCCCATCCCCATCAGGACGACGTTCGTGACGCGTTCGTTCTGTTCGTGGAGCAGGCGCGCGTAGTGCATGACCTGCGCGACGATCTCGCCGCTGGCGAGGTGACGTTTGAATCCCATCTGTCCCGTGGCGCAGAAGACGCAGCCCATGGCGCAGCCCGCCTGCGTGGAAATGCAGAGCGTGTTACGGCGGTCGTATTTCATCCACACCGCTTCGATGACTTTGCCGTCGTGGAGTTGGAAGAGGGTTTTGACGGTCTGTTTGTCGGAGGAGGCGAGTCGCGAGACGGGAGCGAGCGCGGCGAAGCGCAGTCCCTCAGCAAGTTTGGCGCGCAGCGCGGCCGGTAGGTTGGCGAAGCGGTTGGGGGAGTCGTAAAAATTCCGATACAGTCCCTGCCAGGTTTGACGGGCGCGGTAGGACGGTTCGCCCCACGCGGCGAGCAGTTCCGTCAGCGCTGGGAGGTCGAAGTCGTAAACGAGAGGGGCTTCCATGCGGACGGGATTGTATCATTTAATCGCACAGCCTCGCGCTGGGCGAGGCTGTGTCTGGCGGTTTAGTATTCCACTGCCCGCGGCAGCGATTTGGCGGCTTTGATCCAGCCTTCCACCATTTCGACGGACGGCATACGGCGGACGAGTTTCTTCCGCTCATTGGCCTCGAGCATGGCGGCGCGCAGGTTGTCGGCGCGGCGCTTCGAGAGTTCCACTACCGTGTCTACGCCGGCGTTTTCGAGCAGGTCGCTGTATTCCTCCCCGAGGCCGGGGACGCGGAACAGGTCGGCGCGGTTGACCCATTCCAGGATCAGCGCCTCGGAAATTCCAGCCTCAATAGAAAGGGCTTTGCGGCCTTTGACCGCGCCGCCTTTTTCAAGCAGGGCTTCGACGGAGCGGACGCCCGCGCGCCCCAGTTTTTCGGCATTCTTTGGTCCGATGCCTTCGATTGCGATAAGCGATGTCATGTCGACTCCTTTAATATATGATGGCTGTATTATATGTGCGTATGGGCAATCTTTCAATAGACTCTTGCGGAGACAAAATTCCCAGCCGCGAATTTTGGGGAGCGCGCGGAAAAACCCGCGCGCTCCGCGTCCGAATTTGTGTTTAGCCTGCCGCCGTTAGCGCTTTCCGTCCGTGGAACTTCCCGTCCGCGAACACGTTATAATGTTACGAAATCGAAATTGGAGGAAGTAATGACCAAACCCAAAAATCTCTGGCTGCCTGTGTTGATCGTCCTCGCGCTGACGCTTTCGGCGTGCGGGGGCAAATCCAAGGAGCCGACTCCCACGCCCGTTGACCCGAACCTGATCGCGGCGCAGGCCATCGCGACCTTCGCCATGGGCCTGACCCAGACCGCGCTCGCCAACCCGACCGAAACTCCCACGCTCACTCTTACCCCGACCGAGATGCCCACCTTCGCGCCGCTCAGCACCAACACGCCGGCCGTCGCCCCGACGAGTTCGTGCGACGTGTCGCTTTTCATTGCGGACGTCACCGTCCCTGACGGGACGCCCGTGGCGCCCGGCCAGGCGGTTGATAAAACGTGGCGCATTCAAAACGGCGGCACCTGCACTTGGACGGCTACTTATAAAGCGGTGTTCACCGGCGTCGGCAACGGCGGACCTATGGGCGGCGCGACCACCCCGATCGGAAAGACGGTCAAGCCGGGCGAATCGATTGAAATTACCATCCATTTCGTCGCGCCAACCACTCCGGGCGATTACACCAGTTGGTGGAAACTGCAAAACGACGCGGGCGCTTTCTTTGGCACACCGCTCTCGGTTGCCATCAAAGTGGTCGGTTCGGCCCCGGCCGCGACGGCTGCTCCCACGGAAGAGCCAACGGAAGCTCCGACAACCCAAGAGCCGTAATTACCATGAGACCTGCCGAAAGCGGGTCGCGTGATGCGAATGAAGAGGAATCCCGAAGTTTTACTTCGGGATTTTTTCTGCCGTCGTCCGAAAGCGGAACTTTCGAATTCCTTTGTCTCTATTTCACCAACGCTTCCAGATCCTGGACGATGAGGCTGGGCGCGGGAACCCAGGCCTCGGCCTGCTCCCGCGCGCTGACGCCGCTCAGCACGAGCGCGGTCGGGCATCCCACCGCCTGCCCCGCGGCGATGTCTGTCTCGAGGCGGTCGCCGACGACGAGCGTTTCTTCTTTTTTCGTCCCCAGCCGTTCCAGCGCCATCTCCATCAAAAAGGGATGGGGCTTGCCCGCGTAGACGGGTTCGACTCCCGTCGCTGTGACGATGACCGAGATCCACGCGCCCGCGCCGGGGATTTCCCCGCGCGGGGTGGGGAAGGTCTTGTCGGGGTTGGTCGCGAAAAACGGGATTCCGCGCCGCGCCAGCAGGGCCGCTTCGCGCATCTTGTCGAAGTTGATCTCACGGTCGATCCCCATGACGAGGGCCCGCGCCGACTCGGCTTTATCCACAGAGAGGATCTCGTATCCGCGTTCCCGCAGCGCGGTCTTTATGCCGTTCCCGCCGACGACGAAAACGGGCGCGCCGTCGGGGATCCGTCCCTGGAGCAATTGCGCCGTCCCCAGCGCCGAAGTGAGGACCTGGCGCGGCTCCACGTCCACGCCGAAGCCGGCTAACTTTTGGACGTATTCTTCGGGGGTTTTTGTCCCGTTGTTGGTGGCGAAGACGAATTTCCAGCCGCGCTCTCGGATGCGCGCTAAGATCCGCGGCAGATTGCCAATGGGAGAATTGTCCCGCCAGAGTACGCCGTCCATGTCGAGAATGAGGGATCGAATAGAGTTGAGCATGACTGGGATTATACCGTCCCTCTGTCGGGGAAGACAAAAAGCCCGCCGATTTCTCGACGGGCAAACTACCCAACTACCCAACTAGCTAACTAGCTAACTAGCTAACTTTCTCCGGCACTTCCAGCACCTGATCCACCAACCCATACTCCACGGCGGATTTCGCGTCCAGGTAGAAGTCGCGGTCGGTGTCGCGCTCGATCACTTCCAGCGGCTGGCCGGTGTGATTGGCGAGGATGCCGTTCAGGATCTCCTTCTGGCGCATGATCTGCTTCGCGGCGATGGCGATGTCGGTGGCCTGTCCCTGCGCGCCGCCGAGTGGCTGGTGCATGTGGATGGTGGCGTGCGGCAGGGCGTAGCGGCGTCCCTTCGTCCCCGCGGCCAGCAGCACGGTCCCGAACGAGGCGGTCACGCCCACGGCGGTGGTGCTGATCGGGTTCGAGATGATCCGCATCGTGTCGTAGATCGCCATCCCCGCGTAGATCATCCCGCCGGGCGAGTTGATGTACATGCGGATTTCCTTTTCGGGGTCTTCGTGGTTCAGGAAGAGCAGCTGCGCCACAATCACGTTGGCGACCTGGTCGTCAATCGGCGTGCCGAGGAAGATGATGCGTTCCTTCAGCAGCAGCGAGTAAATGTCGTACGCCCGTTCCCCCCGCCCGGACGATTCGATCACCATGGGAATTACGTTTTTGAATTCGGGAATCATTGTGCCTCCAATGCGTCCATGATAAACGGACAGTGTTGGATTTTTGTTAATCTCGCGTCATGGATTTGTGGACGTTTCCGCGTCCGACTCTTCGCCCGACGCCTGTACCGTCTCTTCCCTGACCTCGGAGGCGGGCGCGGCCTCCCCGGGCCCGGTCTCCGCTTCGGCGGCCTTCGGCTCGTCGTCCTCGGGCTTCCACTCGCCGAGCGCGATGGACTTGATCTTCTCCAGCGTGCGGCGCGTGATCAGGCGGTTGGCAGACTGGGTCGCGACCGCGCTCGAGAAGCGCGCCTGGTTCTCCTTGCCGCTTTTGTTCAGCCGTTCGAAATCCACCGCGCCCTGATACGCCAGCTCGTTGAGGGTCTGGTGGAACTCCTCGGTCAGCGCGGCCTCGTCGAAGTTGACCTTGTGTATGCGGGCGATCTCGTCGAGGATGAGTCCGCGCGCGAGGCGATTCGCCGCCGCCGGTTTCACTTCGTCTTCCATGAACTTCTCGCGCGTGGTATTGCGGACTTTGAAATACGTCTCCAGGTCCATGCCCTGCGATGCGAGTCTCTGGCTCAATTCGCCAAGCACATGCTCGCCCTCGTGATCCAGAACCTGCGGCGGATATTTAATGGCCGCGCCTTCTCGAATCTGCTCAAGGACTTTGTTGAAGTACTCGTCGTCGTACTCCGCGCGCGCGTGGGCTTCGAGGTCCGCGCGCATGAAGTCTTTCAACTGGTCGAGCGTCTCGTATTGCTCGCTGACGGTCTTGGCGAACTCGTCGTTCAGCTCGGGCAAAGTCACCGCGCGCACGCTCTTAACCGTGGCGTTGAACACGACCGTCGCGCCTTTCAGCGCCGCGTCTTCTTCGTCTTCGGGATACTCGTGCGTGATGGTTTTCGATTCTCCCGGCTTCATCCCGATCAGGCCGCGTGCGAATCCCTTGAACGGCCATTCGTCGTCGCTTTGCTTGTCTTCGGGACGCACCACTACTGCTGTGTTCTCGCGCGACAACTCGGAGTGATCTTCGCCTTCGGGCGCGCCCTGTTTCTCGCCGACGACCGAGATGAGCGCGTAGTCGCCTTCCTGCACCTCGCGCTCCACCGTCTTGGTGGAGGCGTACATCTGGCGGAGGTTATCCAGCGCCTCGTCCAGTTCTTTTTCGCCGGGCGGAGTCCACTCGTAGGGGACGCGGATGGAGAGATAGTCGCCCAGGTCCACGGTGGGGGCGAGCGGGACGCGGAAGACGAACTTCGGCGGGTCGAAGCTTTCGACTTTTTCCAGCGAGCCGGGCGCGGCCGGATCCACTTCGGCCTGTTTCAATATTTCGGGATAAAGATCGTCCACCAGCAGGTCAATGGCGGCTTCAACGATGGCTTCGTCTCCGTAGTGGCGGCGGATCATATCGTAGGGCGCCTTGCCCGGGCGGAAGCCGGGGATCTTGCCGCGCTGCGCCAGTCTGCGCGCCGCTTTTCGCTTGGCGGCTTCCATCTGTTCCGGGTCAATTTCGACGGTCAGTTCGGCCTGGTGGTCGTCACGGATGTTCTTTTCGATGTTCAAGTTTGCTTTCCTTCATCATGTTGAAATTCTCCCCGCTCCGGTTGGGAGAGGGGCAGGGGGGCCAGGCAGTGGGGACGGAGGGACTTGAACCCTCACGCCTTGCGGCACATGATCCTAAGTCATGCCTGTCTGCCAGTTCCAGCACGTCCCCGTAAAAAACCTGTCCGGGTTTTTCAATGAGCGGCGGAATTATAAGCGAGAGGGGAGGAGGCGTCAACGAAATTTATTGCCAGCCTTAATTTCTTGACACATTTACCTCCCACTTGTAAAATCTGCCTGTTTCAACGGGCGACAACGCCTGAATTTTGTTTCCGGGAGGAAAACCCTTTTATGTTTACCATGGGATTGAGCACGTTCGAGACCTGGGCCATCTGGGGTGTGTTCGTTATCGCCCTGCTTGGTCTCGGCTACGCGGTCTTTTTGCGCTCCCAGATCCTGCGCGAAGATAAAGGCACAGAGAAAATGCAGGAAGTCTGGGGCGCGATCCGCGATGGCGCGAACGCCTACCTGGTGCGGCAATTGAGATCCATCCTGCCGCTCATCGGCGTTCTAACCATCGCGCTTTTCTTTTCCGTGTACATTGTCCCCCCTTCGCCCGAAGCGCTGGAGCGATTTAAGAACCTGCCCCCAGACCAGGTGCGTTTGATCATCGGGCTGGCGCGGGCGGTGGCGTTCATCATGGGCGCCTCGTTCTCGCTGATGGTCGGCCAGATCGGGATGCGGATGGCGGTGGAAGGCAACGTGCGCGTGGCCTCGGCCTCCCGTCGTTCGTTCGGCGACGCGCTGCGCATCGCCTACCGCGCCGGGACGATCACCGGTATGCTCACCGACGGCCTCGGCCTGCTCGGCGGCACCGTCATCTTCATCATCCTCGGCATCGCCGCGCCAGACGCCCTGCTGGGCTTCGGCTTTGGCGGCACGCTCCTGGCGTTGTTCATGCGCGTCGGCGGCGGCATCTTCACCAAGGCTGCGGACGTGGGCGCGGACCTGGTTGGCAAGGTGGAAGCCGGCATCCCGGAGGACGATCCGAGGAATCCCGCTGTGGTCGCGGACCTCGTGGGCGATAACGTCGGCGACTGCGCCGGCATGGCCGCGGACATCTTCGAATCCTATGAAGTGACCATCGTCTCCGGCTTGATCCTGGGCCTGGCGCTGTATCACTTCACCGGCCGCCTCGAGTGGATCGTCTTCCCGCTCATCGTGCGCGGCGTAGGCGTGCTGGCCTCCATTATCGGAACGTACCTGGTGCGGGGCGGCCCGGGCAAGAGCGGCGACGCCATGGCTTCCATCTTCCGCGGCTTCCTGACCTCCGCGGGCGTTTCGACCGCCCTGTTCTTCATCGCCGGCTATTTCTATTTGAACAACCCGGCCATGGCCGAGTGGGGCGGCTGGTGGCGCATCCCGCTGGTGGTGTCGGTGGGCGTTTTGCTGGCGATTCTGATCGACCGCCTGACCGAATACTTTACCGGCACGCACAACAAACCCGTCAAGGAGATCAAGAAGGCGGCGGATACCGGCCCGGCCACCCTGATCTTGCAGGGCATCGCGGCAGGTTTTGAATCCTCGGTCTGGTCCGTTATCGTGATCGCCCTGACGATTGTGGCTTCCATCTTCATCATGGGTTCCGTCCCCAATTTGAACCCTGTCGAGCGGGTCAACTTCATTCTTTACGGCGTGGCGATGATCGGCATCGGCATGTTGACCCTGACCGGCAACAACGTGGCGATGGACTCTTTCGGCCCGATCGCCGATAACGCCAATGGTATCGGCGAAATGTCCTGGCATGGGCTGGAAGACAAGGAGACGAAAGACGCTCAGCAGATCATGGCCGACCTCGACGCGGTGGGCAACACGACGAAGGCTATCACCAAGGGCATCGCCATCGGTTCGGCGGTGATCGCGGCGGTCTCGCTGTTCGGCTCCTTCCTCGTGGACGTGAGCCGCGCCCAACAAACCCTCGGCGTGCCGCTGGCGGAGCAGATCCAGTCCATCGGCATTCGCGTGGACATTCCACAGGTGTTCGTGGGTATGCTGATCGGCGGCGCGCTGCCCTGGTTGTTCTCCTCCTTTGCCATTCAAGCCGTCTCCCGCGCCGCGTCGCTGATCGTGCTGGAAGTCCGCCGCCAGTTCAAGCTGGGCGTGCTGGAAGGCAAGATCCCGCCCGATTACAAGCAGGCGGTGGCAATCTCCACGACTGCGGCGCAGAAGGAACTCGTCTCGCTGGCGCTGCTCGGCATTGTGACGCCGATCGTGGTCGGTTTGACGCTGCAAGTGGAGGCGTTGGGCGGCTTCCTGGCGGGCATCATCGTTTCGGGGCAGCTGCTGGCGGTCTTCCTCAACAACTCGGGCGGCGCGTGGGATAACGCCAAGAAGTTGATCGAAGACGAGCCGAAGAATCCCGCCGAGAACAGCGGCAAGGGTTCGGACCGCCACAAGGCGGCGGTGGTGGGCGACACGGTTGGCGATCCGTTCAAGGATACGGCCGGCCCGGCGCTGAATCCGATGATCAAGGTGGTGAACCTGGTCTCGGTTATCATCGCGCCGATCGTGGTGCAGTACGCCAAGGCTACCGGCGCGACGCAGAGCGTCATCTGGGCGGTGGCTTTGCTCCTGCTTGCCCTGCTCGGCTGGGCGGTGCTGCGCTCCAAGGCGCCCGCGCCGGAGATGAAGTAGGTTTTTCCCGGAAATTGAACTGCTCCCGGCGGCTGGAAGCCGGGAGCAGTTTTGTGTTTTTTGGGCGGTCAGCGTTCGCCTTTTGGCTGATTCCGCTTCCGAAGCAGCGACCCGGCCCAAAGTCCGGCGAGGGCGCCGAGGTTGTCGAAGAGCAGGACGTCCCAGACGGAGGGGCCGCGTCCCGGCACGAAGGATTGATGGAATTCGTCCAGCGCGGCGTAGGCCAGAGCCATGCTCCACGCCAGCCACGGGCGTTTTCCGCCCAGCCCGCGCAGGTACGCGCGCGTGAGCAGGCCGTATCCCAGCGCGTGGCCGAATTTTTTGATCGAGAAATCCAGCCCGCCGAATTCGGGCATCGCGGTCGAGGGGATGGACGAGAAGCCGAAGATGAGCGCCATCATCAGCAGGGCCGGGAGCCAGCGTTTCAGCGTGTTCATCGGGCGTTATTGTATCAGGCCCGGCGCGCGGCGTTTCGGTTGCGGCTGCCAGATGACATGTCTTGGATCGAGGAAATTGGATTCTTTATCTCTCCCAGACCCATGTTATAATGCCGCCTCGCAAAAGCAGAACCCGCGCGGACGAACGGCAAGCCGGGCGGATGAATTTTTTTCAGGAAGAAAAAGATGAATGCTCCAACCCCGGCTTACGACGATGAGATAGACCTGCGCGCTGTTTTTCAAACGCTTTGGAAGGCGCGTTTGCCGATATTGATTTTGACGCTGGTTGCGGCCGCGGCCGCTTACGCGGTCAGCGCCTGGCTTCTTCCCAGGGAGTATCAGGCGTCCGCGTACGTGGCTATTGGCCGGCCGTCAATTCAATATTATTCGTCTGAGATTTTGTCAATTGTTCCCACCGTTCCCGATATTAAGGCGCTGCCCGAACTCTTGAAGACCAGCGCCATTTTGGAGCAGGTGACGGGCGATTCCCGGGTGGCCGCTTTGCTGCCTGCAAATGTAAAGCAATTGCCGGGCCAAATCAGCGTCACGACGGTGGGCGCATCTCAATTGCGCCTGGATGTTACCGGCACGGATCCCCGATTGACCGCGGCGGTGGCGGCCGTTTGGGCGGAAAAAGCGGTTGACTGGATCGAGCTCAATTACGGTATCGGCGCGTTTGCCGATACCATTGACGGCAACATCGCCCAGTTCCAGCAGGCGTACGAGAAGGCTCAGGCCGAGATGGAAACCTTTCTGGCTCAGGACCAGACTCCCATTCTTTCAAGCAAGTTAAGCGCGCGTAACGATATTTATGGCTGCCTGGAGAAGAAAATAAGCGCGGCCAATTCCCTGCTGGCGCGCCTGGCTCAGTTCGATTCCAATTTGGCCGCGACTGACGAAGCGCTCTCCTCGTCCGACGCGCTTCTCCTGGCTTCCATCGAGCAGGAAATTGGCGCTTTGGGAGTCTGCGGAGGGCAAATGACGGTTTTACAATCCCTTTCTCCCGCGCGATTTAGCGGCGTCAGTTCTGCGGAAGGGAAAAGGGTGATAGGCGATATACGCAATAACCTGGATCGGCAGGTCAAAGATGCCCAGGCGCAGCAACAGGTTTTACAGGAAGAGATCCAGGATTTGTCGGCGAAAATCGATCGGTTGAATTATCAACGCGGCGAATATGACCGTCAGCGCGCCCAGGCCGCGTCGGTTTATCAGCAGTTGACCCTTCAAAAATCCGTCGTGGATAATATTCTGCGGCAAAGCGGGGGAGTGGCTGCCGTCAGCGCGGATGCGGTTAAGGCGAAGCCCGTCTCCATGTCGCCATTCGTGATTGCTGCCATGGCAGGTTTGACAATGGCCTTTGCGGCGAGCGCATGGGTTTTGTTCCGCGAGCGCTTGGCCGACAGTTCGCAAGAGAAGAAATAATAATCACGAATATGACGAGTTCAGCTATGTTTATTGGATTACAGAAGCTGGTTGCCCGTGCATCTAACTCGCGGATTGGTCGCGAGTTGGCCGGCAGTTTGGGATTGAAGATCGCCAGCGCTGGTCTAACTTTCCTGGTTACTGTGATTCTGGCGCGTACCTTGGGTCCGGCAGATTATGGCGTTTATGCTTATATCTACGCTCTGGTTTCCCTGCTTTCGGTACCTTCTGAATTCGGTCTGCCGCAATTGGTAGTGCGCGAGACTGCACGTGGCGTGTCGCGAGGGGATTATTCCGCTGTCCAAGGTATCTGGCGTTGGTCGGCAAAAATAACTGCTATCGTCTCACTCACTCTGGTTGTGTTAACCGCTATTGGTCTCTGGTTGTTCAAAGAACCGCTTTCAGGAAAGCGATTGGAAACCCTTGTTTGGGCGCTGGCGCTGGTACCTCTAATTTCTTTAGGTAATTTACGCGGTGCAGCCTTAGTAGGCTTGCATAAGGTTGTAGCGGGTCAATTGCCGGAGTTTCTGATTCGTCCTGGCTTGCTGGCGCTGTTTCTGATAGTGGTTGCTTTATTGGAAGGACCTTCTTTCACCGCTCCCCATGCCATGGCGCTTTATGTAGCGGCGGCCGGACTGGCTTTTTGGGCTGGCGCCTGGTTGCTTTGGCGGGCTGCCCCAATAGAAGTGCGCCGGGCGGAACCGCGTATGGATGGTCGTACTTGGTTTTTAAGTACTCTGCCATTGGCGTTTATTGGTGGGATGCAATTGATCAACCAGCAGGCTTCGATTTTAATTCAAGGGTTCTTTCTCCCAGATGATCAAATTGGCCTCTTTCGCGTTGCCGCGCAGGTTTCAGCGCTAGCTTCTTTTGGCTTATATGCCGTTAATATGGTTCTCTCGCCGCGCTTTGCCGTACTTTATGCTCAGGGCAATAAGGCGAGATTGCAACGTCTGGTTACTAACAGCGCTCGCCTGATTCTGGTCTTCAACTTGCTCATTACCGCTGGTTTTGCGGTTTTAGGAAAGCAATTTTTGCGAATCGCATTTGGCGCCACCTACGTTGTTGCGTATTTGCCAATAATGATTTTATTGGGCGGGCAGGCGATCAATTCCGCTACCGGCTCGGTAGGAAGCTTGCTTAACATGAGCGGTTTTGAGCGGGAGACTGCACGCGGTAGAACCTTTGCTGCCGTGCTAAACATAGCCCTTAATTTGCTCCTGATCCCGTACTGGGGCGTTATCGGCGCTGCAATTGCTACGGCGGCTGCATTGATTACCTGGAATGTTTTACTGTGGTGGGCGGTGCGTAAGCGGCTTGGGATCAACAGTTTGGCATTTACTATTGTTAAAGTGGAGTAAACGGATGATTTCTCTATGCGCCCTGAAGCGCCGCTTCTAACAGTATAGACATAAACCGATTAGCAATTGAAGAAACGAGAGATGAACAAATAATTTTTTTTATTCCTGGTGAAAAGGTTAATATGTCGGATATTATTCTACCTAACTTAATTATCGCTGGCGTGGCTAAGGCAGGTACAACTTCGCTGTTCACCTACCTTGCCCTTCATCCAGATATCTGCTCATCAAAGATTAAGGAAATTGGTTATTTTGTTCCTCTGCGATGGGGAAATTCTTTGGCGTTGTCTTTGGATGAATATTCTAGTTATTTTTCTCATTGTCATGAAGACGTCTCTCCGCGTTATTTTATGGAAGCGTCTCCAGGCTATTTTCCGGGCGGTAAGAAAATTGCGGAAGCGATGAAACAAACCCTTGGTGATGCCAAGATAATCTTGATATTTCGGGAACCGATTAGCCGCCTTTTCTCTTTGTTCACATTTTATAAGAGTCGACTAAAGTTGAGTCCTGAAATGTCCTTTCGAGAATATGTGCGTTTGTGCGAAACTATGACCGCGGATGAATTAAGGAAAACAGAAAATCAGGTTTACGGAGGGTTGGAAGCAAGCTATTACGGAAAATTAATCGCCGATTGGTTTGAAACTTTTGGCGATCCAGGGGTCAAGGTCCTATTTTTTGAACAATTCAGAAACAATCCTCACAATGTGGTGGCTGGCATATACGATTGGTTGGAACTAGATTATGAAATACCGTTGCCCTTCGAAGCTACGGTCGAGAATAAGACTATGAGTTTTCGCAATGGTTTTCTTCAAAGAATGGCTCTCAAAATTAATCGTTTGGCTGAGGGCTATTGGCGCTCTAATCCAAACGTTAAAAGAAATCTTAGACGCTTATATTATGTTCTCAATGGGCGGGCTGTACATGACTTGATAGATAATGAAACGCGTATGTATCTACAGGAAAAATTTCTGCCGTCTAATCAGCGTTTGGCGCTGGAGCTCATTAATAGGGGGTATACAACCTTTCCTGAATGGTTGTCAATAGAATAGGCGCTTCCTCTTGGAGAAGATTCGCTGAAGGCAACCTGGATAAGTTGACGGGTCTTTCTTCGTCTATATTTGGCGTTGGAAGGATTTTGTTGTTGTCTAACTGATGTTATCTAATGGAGTAATTATGCCGGAATCAATTAAACTTATTTATATTGCTGGACCGGGGCGTTGCGGAAGCACCCTGTTGGCTCGACTATTGGGTGAAGTGGATGGTTTCTTCAATGTAGGCGAGGCCCTCAAATGGTTTTTTGATACAAAGAATATGGGGCCTGAAAGGCCTTGCGCGTGCGGCAGCCCGGTGTTCGAATGTCAGTTTTGGAGGAAGGTCTCCCTGTTTATCAAGGATAGTCAGGAACAGAAGTTTGCTACCAATTTTGTCAGGATACGCAACCTGCCAATCCTGATTTCTCCTTATAAGCCCAGCCGCTTGCGGAGACAATGGGAGCGCTTATTGGCCTCAGCGCAAAAACTGTTTTTTAATATCCAGGGAGAAACGCGCGCCAGGTGCATTGTGGATTCGTCTAAAAATGCGGCCAGCGCTTTTGTCGCAAGTCAGATACCGGGAGTAGAATTATATCTCGTTCACCTTGTGCGTGATGCGCGCGGCATGGTGAGCAGTTGGATAAGACCAAAAGGGGATTTGGAATCATACCCAGCCTATAAGCCTATTTTTTGGTGGCTTTCTTATAATCTTTCTACTGAATGGATAAGGCCCTGGGCAAAGGATTATCTATTTATTCGTTATGAGGATTTTGTTGAGTCGCCCGAAAAATATATTGCCAGGATTCTTGACATGATAGGAGAAAATACTTCGGCTGTAGAATTGTTTGACCGGAACGCGCATTTACATCTTCACCACATGGTGGCAGGTAATCCTGACCGCCAGACAATAGGAAAGGTGGAGATAAAACTCCGCCCTTGGAAACTGCCCTGGTATTATAATCTGGCGACCACTGTCTTTACTTTCCCTTTATTAGTAAAGTATGGCTACATTTGGCCAAACCGGCACGGCCTAAAAAAGGCGGAAACACCTGAATGAAAGTTTTGTTAGCAACTTTTCTCTATGAAAAAAGTCTCGGCGGCGGAGTGAGCGCTGTCGTGCGCGAGCTTGCCAAGGCCCTGACTCAGCGAGGAATCGAGGTCGTCGTTATTGCCACCTCGATGGTCAGGAATGTTCAGTTTTCGTATGAAGAAGGCGTCAGGATCTATCGCCTTCCTCCTTATAATCTATATTGGGTTGGAGATAAAAACCGCCAGCCGGCGTGGAAAAAGGCTCTTTGGCAAGGAGGCGACTTATGGAATCCGAGGATCTATGCCGCGGCGCGTTCTATTATTGCTCAAGAGAAACCCGATGTTGTACATGTGCATAAATTGCGCGGCCTTTCTACTGCCATCTGGACCGCGGCGCGATGGGCGGGAGTGAAACACATAATCCATACCTGCCATGATCATGAATTGCTTAGCCCCGAAGGAACGTTTTCTGGAAGGATTGGAAGATTGGCTTATGCAAATGAGAAGGCAGTCTGGCTGTACACGCTTCCCCGAGCCTGGCTTGCGCGTCATGTACACATTGTTACCGCGCCCTCGCAATTTACTCTTAATCTCCATATCAAGCGTGGTTTTTTCTCCCGTGCCGACCGCCGTGTTGTCGCGAATTCTCATGGTTTTACACGCCAGCAATTGAGCTCCATGCAAGGCGGTAAACATTCTGTATCAGAAAGGGTCAATTTGCTTTACATTGGTCGTCTTGAGAAGTTCAAAGGTCTTGAAACATTGTGTAGATCTGTTGAAATAGCCTCCGCCCGTCAGGCTAATTTGCATCTTAGAATTGCCGGTTACGGTTCACTTGCGGAAATGATGCAGAATAGATACAAGGATTCTACACATATCGAGTGGTGTGGTCCTGTATCTGGGGATGCCAAAGAACGCCTGTTTGAAGACTGTGATCTGGCGGTGGCGCCGTCTGAATTGCATGAGAATTCACCCATCACGATTTTGGAAGCTTATGCGCATGGCAAACCCGTAATAGCCTCTTATATAGGTGGTATACCAGAAATTATAACTGAAGGCAAAACTGGTTTTCTGCTGCCTCCCGGCGAAGTTGATATTTGGGCCGCTAAAATTGAGGAAGTTTCAAGGAATCCTGTTATATTACGAAATATGCGTCCTGATTGTCTCGACGCTGCTCAAAAATTTACAATTGAAGAGATGCTTGAAAATTACCTCGCTATCTATACGGAGGCTCCCGCGTGGTGAGCGTAACTGAACCCGTTACAGTACTCTATATTGGCGGAGCGGGCAGGAGTGGTTCCACCTTGCTTGATATGCTTCTGGGCAATACGCCGTCTTTTTTTTCCATTGGCGAAGCGCGCTTTTTTTGGGAATATATGGAGCGCGGCGACTTATTGTGCGGTTGCGGCGCGCCGCTTCGAGAGTGTGAGTTTTGGTCGCCGATTTATTTCTCTCTGGCGGAACAAGGCTTGAATCTGTCTCGACTGGCATCACTTAATCGGCGTTTGAATCGCACCAGGAATACTTACTGGGCGAGCGGGAATATCTCTCGAAAGTTGGCTCCTGCCCTGACAGAGCTCACACAGGCAACAGGCGCATTGTATAAATTGATCGCAACTGTTTCGGGCGCTACAGTCATCGTAGACTCTTCCAAAGTCCCATCCCATTTTGCCATTCTGCGACAAATTGAGGAGATTGATCTGAGAGCGCTTCACTTGGTTCGAGACGGGCGTGCGGTGGCCTATTCTTGGAGTAAAAGGCCCAAAAAGGAATTTGCCAAAATGAGCCTGCCTGCTACCATGCCACAACATTCACTTTTTCGCTCAATTATGACTTGGGCGATTGAAAATGCTTTTATCGCGCGGTTAGAAAAGAAACGACCCTATGCGATTATGCGATATGAAGACTTTACTCAAGATCCCTATGTCGAGATCCAAAAAGCCTTAACGACCCTGGGCCTCAACCGGTTTGGCGTCGACAACCTTTATGAGACAGGGTTAGTTCTTAAGCCCACGCACAGCGTAGGGGGCAATCCCATCAGATTTACCACGCGCGAAGCCTTTATAAAACCCGATATGGAATGGCGGGAAAAAATGCCTCGCTCTGTTAAAATAATCTTATGGTTATTGGTCATGCCGATGATGAGACGTTATGGATATTTTATGAGGTAAATATGGTCATATAAAAGGCAAGATCGTGTATGTGAAAATGAATTCTATGACAAGCGCCTGGGTATCAATTTGATTGTAATGAAGGGCGCGGTAAAACGCCGGCTTTAACGCGTTTTGGACCAGAGATTCCGGCTTGGCCTCTCCTCTTTTTCTATGAATCTTCTCTGAGTAGCGATAGGCATTGTAAATCTCAGAAGACTTTTGCAGGAAAAAATAATGTTGAAATCGTACAAACTGGCGGTCTTGAAATTAAAGCTTCCGTTCCTGACCACGCCGCCTATGGATGATATTAATTTATTGATTGTATTAATGCCCATATGGTGGTTTTTAGGCGTTGAGCAATTTGTATGGTTATTGGCTTTGCCTGTGATATTTATAAAAATGTGTTGGATAAGACGCGGACGACTTATTGTTCCTGAAGTTAGCCGGTGGTTAATGCTTTTTCTAGCGGCTTATCTTATCTCTGGTACTTCGCTTACGGAATTGTCGCAATTAGGGGGATTCCTGCGTAGATTTAGCGTTTTTGTATCTTCATTTCTGTTGTTGATCATTTTTGTGAATTCCATACACACGTGGAAACAGATCCAAAACACTATTCGCTCACTTCTATTTTTTATGGGGACTGCGGCCTTGATTGGCCTCCTGGGTATTGTGGGATTATGGAGGCCGGCCTTTCAAGCTCCGGCGGTTAATTTCATGCCCGGGTTTTTATCCAGATCTCTGATAGGCGAGTTCATTAGCAGCCGGACGATTGGAGTTTACGCAAATCTGTTGAACGTTCAATATTTCCGCGTTAACAGTATATATCTCTATCCAATCATGTATGGTACCGCATTGGCTGTAACCATCCCAATCGCGCTGTTTGCTCGTCAGTCATTGAGCGACAAATCGAAAGAAAAATTAATATGGACTATGCTTGCCATATTACTGGTCGTCAATCTCGTATTTACCACCGGGAGAATGGCTTGGCTTGCTTTTCTCGGTGGAGGGCTGTTTTTCTGGTTTTTCGTTCGCCAGCGCAGGCAATCTCTGGACAAACTTCTGTTGTTTTTCCTTGTGTTTGGGGTGTTGCTTTTTGGTGGAAGCATTCTTGTGATGTCTGGCGCTCTGGGAAAGGACCTGGCTGAACAAGTAAATTCTTTCATTTATGCCCGGAGTACGAACCAGCGATTGCTTTTGTATGCGGTAACCTTAGAAGAATATCTTAAAAAGCCAATATTTGGATGGGGTGTCCAGATAGAGCATCCAGCCGTAAATCTTCCGTTAGGAACGCATGGTTATTATATGGCTATTTTGTTTCGACATGGAGCGATTGGATTGCTGATGTTTGCATTGATGTTATGGTCGTTATGGCGCGGCACGCGGCCTATCAGGACGGTTGGCGCTGTTGACGCGCGTGTTCTGACAATCAACGAATTTCTTCAATATGGGCGCTGGTCTATCGTTGCCGCGCTTTTGGACGGATTAACAACCGTTCATCTCTATGATGCCAACCTTACTATTGTACTTTGGGTACTATATTCATTATTAATTGCATCTCGGCGAATTGGACTTCAGATAAGGTTTGCTCGCCCGGATACTGACGTTAACTGCACCAAGGATTTTCGATGAAAACGACGAACGGAAAAAATTATTAGGTCTCTGAAGGTAAGAAAAATGAAGCAAATAGCTCTTCTCGGTGTCGAGGTTTCCCCTCTGACTATTCCTGATCTAAATAATCTTATAGCCAAATCTATTGTGGAGAAAGGACGCGGAATTATTGCCAACCATAATCTCCACAGTATTTATATTTATCATCGCGATCCGAAGATGCGGGAATTTTATGCAAAGGCTAAAGCGATTCACATAGATGGGATGCCGTTGGTTTTTTGGGGAAAAGCGCTCGGCTATTCACTAAAACGCACGCATCGAGTTACTCCCTTGGATTGGCTGCCGTCCCTTTTAACTAGGGCGGCGCAAGAAGAATGGCGTGCTTTTTATCTTGGCGGCAAGCTCGGGGTTGCAGATAGGGCGATAGAGAAATTACTCTCTTTGTATCCAAACTTGCAAATTCGATCTCATCATGGTTATTTCTCAGCTGATGAAAACAAGCAAATTTTGGATGAAATCACCCGCTATCGCCCCCATATTCTTATGGTAGGCATGGGAATGCCCCTTCAAGAGCATTGGGTGTTGGAGAACTTGGAATACATAAACGCTAATGTGATTCTCAACAGTGGGGCATTGTTTGATTATATTGCTGGCGCCATACCCACGCCCCCTCGCTGGTTAGGAAAAGTAGGTTTGGAATGGCTCTATCGCCTGTTTTCCGAACCAAAACGTCTTTGGCGGCGCTATCTTGTCGAACCGCTCTTCTTGTTGAATCCTGCAATACGCGATGTTATCAGTCTGATTAAAAGAAAGGTGAAGAATGGGGATAAATCATCGTAATCAGTAGTTCACGAAAGAGCCTGAACGCGGTTAACTTGGTTCCAATCACAGAGACCCATGGCCATGTCCGAGCCCGATCGCTACGCCCAAAATCCGTCGGTTGCCGAGTGGATCGCGCCAAGCATTCAGCAACTCATCCAACTCTTGCGTGGCTTTGCTTGTCAGGCTGCTCAACACCTGGATGCCGCACAGTTTCTCCACGATGGCATTCACTTTGCGTGTCGAGGTTCCCTGCACATGCATTTCAGCCAGGCCATCGTCAAGGCGCGCTCGCTGCGCAAGCCTTTTTCCAGTGCCTGCGGATAATATTCTCCAGTCCGCACTTGCGGAACGGCAAATTCAAGCTCCTCCAGGCGGGTTCGCGCCGTTTTCGGTTTGAATCCGTTGGCTTGGTCGTGCCGCTTTTCCGAGCGTTCGTACGGCGCCACGCCCAGATACTGCTGCCGTTCGGCCTTTATCGTTGCATTCACTAACACGCGGATCAATTTGGATAGGTAACTATCCTTTCTGAAGTTGAGCCTTCCGAAAGAATACACCAGACCTACCTTTTTAGCAAATATTACAGAAACAAGTTTACACTAACTCTTATTGATTGCCCAGACTAAAGCAAAACAATCCCAGAAGAATGAACGCCATTGAGATTAGGTGGTCCCGAGTAATTTTTTCTTTTAGAATGTAATAAGACATGACAATAATTAATACCTGGCTGGTTGCCGCGCCGATAAATACCGTCCCTACGGGAATTTTTTTTAAGGCTACATAGGAAGTAAAAGGAGCAATAACGAAAAAGGCAATGGACCAGAATAAATATGACCAATTTTTTTTAAGAGAGAACAGTTTATAGGTAACCTGTCCAATGGCGGTGACGATATAGGATACGGAAAGCGCTAACCAGTATATCCACATATCATTTTTGCCTTTCAGAACGTCTCTTTCGCTTTGATGACCCGGGCCGGGTTTCCCGCGGCGACGGAATTTTCTGGAATGTTATGGGTGACGATGCTTCCCGCCCCAATCACGCAATTTGACCCGATGTTTACGCCAGGAAGAATGATCGCATTTGCCCCGATCCATACATTATCCCCGATTGTAATATCGCCTCCAATGATTTGAGTTAGATCCTGCACGTCATGTCCGCTGGCATAAAAACAAACGTTGGGGGCGACATAAACCTGATCCCCTAATATGATTCGGTTTTTTTCTTTATAGCCCGGAAAGAATTGCGCCCCGCGGTTGATGCTGACGTTGCTTCCGATTTCAACCAGCCAGGGAAATTTAAAATATAACCCGTAATCGAAGAACGAATGTTTGCCAACCCTGCCCAGCATCAGGCGGAAACCGAAACTTCTAATGAATGGAGGCATGAGGCTGAGAAAAGAATCAAAAAGATGAATTAAATAAATATATGCCGCGTTAAACACCCGCATGCGGACTTGATCCTCGTATAGAATTTCATTGACTGGCTTCATCTGTCACCTTTGCGCCCAGCCAGACGACCCCGATCGTAATCAGAACGGTGCCTATGATTTTTGTGAGCGAAATGTTCTCTCCAAAATAAAAGGAAACAAATAACATGAGAGGATAGAAAATGCTGGTTAAAGGATAGGTTGTGCTTAGCGGAAAATACTTGTTGGCGAACAACCAAACGACCAGCCGTAATCCATTTAAGACAATGACAATCCCAATGCCCAGAATCAGGAACAAGAACTGGATATTGTCCTGGTTCGCGATCAATTTCATGGCAATGGAGGCCAGGAGATTAAGACCGACTGCGCCAAGCATCGTGACGATAAGCAGGAATCTTTTATTAGGAGTCATCAACTTTGCCGGTCACGGTGAGGATATGTATCGGTGGCGAGAGCAAGGCGAGGAGAGTCGCCGGTTTCTTGTCGGCGCGTTGGAACTGTCGTCATCTTTCAAATTTCAAAATTTCGATTCTGAGAAAAGGCGGGCTTCTTTTTCATTGGCTTAATCCTATGAAGTGGATGAAAATCGCAATCCCCGTAATTGCGAGGTTGGTTTCAAGTATATGATTTCCATTCGGATAGTGGCATTTTCAAATATCGGGCAAGCGCGGCGGTTGCATCTGAAAAATAGCTCTGTAGGTATTTTTCAAGGTCTGGTTCCAGAGTTTTTGGGCGTTTGACTTCATTTGCATTAATCACACGGTAAAGCGCTTCAGGGTGATAGGATGGCTCGACTCCCAGAAACGAATATAGATCGCGCAAGGGCGGCGTGGAGCGTGTAATTTGCTCTTGAATTACAACGTGTATTTGATTCGGCGGGAAATACTTTTGATACATTTCAATATAATCCATATAACGCCCTCGCCTGAGATAAGCATAGGGCGATACGGATACCTTGTTAGGGTCGTAATCTTGCCAGCGCTGGTCCTCTTTGTAAAACGCCTCTTCGATGGGTAACGTCTCAAAGCCGTTTTTTACGCTAAACCAATAATTAGAAACGGCTCTTTCCACCGGGTCGCGGAGTATAAAAACGATCCTGGCCGAGGGAAAACTGCGGGAGATTCGCTCGGCAGCCTGCTCGACCTCGATATAACTTGTGCTTTTCTCCCCAAAGATGAGCGCTCCTTTTTTTTCTTTGAAGTATTTTCCTTGATAATATTCCAGGCCAAGTTGAAATTCAGCGTCATTGAGAAAAAACTTGGGCTCTGGTTTTATGGGCTGAGCCATCTCTATTTGGGGATGTTCGGCGCACAGCTGATACAGATAAGTTGTCCCTGAACGCTGGGCTCCAACGATAAAGAAATGCTCACCTTTCATGCGTTACGATTTCCTTTACATTATAAACATCCTTGTAACTGATCTGTTGAAGAATACGGACGGTGTATTCTCCCAACATTCCCAACATTAAAGTGATTAAGCCGTTGAAAAATGCCAGCAATACCATCGTGCCGGTCCATCCCTCCACTGATACCTTATTTAATAATTTATTGATGATCAAAATGACCCCTCCCAGGAAACTCAGGCCGGAGATCGCGATTCCCGTCAAACTGACCGCTCTTAGCGGCCAGACAGAATAGTTGAATAGGATCCGCGAAACCAGGCTCAATATTTTGTAGAGGTTGTAATTGCTTTTTCCCTCCAGGCGTTTTTGATGTTCGACTTGCACGTTGCCGGGATTGGAAGAAAACATCAGTACCAATCCCGTAATATACGGATAAGAAGTCCGGTACTCGAGGATGCGAGTGACGACATCCCGTCGGATCAATCTAAAATTTGTAGGGACAATATGAGGCGGGCATTTGAATATTCGATTATTGATCATTCGCACAATGAAACTTCCGGCGTTGCGGACCCGGTTGTGTTGTTTTTCCCGGAACAGACCGAATACCACATCGTGTCCATTACCTAGCGCGTTGATCAGATTCGCGATCTCTTCGGGAGGGTTTTGTAGATCGTCGTCAATCGTAATTATATAATCTCCACCGGCGTGTCGAAAGCCGCAATAAAGGGCGGTGTGTTGACCGTAGTTGCGCATCAGGTTAATGGCTGTAATATTTGGACACACGGATGCATATTGTGAAATGACCTCCCAACTATTGTCCGGGCTGCCGTCATTGACAAGGATTATCTCATAGGGCCAGTTATTGCTCTCGAAGAAAATTTTTGTGCGTTCAATGACCCGTCCGACAATCTTTGCGCTGTTGTAAACAGGAATAACCACGCTGTATTTTGTTCTTGACATGATTTATTTCTTTAAACATAAACCTGATTTTCTGGTCGTCCTTCTAAACTCGGCGAAGTATTTCTATTCGCATAATACCCTCACATTAGAGCAATAGGTAACGGCCCGCATTATACCACTTGACGCCAATGGGATATAATAAAAGAGTTTTAGATCTCCGAGTGTTGTCGTGGTGATTTGCAAGCTGGCTGAGCGCCTATTTTTTTATATTAGACTCCTTCGGAAATAAAATGCTTGGCCGCGAATTTCACGAATGTGCGCGAATTTTCCATGATTTTTTCGTAGAATTCGCATCATTCACGGCAGGAAAAGAGACGCCGACGTTATTTCCGATAATGTCCATTTTTTATTGCTTTGCAGATATTGCAGAGAGGAATCCTGGTATGGCAGAAAAATTGCGAATTCCCTTTAACAACCCGGTCATTGTTGGGAAGGAAGTGGAATATATTGTCCAGGCGATTACCAGCGGGCATATCTCCGGTGATGGGATGTTTACTAAAAAGACGCACGCTCTGTTGGAAGGCGCGTTGGGCGTCCCGAAAGTATTGCTCACCACCAGTTGCACGCACGCGCTCGAGATGATGGCGATCCTGCTGGATATTCAGCCCGGAGATGAAGTCATTATCCCGGACTTTACCTTCGTCTCGACCGTCAACGCGTTTGTCCTGCGCGGCGCCCGCCCGGTCTTTCTCGACGTTCGGCCGGATACGCTCAACCTGGACGAATCCCTGCTCGAGGCCGCCATCACGTCCCGCACCCGGGCTATTGTGGTCGTCCACTACGCGGGCGTGGGCTGCGAGATGGATTCCATCCTGAAGATCGCGAACCGTTACGGGATCCCGGTGGTTGAAGATAACGCCCACGGCCTATTTGGTAAATATAAAGGAAAATACCTGGGGACGTTTGGGCTCATGGCCGCTCAAAGCTTTCACGAAACGAAGAACTTCACCTGCGGCGAGGGCGGCGCGCTTCTCATTAACGATCCTCGCTTTATCGAGCGCGCTGAAATTATCCGTGAAAAAGGCACTAATCGTTCCCGCTTCTTCCGCGGGCAGGTGGACAAATACACCTGGGTGGATATCGGCTCCTCCTATCTGCCGTCTGAGATTCTCGCGGCCTTTTTATACGCCCAATTGGAGCAGCGCGAAAAGGTCCAATCTCATCGCCGGCGCGTATGGGATACCTATCAGGCCGGCGTGGCGAATTGGGCCGAGTCTCATGGCGTGCGTTTGCCCGTCGTCCCTGAATATTGCGATCAAGCCTATCACATGTATTACATGCTGTTTGCTGACTTGGAAACCCGGCAGCGCTTTCTAGCCTACATGCGCGAGCATGGCATCAACAGCGTGTTCCACTATCTTCCTTTACACCTATCGGATCAGGGACGGAGTTTTGGGGGACAGCCCGGGCAATTTCCTGTTACTGAGCGAGTCAGCGATCAATTGGCGCGCCTGCCCTTTCACAATGGACTTACGGGCTCGGCGCAGAAACAAATTATCGAAACGATATTGAGTTTTTCCTGACACTGTATGTGTCTTTGAGGAGGTAGATCCATGGCAGATATGAAAAAAATCCTATCGAAACACGGTTCGGTAATTCTATTGAGTATCCTGGTTGTCTTTGTGGTTGCTTCTAATTGGTACTGGATTCACGCGGACCAATCTCTAGGCAGAGATGTAGATTCTAAAGACTATATTATAAAAACCATTAAGCAATTGGATGAATTACGGATCAAGGGTTTTTCCATATCGTTGTCCGGGTGGCTGGCGCAAATATCTCGTGAAGGCCGCCCTCCGCTTTACCAGATCCTGAGCATGCCGTTTATTCTTTTATTCGGGCGCTCGATGGACTCAGGCCTAATCCTTAATCTGGTGTTTTGGGCCCTTTTGATCGCCTTCATATACCTGGCAGGGAAAACGGCGGGCAATGCCGGGACTGGGTTGCTGGCATCTGTATTTGTGGCATCCTACCCACCTCTAATCCAGGCTTCGCGGCTGTTCAGGCCGCATTTTGCGCTTGCGGCCTGCACTGCGCTCATTTTATGGCGGGCATTGGCGTTGTTGGGGCGCCGTTCCTCATGGAATGTCTGGTGGTTTATGCTTTCACTGACTTTCGGAGCATTAATTCATCCGAAAATAGCGGGGGTGTTATTGATTCCAGCGCCGCTTTTTTCCCTTTATGTTGTGTTTTTTCAAGATGCGCCTTATGTGCCGAGCAGCGTGAGGGAGTTTCCGAAGTGGGCATGGGCGAAATTATCGGATCCGATCGTGCGAAATGGATTTCTTCCCGCGATCGTTTTGGCTGCGTTACCAATTCTGGCTTGGTACTTATCTATTGGAAGCAGTGCGTTCGGCGCTTTCAAGAGAATTACATCCGAGAGTGTTGCAGATTTCCGCGGTTATGAGATCTATAAGGCTGGCTTCAAGAATTATCCGTCATCCCTGTGGTATTTGTTGAGTATGCCTTATGCGTTATCAAATATTTTGACGTTGTTTTTCGGGGTCGGTTTTGTATATTTGATTGTGAAACGCAGTAGCAGCCACTTTATGATGTTGATGTTTTTCCTAGGAGCCTATATTGTTTACGCTAGTTATAAAACTCTGGCTTGGCTCAACTTTATCCCAGTATTGCCAATTGTGGCTCTGATATCTGCCGTGTGGGTCGGCGAAATTAAAAATAAAAAAATTGCCTGGACTCTGGTCTCGTTGATCGCGGCCAGCAGCCTGATGGTCTTTTCCATTGTAAATTGGGGAGCTGGAGGTTTAGGAATAAAGGTTGCCCGAATGCTATCTTCTCCTGTTACGAGAAAAGGCTCCTGTCCATTGGGAAATATGGTATTTTGCCCAAGCCCTCCAGACCAACGTGATTGGCGGTCAGTTCATGCTCATATGCTAGAAACGATTATTTCAGATCCAGATTGTCGAATTAGGGAATGTAACGTTTTAGCATTACAAATGGCAGACGCAATTTCCAGCAACACCCTTAATTATTATCGGCAGATTGAATTTGAAAAATCGCCGTTGGTGATTGTTGCAATAAGGGGGACTGCTTTTAAAATAGTTCCATTTAATTTTAGCGCATTTCTGAACAGTCCTTTCATTATTTTTGCAGATAAACAGGAACGCGCTGGGATTTATGGTAATGCGATAGGCAAATTGTTTAATAATCCTCCAAAATCTTTTGTGCTTTCCCATCGGATAATCAAGATATTTAAGCTTCCTGATAACCGTAAGCTTTATTTACTTAAACGTACCGCTCCATTGACCTTGTCCGAGGCGCAGGATGTGATTCGCTTGATAGACCTGGATGATAAATATAAATTTGGGCAATATCGGGTATTGGCGCCGCTTTATGCGCAAGCGGGTCAATATGAGAATGCGCTTGAGGCTTATCAGCAGGCTCTTATCTATGAGCCAGGAGACGCAAAATTGTATTTTGGGCTGGCTGGTGTTTACGAATCCCTTGGTCAATTACAGGATTCCGCCAGCGCCTACCGAAAGGTGATCGAACTTGCGCCGGGGACTGATTTGGCAAGACAAGCCGAATCTTGGTTGAGCGCGCACTGAAATATGAGATAAAATATTTTCTCTTGATCCGGGGTAGATACCCTAATTCATTATCTTAATATGAAAACAATGCAACCATGAAAATCGCTCTTCTCGGCATGCGCGGCATCCTTGCTGGCTGTAGAGGACTTGCGCGGAACAATTGGGCCGGTGTCTGGCGGCGCGTGGCCATCTAGTCGCCATCGTCCACTCGTTCTGATGTTCCCCTGCTCCTTTCGTCGAAAGACCGGGACGGCGTTTTATTGTCTCAGGCCGAAGTCTATCAGGAGAATAAATGAAAAATATCCTTGTGACAGGCGGCGCCGGGTTTATCGGCGCAAACTTTGTCCGCTATATTTTGCAGGCCGAGCCGGGGGCGCATGTGATCAACCTGGACTTGCTCACCTACGCGGGCAGCCTGGAAAATCTACGAGACCTGCCGGACGAGTCCCGCCATACCTTCGTGCGCGGCGACATTTGCGACCGTCCGCTGGTCGAACGCCTGATGAGGGATTACGCGGTGGATACGATCGTCCATTTCGCCGCCGAAACGCACGTAGACCGTTCAATTGTCGGCCCGTCCGCCTTTATTCAGACCAACGTCGTCGGCGCGTTTACGCTTTTGGATGTCGCCAAAAAGGTCTGGCTGGAGGACAAAGTCGTGCCGTCCGAACAGGCGCGCTTTCACCATATTTCCACCGACGAGGTTTTCGGATCGCTGGAGCCGGACGATCCTCCCTTTTCGGAGACGACCGCCTACGCGCCTCGCTCGCCGTATGCCTCCTCGAAGGCCTCGTCGGACCACCTGGCGCGCGCCTACCATCACACCTACGGGTTGCCGGTGACGATCACCAATTGCTCGAACAACTACGGCCCGTATCAATTTCCCGAAAAGTTGATCCCGCTCATGATCGCCAATGCCATCGAAGGCAAACCCCTTCCCGTCTACGGAGATGGACAGCAGATCCGCGACTGGCTGCACGTCGAGGATCACTGTTCCGCCGTTTACCGGGTCTTGCAGAGCGGCAGGGACGGCGAGACCTATATGGTGGGCGGCGACAACCAGACCCATAATCTCGACCTGGTGCATACCTTGTGCGACATCATGGACGAACTGCGTCCCGCCGCCGCGCCGCACGCGGACCTGATCCGCTTCGTCCCCGACCGCCCCGGGCACGACCGACGCTACGCCATTGACACGACCAGGATCCGCTCCGAACTGGGCTGGTCGCCGCGCTACAATTTGCAGAAAGGGCTGTCCGAGACAGTCCTTTGGTATCTCGACCACCCGCAATGGATCGAGGCCATTCGGAAGGGCGGCGATTATCAGGCCTGGATCGAGAAGAATTACGTCCAGCGTTCGAGGAGTTGACCATGAAAGGCATCATTTTAGCGGGAGGGCGCGGCACACGCTTGTCCCCGCTCACGAATGTGATCAGCAAACAACTGCTGCCGGTCTACAATAAACCGATGGTGTACTACCCGCTTAGTCTGCTCATCCTTGCGGGGATTCGCGAGATATTGGTCATCAGCACGCCGGAGGACCTGCCGAATTTCAAGCGCTTGCTTGGAAACGGCGCTCAATGGGGAATTCGTTTTGAATATGCCGAGCAGGATCAACCGCGCGGCCTGGCGGACGCGTTCATCCTGGGCCGTGATTTCGCGGCGGGACAACCCGTCTGTCTCATTTTGGGCGACAACATTTTCTTTGGTCACGGCCTGGCTGGGAAATTGAAGGCATGCGCGAACCTTCGCGAAGGCGCGCTGGTGTTTGCCTACCCGGTTCACGATCCTGAACGGTATGGCGTCGTCGAATTTGACGCGGACGGGCGCGCAATCAGCATCGAAGAGAAGCCGAAAGCGCCGCGCTCCAATTATGTGGTTCCAGGGCTGTATTTCTACGACGGCAAGGTTAGCGACTACGCCGCCGCCCTGCGTCCTTCGGCGCGCGGAGAGTTGGAGATCACCGACCTGAATCGAGTCTACCTGGCCCAGGGTAACCTGAGGGTCGAGATTCTGGGACGCGGCTACGCCTGGCTGGACGCCGGCACGCACGACGCGCTCCTTCAAGCCGCCAATTTTGTTCAGACCATCGAGCAGCGTCAGGGGCTGCTGGTGGGGTCGCCCGAGGAAGCCGCTTATCGAAAATCTTTTATTACCGTCAATCAACTAAGGACCCTTATTGAGCAAGTCAAGATCGGCGAATATGCCGACTATCTCTCGCGTATTTTGAGAGAGCGCGTATAGCCTTTTGACAAACATTACGCGGAGTGTTATTATGACGCACTCGATTATGCAACGGCAGCTCAGAATGGAATTCAAACCGAGACGGAGCGTTACGGCTGAGCAGGCTGTTCAGGCCAGCGGCGGCCTTCACTTCATCTTTCGCGCCAGTTGGGTTTACAGTTTGCGCGGGGATAATTTTGTCACGAAGGTGATAAAATGGTCTCGCCAACGCCAGGAACTGCGTATAGTAACCGACCAGGTCGCCTGTCCCACCTGGTCGCGGACCCTGGCGGAATTAATTTCGCAAGCGCTGTTCAAAATGCTGACGCTGGGCGACGCCTGGACTCTGGAGCGCCGCGGACTCTATCATTTGGCCAGCGCGGATTATGCCAGCCGCTATGATCTGGCCTGTTTCATTGTTCAAAGGCTGGGTCTTCCCGTATCGGTCCACCCTGCCTTGACGCGCGAATTCCCCTCTCCCGTGAAACGCCCCGCCTTTTCGGCATTGACTTCCTCTCTCTTTAGCCAGACTTTCCGGTTGCGCGTCCCGGGTTGGCGCGAAATGCTGGCTCTCGCGCTGGAGGAAGCAGAATGATTCGTCGTTTTTCGATTAATTTCGCCATTTTTTCGATGTTCGTGGATTTTATGGTCGTGACATTCATGCTCTGGCTGGCGACGTATTTTCGTTCCCAGGAATATCTGCCCGACCTTCCATTTATCAAGGAAATTCGCCGGCCGCTTTCCCTGCCCTGGGCTCTTTATGTTATTTTTCCCATCGTATGGGTGGGAATCATGTTGTTATTGTCGGTCTATGATGGACGCAAGAACCTGCGCGTCGTGGATGAGCTGACCAGCCTCACCTTGGCAGCGGTCCTGACCGGCATTTCCCTGGCCGGAATCCTGTATTTATCCTACCGCGACGTTTCGCGTTTCCTGTTTGTTGCATTTATGACCATCACTTTTATCGTTTTGCTTTTGTGGCGCATACCGGCGCGGCAATGGTATCGCTGGCGAAATCAAAAATTAGGGAAAATTCGACGCGTCTTGATTGTTGGCGCTGGCATAGTCGGGAGGGAGGTCGAAGCGCAAATGCGGAAGTACAAGGGCGTGATCCTGGTCGTCGGCTTTCTGGATGATAATGCGGACAAGCGCAGGACGACCCCCGATATTTTGGGGGGGCTGGAAGACGCGCGCGCTCTTGTCCGCGAATGGCATATAGACGATGTGCTGATCGCCCTGCCTTTGCGCGCTTATAGCCGCACGAAGCAATTGCTCGAAGACTTGTACGATATGCCCGTACGCATACAGATCGTGCCGGACTATTTTCAGTGGACCTTACACCATGCGGAGGTGGAGGATTTTGCGGGGATTCCAATGATGGACGTGCGCGCCCCGGCCCTGACCGAAAACCAGCGATTGAGCAAGCGCATCTTCGATATCTTGATTACGTCGTTGATCATGATCCCGGCGCTGCCCTTGATGGGACTGATCGCCCTGGCCATCTGGCTGGACGACGGTTCGCCGGTCCTTTTTTATCAAAAACGCGCCGGCGAAAACGGTCGCGTATTCACCGTGTATAAGTTCCGCACCATGGTAAAGGACGCCGAAAAATTGCGCCATCTTGTGGAAAAGGCGGACGAGCAGGGCAGGTTGGTTCATAAGCGCCCCGACGACCCTCGCGTAACGCGAGTCGGCCGTTTCCTGCGGAAATTCAGCCTCGATGAATTCCCCCAGTTTTTCAATGTCATGCGCGGCTCCATGAGTTTGGTGGGCCCCCGCCCGGAATTGCCATATCTGGTTGAAAAATACGAACCCTGGCAGCGCAAACGCTTTGCCGTTCCGCAGGGACTCACCGGCTGGTGGCAGATCCACGGGCGAAGCGACAAGCCCATGCACCTGCACACGGAGGAAGACCTGTACTACATCCAAAATTACTCGATCTGGCTGGATATTCGTATCCTGGTCAGGACTTTTTGGATTGTGTTGCGAGGCAAGGGCGCATACTAGTTTCGCGGCCAGGTTAAGTTGCGGCGCAGCATAACGATTTTCGTACGCCTGGAGGGCGGCGAGGCGCGCTCTTGCAGACTGCTTGAGCGCGCCGAATTGAAACCACGACTTGAACTTGCTTGCAGCCTCGGCTAAAACTTTTCCGCACCTTCTGGAGAACATTTGAACATGATTGACAATCGGCGCGTTGACATTATTTCGGGCTATTTTCTATTGGCGGGTCTGGAAGCCCTGGCTGCGTTTTTGTTGTTACTTCCCGGTTCGGTCAATGCCAGCGGACAGTTTTTAGCCTATTCCGCCTCCCGCTTGATATTGATGGCCGTTTTCCTGATTGCGTTCATCGGAGCCATGATAATGGCCTGGCTGTTCCTGCGCCGTACGGTTATTTCCGGCCGGATCATGGACAATATTAATTCTTCCCGCCCAGGAATTCCCCGTTGGCTCTGGGTCTCTGGCGTTGCGACCGCCCTGCTTTTCACGGTTTTATTGATGCCGTTGTATCGCTTTGGAGCGTGGAGCGCCTACGCGGCGCGCGTGGCCCCTCTGGCATGGTGGATCGCGTTGGTGTGCGCGCAGACTTTCCTACTCTTGTTATTTTGGAGAGGAGGAGCGGAGAAGGAAACGCGGCGTGGGATAACGCCAAGACTTCTTCTTTTCAGCGGAATCGCCTTCCTCGTGCTGACGCTGACGCTGATCTGGATCGCGCTGACCGGGATTGGCGTTGTTGCGCGTGGATCTTCATGGTACCCTGTTGGGGTCCCGCTGTTGCCAGGTCAAGTCTGGGCTATGGGATGGCTGACCGTTGTCTTTGGCGCAGCCTTGACTCTATGGCGGCGCTCCCGGTTGGATCGTCCCCCGCGGCGGCGGAAATGGAACGCGGACGTCTTCATTTTTTGGGGGATATGGGGCGTCACGGCTCTATTGTGGACAACCGCGTCGTTGCCTCGGAATTTCTTCTTTCCGGGACCTTATCCGCCGAATAATGAGATTTATCCCTACGCCGATTCTGCCACTTGGGATATGGGAGGCCAATACGCGCTGATCGGTCAGGGATTCGATAATGGCGACCCTTTTCAGGACCACGTTGGCCTGATGGGCTTGCTTGCTTTTCTGCACCTGCTTATTGGCGATAATTACGGCGTCATGTCTGCGGTTCTGGCCGGATTGTTGGCGGTCTTTCCAGCCTTGATGTATTGGTTGGGAAGCGTGATTCACAGCCGTTGGACCGGCTTTTTCGTCGCCGGTTTAACGGTCTTTCATGAACTGAATGCCTTTGCCGCCAGCAACATGATCGACCTTTCGCACGCCCGCTTTCTTCTGACGGAATATCCAACGCGGGTTGGGTTGGCGGCTCTGGCGCTCCTTCTTTTTTACTGGTTCCGCGCGCCTCGACGAAACATCGCGTATGCGCTTCCTGTCGGCGGCCTGCTGGCCTTTTTGATTCTCATGCGCTTCAATATGCTGGCTTTTCCGTTGGCAGTAGTGGTTGGCGCGTTGCTGTTTTTTAAGCGCGATTTGAAAGGATGGGTCCGCGCCTCCTCGTTGCTGGTCGTTTCGACGCTCCTGGTTCTGGGACCCTGGATGTGGCGAAGCTGGACTCTGTCCGGGACGCCGTTTTTTTTCGCAGAGAAAACGCAAAGAGTGTTCAACGAAAAATTCCGATTTCGACCCTCTGTTGCGCCGGACTCGTCCTCTTCATTGGACTCTGTCCCTGCGAACGAATTATCTTCAGAGCCGCAACTGATTCGAGCCAAAACTCCAAACAGCGCGCGTCCGGAGCGTTCTTTGGCGTTTCCGCCGACGAAAGGCAACTCGCAGGTCGTCCAACTTATCGTGGGACATTTCATGCACAATCTCACGACTAGCGCTCTTATTTTGCCAACCAGCCTTGTCTTTGACGATGTACGGCATACCATTTACGAGGTTCATCCCTATTGGGAGAAAAAAGGCGCGGTCTGGCAGGGCGATCTAACTCTGCCGGAAGCGATATTGGTAATATTGAATTTGGGGCTGATCGCGATCGGCCTGGGCGCATCCTGGGACAGATGGAAATTAGCCGGGCTGATTCCCCTGGGGATTTGCCTCGCGTATGCTTTGTCCCTTGCCGTGGCGCGTACATCGGGCGGACGTTACATTGTCCCCATGGATTGGGGCATTGTGTTCTATTGGGGGCTTGGCATAACGCAAGCGGCGCTATGGGGGGCGGCTTATTTTGGCGTCAAAATTCAAGAACAGGATTTACCCGCCTCTCATCAGGGCGGATTTTCCTACAAACGAGGCTGGCTGGTCCTGGCGCCTTTCCTTCTCTTTGTCGTCGCCATGACGGCGATGGACCGCGCTGTTCCCCAGAAATATTCCGTTTTGACCAAGATGGAAATTTTCGACCTTCTCAAGCAAAACGGCGCGCTTCAGCAGGCAAATATCTCGGAGAAAGCGCTTTCCGCTTTTCTTAAGAAACGAAATTCACGCGCCTACCTGGGAAAGGCGCTTTATCCGCGCTTTTACGGGATGGGCCAGGGTGAATCCTCAGGCGGGGTGGACGCCTACGAACCGGAGGAGTATCCAAGACTGGCGTTTACCTTGATCGGGGCGTTTGACAAAAAAGATATCGTGCTGGCTTCGATGATCCAGGACCCATCCAAATTACGTAACACGTATTTTCCGAACGCCTCTGATATTGTTGTTGTCGGCTGTATGCGGGCGCCGCGTTCGCCAAAGACAAAGAGCATGATTGACGCCTTGTTTGTTGTAATTCTTGACGAAAAACCCCTGGTCTACATGCGAAACCCGGCCGCGCCTTTGATATGCCCGCTGCCCGCGCCGGTGTGCGTAAACAACGCGAGTTGTCAGCAAGCGCGTTAGCCGGTTACAAAATGATCTGGGCGGCTTGCCGCCGCCTGGACGATATTATTCGATAGGAGCGCCTCATGTATAAACTTGTTCTTCTCCGCCACGGACAGAGTGTTTGGAACCTTGAAAATCGCTTCACAGGCTGGACTGACGTCGGTCTCACCGAACAGGGCGCCGCGGAGGCCCGCAGCGGCGGGCGACTTCTACGCGAGGGCGGGTACGTTTTCGACGCGGCGTATACATCCGTGCTGCGCCGCGCCATTAAGACGCTGTGGATCGCGCTGGAGGAACTCGGTCAGGAATGGATTCCCGTCACGCGCGCCTGGCAGTTGAACGAACGTCACTACGGGGCTTTGCAGGGACTCGACAAAGCAGAGACCGCCGAAAAGTTCGGCGAGGCGCAGGTCAAATTGTGGAGGCGGAGTTACGACACGCCTCCGCCCGCGCTGGAATGGGACGACGAGCGTCATCCGCGTTTCGACCCGCGCTACGCCTCGTTGACTCCCGAGCGGCTGCCGGCCACCGAGTCGTTGAAGATCACGCTGGACCGCGTCCTGCCGTATTGGCTCGGGACGGTCGCGCCCGCCATCCAGTCGGGGAAGAGGCTGTTGGTCGTCGCCCATGGAAACAGCCTCCGCGCCCTCGTCAAGTATCTGGACGACGTCAGCGAGTCGGACATCCTGGAGTTGAACATCCCGACGGGCATCCCGCTGGTCTATGAACTGAGCGAGGACTTGAAGCCCATCCGCCATTATTATCTGGGCGACGCGGAAGCGGCCGCCAAAGCCGCGGCCGCTGTGGCTGGGCAGGCGAAGCGGAAGTAAAAGCCATTGACAAACGCTTTTCCTCCGCCTAAAATAACGCCATGCAAAACCGACCGGATTTCCCACCAGCGCCAGCGACCATGGTCATGCAAATGGGGAGATCTCGCCGCGTCTGGAAAGCGCGTTAGGTCATGTACCTGAACGAAACGGGCTGTCCACGCGGACAGCCTTTTATTTTGATTTGGAGGCATGAATGCCTGAAAATATTTTGATCGCCGTTGCCTGGCCTTATGCCAACGCCGAGATCCATGTTGGAAATTTGACCGGCTCTCATCTGCCCGGCGATATCGTCGCGCGCTATCATCGCTTGAAGGGAAATAACGTGTTGATGATCACCGGCACGGACGCGCACGGCACGCCCGTCACGCTCGCGGCGGACAGGATGGGGAAGTCAGTTGAGGAAGTCTATAAGTTCTATCACGAAGGCTTTATTGAATTGTTCCAGAAGATCGGCATATCGTACGATCTATACACCACCACGCACAGCGAGAATCATTTTAAGGTGTCGCAGACCGTCTTCCTGGCGCTGCAAAAAAACGGCTTCCTGTTCAGGAAGACGGAGCCGCAATGGTTTTCGCCGGGACTGAACCGATTCCTCCCTGACCGCTATGTCGAAGGGACCTGCTACATCTGCGGGTCGGAAGACGCGCGCTCCGATCAATGCGATAACTGCGGCAACGTGCTCGATCCGACGAAACTCGTCAATCCCCGCTCGAAGGTGGAGGGCGACGCGTCCTCTCCCGAGTTGCGCGAGACGGAGCATTATTATATCGACCTGTCCAAACTTGAGCCGCGGGTCGTCGAGTATTTGAAGGAGCGCGCGGGCCACATGCGCGACACCGTCCTGGGCGAGTCGCTGCGGAAGATCGAAGCCGAGGGACTCAAGCCCCGCGCCATCACCCGCGACATTGACTGGGGCATCCCCGTCCCAGTCAGCGAGGCGGGGTGGGAGACGAAGAAGCTTTATGTGTGGTTCGAGGCCGTCATCGGTTATCTCTCCGCGCCGATCGAGTGGGCGCAGATCGCGGGTCGAAAGGACGCGTGGCGCGAGTGGTGGACGAATCCCAGGGCCAAGCAATTCCATTTCATTGGTAAGGACAATATTTTCTTTCACGCCTGTTTGTGGCCCGCCGAACTGATGGGAGTGGGGAGCGGCTTCATGGAAATTTTCGCGGGCGAGAAAATCCCGTTGACGCTTCCGTACGACGTCCCTGCCAATCAGTTCATGAACCTGGAAGAGATGAAGATCAGCGGTTCGCGCAACTGGGCGGTGTGGGGGCGCGACGTTCTGAAGCAGTACGATCCCGACGCGGTTCGCTACTATCTGACGGTCAACATGCCTGAGGCGAAAGACAGCGATTGGAACTGGGCCGAGTTCGTGGCGCGCAACAACAACGAGCTGGTGGCGACGTGGGGCAACCTTGCCAACCGCGTCCTATCTTTCTGCTACAAACATTGGGACGGCCGGACGCCGGACGTGGACCTGTCTGCTTTGCGCGGGACGGACCGGGAACTGCTGGCGGTCATCGAGGATGGATTTCACACGGTTGGCGCGGAATTGGAAGCGGCGCGACTCCGCTCGGCGCTGGGCGAAGCGATGAAACTCGCGACGGCGGTCAATGTGTATCTGGACGTCAACGCGCCGTGGAGCGCGGTCAAAACGGACAAGGACGGCGCGGCGAAAACCATCTACACCGCATTGCGCGCCATTGATTCGCTGAAGGTCTTGTTCGCGCCCTTCCTGCCCTTCACGTGCGAGCGGCTGCACCAATTCCTCGGCTACGAGACTTCGCTTTTCGGGGAACAGTACACAGAGACGGTCTCGGATTCGCTCGGCGACCATCTGGTCTTGCGATACCGCGCCCCGGAACCGGATACGCCCCGCTGGAAACCGAGCGAGTTAAAGCCCGGGCAAAGACTCAACCAGCCAGCCCCGCTGTTCAAGAAATTGGACCCGGTGGTGGCGGAAGAAGAACGCGCCAAACTCGGAACGTGATTTTGAAACAGGCCGGACTTGCTCCGGCCTGTTTGACCTATTGGCTTCTGCTGAAAATTTCGCGATCCGCCTTTTCGATCTCCTCGTAGATCTTTTTCACTTCCTCTTTCATCTCCAGAGAGACGCCCGCCGTCTGCGGGATGAATTTGACCAGGTCGCGCGCCTGGCGCAGCAGGTCTTTGACGCCCGCGACGTAGGACAGGTCGCTGCGTCCCAGCTCGGGCGGGACGGGGACCTCGCGGGCTTTCTGGATCAGGGCGCGGGCGCGGACGATCCGTTCGGCGGCGGGAATCAGTTTGGGCATGTTGTCTCCGGCGTTTTAGGGATGAAAGTCACTATCATCGAGGTTTTGAACGCATTATAATCAAACTGTGTTCCGCGATCTCACAATAAGGAGAAACCAATGAAAGGCAACGAAAAGATCATTGCCCTGTTGAACGAATTCCTGGCGGACGAACTGACCGCCATCAGCCAGTATATCGTCCATTCCGAAATGTGCGCCAATTGGGGATATGAAAAACTGCACGACAAATCCGAGAAGCGCGCCATTGACGAAATGAAACACGCCGAAAAGCTCATTTCCCGCATTCTCTTCCTCGAAGGGATTCCCATCGTCAGCAACCTGAAGAAAATGAATATCGGCTCGACCGTGGAGGAGCAGCTTAGGAACGACCTCGCCGCGGAAATCGCCGCCGCCCGGGACTACAACGAGGGCATCCGTCTCTGCCTCGAACTCGGCGACAACGGTTCGCGCGAACTGATCGACGCGAACTTGAAAGACGAGGAAGAGCATCTCGACTGGCTGGAAACCCAACTCGACCAGATCGGCCAGATGGGACTGCAAAACTATCTGCTCGGGCAGGCCGGGTAAAGCCGACTTGACAATAATAGCGGGCGAGGTAACTCGCCCGCTAATTTTTGGTCTTCAGCCGACTAACATTCCGAATAGCCGCAGGCGTAACACTTGCGGCATCCCTCTTCGTTGACGACCGCCGCCTCGCCGCATTCGGGACACAAATCGCCGATACGCATGGGGACATTTTCCGCCGCCTCCTGTTCAAGGGAAGCGCGCTCGCTATTTTTGCCGTTGGATTTATCGTCCACCAACACGGGATGTACGCCCTCTTTTTCGCGCAGGTAATGCTCGAGGGCCTGCCCAATCCCGTCGGGCAGGGAGCGGACGCGGTTGGGGCCGAAGCCGAGCGATCTTCCGCCGCCGATGCCGGTCAACTGGCGGACGATTTCGCGCATCCGGTCGGTCGGGACGACGGGGCCGGCCATCCGTAAAATGTACGAGATGAGGCGGCCGATCGCCTCGGAGACCGCGGCCGTCTCCGAGCCGGCTTTGGCGGTGTTGATGAAGGCCTCGAAGGGCTGCTCGCCGCCGTTTTCGTTGATCGTGATGAAGGCCTTTCCAACCGGCGTGTCCACGTTGAACGTTCGGCCGGTCAGCGCGCGCGGACGCGGCTTCTTCGTCTCGTGCCAGATCGTTTCCGAGGGGGAAGCCGCCGACGAAGCGGAGGCCGGCGCGGGGTCGGAGGGAGGCGGGTTTTTTTTGTCCGCAGTGGCTTTGGTCTCCAGCACAACTTTCTCGCGCGAGCCGGTCACATAGACGGTGATCCCTTTGCAGCCCAGTTCCCAGGCCAGCATGTATGCGTTGGCTACGTCGTGTTCGGTGGCGGTTTCGGGGAAGTTCACGGTTTTGCTTAGGCTGTTGTCAACGAACGCTTGCAGCGCGGCCTGCATCCGCACGTGTTCCTCGGCGGTGATGTCGGCGGAGACGACGAAGGTGTCGCGCGCCGCCTGGGGCAGTTCGGCGACATGCTGGCACGAGCCTTCGCTCATCACGTGTTCCACGATCTCCTGGCGCTTCTCTTCGCCGAGGCCGAGTTCTTTCAACGCCTCGTCGAAGCGCGGGCTGGCGTAGGTGAGTTTCAGGTCTTTGCCGTTGTCGTTGACGTGGCGGATGTAAGCCAGCGCGAAGACGGGCTCGCAGCCGTAGCCTTCGCAGCCCGCGACGGTGGCGATGGTTCCCGTCGGGGCGACGGTGGTCTGCGCGGCGTTGCGGATGCCGTGCCTGCGGATGCCGCTCACGACCGCGTCCCACTCGACGTTGGGGCGGCCCCAGTTATGCTGGTACGCGTCCAGCGGCTGAGGCGGGGTCCACTTCAGGTCGTCGGGGTCGTAGATGGAGCCTTCGATGGCGGGGAAGGGGCCGCGCGTTTCGGCCAGTTCGACGCTGGTCTTCATGGCGTGGTAGCGGATGAACTCCATCACCTGCGCGCCGAATTCCTGTCCCTCTTTCGAGCCGTAGCGCACGCCGACGTGATACATCAGGTCCGCGAGGCCCATGATGCCGAGTCCGATGCGGCGGGCGCGGAGCGCGGCCTCCCTGAGCTGCGGCACGGCCGGGACGTACGCGTTGGTCTCTACCACGTCGTCGAGGAAGCGCGTGGCGGTGACGACGGATTGGCGCAGGGTCTCCCAGTCCACTTTGCCGCCCGGCGCGCAGTGTTCGTTCAGGTTGACCGAGCCGAGGCAGCAGTTTTCATACGGGCCCAGCCATTGCTCACCGCACGGGTTCGTCGCTTCGAGCGGGTACAGATGCGGGACGGGGTTGCCGCGGTTGGCCGCGTCCAGGAACAGGACGCCCGGCTCGCCGTTGTGGTGCGCCTGCTTCACGATCTTGTCGAAGATGTCGCGCGCCCGCGTTTTGCCGTACGAGCGGATCTTCAAACCGTCTTTCTCTGCCTGCTCCAATGTGCCGCTCCAGCCGCGATATTCCTTCTGGGAAATGTCAGGGAAGCGCAGTTCCCATTCCGCGTCGTCTTTCACGGCTTGCATGAACGCGTCGGTGATGCCGACAGAGATGTTGAAGTTGGTGATGTGATTCTCGTTGGTCTTCGAGGCGATGAATTCCTCCACGTCGGGATGGTCCACGCGCAGGACGGCCATGTTGGCGCCGCGCCGCGTCCCGCCCTGGGCAATCTCGCCGAAGGCGTGGTCGTAGACGCGTAAAAACCCGACGGGACCGGTGGCCTGCCCCGCGGAGGATTTGACGAGTCCGCCTTTGGGGCGCAGGCGTGAGAACGAGAATCCGTTCCCGCCGCCCGTCTGTTGGATCAGCGCCGCGTCGCGCAGGGTTTGGAAAATGCCCGCGCTGTCGCGCCCCATGTCGTCGGAGATGGGAAGCACGAAGCAGGCCGCCAGTTGTCCCAGCGGCGTGCCAGCGCCGGTGAAGGTCGGCGAATTGGGGAAGAATTTTTTGCTGGTTAGCAAATGGTAAAACTCGACCGCGTGTTTGGAGACTTCGCCGTCCCAGGCCTCCTCGATTTTGGCGATGTGCCACGCCACGCGCCAGAACATCTCCTCCACGGTTTCGGCGGGCTTGCCGTCGTCCCCGCGGCGGACGTAACGCTTCACCAGCACCTGGCGGGCATTGTCGGTCAACTCCACTTTGGGAAGACCCTTGGGCATCGCGGGCGTGGGCAGCAGGCCGTGTTTTGCGGATGGGGCGACTTGTGCGGTCATGGCAAAATCTCCTCTGGATGATTGATGTAGTTAAGACATAAATACCGACGAGGCCATTCCACCCGGAGAGCGGCCTTGTCGGATAAATTAGCCTTCGAGCAGGCGGTTGATCTCGTTGCGGAGGGCGTGAAGATCGGCGAGGCGCAAGTAGACGATGGCGTAGCGGATGTAGGCGATCTGGTCGAGTTCCTTGAGGCCGTGGATGACGAGGTCGCCGACGACGCGCGAGGAGACCTCGGCTTTGCCCATTTTTTGGAGATCCGATTCCACCTGACCGATCAGCCGTTCGATGTCGGCCGCGGAGACGGGACGCTTCGCGCACGAGATGCGGATGCCGCGCGCCAGTTTTTCGCGGTCGAACTCTTCGCGTGTCCCATCCTGCTTGATGATGAGCGGCGTCGCGAGGATGGGGCGTTCGTAACTGCTAAAGCGCTGTCCGCACTTCAGGCACTCGCGACGGCGGCGAATGCCGCCGTGGCTGTCGTGAGAAGTATCCAGCACTTTTGAGTCGTTGTTTTGACAGTAAGGACAACGCATAAATCATCCATTTTTAGAACAAATGTTACCGCCATATATGGGCGTCCAGGCTCTGCATCCCCGTATATATGGCGAGTGTGACGTGCATTTTAGCATGGATGCGGGGTCACATCAAGAGGACTGACGGGTGATTAACCTTAAAATATTCCCCCAGGCATGGACGGTAACGCCTGCGGTCATTTGGCTGGAAGCGATTTCAGGAATTCCAGCACGAGGCGGTTATATTCTTGTGGATTGGATTGATGCGGGACGTGTCCGCCGCTGATGGCCTGTCCGCGGGCGTTGGGCAGGACGCGGACGAGGGCGGGGAACGAGCTCGGCGCCAGGGTTTGGTCGTGGTCGCCCCAGAGGACGAGAGTCGGCATGGAAACGCGCGGCAGGTCCGCGGTCAGGTCGCGGGCCGTGTTGGGGATGTTGAAGGCGCCGGGGGCTGTGCGTTTGTAGTCCAGCGCGGTCTGCAGGCGGACCGCGGCCGGCAGGGTCAGGTCTGAACCGCCGGCGCGTCCCAGCGCCGCGTTCGTCAGGTCAACGATCCAGCGGAAGATCCATTTGGGCGTGTACTCCACGACCAGCGCGTTCAGGGTTGGACGGCGGTAGGTACGGCGGAGGAGGCCCGGGAGTTGGTCGAGGCGATAGAAGGGATCGGTCAGGATCAACGCGCGGACGCGCTGCGGGTTGCGGATGGCGTAACGCAGGCTGAGATATCCGCCCAGCGAGTGACCGACGATGACGGGCGGCTCGGACAGTTGCAGCGATTCGATCCAACTTTCGAGGTGGCGGTAAACCCATTTGGCTTTGTAGGAACGCGAGTCCGGTTTGGGGCTGTCGCCGTGGCCGAGAAGGTCGAGGGCGTAGGAGCGCCAGCCGGCGCGCTCCAATTCGGGGAGGAGACTGTCCCAGTCGTGCAGGGACGCCGCCAGCCCGTGGACAAGGATGATCGGCGAGCCTTCGCCTTTTTCTACGAAATGGGTTTGCGTGGGGATCTCAAACGGCGCGCCCTTCGTCATGCTGGTACTTTTCATATCTTTTTGCCAATTCTCTTCGAAGCACTTTTCCGATGAAGGTGCGCGGAAAGTCGTCCATGAAGATCACGAAACGCGGGACGAGGTGAGGCGCCAGCCGCCGCTTGCAGTAGGCCAGCACCGCCTCGGGGGTGGGACGTTCGCGCCCCGCGATCACGAAAGCGAACGGGTGACCAGCGATCGCCACCACAGCCGCCTCTTTCACTTGTGGGATCTCGTAGAGGACCTCCTCCACGTCGCGCGGGAAAGCGGGTTTGGATTTGCCTTCGTCCGATTTTGCAGGATACCACATATCGGCTTTGCGCGCGACGATGCGGAAGTAGCCCTCTTCGTCCATCTGGGCCACGTCGCCGGTGAACAGCCAGCCGTCGGAGGTCAGCGCTTCGCGCGTGGCGGATTCGTTGCGCCAGTATCCCATCATCACCTGCGGACCGCGCACCGCCAGTTCGCCGATCTGCCCGGCTTTCACTTCTTTGCGCCCCTGGACCAGGTCCACGACCGCCGCCTCGGTGGATGGGACCGGGATGCCGATACTCCCGACCTTTCGGTTTCCCTCGAGCGGGTTGGCGTGCGTGACGGGCGAGGCTTCGGTCAGCCCGTAGCCTTCCACGAGCCTGCCTTTGGTCAGTTTCTCGAAGGCCTCTTGCACTTCCACGGGCAGAGGCGCCGAGCCGCTGATACAGGCCTTGATCGAGGAGATACCGTATTTGCGCGCGCCGCGGAAGTTGTTGATGGCGACGTACATGCTCGGCACGCCGGGGAAGATGGTCGGTTTGTATTTCTTGACGGCTTTCAAAATGTCGTGGATCTCGAAGCGCGCCTTCAGGATCAGGGCCGCGCCCAGCGAGATCGGGACGTTGAGCGAGGTGGTCAACCCGTAACTGTGCGACATCGGGAGCGCGCACAGGAAGCGTTCGCGGCCCTCCTCTGCGACGGGCATCCAGTGGCGCGTCTGCAGGGCGTTTGCCACCAGATTTTTGTGCGAGAGCATCACGCCTTTGGCGGCGGCGGTCGTCCCGCCCGTGTATTGGATGACGGCCAGTTCGTCGGGTTCCACCTGCAGGGTGGGGGAGCGCCGGTCCTGTCCGCGCAGGATGTGCCGCCAGCGGATTCCGCCCGGCACGGAAAGCCCGCGGTTGCGCCAGCGCGAGACGATCTTTTTGGGAAGCGAAAGGTAATCGGCGGGGTCGGTCAGGATGACGTGGGGCAGTCCCGTGTTGGCTTGGATCTGCTGCGCCAGTCCCGCCGAAAGGTTGAGCGCCACCAGCGCGCTGGGGTCGGCGTCGCGGACTTGCTGGATGAGTCCCTCTGGGTCGGTCATGGGCGGCATGAAGACCGCGACCGCGCCGGCCTTGAGCGTCCCGTAAAACGCGACCACCAACTGCGGGACGTTCGGCAAAAGCAGGACGACGCGCGCGCCGCGTCCCACGCCGAGGCCGATCAGCGCGTTGGCGAATTTGTTGACCTCGTGGTTCAAGCGGCGGTAGGAAAGCCGCGCCCCCTCGAAGTGGACCGCGGCGCGGTTGGGGAATCTCCGCACCGCCGAACGCAGGAGATGATGCAGCGGGATGCGCGGTACGCTGATCGTGTACGGCACGCCCTTCTCGTAATTCGCCAGCCAGGGACGTTCCGCTTTGAGCGCCTCGCGCGTATCCGCCTGTTTGCGGACTTTACGGGGCTCGTCCCGCCATGTGGATTGACTCTCGCCCGCGAGGAATCTCTCGATGGCGCGGTTGACGGCCTCCCGCCGCTCCAACATGACCATGTGGCCGGAGACGCCGATGTCAACGTCTTCCGCGCCGGGGATGTTCTTGGCCACCTGCTCGAAGTGGACTCGCTCGAAGACCGCGTCGCGGTGACCGCGGATAACCAGCGTCGGCACGGTCAGCGCGCGGAATCTGTCCCAGCCTGCCCATTTGTTCAGGTTGGAGCGATAATAGGATTTGAGCGCGTGCGGCGGCGCGGACAGCCAGGAGCGCGTCAACGGGTCTATGAGGCGCAGGAGCCAGTTGGGGAGGTTGAGTCCGATGCGGAAGAGGGGGTTGAGGCGGAATTCGCCCGCGGTGGCGATCAGCACGAGACGCGCGACCCGCTCAGGATGCGCGAGAGCGAATTCCGTCGCCAGCGCGCCGCCGTAGGAATGTCCCGCCAGGACGACCGGCTCGGTCACGCGCAGAGCGTCGAGGGCGGCCTCGATATCGGCCAACATGCGCGGCATGTCGTAGCCGGTCGCCGGTTTGTCGGAGAGACCGTGCCCGCGCAGGTCGAGGGCGATGACGCGGTTTTGCAGGCTGAACTTCTGCATCTGGTAGACCCACTGCAGGGCCTGTCCGCCGAATCCGTGCAGGAAAACGAACGTCCGCTGGGGGCGGTCGGGCGAAATGTCCAGCGCCGACAAGCGCACCAGCGGATTGGAGGAAATGCGAATCTCGTGACGGTAAAGGTCGAGATCAATGTCCATTTATGAATTGTAACCGATTCCCGCCCCGCTCGTCGACTCGTTTAGGCGTACATTCCCCAGTCCAGCGCGGACGGGTCTTCCATCATGGAAAAGTCCCACATCTCCATGCCCATTTCGATGGTGACGGGCATGTTCAGTCCTTCCAGGGCTTTGGCTTTTGTCATCTCCACCATGGCGGGCCCGTAGGGGCAGAACGGCGTGGTCAGGATCATCCTGACGCGCGCCATGTCGTTTTCGATCTGGACGTCGCGGATCAGTCCCAGTTGGATGATGTTCATGCCGATTTCGGGATCTATCACCTCGGAGAGGGCGGCGCGCGCCGCTTCCACTTTTTCGGGATGCGTGGTGTGGATCGTCCACTGGATCTGGTTGACTTCGTTGTTTTCGCTCATGTTGTTTTCCTGTCCTTACTTTGGCTGGACTACGTAAGTGCATTGCGTGCCGCCGCTCAAGATGCATTGGACTTTATTGACCGGCACGGCCAGCATTTTTGAGATGAGGGTTTGGTCCACGGTGCAGACTTCGGGATGATTTTGCCCGATCTGGTAATAGGGGCAGGCGATCTCGTGGATCTGGTAGGAATCGCCCGTCTTTTCCCATTCCACGGTGAAGCCCTCCTCGTTCAGGAGGGCCTTGACGGTGTCGAGGCGTTCTTCCATGCTCATGCCTTTGATCTGGTCGGTATAGTCTGCCGCCAGATTTTCAGCCATCTGCGAGAAGAGTTTGTTGATGGTCGGCCCCGACATGGATTCTTTCATCTGGGCGAGGAGACGCGTGGTCAGACGCAGGTAGCGGGTGGGGAAGCGTTCCATCCCTTCCTGGGTCAGGGAATATGCCAGGCGGGGACGTCCGACTCCGTGACGCTCCTCGCGCGCTTCGACCAGTCCCTCCATTTGCAGGTTGGTGAGATGGTGACGCACCGAGATGGGGTTGATGCTCACCGCTTTCGCCAGCACGTTGATGGTGGAGTTTGGCTGGCGCAGGAGAGTTTGTAGAATACGATCGCGCGTGCTTTTCATGGAGCGGAGTATACCCGCGCCTGATTTACTTGTCAATAATATAGATAATTATCATAAATATTAACGATTAGCCGGGGGGGATTCAGCCCTGCGCGTAGTCAGAATAGCGCGATGTCAACGGGGAATTCTCAGCATTCGCGCATTTGCGAAATTCGCGTTGGGGAGCCGAAACTTTAAACTTTGCTTCCGCAGTTGGGACAGACGGTCTCGCCGCGCAGGAGGACGAATCCGCATTTTCGGCAAGTGGCGGGCTGCAGGTTTCCGAGCGGCGCGCCGCACGCGAGACAGGTCGGCTCGCCGACGGGAGTTGCCGCGCCGCAGTAGTCGCAGGCCACGCGCTTTAGCCGTTCGGAAAGTTCGTGCGACGCGCCGGCGCTGCGGACCGCGGCGTTCACCGCTTTCCAGATATTATCCGGCAGCTGGAGGTTTTCGATGTCCTGCGCAATGTCGTCAATGCGTCCAAGCAGGGACAGGGGATTGCGCAGCGCGGTCAACGCGCTCCAGCCGAGGCTGGCGGCGGTTCCCATCCAGGCTTGCTGTCCCATCTCGATCATGACGCCGTCGGGCGCGCCCTCGATCGTCACCGTCAGGGCGGTTTGCCCGCCGGAGGGCGCGTTGGGACGCGTGCCGATCTGCACGAATAGTTTGTCGCTTGCGCCGAAGGTCTGCGCGTGCAGGTTGGCTCGGTTGAATTCCGCCAGGAGCGCCTGCGCCACGTCTGTGGGCGATATGTTCCCGTGAAAGAATCGTCGCTTCATGATTTGCATTATAATCTTCTTCGCATCCTTGTTGTAGAGATTTACGAAAATGCGTCAATTCTGTTTCATGCGATCCTACGTTTCGATTTTTGCAGTCCTGGTCGTGGCTGCGCTGTGGGCCGTTTCCGCGCCGACCGCTGCCCGCGCCCAGGCGATCGTCTCGTGCGCCGCGCCCTCTTCCGCGCTGGGAGAGACGTACGCCACCGTCAACGCGGACCAGGAACAGGTCAACGTGCGGAGCGGCCCGAATTCGTTTCAATTCGCGCGGGTCGGCGTCCTCTTGACTTACGAATCGGCCCCCGTGCTGGGACGTTCGCCCGGCGGCGACTGGCTTCAGATCTCCTGCCCGGGGTCGGTCGGCGGATCGGGATGGATCTACGCCGCGAACGTAACCCTGACCGCCTCGGGCGAACTCCCGGTCATTGTCCTTCCCGCCACCGCCACGCCGCCCGCCACGTCCACCGTGGACCCGGCGCTGGCCGCGCAGTTTCCGCCTGCCGCGCCCACCCTCCAGCGTTTGCCGACGTTCACGCCGGCTGCCCCGCAGCCGCTTCCCACTTTTAACGAGCCGCCGTCCAAAGTTCCGCTGCCGCGAAATGTGCCGGGATCGCTGATCCTCGCGGCCGCCGCGCTCGGCCTGGTCATATTCCTGTTGTCGTTTTTCGCGAGACGTTAGCATGAAACCCGCCTCCCTGAGATTCAAAATTCTGCTCGGCCTCGGACTGACGGGATGCGCGCTGGCCCTCGCCCTGCCGCAAAGCCGGGAAGCGCGCGCACAGCAGCCGACCGGCTCCATCCCCACCGTGACCGGCACGCCGCTCGGCCCATACGTGACCGTCAATCTCGACCTCGACTTTGTCAACGTCCGCTCGGGGCCGAACGAATATCTCTATCCCAAAATCGGCATCCTGATGCGCGGACAATCCGCCCCCGCGCTGGCGCGCTCGCCAGACCTGACGTGGATCCAGATCTATTACGCGGGCGTGCCGGGCAATATCGGCTGGATCTACGCTCCGAACGTCCGCCTGGTTTCTTCGGGTTTTTTGCCGGTGGTGGAGCCGCCGCCCACGCCCACCCTCCCCGCGCCGACCGTCAACCCGACGCTTGAGTCGGCGTATCAATCGTTGACGACCCCGACGCGCCTGCCGACGTTCACGCCCCCCGCGCCCATCGAAAACCCCGCTTTCGCCGACGAGACCGACTCCACGCCGCGCGTCCCGCTGGGGTTGATCGTGCTGATCCTGGGGGGCGCGGGATTCCTCGTCGCCGCCGCGTCGCTGCTGCGCGGGCGGTAAAATCCATGACAGAACTCATCGCCAGCCTTTCCAACCCGCTAGTGAAAAAAGCCCGCGCCCTCCGCCAGAAGAAAGCGCGCGCCGAGACCGGTCTCTTCCTCGTCGAAGGCATCCATCACGTGGGGGAGGCCGCCGAAGCCGGCTGGGACATCCAATCTGTGTTGTACGCGCCAGACCTCCTCGCCAGCGGATTTGGGCGCGGCCTGGTCGCCCGCCTGGAAAAACAAAACCTGCCTGTGCGTCCCGTCTCGGCTGCGGTGATGGATTCGCTCTCGGACAAAGACAACCCAACAGGGCTGCTCGCCCTCGTCTCGCGTCGTTCCCTGACCCTGTCGGGGCTGTCCGCCGCGGACGTTTCCTCCGCGGTCGCGCTCGTCTCGCCGCAGGACCCGGGCAACGTCGGCTCCATCCTCCGCAGCCTGGACGCGGCCGGCGCGGACGCGCTCTTCCTCCTCGACGGCGGCGTGGACGCGTATCATCCGTCCCTCGTCCGCGCCAGCATGGGGACGCTGTTCTGGAAGCCGGTCGTCTCCGCCTCGTTCGACGAATTCCTCGCCTGGGCGCGCCGCGGCGGGATGCAGATTCTCGGCTCCTCGGCGCGTGCCCCGGCGGATTATCGAACCGTCCGCCCGGCCGTCCCGTGGATCCTCCTGCTCGGCTCCGAGCAAAAGGGACTGACTCCCGCCCAGCAGGAAGCCTGCGACGCGGTCGTCTCGCTGCCCATGCGCGGGCGCGCCAGTTCGCTCAATTTATCGGCGGCGGCGGGTATTCTCTTGTACGAATGGTTGAAATAAAAGGCAACGGCGGCTGTCAGCCGCCGTTGCGAATTTAGAACTCGTCTTCGTCCTCTTCCCAGAGATCGTCGTCTTCCTCTTCTTCGTCCTCCCATTCGTCCAACTCGGAATCGTCGTCCCAGTCGTCCTTTGCGGAGGACGCGTCGACGGGGGAGTAGGTGGCGCAACCGGTATCGGGATCGAACTCCACTGCGGCCGCGCTGCAATAACCGTCGTCCAGGAAGACACAATCTGTATAGTGGCAACGTATGCGGGGCATGGGCTTTATCCTTCTAAAATTGAGGTTGTCGGATCATTCGAATCACGGAGATGACAAAGACCAGCGTCATCGTGACTTGCGAGGCGAGACAGAACGGGCAGATGGACTTGATGATGGCGATCTCGATATAGATCAAATACAGGGTGAACAGGAAACCCGTCAGCGCCAGGCCGAAAACCAGCAGGGAGGCGTTGCGGCGTAGGAAGCCGCCGCGATTCTCCAGCCAGACCAAAACCAGGATGGCCGCGTATCCCAGGACGCCCACCGCCGCCACAGGGACTTTGAAGGACGGCGAGAAATTGATCGAGGAGAACGGGCTGGCGTTGACCGCCGAACAGCCGCCGTTTCCAAGGCACATGGCGTTGTTGTCGGTCAATTTATAGATCGTCATGTATATGGAGACGAACGCTCCAATCACGGTCAGAACGAGCAGGGCTTGATGCAGCCGTTTATCCATGAAATGAACCTCGATGTCGTGCAAACCTGGCGTTTGTCTCCTGCCCGGTAGTGGCGCATTTTACCTCACCGGGTTTGGGAAGTAAAGCGTGAATTTCCTGAGAGACTGTTTCTTGCGTATGCGGATTACGCGGATTTTACGGATTCTCGCGAATGAACCATTAAAAAATTCGTGTTTGTCCGCGCTCCATGAAATCCGTGTAAAAAAAAGAATGAAAATACGATTTGTAAAGCGCTCTCTGATGGAAATTCGGCGGCATTATACCCCAGAACGGGTATAATTGCGCCCGGAGGCTTACGCATGGAAATCATCTGGTACGGTCAATCCTGTTTTCGGCTCACGGAGCGCGGCATGGCAACCGTGGTCACCGATCCGTTCGATCATAAGGCCATCGGCTACAGCCCGTTGAAATTAAAGGCGGACATCGTCACCGTCAGTCACAACGCGCCCGGCCACAACAACGCCGCCGCGGTGAAGGGCGCCTCGCACCTCATCACCGGCCCCGGAGAGTTCGAGATCGGAGGCGTGTTCATCACCGGCGTGCAGACCGATTCGTCCGGCAAAAAGAACAAGGACGCGGTCCACAATACCCTCTACGTTTTCGACTACGACGGAATCACCGTCGCGCATTTGGGCGACCTGAAAAACGTCCCATCGCAGGCAGAGGTGGAAGCTCTCGGAACGGTGAACGTGGCCCTCGTCCCGGTGGGCGGCGGCGGAGGGCTGAACGCGGCCAAGGCCGCGGAAGTCGTCAGTCTGCTCGAGCCGAACCTGGTTGTCCCGATGCACTATTCCACGCCCGACGCGAAAATCCAACTCGAGCCGCTCAACAAATTCCTGAAAGAAATGGGACTGAACGCCAGCGCCGTCGAAAAGCAGGCCTCTTTAAAAGTGACGCGCTCCGGCCTGCCCGACGAGACGCGCGTGGTCACGCTGGAATACCAGAGCGAGTAAAAAACGCAGGAGACCGAGTGTCAGTCAAAGTCTTGATGACCTGGGATATTTCCCCCGAACGCGAACAGGAATACTTCGAATTCGTCATCGGAGAATTTGTTCCGGGCGTTCAACGCATAGGGTTACAGCCCGTCGAAGCCTGGGCCACCATCTACGGCAACCATCCGCAGATCCAAGTGGGATTGATCGCCAGCGACGCCGCCAACGCGCGCCGCGCCCTCAACTCGCCGGAGTGGCTTAACCTGTCTGGGCAATTATTCGCCTTCGTCAAAAACTACTCGCAAAAAATCGTCCCCGCCCGCAGCGGGTTTCAATTCTGACTGTAGAGCGAGAGAAATCTCGCTCTACTTTTGTCATGTCCCGTTTCTGGCCTCATTTCTTTTTGCTTGCCTTCATCGAAGGACTCGCGGCGCTGGCCGCGTTGTTTTTAATTCCCGCCGAAAGTCTTTCGCTCGCCCGCCTCGCGCTCGTCGGCGCGATCCTGTTTCCCCTGGCGGCCTCGGGCTGGATGTTCGTCCGTTCTTTGGATGGGGACTGGCGCGCCCGCGCCCTCGACCCGACCGCCTACCCGCGCATTTTCCGCGCCCTGGCAATTTCCTCCCCGCTTCTCTTCCTGACCTTCAGCCTGATCCTGTTCCTCCTGCGTTACCTCGACCCCGCGGCGACGGCATCCTACTACGAGCGCGCCCGTCCTCCCCTGGCCTATCTTCTCCTCCTCGCCGCGCAGACGAGTCTCTGGCTGGCCGCGCTTCGAAACGGAATCCATCCGCAGTCCGCGCGGACGCGGCGCGCGCTCCTCGTCAGCGCGGGGATCGTCCTCGCCGTCTTCCTCGCGGTGTGGCTGTTCATCGCGTTGACTGGCTTGGGAATCACGGAAGACCCAAGTTACTGGAGCGAGCCCGGCGTCCCGATCCTCGGCTGGCAGCTTCTCCTCGCCCTTCTGCTTTCCGCCCTCTGCCTCCTGCCTTCCGCCTCCCGCCCTCTGCCTTCCGCCTCCCGCCCTCTGTCTTCCGCTTTCCGCCCTCCTTCCGCTTTCCGCCTTCTGCCTTCCGCCCTCTATCTCCTCGCCCTCGTCCTCTGGCTCTCCGTCCCGTTGACTTCCCTGCGTAACAGTTTCTACGCGCCGATCACGCCGCCGTATCTCCAGCCCTTCCCCGCCTCGGACGCGGCCTACTATGACACCAGCGCGCAAAGCCTGTTGCTGGGATTCGGATTCGTCCAGCAGATTCCCACGCGGCCGCTGTTCATCGTCTTTCTCGCCGCGCTTCACGCCCTGCTCGGACAGGACTATGCCCGCCTCATCTTCGGACAGACTCTGCTGCTGGCGCTCTTTCCCGTCGCGCTGTACCTCCTCGGGAAGCGACTCCACAGCCGCGCCGCGGGAGTGACGGTCGCACTGCTCGCCAGCCTCCGCGAGTGGAACAGCCTGCTGGTCGCCTCGGACGTGCGCGTGAGCAACACAAAGATGCTGCTCTCCGACTTCGTCACGACCCTCGCGTTGACGGCGTTCCTGCTCCTCGTCCTGCGCTGGTTCCGCGAGAGACGGGACGGATCGTTGCTGGCATTCGTCTCGGGCGGCGCGCTGGGACTGCTCCTCCTCCTGCGGACGCAATCCGCTTTTCTCGCGCCGGGCGTTTTACTGCTCGCGTTCCCCATCTGCTGGCCGAAGTGGAAGACCTGGTTCGCGCAATCTGCCCTCTTCGCGGCGGGACTCGTCCTCGCCGTTTCGCCGTGGCTGGCGCGCAACTACTTTGTGGCGGGACAACTCTCGCTGGACGATCCCACGCAGGTCAAAAACGTTGCCAGCATGTATGGCGGCGGGACGCCCTCCTCCAACCTCGACCAGTTCGCGGGGCAATCGCCAGAGGAAGCCAGCCGCTTCGTCGTGGACACCATCCTGCATCGTCCCGCGTACGTGGCGGGATTTGTGACGAATCAATTCCTCGCCAATTCCATAGACACGCTCCTCGTCCTGCCCATCTTCGCCCGCTACGACGGACTCTCCGCGCCGATCCATCCCTACTGGTATGAATGGGACGGTCACCCTTCGACGGCAAACGTGATTCTCTTCCTCGTCTATCTGGCGGTCATCTCGCTGGGAATCGCCGCCGCGTGGAAGCGCCTGCGTTGGGCGGGATTGCTCCCGCTCGTGTTCTTCGTCTGCTACGCGCTCTCCACCAGTTTGGCGCGCTACTCGGGCTGGCGATACATCTTCCCTGCGGACTGGGTCGGCTATTTCTACTTCGCCCTCGGCGCGGCAGAATTCTTTTCACTTGCCGCTCTTGTTTTCGGCGCGTCCGGAGACGCGGACAGGCATACAGGCACACAGGTAGACGTAGACCCGTCACCCGCCGCGCGTCATCCTTCCCTCGTTTTCTTTCTTCTTTCCTCTTTCATCTTTCTTTTCCTCGGCAGCCTCCCCTGGTTGACCGAATCCATCATCCCGCGGACGACGCTCCCCTGCGCGGACTCGGTTCCCGCGTGCCTCGCGGCGGCAGGCGTGGACGAGGCGCGGGCCGCGCGCTTCCTCGGTCAACCCGACGCGCTGGCGTTGTCGGGACGCGTCCTCTATCCGCGTTATTTCTCGCGCGGCAACGGGCTGGCGTCCACCAACCCGAATCCCGCCTACGCCCCGCGTGACTTCCCGCGCATGGGATTCTATCTGCTCGCGCCCGACGGGGTGACGCAATCCATCCTGCCGATGAAGGGAGCGCGTCCCTTCCCGAACGCGGCGGACGCGCTCCTGCTCGGCTGCCAGCGCGGCGACTATGTGGAGGCGCGCCTGGTCTTCTTCCCCGCCACGGGGGAGGCCTTCGAAAACGGTCCGCTGGACGCGCCCTGCCCGAATCCATGACCCGCATCGCCGCCAAACTTTTGAGATGGTATCGCCGTCACGGACGCGGCCTCCCCTGGCGCGGACATCCCGACGCCTACGCGGTGTGGGTCTCGGAGATCATGCTCCAGCAAACGCGCGTCGAGACGGTCGTCCCGTATTTCGAGCGGTGGATGAAGCGTTTCCCGTCCGTGAAGGCTTTGGCGGACGCGTCCGAGCAGTCGGTGTTGACGCTGTGGGAGGGACTGGGCTACTACTCCCGCGCCCGCAACCTGCACAAAGCCGCGCGCCTGATCGTGGACGAATATGGCGGCGAACTGCCGCGCTCGGCGGACGCGCTCCGCAAACTGCCAGGCATCGGACGGTACAGCGCGGGCGCCATCGCTTCGATGACTTTCGGTCTCGACGAACCCGCGTTGGACGGCAACATCCGCCGCGTGTACGCGCGGTTGTTCAACGTGGAAGTCCCCGCCGACTCGACGGAGGGGGGGAAGATTCTCTGGGGTCTCGCCGCCGAACACCTGCCGAAGGGAAAGGCGGGCGACTTTAACCAGGCGTTGATGGACCTGGGCGCGGCGCTCTGCCTGCCGAAGAAACCGCGCTGCGCGGAATGTCCGCTGGCGGAGGAATGTCTGGCGCGGCGGCTGGGCGTGCAGGAAGCGCGTCCCGTGTTGAAGCCCAAAGCGGAGACGCCATATCACGTCCACGCCGCGATCGTCCTTGTGGCGAAAATTGGAAATTCGCGTTACGCGTTGCTGTCAAAACGGCCCTCGCACGGACTCCTCGGCGGGATGTGGGAATTCCCCAACGGGCGCGTGGAGGGCGATCCCGCGCGGGGGCTGACGAAAGCCATTAAGTTGGGATACGGCTTCTCGGTCCGCGCGGGCGAGGCGTTGGGCGTCGTCCGCCACGCGTACACCCACTTCCGCGTCGCCGTCCACGTCTTCCGCGGCGAGTTGACGCTTCCCGTCCGCGAGACGGAAACGCTGAAATGGGTTAAACTCTCCGAACTCGGAAAATACCCGATGGGAAAAATCGACCGGCAGATCTCCGAAAAAATAATGCCGAAAGACAAAGGCGCGCAAAGTACAAGGAAACCATGACCATCACACTGCTCCTCGACCTCGACGAAACCCTGCTCGACACCAACCTCGAAGCCTTCGTGCCGGCCTACTACCAGAAACTCGCCGCGCATCTCGCGCCGTATGTCGCGCCCGAAAAAATGCTCAAGTACCTGACGCTCGGCACGCGCAAAATGATGGAGAGCGAAGACCCATCGCGCACGCTGCGCGAGGTCTTCGACGAAAATTTCTATCCCTTCCTCGACGTGGACCGCGGCGGCGTCCAGCCCGTCCTCGAGGATTTTTACGACAACGTTTTTCCGTCCATCCGCGAAGTGACGCGCCCGATCCCCGGCGCGGCGGACTTCGTGGAGTGGGCGTTCGCGGCGGGACACCGCGTCGTCGTCGCCACCAGCCCGTATTTCCCGCGTAAAGCCAATTACCACCGCCTGCGCTGGGCGGGACTGCCTCCCGAAAAATATCCCTTCGTCCTCGTCTCGTCTTACGAGGATTTCCATTTCACCAAACCGCATCCCGCCTATTTCGCCGAAGTTTTGGGACGCCTCGGCTGGCCCGACGATCCCGTCGTCATGATCGGCAACGACGTGGCGCAGGATTTGCGTCCCGCGGCGGCGCTGGGACTCCCGACCTATCACTCGGTGGACGTGACCCCGTCCGCGGACGGATTCGAGGCGACCGGGCGCGGGACTCTCGCCGAACTGCGCGGCTGGCTCGAGCGGACGGATCCCGCGACGCTCGCGCCGTCGTTCTCCTCCCCGGCCTCCCTGCTCGCCCTGCTGCGCGCCGCCCCGGCCGCGTTGACGAGCCTGCTCGCGCCCCTCGCCCCCGCCGCGCTGACGGCGCGTCCCGCCGCTGAAGACTGGTCCACGACCGAGATCCTCTGTCACCTGCGCGACGTGGAGCGCGAAGTGACCCTGCCGCGCATCCGCAAAATTTTGGCCGAGGCGGACCCGCCCATCCCCGCGCAGACGCCCGACGAGTGGGCGAAAACGCGCGGCTACCAGGGGCAGGACGGGATGTCCGCGCTGCGCGAGTTCACGTCCGCGCGCCTCGAAACGCTGGAACTGCTCGCGGGCCTCGCGCCCGCTCAATGGTCCCGAAAAGCGCGGCACTCCATCTTCGGGCCGACCACGCTGCAGGAGCTGGTTGGTTTCAGCGCCGAACACGACCGCCTGCACATCCAGCAGACGTGGAGGAACATCGAGACAGGTTAGAAGCAATTTATGTCCGCCGTCAAACCGCCGCGCCTCAACCTCAACGCGCTGATCGTCTCGACAATCCTGAGCGCGTTCTTCTACGCCGCGATGGAATGGGTCTTCTTCGTCACCAAGCCCTCGGCGCTTTCCCTGCTCGCCCCGTTCGAGAAAATCCGCGTCCTGTTCGCCGCGGGCGGAGCGTTTGCCCTCGCCGCCCTGTTCGCCCTTTTCCTGCTCCTCGTCCCCGCGCTGCCCGCCAGAGACGCGGCCCGGCGGCGCCTGGTCTACCTCGCCTGCCTCGCCCCCGCCTTCGTCGCCTCCGTCAACGCGCTGATCCTCTTCGACAACTTCACGTACACCGTCTTCAAATTCGGGATCGTCACCGCCGTCGGCTATTGGCGGATTCCCTACCTGGTCGGCTTTCTGGCCTTCCTCGTCTGGATGACGGCTCGGATTCACGCCCGCGCCTACAAACGGCGCAAGCCCGCCTCTCTCCTGACCTTCGGCCTGCTCGCGGTTTCCCTGATCGCGCTCCTCAGCGCGGCCTCCCCTGCCGCGGGGACGGTCTCCGCCTCGGGCGAGAGTCCCGCCTCGGCGAAGACATATCCGAACGTCATCATCCTCGGCGGGGACGGGTTGAGCGCGTCCTATCTCTCCGTGTACGGCTCGCTCAAAGAGACGACGCCGTTCCTCGAAAAACTGGCGGAGGAATCCCTCGTCGCGAAGAACGCCTTCGTCAACGTATCCAGCACTACGGCTTCCACCGCCTCGATGCTCACGGGCAAATATCCGATGGACGTGAAGGTTTTCCGCTATCCCGATTCGCTCATGGGGACGGATTCGTTCGAGCACCTGCCCGGCATTCTCCGCTCGCGCGGCTATCAGACCGTGGAGATCGGTACGCCCGACTATGTGGACGCGGGGGCGCTCAACCTGCTGGACGGCTTCGAGGTCGTCAACAACCGGGCGGTGGACCGGGCCGGGGCTGGCCTCGTCCGCAGGATTTTGGGCAGCGCTCCCTCCGCCCAGTTCGTCTCGTCCGTGCTGGGACGCGCCGAGGACCGCCTGCTCCACATCTTCTTCATGTGGGACATGCGCAACCCCATCCTGGAGGTCAACGATCCCCGCTCGCGGATGACGGACGCGCAGCGCGTCGAGCAGATCGGCGAACTGCTGGAACGCCGCGACCGTCCGCTTTTCATCTTTGCCCATTTCATGGACACGCACGGGCCGTATTTCTCGTCCGAGCTGGACACCTTTTCCCCAGACGAGACGGAAGAAGATGAGAAGGAATGGGACCGGGACGAGTATCGGGACGCGATCCTCAGCTTCGACGCGAACGTGGAGCGGATCTATCGCCGCCTCGAAGAGACCGGCCAGCTGGAGAACACGATCCTGGTCGTGTACACCGATCACGGTTTTATGTACACCGTCACGGGACGCGTGCCGATTCTCATCCGCTTTCCGAAGCAGGAGCGCGCGGGCGTCCGTCAAAACAACCTGCAGGTCATAGACGTGCCGGTCACCCTGCTCGATTATCTCGGCATCCCCAAACCTGCCTGGATGAGCGGACTGTCCTTCCTCGACTCGGAAGCGCCCGCCCGCCGCGAGATCGTCAGCCTCGTGGGGAGTTCGCCGAAGAAGATCGGGCCGCCGTTCTTCCAGATCAAGACCGTCGTGTTTGTCGTTTGTCAAAAGTACTATGCCCTGAACGTGCAGGAGAACAAACTGGAGACCAACATGGTGGCGGACCACACCGCGCGCTGCGATCCGGGGTCGCTGCCGACGGGCGCGGAGATGCGCGCTGAGATCGTCGCTTATCTCAAAGCGCATGGGTACGACGTCAGTTCGCTGGAGGACACGAATGGGCGCGAATAGGCGCGAAAAGGATTCCGCAAGTTCTACTTGCGGCTTTCCCGAGCGGCGGGATAACATTGCTGTAACGGTGTAAAATCAACGTGATGACATTCGGCAGGAGCGCAAGCCGAAAATCCATGCTATAGTGTAGGCGTCCGGGAGCGTCATGGCTAAAACACCGCCCAAACTCAAGGTCTTTCTCTGTCACGCCAGCGAGGACAAGCCCATCGTGCGGGAGTTGTACGACCGCCTGCGCGCGGACGGGTTCGACCCGTGGCTGGACAGCGAATTGCTCGACCCGGGCGAGAACTGGCCGCTCGAAATCCAAAAAGCGATGCGCGACAGCCAGGCGGTGATCGTCTGCCTGTCGGAGGCCGCCATCGTCAAAGAGGGGTACATCCACACCGAGATCAAAACCGCCCAATCGCTTCAAATGGAAAAACCCGAGGGGACGATCTTCTTCATCCCCCTGCAGTTGGAGGAATGCCAGCCGCCCTTCAGCATGAGGGAGATCCAGTGGGGAAAATACCACGAGCCGGACGGCTACGAGAGACTCGTGCGGGCGTTGAACAAGCGCGCCGGGCAGGTGAAGGCCGCGCAGGGCGTGATTAAATCCCGAAAGAAAAAAATTGCATCGGAAACCAGCAAGCCCGCCGCGAAAAACGCGCCGGGGACGGGAAACTCCGTCCAAGGCGGGGACGGCGCCGCCGTCATCGGGAGAGACGTAAATAATTCAGTCATCAACGTCGTCAATATCCGTTACGAAAACGCGCCCGAGTCTGAACAGCCGCGAGAAGCAAAGACAGATTTGTCCCAACCTCCAAGTTCTTGAAGAACTCGGAAGTCTCCCACCCCCTCAACAAAAGGAGCAACCCATGAGCGAACCCCGCAAGAAGATCACCCTTCCCTATCTGTTCGAGAAGGCGCGGAAAGGCGAGCCGATCACCTGGCTGACCTGCTACGACTTCCCCACCGCCTATTTGCAGGAGCAGGCCGGCATCGAGATGATCCTCGTCGGCGACAGCCTCGGCATGACCATGCTGGGCTACGATTCCACCCTGCCCGTCAAAATGGACGACATGATCCGCCACGCGCAGGCCGTCCGCCGCGGCGCGCCCACCGCCTTCGTCATCGGCGACATGCCCTACATGACCTACCAGCAATCGGTGGAGGCGGCCATCCTCAACGCCGGGCGCTTCATGGCCGAGGCGGGCTGCGACGCCATCAAACTGGAGGGCGGCGCGGCCATGGCCGACCGTATCAAAGGCATCGTGGACGCCGGCATCCCCGCCATCGGTCACCTCGGGCTCACGCCGCAATCCGTCTCCGCGCTGGGGGGCTTCCGCCTGCAGGGCAAGTCCGCCGCGCTGGCGAAAAAGATCGTGGACGACGCCAAAGCCCTCGAGGAGGCGGGCGCCTTCGCCATCCTGCTCGAACTCGTCCCCGACCGTCTGTGCGAGTTGATCACCGAGCGCGCCGAGAACTGCATCATCATGTCGCTCGGCTCGGGCCCGAAGGCGCACGGTCAACTGCTCATCTACCACGACATGTTCGGCCTCTATCCCAAGTTCAAGCCGAAAATGGCGAAAGTCTACGGCAACGCGGGCGAGATCATCCTCAACGGGTTGAAGAACTACCACGACGAGGTGATCGGCGGCCAGTTCCCCGCGCCGGAGAACTACTTCGGCATGGGCGACGAAGAATTCAACGAGTTGAAGAAGATGCTCGATTAACCCAGGAGTCAAAATGTCAGACGCGCAAAAACTTCTCAAAGTCTCGCCCGACAAACTCAAGGCCTTCAACGCCGTCCTGCTCGATCCCGACTCGCGGGTGATGCGGGACTTCCTCGACGTTGTCGCCAAATACGGGACGCCCGCCGCCATCAACCGCAAGCACCGCCAGGCGCGCAAACTGGACAACCTGTTCCGCCTTGTGCAGGAACGCCAGCCCGACGCGGTCAAGGACCTGAACTGGCTGATCGAACAGCGCGACCGCGGCGCGTTCATCTCCGTCCGCGACTACCGCCGCCGCGTCCTCGGACCCAAAGCGGACGCGGCCAAATTCAAGGACCGCTACGCCGTGACGCTCGAAGTCTCGGCGCTGCAATACTTCCCGTGGATCCGTCCCATGGTCGAGCGCGCCATCGCCGAAAAGACCCTCGTCCCTGGGCGCTTCATCGCCGTCCGCAAGATGAAGGAATCGGAAGCCGACGGCGACCTGCCCGCCATCGTCGCCGCGCTGGACATCATCGGCGCGTCCTTCGTCGAGACGCTGGACACCAAAGGCACGGACGGCTCCAACCCGCATTTGGGCGGTCCTGCCACCATCACGGGCTACTTCGGCGGCATCGGCCAGCCCAACGAGCACGCCCTGCAATGGCTGGACGAGTTCCTGTACTACTACACCAACTACGGCGTCCAGCATGTGCTTAATTTCAACGCCGGGACGATCCTGCTCGGCTTCCTGCTTTACAAACTGGGCGTGAACATCAACTTCAAGATCAGCGTCTTCTTCGGCTCGGACAATCCCTACCACGCGCTGTGGATCATGGCGATGGCGAAACTCCTCAGCCGCGAAGACGGGACCAGCCCGCTGATCGGCTTCAACTGGTCGAACTCGGTCAACAACCAGACCATGGAACTGACCGCCGAATTCCGCAAGGCGCTCGGCTTCGAGAAGGTCATCCGCTTCGAGCACCACATCACCGAGACGTGGAAGAGCATCGTCGTCCAACCCTACAACCGCCGCGCCGAACTGATCGAGATCGCCGGTCACGTGGCGAACATCGCCGCCAAACACGAGGGCGGCGACGAGGACGTGGAGCAGACCCTCGCCCATCCCTCCGACATCCTCGACTACTTCCGCGCCAAGGACGAGGTCATCGCCTCCGGCGACTGGGACCACCTCCAGCGCAACTTCATGGAGAAAGTCGCGGCCTGCAATCGCACCGCCCGTGATCTCACCGCCAACGGACTCAGCTTCGTCGCCGCGAAGAATTTGCATAAGTGAGAGAGTGGAGAGAAGAGAGAAGAGAACAGAGAGCAGAAGGCGGAAGGCAGGAGGCGGAGGACGGAAGGCAGGGGGCGGGAGGCGGAAGAGCGGAAGGCAGAAAGCAGTCGGGACCCGCGAGGGAGGCGCGGGTCCCGACTGAACACCGGTCACTGCTCACTGATCACTGAACACTGCTCACTGCTCACTGGGCTACCCCATCCTCCCTGTAATGTACGCCTCGGTCAACTCTTCCTTCGGCTTCATAAACATCTGCGCCGTCTCCGAGACTTCCACCAGTTCGCCCATCCAGAAGAAACCCGTCACGTCCGAGACGCGCGCCGCCTGCTGCATGTTGTGCGTCACGATGACGATGGTGTAATCACGCTTCAACTCGGCGATCAACTCCTCCACGCGCAGCGTCGCGACCGGGTCGAGCGCCGAGGTGGACTCGTCCATCAAAATGACCTCCGGCTGAATCGCCACCACGCGGGCGATGCACAACCGCTGCTGCTGTCCCAGCGCGAGGCTGAAGGCGTCGTCCTGCAATTTGTCCTTCACGTCGTCCCACAGCGCGGCGCGTTTGAGACTCTCCTCCACCAGTCCCTGCAACTGACTCCGATTCCCCGCCCGTCCCGTCACGCGCGGACCGAACGCCACGTTGTCGAAGATGGACTGTGGGAACGGGTTCGGCTTCTGGAAGACCATCCCTACGCGCTGGCGCAGGTCTACCACGTCCATGTCGGGCGCGTAGATGTCCGAACCGTCGAGCAGGATCTTCCCCTCCACGCGCGTCCCCGCGATGGTGTCGTTCATGCGATTCAGGCAGCGCAGGAACGTGGACTTCCCGCAGCCCGAGGGGCCGATCAGCGCGGTCACCTTGCGCGGCGGAATCTCCATCGTGATGTTTGACAGCGCGCGCTTCGCGCTGTAATAGAAGTTTAGATTTTGAATTGAAAAGGCGGAGTTTGCTTCTGGCATGAGGTGATTTTATCATCCTCTGTACACGGATGACGCGGATTCGGCGGATTTACACGGACAGATTTAAGAAATCCGTGCTGTCGTGAAATTTGTGTATGAAAGGATTTGCGCCCGCCTTTTTCCGCTATAATCAGCCCCGATGAACCCGCCTCGCCCCCTTTCCCTCATCTTTCATCTTTCATCTTTCTTCTTTCTTCTATTCATCCTCACTTCCTGTACCTCCTCCTCGCAAGCCTCCTCCAACTCTCCCGCCCTCTACATCGAGAACAAAGGCTCCGACACCATCGTCAACCTCGCGCTCGCCTGGGCGGAGAGATACCAGGCCGAGCATCCCGACGTGCGCATCTCGGTGACGGGCGGCGGCTCCGGCACGGGACTCGCGTCCCTCATCAACGGTTCGGCGGACATCGCCAACGCCTCCCGCAAGATCAAACCCGAAGAGGCAGCCGAGGCGCAGAAGAACGGCATCCAGCCTGTGGAGCATGTCATCGCCCGCGACGCGATCGCCGTCATCGTGAATCCCGAAAACCCCGTCGGCGAGTTGACGCTCCAGCAGGTCTCCGATATTTACAGCGGCAAGATCAACAACTGGCAGGAACTCGGCGGCGAAGACCGTCCCATTGTGAGGCTCTCGCGCGAGACCAACTCCGGCACGCACATCTACTTCCTCGAAACCGTCCTGCGCCTCGGCGAGAAGGACAACCAGACCCTCTTCTCGATGGACACGCTCCTGCTCCCGTCCTCCGAGGGCATCGTCGCCGAAGTGCGCGACAATCCCAACGCCATCGGCTACGACGGCCTGGGCTACGTCCCCAAAGACCTGAAAGTGATCGCCATCGCCCGCGCCGCGGACGGGCCGTACGTGCTGCCCTCCGCCGCGACGGTCAACGACAAGACCTATCCGATCGCCCGCGACCTCTACATGTACACCGCGGGCGAACCGACAGGCGTCCTAGCGGCCTACCTTGATTGGATATTTTCTCCCGAAGCGCAGGAGATCGTTTTGCAATTGGGCTTTGTGCCGATAAAATAAAAAAGGATTCCGCAAGTTCTACTTGCGGCTTTCTCGAAGAAACCCGTGTGAGTCTGTAAAATCCGCGTCATCCGTGTACCAAAAGAAACCTCATGGAAAAATCCCTCAACTGGCGTGAATACCTCATCACCCGCCTCATCCGAATCAGCGGCTATTCTGCCATCGTCTTCGTCGCGGCCATCTTTTTCTTCATCCTCAAAGAAGGCCTGCCCGCCCTGGCCGAAGTCAAACTCAGCGACCTGTTCGCCGTCCGCTGGTATCCCATCGAAGATTACTTCGGCCTGCTTCCCCTCGTCACCGGCTCGCTCATCATCACCGTCGGCGCCATGCTGATCGCCTTTCCCTTCGGGATTGCGACGGCGGTCTTCATCGCCGAGATCGCGCCGCGCTGGGTGCGCGAGATTCTCAAGCCGCTCGTGGAACTCCTCGCGGGACTCCCGTCTGTCGTGCTGGGATTCCTCGGGATCCTCGTCCTCGCCCCGAACCTGCGCCGCCTCCTCGACCTTCCAACGGGTCTGACCGCCCTGGCCGGGTCCATCCTCCTCGGCGGGATCGCCGTCCCGACCATCGTCTCCATCGCCGAAGACGCCCTCGACGCGGTCCCGCGCTCGTACCGCGAGGGCGCCTGGGCGCTCGGCGCGACGCGCTGGCAGACCATCTGGCGCGTGACTCTCCCCGCGGCGCGTTCGGGCGTTCTCACCGCCGTCATGCTCGGCATCGGACGCGCCATCGGCGAGACGATGACTGTGATGATGGTGACCGGCAACGCGCCCGTCCTGGCGGTCAAACTGGGCAGCATTCTCTCTCCCGTCCGCACGATGACCGCCACCATCGCCGCCGAAATGGGCGAGGTCGCCAGCGGAAGCGTCCACTACCACGTTTTGTTTTTCATCGGCATCGTCCTGTTCCTCATCTCTCTGGCCGTCAACGTCGCGGCCTCGTCCGTCGTCTTCCGCGCCAGAAAACGCGCGGAGAGAATCTTGTCTTGATGCTCAGGCTTTTCTGTACACGGATTTCACGGATTTTTTAAAACGCCCGCGCAAATCCGCGAACCAATCTCCAATCTCTAATTACCAATCGCCAACCGCCACCGCCATGACCTCCTCCACCCGCAACCTCATCCAACGCCTCGGCTTCGGCATGATGACGCTGATGGCCGTCGCCACCGTCGTCCCCATCATCGGCACGGTCGTCTATATCTTCGCGCAAGGCTCGCCTGCCCTCTCGTGGGGATTCCTCTCCGGCTTTCCGCGCGAGGGAATGCGCGCGGGCGGAATCCTGCCCGCCATCGTCGGGACGTTCTACCTCACCGTCGGCGTCGCGGTTTTCTCCGTCCCGCTTGGAGTCGCCGCGGCGATCTACCTCGCCGAATACGCGCCCGATAACAAGTGGACGCGTCTCATCCGCATCGCCATCATCAACCTGGCGGGCATCCCCTCGGTGGTCTACGGACTCTTCGGACTCGGCCTCTTCGTCATCTTTCTGAAGTTCGGCGCCAGCATTCTGGCCGCCTCGCTGACCCTCTCCATTATGACCCTTCCCGTCATCATCAGCGCCTCCGAGGAAGCGCTGCGCGCCGTCCCGCAGGCGTTCCGCACCGTCAGCATCTCGGTCGGCGCGACGCGCTGGCAGACCATCCGCCGCATCGTCCTTAAGGAGGCGCTGCCCGGCATCCTGACGGGAGTCATCCTCGGCCTCGAACGCGCCGCGGGCGAGACCGCTCCCATCCTGTTCACCGGCGCGGCCTTCTTCCTTCCCCGCCTGCCTCATTCTCCCTTCGACGCGACGATGGCGCTTCCCTATCATTTATTCGTCATCTCCACCCAGATCCCCGAAATGCCGATTCAGATCCAATACGGGACCGCCCTCGTCCTGCTCATCTTCGTCCTCGGCATGAACCTGACGGCCACCATCATCCGCTCGCGCGCCCGCGCCAAACGCCAGTGGTGATCTCCAATTGCCCATCTTCCAATGAATAAAATCGTCATCGAAAATCTCTCCCTCCAATATTCCGACGGCACCGAATCGCTCCGCAGCGTGAGCATGGGGATCCCCGCCAACCAGATCACGGTCCTGTTCGGACCTGCGGGCGGCGGCAAGTCCACCCTTCTGCGCTGCCTCAACCGCCTCAACGACCTGACCGAAGTCCGCGCTTCGACGGGCAAAATTTTGATTGACGGCGTAAACATCCTCGATCCCAAAACGGACGTGATCGCCCTGCGGCGGAGAGTCGGGATGGTCTTCGCCCGTCCCGTTGTCCTGCCCATGTCCATCCGCGGCAATTTGACCTATGGACTGGAACTCGCGGGCGAGACGCGCCGCGCCCGCCTCGACGAGGCGGTGGAGCGCAGCCTTCGTCTCGCGGCCATCTGGGACGAGGTGAATGACCGCCTCGACGATCCCGCCATCGCGCTTTCAGGCGGACAGCAGCAACGCGTCTGCCTGGCGCGCGTCCTGGCGCTCCAGCCCGAGATCGTCCTGCTCGACGAGCCGACTTCGGGACTCGATCCCATCTCCACCGGCAAAGTGGAGGCCGCCCTGCAGGAGTTGAAGAAAGACTATACCATCGTCCTTGTCCCGCACTCCGTCCAGCAAGCCGCCCGCACCGCCGACCATGCCGCGTTTTTCCTGCAAGGCGAACTGGTGGAGTTCCGGGCGGGACAGGATATCTTCACCAATCCGAGGGATAAGCGCACCGAGGATTACGTCACGGGGAGGTTTGGCTAACGTGGCGCCCGGCGAGGATTCTAAAACGGTCTGGTCTTCCGAAAGCGGCGACTTGCGAAAACAATCGCAGGCTCCCGTCAATACCAGGCCGCTTCCGCCGCGACAGCAAACCGCCTACCTGCACCGCGATAAAAGCGGGCGCGGCGGGAAGGTAGTGACGCTGGTCAGGAATCTGGTTCTAACGGACGAGGATTTGAAAAGCCTGGCGAAAACGCTCAAACAAGCCTGCGGGAGCGGCGGGACGGTCCGTGAAGACGCCATTGAAATTCAGGGCGAGCAGCGGGAACGGGTCGCGGAAGTCCTGCGGAAATTGGGATACAAGGTGAAGATCGCGGGCGGTTGATGCGGGAATCTGGCAAAGTTGCAAAAAGCCTATTTTTACCTGCAATCCTCTCGCGCTCGAATCAGACGACAACCTTGGCAGGCTCGGCAATGCCGTCTGGTAGCAGCCCCGCCTCTTTGACGATGCGCGGGACGATGTCCTCCCATCCCACCGGCATGATGTGCAATCCGTGGACGCCCTGCGCTTCGTAGCCCTTGATCTTGCGCGCCAACTCCAGGGCGATCTGCGCGCCTTCCTCCTGCGCGGCGCCGGCCTTGTCGGCGTCTTCCATCCGCTTCAGGATGGCGGGCGGGATGAACACGCCCGGCACCTGCGTCATGTACTGGGTCATCTTCAGGCTCTTGAGCGGCGTGATTCCCACCATGATGTAGACTTTGTCGAGGATGCCGCGTTTGGCGAGTTCGTTCAGCCAGATCTCGAATCGCTCCATATCGTAGACGAGATTGGTCTGGAAGAACTGCGCGCCCGCGTTGACCTTCTTATGCTCGCGCAGCGCCTGGAACTTCGGCTCGCTGGCGAACGGGGAGGCGGCCGCGCCGAGGAAGAACCTGGGCGGGAATTTGATCTCGCGCCCGTCGAGGTAGCGTCCTTCGTCGCGCATCCGACGCAGGATCCAGAGCATCTGGACGGCGTCGAGGTCGTTGATGTCCATGCGGCCGCGCGGATGAGGCGCCAACACGGGGCTGTCGCCGGTCACGCACAGCACGTTGCGGACTCCCAGCGCGGTCGCGCCGAGGATCTCGGCTTGCAGGCTGGCGCGCGTCCGGTCGCGCGCCGCGATCTGCATCACCGGCTCCGCGCCGTTTTCGATGGCGATCTTCGAGCAGGCCCAGGAGGTCATGCGCGGCGTGGCGGAGGCGTTGTCGGTGAAGTTGATGGCGGTCACATACGGCTTGACCAGGTTGATATTCTCGATCAATTTTTTGGTGGACATGCTCAACGGCGGCGCGATCTCGCAGGCCACCACGAACTCCCCGGCTTTGAGCCGTCTTTCCAGATCCGAAACGGGTTCAGAGTAGGCCGGGGCATGGTACTCCGCGTCTCCCCGCCACCAATCGGGCTGGCGGATGTTGGTGAAGACGACGTCCCAGGTTTTGTAGCGCTCCTGAGCGGATTTAAAGAGAATGCCGCCGAAGAATTTGCCCACGCCCATTTTTCGGACCTCGGCAAACACGTCGCCCCAGGTTTCCGTTCCGACCTTTTCCCAGTCCAGCGGCGGCAGGACTTCGAGCAGTTTCTCCTCGCGGCCCATATTAAAGGAGCGCTCGTAGATCTTGTACCAGATGCACGGACGCGTCTTGTCCACATAGCAATGTTCGGGCGTGGAGCCGCCGCAGGGTCCGTTGCGAAGCCCTTTCGGACATTCCATCGGGCAGATGAAAGCCGTCTCCTGCAACATGCAGTTGCCGCACATGCGGCAGCCGAAGAGCGGTCCCTTGATCGCGTATTCGATATTTTCTAAAACGCGATTGGCGAATGCGTCCTTCTTGAACGGGGAATAGGCGGGCTGCCAGCGGCGGCCGGGGGTGAAGATGGGCATGGGTGGCTCCTTCGAGTGAAGAGAGTAGAGAGCGGATGATTAGAGAGCAGTCGTCGCGTTCTATTTACTGCTCTCTGTTCTCTGTTCTCTACTTCCTAATTATTCAGATACGCATCCGCATAGATGACCTTGTCCAGCAGGATCTGCGTCGTCTTCCAGATGGCGGCCTGTTCGGGATCGCTCATGTCGAAGTCATCCATCTGCGGCTCTTCGCTGTTGGACGCGCGTTCGGCGATCCTGTTGTAGACGCGCGCGAGCGGCGACGATATGTCCTTCGTTTCGACCCAGCGGATGACGTCGTTCTGCTTCTGGTCGAGCGGATTGGCGATCATCATCTGCAAGCCGACGCCCATCAGCATGGCGAGATAGACGCGGTTGACGAGCGGGCGATTCTCGTTCGGCACCGCGTTCGAGACGTTGCTCAGCCCGACGGAAATCTTCGGCGCGGGATCCCACGCATACTGCAACATACGCACGGTCTCGATCAGGTGCGGACAGTATTGCTGGCAGCCCGAAACGGTCAGCACGAGCGGGTCAATGATGAGGTCGTCCATGTTGAAGCCGATCTCCATCAAGTGGGGGATCAGCGTCTCGACGGCGATGTTGACGCGCGCGTCCGCTTCCACGGGGATGCCGCTCGTCCCCATCGTCAGCGCGATGACCTTCGCGCCGTATTTCTTCGCCAGCGCGGGAACTTTCTCCAGGCGCTCCGGTTCCGCCGAGGTGGAGTTGAGAATCGGCTGCGCTTTCTTGACCGATTGAAGCGCCGCCTCCATCCCGTCTGTGTTGGTGGTGTCAATCGAAAGCGGCACGTCCACGACGGTCTCCACTGTCTCAACCAGCCACGGCCAGACCTCCGCAAAATCCTTTTTGCGTGGACCGAGGTTGAGGTCAATTGCCTTCGCGCCCGCTTCCACTTGCTTGACGGCCAGGTCCATGAAGAACTCACGATCCCTTGCGGCCAGGGCCTCTTTCACTTTTTCCGAAATAATGTGGATGTTTTCGCCGATGATATACATGCTTCCTCCAATTTCTTGAACGGACGAAACCCATGCGCGGCCCTGCGCGTCTATTTTTTCAGGGCCTCGACTACACTCGGAAACCTGCGGATATCCGTGTGCGGCAGAAACAACGCGGACGTGAACGCTTCATAGAAACTATTGTCCGCGGAGAGTTCAATGTAAGTCATGCGCTTCGCGATGGCGGCGACGGCCTCGCGCTTGCGCGCGTCGAGCAGCGCCAGGTACGCGCCCTTCACCGAAGTATTTCCGAGAAACTCGAAGCGCGACCAGTCCATGTCGGGCAGCAGACCGATCTGGATGGCCTTCTCCACGTTGATATATTTTCCAAACGACCCGCCCACCAGCGTCCGGTCCACGCTTTCGAGCGGGACGCCCGCCACGTCGGCAAGCACGGTGAACCCCGCGTAGACGGCGGCTTTGGCGCGCAGCAGATTATCAATGTCGACGCGCGTGAGGACGATGTCCGCGTCCGACGCGGTTTCCGCGCCCCAGGCGACGACGTACTCCCCGCCGTGCGCCCCCTCGCGGACCCTCGGAGTGGGCGCGGCCAGGTTGACGTTTCCTCCCTTGTCGACGACTCCCGTTATAAATGCCTCCGAAAGCAGGGAGATCAACCCTGAACCGCAAATGCCTTTTGGTCTACCGCCGCCGATGACGCGATAAGTCGGCTCGAGCGTGTCGTTGTTGATCCACACCTCCTCGATGGCTCCTGTCGTGGCGCGCATCCCATCCACCACGCCCGCGCCCTCGAAAGCCGGGCCCGCTGAGCAGGCGCAGGTCACCAGCCAATCCTTGTTGCCCAGCACGATCTCGCCGTTCGTGCCGACGTCAATGAACAGGGTCACGCTGTCGGCGGCGTCCAGCCCCGACGAGAGCGCGCCCGCCGTGATGTCCGCGCCGACGTAACTCGCGACGCCCGGCAGACAGTCCACCGCCGCCTCGGGGTGGACGTTCAGCCCGACCTCGCGCGCAATCATTTCGGGCGGATGGTTGACCGCCGTCACGAAGGGCGAGAGGCGGATGCTTGCAGCGGGGATTCCCAGCAGGAGGTGGATCATCGTGCTGTTGCCCGCGATGGTCACTTTCGCGATCTGGTTGGGCGTCGCCCGCCCCTCGTCCAGTTTGACGCGTTTACAGGCGGTTTCGAGCAGGTTGTTGATCGTGTCCAGCGCCCGTTGACGCATCTCTTCCTCGCCGTTGTTCTTGCTGGCGTAGATGATGCGCGAGATCACGTCCTCGCCGCGCGCGATTTGGCCGTTGTATTCCGCAACCTGCGCGTGGACTTTGCCCGTCGCCAAGTCCACCAGCCAGAGTGAGACGGTGGTCGTCCCGATGTCCACCGCGCAGCCCCAGAGGGGAGCGTACTCGTCTGCATGGCCTGGTTGTAGGTCGAGTAGTCGAATAGCCGCGTGGTCGGATGGTCGGGGAGTTTCGATGATGGCGGTGACCTTCCACGCGCCCTCGCGGAGAACTGCGCCAATCTTTCGCAACACGCCAACGGAACACGTAACGGGCTCCAGCCCATGCTGCAATCGAAATGCCGTCTGCAATCGCGACCAGTCATCAGTCTGGTCGTCCATGCTGGGCGGGGTGAGTTGGAGCGAGATACGCCTGACCGTTTGCGCCGAGGCGTAGTCGTAATCGGCAGGGACGGCGACTTCGGCGACGACGCGGTCGGTCGTGAGTCTCCGCTCGATCTTTTCCTGCGGCGGGACGAAGATGACCGCGTCGCCCTCGACTACGGCTTGACAGGCGAGCGCGTACCCCGCCTCCACGTCGGAGGGGGAGAGGCGCAGAGCGCTTCGACGACGGACCTGTCCCTCCGTCACCTGCACGGCGCAGCGTCCGCAGCGTCCCTGCCCGCCGCAGGGCTGGCCGATGTCTATCCCAGCCTGCAACGCGGCATCCGCCAACAACGTGTTGGTGGGAACGGTGACGGTGGCGTGGATGTTTTCGCCGGTGAAGGTGAGGGTGTGTTGCATAAAAGAGATTGGAGATTAGAGATTGGCAATTACCAGTCTCCAATCTCCAATTACTAGTTGAGCGCCTGTTTCATGAACGCCGGCAGGTCCACCGCCTCGCGCGGGCCGACGCGGATTTCCCAATCGGGGAGTTCCGCTTCGAGTTCGCCGGAGAGGACGGCCACGTGTCCGGGCAGGACGACGCGTTTCTTCGCGACCTTGCTGGCTACGTCGAAGCCTTTGATGGCTTTGGCGATCCGCTCCGCGTCGAACTTGCCCGCCGCCCACGCCGTCAGCACGGACATACCCTCCGCGTCCGTCACGACGAGCCAGGCAGGAAGTCCGCTGCCTTCGACCTCGTTCGCCACCGAGAAGTAGGTGATGCTGAAGTTGGTCGTGACCAGCACGGGACTTTCGGGTTTGGGCTGGTTGATCTCGTAGACGCCCGGCTGAACCTGGATCGGTTTTTGCGGGTCGGTGTAGATGTTTTCGCGCAACACAAGCAACGGGTAGAGCAGTTCGGGTTTGAACTCGCTCAAAACGATGAAGCCCGCGTACTTGGCGATGGCTTGCGCGGCGGCGATGCCTTCATCTTGCGCGTCGCAGGGGAAAGCGATGACGGGATAACCCAGCGCGCGGAAGTTGGCTTTGAGGGCGAGACGGCGTACCTGCGTAGAGCGCGTCAGCCACTCGGACAGGTTCTTCCCGCCGAGGTCGAGAACCATATCTTCGACGCCCTTCGCTTGGATTTTCTGAGTCAGGTCGGCGAGGGCTTCCAGCGAGTCGGCTTTGACGGTCAGGGCGGCTTTGCCCTTGGCGAGCTCCGCGAGCGCCTCGGCGTTGGACGCGTCGGCGGCGTAGAGCAGCGGGGTCTCGCCTCCGCAGGCCGAAAGTCCAGCCTGAAGCGCCGCCGCGTCACCGATGAGGATGAGCGGACGTTTGGTCGCGCCGCGCACGGTCTGGATGGCGGCGGCCGCGTCGGAGTCCAGCACGAGCGCGAAGCCGTCCACGGTGAAGTCCATGCCCACGTAGTTGACCTTGTACGCGTCGGCCGCGGCCACTTTGGCGGCGAGATCGGGATCGCTGGCTTTGACGTGAATGAAGAGGCCAGGCTTGTTGTAGAAAGTCTTCTCGTGGCGGAACATGACCACTTCGTTGCCTGCCTTGACTTCGGCGCCTGCGCCCTTGAGCGCCACGAGGCGGATGGGCGGCGCGGCGGACTCGGCCAGCTGCCTTTTGGATTCTTCGCTGACGTAGGGACAGGAGGAAAGTTCGACCTGCTTGGCGGCGAGTTTCATCGCGAAGGCGAGGCAGGTGGGGAAGCCGCATTCCTTACAGTTGGTCTGCGGGAGAAGTTTGTAGATTTGGATTCCTGAGAGAGCCATGTTAACTCCTTGTAAATGGTAATTACCAATTACTAATTACCAATCACGCAGTGACCAACTCCGCAATCGCGGCTTTCACTCGCGCCACCGACTCGGGATGCCTCAGTGCCACGATATCCGCGCCCGATTCGACCAGCGCCATGGCGGTGACGATCTCCCAGTTGATGGAGCGGGCTTTCCAATCGCCCCAGGCCTCCGGCGCGCCTTCGCCGACTTTGGCTTCCTTCGTCTTCCAGGCTTCGTAGCCAGGCGTGACGAGCATCGGGAATTGGGTCATGGCGTCGCCCTGCAGCGCGGCGAGGCGCAGGCGCTCCATCACCGAGTAGCCGTATTCGATTCCGTAACCGAGCGCGCCAGTCGTCGGGTCCATGATGATGCGGTCTTTGGGCATGCCCATATCGCTGATGAGGATGTTCAACTGCTTCGACAGGTTCACGTCCATCGGCGTGCGCGCCTGCACGAGATGACCATTTGCCATGGCGGTGGCGACGATGGTGCGGTAGTTCTTGTCTTCGCAGATGCCCAGGACGAGACGTTCTCCCTTGGCGGCCTCCGCCACCGGGACGAGAAGATCGTTGTCCTTTTCGGCCTGTCCCGGCCCCCAGACGACAAGAGGCAGCCCGCTCGCGGCGAGGACCGACTTGACGGCTTTGACCGCGTCTTCGGGAGAATCGGCCAGCGTCAACCCCAGGATGAGGAGGCCGGCTCCCGCTTCTTCGGCTTTTTTCGCCCACGCGGCGGGATCGTCCATCACGTCGCCCCAGGCTTCCGTCAACAGCGTGGACCAGTCATCGGGCTTGCGCGATTTGATCTCGATTCCCACCACCGGCTGGTTCGGCGTCGGCGCTTCGAAATGCAGATAGGGCAGGGTGGTTTGTCCGCCTATCGTGATGGACTTGCTCCGCGTCCCGCCGTCCGCGCTGGCGGCGCCGATGGTCACGGCTCGGACGCTTCCAGGCCATTTGTCCTTTGGGATTTCGAGCGGCATGGTGTTGCTCCTTTGATAGGATGTGAAAATCTTTGTACACAGATTACACGGATTTATTTGGTCTCTTCGCGCTCTTTGCGCGCTTTGCGGTTAAGCGAGATAAAATCCCTGCTCAGTTCGTGGAAGTCCCTTCGGGACTGGCGCTGTGGTCCGAAGGACTTTCAAGCGCTGAGGCGGGATTTCAATCCCCGCCGAACTAGGAAACTAGCCGACTAGCGAACTAGCCAACTACTTAAAACATCGGCTCCATCGCCATGGCGGGATGGTTGTGCGCCTCAAGGTAGGCGAGCAGTTCATCCACGGTGGTCGCGACGGACGCGTCTGCGATGCGGGACATGAAATCTGGATCGCCTTCGCGTTCGCAGACAGCCCTAAACTCGTCCGCCATGGACTCCTTCAGCACGGAGGACATCCACACGACGCGTTTAAAGCCTCCATCCGCGGAGATGAACTTGGGGCTGATGAGGTAGAACTTGCCCACGCCCATCACGCCCGGAGTCTGCATCCCGCCGCCTGCGATGCCCGCCAGCGTGGAGAAGGTCATGCCTGCGGGGGTCATGGAGGTATCTTCACGCGAGACCACCATCACGCCGTTGGCTTCGGGGATGAGCATCACGATGCACTCGAAGCAGCCGCAGGCCGTCATCGGGTTCTCCATGATGGAGTACATCGCTACTTCCTGCACTACGCCGTGCGAACCGACCTTGGCGTAATCGTTCGTCCCCTGCCAGTATCCCTTGCGCTCGTCGAGCAATCTGCTCAGTTTGATGGGCTGGTTGGGGCCTGTCGGGTTGATGCTGAACGAGGCCTTGCAGTCCAGCCAGTTATACGCGCCGCACAAGCCGAGACGTTCGGGCGAGACCACGCACACATGGTTCGGCGCGAACGACTGACAGAGTGTGCAGGAATAGAACTCATCCACCTTGTCGTCGGTCAGGTCGGCGAGGCGTTTGTTGCGGAAGTCGTAGGCGGCGCGGGCCTTGTCCAGCCACTCGGCGTGGCGCGCCGGGTCGGTGACGATGGACACCTGCACCTTGTCCACGATGGCGCCGAAGTCCTCGTGGAAGCGGGCGTGCAGGATCTTGCCGAAGTGTTCGAGGTTGAAGCCCTTGTCCGCAGCCATGTTCGAGATACGGATCCAGGCGATGTCGCGCTGGCCGATGTGCTGGATTCCGCTCGCGCCGTTGACGAAGTAGTGGACCTGCCGCTCCAGCACCGGCTCGAAATCCTGCTGCATCTGGCGTCCCGCCACCTTGATGATGATGCCCATGTCCATTGCGCCTTGCGCGGGGACGGACGAGAAATCGGGGCCGACAACTTCGATCTTGCCGTCGGTGACCTCGTCCAGCTTCGCCATCGAGAGGAACTCAAAGGCGCGGCTGTACTTGCCGCCGAACTCGACGCGCAGGTCAGCCTTGCGGACAACTTCGCCTTCGAAGGCTGAGCCATATGGGACGGGGACATCCACGTTCGAGACTTTGACTTTGACGCCGCGCACCTCGATACATTTCTGGACGAGGCGCTCGGCCTTTTCCAGATCGTCTTTGCCTTCAATTTGATTGAACGGCATCGAGACAACGTGTTCGTAGGTGGTGACGCCGGTCGGAAGGATTTGGGGAATGACCGTGTCGGCGATGACGGGGAAGCCGAAGTTGATCGCCCCCGCCGCGGCCGCGTACTTCAGGTCGTCCACTTCGCCGAGGGCAAGCACAAAGGCGAAGACGCGCTCCTTGTTGTAAAGCAGGATCTCGCGCGACTGCCCCGGCTTGAGCCCGCCGAAGGTCAGGGCGGAGCGGGTGGCGAATCCCAGCGCGTAGACGGCGGAGATGGTGTCTGTCCCAAAGGGGACGGTGTAGGTGTCGTAGCCAAGCTCCACGCCCTCTTCCAGCAATTGATGGATGACGCTTCGTCCGTTGACGTTGCCCGAAAGGAAGGTCAGGATGTTGCGGCGTTGGAGTTCGCGCACGATCTTGACCGCCACCTCGTTGGATTTCGCGCAGCCGACGATGGCCGCGAAGCCGGGCATGCGCCCGTCCACGAGCTGGATGCCCCACGAGCGGAGTTGGATGTCGTCAATGGGACCGTTGAGGTGTCCGTCGAGGGACGCGCCGTCGCCCGCGCCGTTATCGGGGCTGGTGAACGAAGTCCCGCCGGCGAGGCGGAATCCGGGCATTGGTTCCGGCTGAAGTCTGTAGACGAAACGGATCGCCTCGATAGCCTCGGCGGCGAGCAGCGTCGCCATGCCCGAGTCGAGCGTCTCGCCGAGGTAGGGCGTCCAGCGTTTTTTTGCCGGAGCGGGATGAAGCAGGCCGCGGGCGTATTCCAAAGTCGGTTTGAGATCGCCGATCTTCTCGATGGGTTTCCCGGTCATCCCGAGGATGGTGGGGAGGTAGTAGGCGGTGTTGGGGAAGGAGATCGGGGCGGAGGGGCCTTTTTCGGCGAGGGCTTGATCGAGCATCGCCTCGGCTTCGGCAACCAGCGCGTTTGCGCCGCGGATGGCGCGGGTGGCAATGTATTTTGACATAATGTCTCCTCGTGGTTGGTAATTGGAGATCAGAGATTCGTAATTGCCAATCTTCAATTACCATTCGCCGCTTATCCGTAGATCGCCTCTCGCTTCATTTCCAGCGGGAGCGCTTCGATCTCCATCATCGCCGCGTCGCCGCTGCGACCGAACTTGTTCTCCTCCCACGCGGGGAGGCCGAGCGCGGCGCGCTTTTTATCAATGTGCGCCAGCGCGGCCGCGATCATTCGGTCCGGGTCGGGGATGAATTCCATCTTGCCGCCGTAGAGTTTCTCCCAGCCCTCGCTGATGTATTTGGCGACGATGTCGCTGTCGTCCACGCGCCCGGGCATGCCGCCGACCGGCGACGCGCCGCCAAAGATGACGTACGCGCCGGAGGCCACGCAGTAGGTCCCGATCGAGAGCGCTTTTTCGCTCATCCATTCGGGCGCGAGACCGACGGCCGGGATCTGGTCAATGTCGTCGCCGAGACCGCCGTCTGCCGCCATCTGGGTCAGCACGGTCAGGATGCGGGAATTGTCCACGCACGAACCCATGTGCAGGATGGGCGGGATGCCGACCGTCTCGCAGATTTCGCGCAGCCCGCTTCCGACCTCGCTCAAGCCGGCCTCGCCCAAGAGGAGTCCCTGCTTGGCCGCGGCGATGGCCCCGCAGCCCGTCTCGACGATCAACACGTCCTGTTTGAGCAGTTCGCGCGCGACGTACGTGTGCAGGTAATCGTGCTGGCTGCGCGGATTGTTGCAGCCCACGATGGCCGCCACGCCGCGGATGCGCCCGCTCATAATGGCGTCGTTCAGCGGGCGGAAGGAGGCTCGATACGAACCGCCCAGCATGTAGTTGATGTATTCATGCGAGAAGCCGGGGACGAGTTCCTCGCGCACGTCCGGGATCGCCGTCTGGCCGCGGTTTTTGAAGTTGTCGATGGCGGCCTTCAGGATCTGCCTGGCGATGGTCAGCGCGTGCTCCTCGTCGAATTCGATGTGGGTTGCGCCCTTGATCTTCACTTTGGGCGAGGTCGTGATGATCCTGGTGTGGAAGTTGGACGCCAGCCCCACCAGCGCCTGCATGATGCACTGCACGTCCACGATCATGGCCTCCACCGCGCCGGTCAATATGGCGAGTTCCTGCTGGAGGAAGTTGCCCGCCGCGGGGATGCCCTGGCGCATGAGAATTTCGTTCGCCGTACAGCAGATGCCCGAAAGGTTGACGCCCCTGGCGCCGGCCGCTTTGGCATATTCGATGATCTCGGGCATTTGCGAGGCGGCCACGATCACTTCGCTCAAAGTCGGCTCGTGACCATGCACGACCACGTTGACATAGTCTTCCTTTAATACGCCCAGGTTGGCCTGTCCCAGAATGGGAGCCGGAGCGCCGAAGAGGATATCGGAAATGTCGGTAGCCAGCAGGCTCCCGCCCCAGCCGTCGCCGAGCGCCGTGCGGACGGCGTGCTGGAGGATATGCGCCGCGTCCTGGTCGTCGCCGATGTGGGTGCGGTGCAGGCATTCCACCACTTCGCGGTCTATGCCGCGCGGGATGACGCCCGTTTCCTCCCAGCGTTGGATGCGCTTTGCGGGCGCGCGCCGGGTGAGAATCACGCGTCCCTCCTGCTGGCCGAACTGGGCGAGATACAGGTCCGCCAGGTCGTTGGCGATCTCCTCGGGGGCGCGTCCCTCGACGGGGATGTCGTACAGCGCGGCGACGGCGCGCAGTTTTGCGATGTCGCGGATAACGTAGCCTTCCGCCTTCCCGTTGGCGGCGGCTTTGAGCGTCATCGCCATGCCGCGTCCGTGATCGGAATGGGCCGCCGCGCCCGCCGCGATGGCGCGCGTCAGATTGCGCGCCTGGACCGTGTCCAGCGTCGCGCCGCAGATGCCCACATCGCCGCTCTTGACGAGGCGGCAGGGCCCCATGCCGCAGTTCTTGCAGCACATCCCCCGGTCGCCGATGTTGCAGGGAAACATTTCGTCGGCGCGGGTGAACGCCGTCCCGATGCCGAGCTCCTCGGCGCGGATCAACATCTGCCGCGCGGCGGGATCGGCGGAATACTGATTGATTTCACGCTTCTTTGCCATCTCGCGCCTCTATTCTTCTTCCATGATTTGGACCGGGCCCATGCCCGGACAGGGCCAGAGCGGACGCGCCGCGCGCTCTACCTGCTGGGCGAACGCCACCGTGCCTTTGACGGTCTCATAGACGGCGGTGTGGCGGAAGAACGCGTCGTCGCCGGCCTGCTGCGCCGCGATGCCCGCCTCCGTCGGCGTCCGAATCGCCCCCAGGTAACCGGCCTCCTGCAGGCGCGCTTCGATCTGCTCCGCCTTGATCCTGGCGGGATCGAAAGTCACTTCGATGACCTGGAACGCGCTGGATACGTATGCCTCGCCAACCCCCGGCATCTCAAACAAAATACGGCGCGCCTCGCTGACGTGATGATCGCCGTACAACGCGGGCGCTTCGAATATGACGGTCTCCATGCTGCCTCCTTGGTGGTCAAATCTTAAATCAACAGACACCTCTAATGGAGGGGAGCCTTTTCATATATTCTAGCGCCAGCGGGACGCCCGCACGCGAAGTTAAGAGGATTATCATCCGAAAGCAGGATGAATGTATGCCTTAAACAGCCCTCCGCAGGCGGGCTGGATATTAGAATTCACGTCAGACGGATTGACTGAACGGGTTTCCAGCAAAAACCCGAACCCAAGTATAATTTTTATATGACCCTGCGAATCAGACTCGCGCTCTTCCTTCTAATCCTCGCCTCGTTCGCGGACCTCGCGCGGGGCGCGCCGGCCCGGGCGGAATCGCTGCCTCGGCCGTCCCTCGCTTCTGCCAGCGACTTGATTGCCGCGGTGAACAGTTACCGCGCCCAACACGGCCTGTCGGCCTATGCCGTCAGCGCCATTTTGATGGGCACGGCGCAAGCCCAGGCCGAATACATGGCCTCCATCGGCTCGGTGACGCACACCGGCCCCGGCGGGACCTCGTTTTCCGACCGCCTCACCGCGGCCGGCTACCGGTTTGTCTTCCGCTCTGAAAACATTATCTCAGCCAGCCCCGACGCTTCCGGCTGGGACCTGGTCTCGTCTTCCGCGTGGGCCGACGCGGACCACCAGCACACCCTGCTTTCTCCCAATCTGTGCGAAGTCGGCGCGGGCGTGACCGTCAGCGGGGGAACGGCCTACTACGTGCTGGACGCGGCTTGTCCGAGCGGAAGCGGCGGGACGGGTGTCTCCACGCCCGCTCCCGGCGCGACTTATGTCGTCGGCGGCGGGACGCCCACCGTCGTTGTCGTCGTCCCGAACACGCCCAAACCCGACGGCTCGATCAGCCACCTCGTCCAGCCGGGCGAGACGCTCTGGTCCATCGCCATTGCTTATCGCACCACCATCGCGCAGTTGAAGGCGCTCAACAACCTTGCCGACGAGATGATCTACCCGGGCAACACGTTGATCGTCGCCCGCGCGCCCAGCACGCAGACGCCGTCGGCCACGTCCACAGAGACTCCCATCCCGACCGCGACCCCGTTCGTGTTCCGCACCGCCACCAGCCCGCCCGCGCCGACCGCCACCCCCGCGCCGGCCGCCCCCGTCACGGACGGAAGCGGCGCCGTCGTGGTGGGGATCATCGTCGTCGCCGCCCTCATCGTCGCCGGCGGGATGACCGCGGCCGGCGCGCGTCGAAGCCGCGAAAAGTCGCGGGAGCGCGAAGAATAACGAAGAATATCAGGCCTTTTGCCTGCAAGAGGTCAAAAAACACAGGAGAAATGTCTATGAGTGAAATTCGGATTGACGCGTTGTTGCCGGGCGAAATGGCGACACGCGCGGAGTACCTCGGCGTTCGCAAAGCCGAGATGCCGGCTCTTATGATGTTCACGCTGGCGATATTGGCGGGCGCGTTCATCTCGCTGGGCGCCATCTTTGCCACCACGGTTTCGGCCGGCGGCGTGTCTGTCGCCGCGGCGGATGGGACGGCAGCCTTCAGCGCAAACCTGCCCTATGGAGTAAACCGCCTGCTCACCGGGCTGGTCTTCTGCCTCGGCCTGATTCTCGTCGTGGTCGGCGGCGCCGAGTTGTTCACGGGCAACAATCTCATCGTGATGGCCTGGGCGAGCCGTAAAGTTTCCACCCGCGCCCTCCTGCGCAACTGGGGCATCGTCTATGCGGGGAACTTTGTCGGCGCGATCGGGACGGCCATTCTGATGCTCCTGGGCCGTCAATATACGTTCGGGGCCAGCTCGGTCGGCGTCGCCGCGCTAAAGATCGCGGTTGGCAAAACCAGCCTCGATTTTTGGCAGGCGCTCGTGCTTGGTATTTTGTGTAACGCGCTGGTCTGCCTGGCAGTCTGGCTGACGTATAGCGCCCGCAGCGTCATGGACAAGATCATGGCGATTATTTTCCCAATCACGGCTTTTGTGGCGATGGGATTCGAACACAGCATCGCCAACATGTACTTCATCCCGTACGCGCTGTTCATCCAAATGTTCGACCCGGCCTTCACAGCCGCCGTTGCGGACAAGGTCTCTGGCCTCGAGAGCCTGACCTGGAGCGCGTTCTTTTTCAACAATCTGCTCCCCGTCACCGTTGGAAATATCATCGGCGGGGCGGGGCTGGTGGCGGCGGTTTACTGGTTCGTTTTTCTGTACAACAAGGACCGCTAAACGCGCCGAACTTTGGAACCAATCAAGGAGAAACCATGAAAGCCTATATTTTGATCAAGATACGCTCCGGCGAGGTCAAGGCGGTGGTGCGCCAGCTTCGCAAAGTGGAAGGCGTTGTCGAAGCGCACATGACCTTCGGCCCGTACGACGCCGTCGCGATCGTGGATACCGCCGACATCTCGCAACTCGGCGCGGTCGCGGCCTCGTCCATCCAGCCCATCCCCGGCGTCGAGCAGACCCTGACCTGCATCGCGGTGGACGTTTAGCGGACGCGGCCCCTGTCCCGACGCGGGGCGGGGGCCGTCCCGTAAGGCAGTTTTCCAACCTCGCCGGAAACGGCGGGGATATCCTCTGTTTCCAGCCATCGGCGCGGCCATTCTCTAAAGCCCCGCGACGGAATTTCGGAAAAGTCGATTTGCGTGTAGCCAGTATAACGCAACAAAAAACGATTATTAAATCAACCTAAAAACAATCATGCGCTTCAAACTATGCTTCATCGGCTTCGGCAACGTAGCCCGCGCGCTCGCGAACCTGCTCGAGCGCAAAAATGGCGCTTTGGAATCCAAATACGGGATTACCTATTCCGTCACCGGGATCGCGACGGGCAGGCACGGTTTCGCGGTCAACGCGAACGGGCTGAACGTAAAACAGGCCCTCGCGCTGGCAGAGCAGGGGAGATCCATCTCGGCGTTGTCGGCCATCCCCGTTAAAAACTCCCTCGACGTGATTCGCCTTTCCTCCGCAGACGTCATCTTTGAAAATTCGCCTGTGAATTATGACACGGGGCAGCCCGCCATTGACCACGTCCGCGCGGCGCTGGAGGCGGGCGCGCACGCCGTCACCGCGAACAAGGGGGCGGTCGTCCACGCGTATCGCGAGTTGACCGAACTGGCCCGCTCGAAAGGCAGACGCTTCCTGTTCGAGTCGACCGTGCTGGGAGGCTCGCCGCTGTTTTCAACTTTCCGCGAGGCATTACCGCTGGCAGAGTTAATTTCCTTTAAAGGAATCATCAACGCCACGACGAACATCATCCTTTCCCGTATGGAGGATGGAGAGACTTTCGAGGAGGCTGTGAAATATTGCCAGGGCATTGGCATTGCCGAGGCCGATCCCTCGGGCGATGTGGACGGCTGGGACGCGTCCATCAAGGTCGCCGCGTTGGCGACCGTGTTGATGGATATGCCGCTCAAGCCGCAGGACGTGGACCGCACGGGAATCAGGGAGGTGACGCCCGCGATGGTGGCGCAGGCGCGGCGCGAAAACAAACGCTGGAAGCTGGTCGCTTCGGCGGCGCGGGAGGGCGGCCGCGTTCAGACGCGCGTCGCGCCCGAACTGGTCGACGCCTCGTCGCCGTTGTACGGGATGATGGGTTCGTCCGCGGGGCTGACGTTTCGGACGGACGTCCTGCCGGATTATTCGGTCACAATGACGGAGCGCGAGGGACTGAAAGGCGGCCCCGAAGAGACCGCCTATGGTCTGTTCGCCGATTTCATCAACGCGGTGAAGAAATAATCCTCTTGAGTTTTTTTGATCGCGAATGGCGCGAATCACGCGAATTTCACGGCTGAAAAAACAAAATTTCGCGCCACACCTGTCCTTGCGGGCGGCGCAAGGGTTCGCCCGTTCGCGACATTCGCGATGGGATTTGTACGGTAGAGAAAATTCTGTAGGGCAAGTTGCCGGGCGCAATTTAGAAAATTGCGCAACAAGTTCTATTTCTTGGCTTTTGCCGGGATGGAGTAAATTTGAAGCGGGCCATACTCGTAGACCAGTTTGGCCCGTCTCAGGATGAAACTGCTCGACAAGTCATAATATTTCAACACACTTCGGTATGTACTGTCGCTTGAATTTGTCCGCGCCAACACCAGCGCGTTTTGGATCTTTGCGGGACGGCTGGGTTGGTAGAAGCGGTCGTAGGAAAGCCCGTTGACGACGAGATAATAGGCGGTTTGAATGTCCACGGGCGAGACCGCCACGAGGGTATCTTCGGGCTGGATATGGGCCAGAATGTAGGCCGCGGCCATCTCTTCGGGGGAATCGCGCTTCTGGACGGTGGCTGTCCTCGCGCTGGTCACTGTTCTTACGAGAATCCCCGCCGTAATTAAAATGATCGCCGAGGGGATGACGGCAGAGTTGAAACGCATTGGGAAACGATTCAAAACCAACTCGATCAGCCACGTCAACCCGGCGGCGGCGAAGAGCATGTAGAAGGCCTCGAGAAACAGCCAGACGCGCGGGAGCGGGACGACGCGCTGGACGAGCATGGAGACCGCGATGGCGAGCGTCATGCAGACCGGCAGGGACAGCCTTTGATTGGAAACTTTTTTCTGGAATAGCAGGGAGAGCGCGAACCCGACGACGGACAGGACGCGGAACGTCGGCGCGATGCCCGACATCCAGAAAATGAGGGTGTTGGTCAGGCGCGGCGCCAGGTTAGCGCGGAAGGTCCGCCAGGTTTGCGGTTCGACGATCTCGTTGCCGACGAGGGAGCCGAGTCCCGTGCCGAAGAAGATGACGGGCGAGTAGAACAGGAAGGTCAGGACTCCCGCGAGGGCGCAAGTGAAGAGGAAAACTTTCAGCGAGCGAAAGCCCAATTGCCGCGCCCCGCTTTCGGTCAGGTAGGAGGCGGCCAGCCAGAGGGAGAGTCCCGCCATGGGGTAGAGGAAGATCGGGATGGTGAAAAATCCGAGGGCGGCGGTCAATCCGTAGGCGGCGAGGGCGGAGCGTCTTTGCTCACGGACGAGGAGGCCCGCGAAGTTGGCGAGCAGGAGCGAGAAGAGGACGATGAGCGTGTAGCCGCGTCCGTTGGCGGAATATTCGACGAGGCCTGGCGTGACGGCGATAGCCGCGGCCGCGGCGAGGGCCTGGTTGGCGTTGAAGAAACGCCGCGCTGCGAGGTAGGCCGCAGGGACGCAGGCGATCCCCGCCAGGAACGCGGGCAGGCGCAGCAGCAGGGGACTCGCGCCGAAGAGACGATAGACGAGCGCGGCGAGCAGGGTGTGGAAAATGTGGTTGTTCGGCGCGCTGTAGTTGGCGAGGATGGTCGGGAGCGGTTTGGAGGCGTAGAAAATGAACGTGTAGGCTTCGTCGTAGAAAACGGGCTGGTTGACGAGCAGGGCGCGCAGGATCGCCGCCGCGACCGTGACGAGGCCGAGGAACGCGCCGACCCGGCGCGCGTCGCCTTCGGGGAGGAAGAGATAGCGGAGTTCGGTTTTGACGGTTTTCCAGTTCAAGAGACGCCTTTGGAAGAATCGGGGATTGTGGTAACCTTGTTTCGGACGCGTGAATCATAATCGCAATTTGAAATTTGCGATACTGGAGGCCGGATGAAACTTGCGATCACTGGCAAAGGCGGGACGGGGAAGACCACGTTGACGGCGCTGCTGGCGCAGGCCTACGCGGACGCGGGCCGGCGGGTTCTTGCGGCGGACGCGGACCCGAGTCCGTGTTTGGCGGGCGCGCTGGGATTCCCGCCCGAACTGCGCGCCAAACTCCGTCCCATCGCGGAGATGGAGGAACTCATCGAAGAGCGGACGGGGGCCAAGCCGGGGACCGTCGGCGGGTTTTTCACCATCAACCCGCGCGTGGACGACATCCCCGACCGTTTCAGCGTGACGCATCGCGGCGTGAAATTACTTGAAATGGGCAGCGTGGACTTGGGCGGCTCGGGCTGTATCTGTCCCGAATCGGCCATGCTGAAGACGCTCTTCACGCACCTGCTTTTCCGCGACGAGGACGTTCTTCTGCTGGACATGTACGCAGGCGTGGAACACCTCGGCCGCGCCACCGTGGATTTCGTGGACGCGATGCTGGTTGTCGTCGAACCGACGCGGCGCAGCCTCGGGACCGCGGCGCAGATCAAAAAACTGGCGAACGACATCAAGTTGGACCGGCTGTACCTGGTGGGGAACAAAGTGCGAGACGAGGAGGAGGCGAAGTTCCTCGAAACCGAGACGCCTGGCCTGCCCCTGCTTGGATTTTTGCCCGCCGATTTACGAGTGCAGGAAGCGGACCGGCGGGGGATTCCCGTGTATGACCATGTCCCGGCGTTGAAAGAGGCGGCGGGAAGGATCGTGGAAAAATTGGCTGGCGAATTGATGAACAGAGGGCAGTAAGCGGAAGGCGGAAGGCGGAAGGCGGAAGGCGGAAGGCGGAAGGCGGAAGGCGGAAGGCGGAAGGCGGAAGGCGGAAGGCGGAAGGCGGAAGGCGGAAGG